>Ga0307477_10000737_pt1 | contig 32507 bp, 21 predicted proteins | sample atmos_gasesECM2C_FD_203316 | JGI IMG/M metagenome (GOLD analysis project Ga0307477, IMG submission 203316) | Hardwood forest soil microbial communities from Morgan-Monroe State Forest, Indiana, United States - atmos_gasesECM2C_515 | ecosystem: Environmental > Terrestrial > Soil > Temperate...
CCGGCTGCGACTACGTCTGCTTTCGCTTTGACCGGCTAGGGCGCGCCGTTCAGATTCGGGGATTTCGCAAGAGCTGGTATACTGCTTGTATCCGCGTGAAGCTAGGACAGATGGTGCCGGTTACGGACCCGGAGAGTGGCGAGACGTTGGACGCCAAACCGCGTGGAGACCGCCGCAACCCGAAAGCGAAGCCTAAGATGACGTATCAAGGAATGATTTTTCACGACCTGCGGCGAAGCGGAGCCCGCGCGCTCGTCCATGCCGGTGTGCCGGAAAGGGTCGCCCGGTCCGTTTTTGACAGGTATTCGATCGTGTCCCCGAAGGATGTGACGGAAGCTGGCCGGAAACTGGAAGCCTTCCACAGCCAGAAAGTCGGGTACAATTCGGGCACAGAGTGCACCGAAATGCAGCAGGTCAATTCCGTACCTAGCTGATTATTAAAAGTTTAGGGGCGTAGCTCAGTGGTAGAGCAGCGGCCTTTTAAGCCGAAGGTCGTGGGTTCGATCCCCACCGCCCCTACCAAAAGTCCTGTTGAGTCTGTTGCCTTTGCCTCCCGAGAACCCAGATTGGGGCCTAGAAGGCCCTAGTTTTGGCCCCAAGTTGGCCCCAAATTTTCCGCACGGTTTACGAGAGGAGATCTCATGCCATTATTCAGAACTCGTCTGCGTGTACTGCGCGCGGAACGGGAATGGTCACAGGCAAAGCTGGCCGCCCAGGTGGGTGTGACGCGCCAAACCATCAACTGCATTGAAAAGGGCGATTTCACCCCAACCTGCGTCTGGCCTTGAAAATTGCCCGCGTCTTTGGGAAGCAGATCGCGGAAGTCTTTATCTATGAGGACATTTGAACTACCGACCCTCTGCTGTAGGCGACAGTTGACGATTGATTGCGCCTCTGCATGGAATTCCCTTGGTTACAACCTCAGTTACACTTTTCATTGGGATCAGAACGCGCCGACCGACACGAACAGTGCGAATGATCTTCAACGCAACATACTTACCTAGCACAACAACCTTGGCGTTCTCGACAAGGCTCTGCCGCCAGACCTCGACGAGTGCTTTTTCTGTGGAGAGTTGCATGGCACACCGAGTTCTGTCGTGGATTATATGCCTATCCGTATCGTCCAAGCGGTGCGGTAAAGTACGGAGGAGAAAATATGATGCGCGTCGAAATCAGATTCGTGATGCATGGAAAGGAAGTGTCAGTTGATGCTTTTATCGAAGCCATCGTGCGCGAGGTCCAAGCTTCGGTTCGTGAAGAAATGAGCCGGATTTTCCCGAAGCATGAGCAACAAGGTTTTGTTTCTTTTCGAAGAGTTGACTCTGCTGATTTCGATACTCTGATTTGGCCCCATTCGATACTTTGATTTGGCCCCACCTTACTGAAAACCAGATACCGTGTACTCCGCTTCGGGCTCAGTCGCCCAAGGGGAGGCCGGGTGGACAGGAGAGCCAAGGTGGAGCTATTCGAGCAGATACGACGTGAGTATGAGCATGGCGGTGGAACGATTCGAGGGATCGCCAAGAAGTTGGGGATTCATCGGCGCATGGTGCGTGAGGCGGTGCTCAGTGCGGTTCCGGTAGAACGAAAGACACCTGTGCGAGAGAGGCCGAAGCTAGAACCGGCGATGGCCTTCATCGATGCGCTTCTGGAAGCGGACAGGAAAGCGCCACGGAAGCAACGGCACACGGCACATCGCATCTGGTGCCGGACCCGAGCGGAGATGCCGGAAGTGGACGTGGCGGAGTCCACGATTCGTCGCCACGTTCGCGAATCCTTGCGGAACTACGGAGCGAAACTCTTCTACTCGATCAAACCAAATTTGTAAGTATCCAAGATCGTTGCAAGGAGTGCCGCACGTTGAGGATCGAGGAGCGATCCGGTGCTTGTCACAGTAAGAACAGAATCGGGGAGATCGAATAACGCACACGATTTCCGCGCGGCATCGTGCCGCGCAGGATAAACAAGGCCCGCTGGCTTTGCGGAATGTTTGCGCAGTGCCGCCGACCAGCGTTGCGCAACGGCGTGAGAACCACTGAACAAGCGGGCGTCTGCACCGATGCGCGCGAGTCCCCCAGAACTCGCGAGGTCGATGAGAGTCAAGGATTCGGTTGTCTGCAGATAGGCAAGATGACGTTGGTCGAGCTCTCGCCGAGTTACCGTGCGGATTCCAGTCGATTGGCCGAACGTTTCGATGAAGGCGCAATGCTCATCAAAGCCCACGTACAATACGCCGAAGCTCCTATCCGGTGAGTCAAACCGGTTTCGGGAGGTCTTGCCGAAAAAGACTGGCCCTTCGTTTCGATTGTGGATACGCGAGAAGACGGTCCCGGACACACGTTTAAGGAGTAAGGGCGATCGATCTGCAAGATCAGCGGGCGGTTCTGGGTGCTCGCCAGGAAAATCTGTCACACCGCACCTTGCTCACCATAGCTAGCTGCCGCTTCGAGGACGGGTTCCACTTTCCCAGACCGAAGCATGTCAAGCGGACTGCGACCCTCTAGGCGATCGTTCCCATTCACGAAGAACGTCAGCTGCATCCACGGATCGTGATCCTGGAGACGATCCAGTACTTTCTCCAAGTTGGTGAGCGTCTTACCGCTTTCGAATTGCCAAGCCGGATAGGCATATCCTCGCCGGCCTTGAGTCAGCCCAATGAGCCGGCCTTTACGGCGTCGCTTGTCTACTGCTTGCCGTGAAATACCTAGAAGCTCGGCGGCCTTCTCACCCTTGAGCACACCGCCGGACTTCTCTACAAGATTCTGCTGTCGCTCGACCCCGCGCAGTCTCGCCGCAGCCAAAGGATCTTCCAAAGCAAGTTGAGGGGCTAAGGAGGGAGCCGTCAAAGCTTCCACCAGTACCATGTAGTCCGTGGGAGCTGCACTCGCTTCGTCGATCCGTTCCTTTGGTAGCTCTTGAGCTAGTCCTGCCAACGCGTTCAGAGCTCTAGAAAGGAATACCGGATGTTTCGTCTTTTGAGCAGCGATGAGCTTTTCTTTGAGAGGTCGAGCAGGGTCCCCAGACAATTTAAACTCAAAATACAACATGCGACGATCGACTTCAGTTTTGACATCAAAATCGTCCAAGACCATGTGAAACTTACGACCACCAGCAAGCTCGCAGGACAATTCGTTGTTGTGTAATTTGAGGCGAACGTTACGCGCGTGTGGAGACCACATCCGCAACCACTGTTCAGAACGGGAAGGCTGCGAAAAACGAATATCCGGCCCGAGTCGTCGGTGGTATTTGCCCCACCAATTGGTGAAGGTCCGCCGGATCTCATCAACGGACTTTGGCCGAACCGTGGTCGATTGAGAGGGCATCCATAGCTCCTTAGTTGACGAAGTCATGATACATCAGGTTACGCTACTTTGTCAACTAAAGATCGGATTCTTCGGCTCGTCCCATCCAGCAAGTTCGTGGCGCCCAGCAGGTCACGTTATCGGCGATTCGCAACGTACGGCAGTGGACAGGTGGCGAACCTTTTGGCCCCAAGTGGCCCCAAATCTGTGTCCTCGCGTGAATTGATTCAATGACTTGGGGGGTTGCGTACTGAGCGTTCGATCCCCACCGCCCCTACCAACCATTTGCTGAGAGTGTTGCATTGTTTCGGACGACTTGATCGCTTACACTTTGCGTATCGGGCCTGGATATCTCGCGAGTCTACGGTCGTTGGTGACCAGTGTGATTCCCTCCACGATGGCTTGAGCCAGCAAAATGCGGTCAAAGGGATCCTTGTGCGTGTGCGCCAGTTGGCCTGTGCTGATCGCGTGCTCGCTCGTGATTGATAGTTCGGCGTAGCCATTGTCCAGCAGCCCGCGGCGCAGCAGCCTCGCGTCCACACGGAAGTCCTCGCGTCCCAAGCTCTGTTTAATCGTGATTTCCCAGAGGCTCGCAGCACTGAAAAACAGCTCATTCTCGGGATTCTCGATGAGTGCACGTGCCGCCCTTGTCAGCCGTTTGGGATCATGGGCTGCCCATAGCAGCAGGTGCGTATCCAGCAGCAGCTTCACTCCTCACCTTGGAACAGCCGTTCGATTTCAGAGCTACCCATCGTGTTAAAGTCATCGGGTACAGAAAACGGGCCGGGAAGAAACCCGAGCCTCCGGACCTCTTTTCCAGTCGGCGTGTCCAGGGCTGTGACCTTGACCATCGGCTTTCCCGCCTTGGCAATGATGAAGGGCTTTCCGCTCGCTGCTTCATCCACCAGACGGGATAGTTGCGTTTTGGCTTTATGGATGTTGACGGTGATCATGGATCCTCTATTGAACTTAGTCCAGCTAGTTTAGTTCACAAGGGGCCTCCCTGTCAAACCCCCGGTTCTGTTCGCCGTGGGGCGATCGGAGCCGTGATACCTTACAGTTGCTTTACCTGGGTTTCGTGGCATAACGGGCCGCTATTCCGGGCCCTCGGCGATGCGTCTTAAGTTAGCGTCTTGTTCTATTTGTTCCGGTTGGCGTGAGTGAGTGGCCGCAACACATTGAGGACACAAACCTTATTCATCTACCTGTGGTTTCGATCCCCACCGCCCCTACCAGTCTTCTCATTCTCTAGAAAGGACTTGCTAATTCCGCGAGGCAGCAAAAGGCAGCAATAAGAGCGAATGGCGTCGGCGATTAGCACAAAATACTTGCGGCACGGATGGCACGGCGACAAATTGCTCCACAGTAGCGTTTTACATGGAGCTGAACTATTGCAGCTTTGCGTATTCGGCCTTGGCTTGTTTTAAGAGGGGAAGATTGGGATCGGCGTTCTTCCAGAGATTCAGCAGCGTCGCCAGCGTTTCGCGGGCTTTCCGTCTGTCGTCTCGCGCGGAATAATCCAACGGAGCGTGTACCGTGCTTCCAGCCGCGCCGCGAAAGGCACTTTTTGATGATCCGGGAATTTATGAAGAAGCTATGGAAGCACTAATCGAGCGCCGTAAATATCGGAAGTGCTTCGGTCGAACGCGATGATCGGAGACCCCTCGGGAGTAAGGCTCACGAAAACACATCTCGAGATTCCTGAGTCCAGTATCTTCTGAAACGACGCGGCCATCGTCCGCGCTCCATCGGCCACCCGTACACGGTACAACGGTTGCCCCGGCGACAGCAGGTCCTGATAGTAGACATCGGCGCTATTTTTGGACCACAGCGGATAGCTGACACTTTTTCCTTGTGCGATCGTTCGCCAGGTCTGTGCAGCGACGTCGAGCACCCGGGTCTCGTTTTGCGTTCCTGATACGGCGGCAATATACCGCCCGTCTGGCGACCACCGCGGCTGATGCAGGTCCTCCGAACCCGCCACGTTTTCAATCTTCAAGTTCTTCAAGTCCACGATCGCCAGCATCGAAGATGTTTTCTGCTGTTGCCCCGGCTGGATATCGCGGTCCACCACCAGCCGCGAGCCGTCCGGCGACCAATCCGGGTCGCTCAGGTTGGACTCTCCCGCCAAAACGGGTTGCGGGGTACCGCCGTCGGCGGAAACCAGGTACACGTTTTCCGGCCCGCCGAGATTGAGCCCAGTGAACGCAATCCGGCGGTTATCGGGAGATAACCGCGGAAATGCTCCGCCCATGCCTTGCAATGGGATCTGCTTCGACGCGCTGCCATCCAGACGGCTGGTCCAAAGCATGCCAGTCGACATTTGCATGTAGCTAATCCACTGGCCATCTGGAGAAACGCTGAGCATTACCGGTTGCGTTTCGTGAAGCAGCGCGGAAAATTGCTGCGTTGCCAGGTCCAGCGTCTCCAGGTCACTCTGCATGCTCGAACCGTAAAAATAAACGTGTCTTCCGTCACGGTCCACCAACGGACTCCACGAACCGGTTGCCTCTGAGGCCAACAGGAAAGGCCCACGAGGGCTACGCCGCCACCCGCTGCTCTTTTCACGGATCGCGTAGAGCCGAGTATTGGGCCGAGAATTTTCTGTGAACAAAAAGTAACGTCCGTCCGGCGTCCAGGTGCCGCAGCACTGTCTTGGCGGAGATTCCCAATTGGGCAGTACAGCGTGCAGATTGCTTCCGTCGACGCCAATTTCCCAAATCTCGCCGGGAACTCGATTCTCGGTATTCCAATTGAAACGGATCTTCTGTCCATCAGGTGACCAAACTGGAGAGTCGGGTGCGTCTTTAAACGTTCCCAGTTTTCGCACCCCCGTTCCGTCGGTGTTGGCAATTAGCAGATCCTGGTGGATGTGGTAGACGATCTGCTTACCATCCGGCGAGAACGTGGCACTGCCCGAAGCGATGTCCCCGATTTTCACTGGTGTGCCACCCGTGGCCTGCCACAGCCACAAAGGCGAAGGTTCGCCGCGGCGCGTGATGCTGGTGATGAGGTATTTTGAGCCGTCCGGTGTTACGTCCCAAATCATCGTGTTGGGAAAGGGACCCGCAATCTTCTGCGCTTCTCCGCCGTTGGGGGAGGACTGCATCAGGTCGTAGTGGTCGCCCGCCCGCTGTACATAAAAAATACGAACTCCGTCCGTCGCCGGCCGCACCTGGTAGTCCAAGCGTCCCGTTTGCGTGACACGATAGAAATCTGTGATTTGCGGAGTGGGCAATGGCGTCAGCCACCAGATCGTGAACGCCAACATCAAGACTGCCGTCGCAATTGTTCCCCGAAGCCAGAGGGCGTTGGACGAGCGTAGCTCTTCAATCTGCTTGTGAGAGTAAGACAGCTTCTGCGCCGCCGGTGCGATTGTTCCGGGTAGCGAGGTTGAGACCCCAGGCGGGACCGATTCGGGCGGCGCCAGCACCTTGGCAGGAGTGGCAGAGGGCGCCGCCAACCCATGCCCGTTTGCGTCCACGACCTCTACCGAAGCCAGGAAGCGATAGCCGCGGCGTGGGATGGTTTCGATGTAACGGGGAGTTTCAGCGCTATCGGAAAGGGCGTCCCGGAGTTTGCTTACAGCGGTGTTCAGGCCGGTCTCAAAATCGACAAAGGTATCTTCGAGCCAGAGGCGCTTTTTAAGTTCGTCGCGAGTGACTACTTGGCCTTGTCGTTCGGCCAGAAGCGCCAGCACGCGCAAGGGTTTTTCTTGCAGCCGGATGCGGGAGCCGTTCTTGCGAACTTCACCGGCTGCCTGGTCCACAAGGTAAGGACCGAACTTGAGCATTGGCGAGCTGGGAGCCTGCTCCATAAATATTCCTTTTGGGGAACCCCGGGGGCTGGGCAGAGTTTAGCATGGAAGCAGGACTTTGAAGGCGAGTCAGCTAAGCGGGACTAACCTTCTTATTATCAGACGGCTGCCTAGTAAGACTTACTACAGAACTAAATTTTCGTCCGTACATTGACGTTCAGAACCGTTCCCCGCACACTCCCGCTCAACGTCCCCGGATTCGACGGCTCATGCAACGATCTGTCCCCGTCGCTAACGAAACGGAATTTCAGGAGTGGCTTGCCTCGGCATTGGAATCCGAACGTGGGCGCTTGAGCGAAGTAGCGCCGCAACGCGATACTCAGCCATGCACGAGTTCCAAGAATCTGGAGGGCAGTTGCACAGGAAAGTTGGCATGAATACTTACGAAACACCCAGCGCCATTCTGTTCTCCAGCGCAGTTTCATTCGCCCGAGGGTTTCGTTTCTTCCCACAGGAGTCTTTCATGAAATATCGCATCGCCTTGCTCGTGCTCGTGCTTGTATCTTCAGGCATCGACACTCATGCGCAGCAAGACTCTTCCAGAGAGTCTGCCCTCGCCGGCCCCACAATTCCGGGGGCGGCAGCCGTTTCGCCCGTGCCCCGCCTGGTGCGCTTTTCCGGCATAGCCATGGGCGAGGACGGCAAGGCTCTGACGGGCACGGTGGGCATCACGTTTGCCATTTATCCGGAGCAATCCGGCGGTTCAACGCTGTGGATGGAAACGCAAAATGTGCAAGCGGACTCGACCGGCCACTACTCCGTCACGCTCGGTGCGACGCTAACGGAGGGCCTCCCGCTCGAACTTTTTGCGTCCGGAGAACCGCGCTGGCTCGGCGTGCAAATCTCACACCAGCCCGAGCAGCCGCGCGTCGCGCTGTTGAGCGTGCCGTATGCGCTGAAAGCCGGTGACGCGGCCACGATTGGCGGGCTACCGCCTTCAGCGTTCGTTCTGGCGAACCAGACTGCGCCGCCGACGGGCGCGCAAGAAATAGCTGAAACTATTTCCGCACTTCGTGCGAACGCGCCAGCGCTGCCTAAGCAAGCGGCGGCCGCGCCGCAGGCAGTGACCGCCTGCGGCAACGTCACGAGTGACGGGAATGGCTCAGGGACTTTCATTGCCAAGTTCACGACGCCGTGCAATATCGTGAGCTCGACCATTTCGGAGACAAACGGGAGCGTGAATCTTGCCGGCAACCTCAGTCTTCCGGGAACAGCCCTCACGGCGAGTGGGACTACCGTAGGGGTGGTCACCATGGCGAGCCAACCTTTCCTGCACAATTTCGGTGGTAGCACCTTTCTTGGGATAGCTGCGGGGAACCTGAAGGTTAGCAATACAGGATCGGCCAACACCGCAGTGGGAAACCTGGCCCTCAACTCCATAGTGGGGGGCTACAACAACTCTGCCTTTGGTGTTCGCGCGCTCAACTCCAACGCGGGGGGCATCGACAATTCTGCGTTCGGTTTCAATGCCTTGAGGGCTAACACGGCGGGCTCGGAGAACTCTGCCTTCGGAAGAGGCGCGCTCGCTACGAACCAAGGCGGATCGAACTCCGCTTTTGGCGCTGGCGCCCTCAATGTGAACAACTCAGGTGGACACAACGCGGCATTTGGCAATAGTGCGCTCGGAGGCCTGCTGTCCGGCAGTTACAACATCGGGATCGGCGACAGCGCCGGCTCCAACCTCGCATCTGGCAGCAACAACATCTACATTGGCCCTGTCGCGGCCGCGACTGCGACTGAGTCAAGCACCATCCGGATTGGGAACCCGGCCGACCAAACCGCTACATTTCTTGTCGGCAACGTGACCATGGGAACGGTCAAGTCCCCCTCCTCGTTGGCTGTTACCGGGGGGGCGAACTTCACTGGGGCGGTGACGTTCGGCGCGCCAGTCACGTTTGTCCCGACGCAGACTTTTCCCAACACCGTCTCCTCCATTGTTACACCCGCTGGCTTAGGACTGGCAGGCGGCGGCAACGGGTCCTTAGTTCTCGGCCTGATTCAGACCTGCGCCGCCAAACAGGTCCTCATGTGGAATGGCGATTCCTGGGTCTGCTCCAACATGAGCAGCGGTAGCGGTTCGGTGGCCAGCGTGGCCAGCGGTCTTGGCCTGACGGGCGGACCGATCACGTCCACGGGCACACTTTCCATAGATCCGACCGTAGTGCCGCAACTGAACGCGGCCACAAACAATTTTGCGGGCAGCCTTTCGACGGGCGGGATGTTGACCGCTCTGGGTGGAGAAGTATTGCCCGCGACGGGAAATCCGCCAACTTCGGGATCGCCTTCGAGTCCGCTGGATCTGACCGCTTCGGCCTCCAATGGGACCACGGCTAGCAATCAGACATTTCGCTGGCAGGCGGTGAATGCCGATGGCGCAACTCCCTCGGCAAACCTTGATCTACTTTTCGGTGCTTCGGGTGCAACGCCCACGGCTACGGGACTATCTGTTGCCCCGAACGGCATTCTCACCTTTGCTCCCAACCAAACTTTTCCGGGCGCGACTGGAACTCAAGGACCTCAGGGACCAGCGGGTCCGGCAGGGCCGCAAGGTCCTGTTGGAGCAACGGGCGCGGGCGGGCCTCAGGGGCCCATCGGTCTGACGGGCATGCAAGGAATGCAAGGACCGGCCGGTGTTCCGGGCGCGCCTGGCACACAAGGGCCACAGGGTCCTCCGGTGGCGTTTCAGGGACCGTTTTCTCAGAGCGCCACCTACGGTGTCGGCTCTGCGGTGTTCTATAACGGCTCAAGCTACATTTCGCTGGTGGCCTCCAACGTCGGCAATCAACCCGACATCAATCCAACACAGTGGGCTGTCTTGGCGCAACAGGGCTCAATCGGAACCGCAGGTGTGGCGGGCCCAGCAGGTCCGACCGGCCCGCAGGGTCCGACGGGGACAACGGGTGCTACAGGCGCAGTGGGTCCCGTAGGTCCACAAGGTCTAACGGGGTTGCAGGGCCCCGTGGGTCCGGCCGGAATCAGCAACCGCCAAAGCTGGAACAGCGGCATCCTGTACAACCCTGCGGATGCGGTGTATGACTCCGGCTCGTATTGGATCGCCAACGCGGCGAACACGGGCTCTAAGCCTTCGCTTGTAAATCCCAACTGGCAGATTTTGTCGGCAGGAATCAACAATCGCGGCGCGTGGAGCGGGTCATCCAACTACAACATGAATGACGCGGTCAGCGACGGTGGTTCGTTCTGGCTGGCGATACTTCCGAACAGTTGCGAGCCTGCCTTTCCGCCGAGCCCATGCAGCACTAGCTGGCAACTGCTCGCTGCGCAGGGGGCAGCCGGAGCGGTCGGTGCAACCGGTAACACCGGAGCGGCGGGGGCAGCAGGAACCGCCGCGACCGTTTCGGTGGGCACAACCACGACTCTTCTTCCTGGAACGCTGGCCTCCGTCACAAATAGCGGCAATACAAATGCGGCGGTCTTCAATTTCTCGATTCCTCAAGGAGCGCCTGGACAAACGGGAACCGCGGGAACGGCTGCCACCGTAACGGTGGGCACGACGACGACCGCCACCGCCGGAACGCTGGCTTCCGTCACCAACACCGGCACTGCAAATGCGGCGGTTCTCAATTTCACGATTCCCCAGGGGCCAATGGGATTGCAGGGCCTCCCAGGGTCATTCTCTGGCACACCGAACTATCTGCCGGTCTTCGCAACCGGCGGCACCAGTGTCGCGAACTCCGCTATCTTCCAGAGCACCACCGCTCCCACAACAGGTTACATCGGCATCGGCACAGCCACGCCGCAAGCCACACTCGACGTCAGCGGCACGATCAATCTTCCCAGCACCTCATTGAGTTCACTTGGTGTGCTTAGCGGCGTAATCAGCCTGAATGGTGCTCCGTTCATCCACAACTGCTGTTTCAATTTTGAAAATACCTTCGTGGGAGTCTCGGCTGGGAGCACGACCCTGATCCCGGTCAGTAGCGCTTTCAAAAACACCGCAATGGGCTCGAGCGCTCTTAGCTCAATTTTGGGGGGCGACAGCAATTCCGCGTTTGGCAGGAGGGCTCTTGCAGCTGACACCGATGGGTTCTTGAACGCAGCCTTCGGCACCGGTTCTCTCCAATCCAACATGACCGGCAGCAGCAACACTGCACTCGGCGCTCAAGCGCTATCCTCACTCACCAGCGGAGGTTCGAACATCGCAATCGGCATCAATGCTGGTATCAATCTTTCATCGAATGAGAGCAACGATATCGACATCGGCAACATCGGAGTGACTGGCGAATCAAATATCATCCGCATCGGGATTGGGGGCGTAGGAGGTCAGACCGCGACTTACCTAGCGGGCAAAGTGGTGGCCTCGGCGTACACCGACCTAGCTACAGGCGTGAACGTAGGGCTTTCAACTGCGTGCGCTTCGGGACAGGTCATGCAGTGGAGTGGTTCGGCTTGGGCCTGCGCAACGGCTAGCGGCGGAGGCGGTGGCGGCGGGATTAGCAATGTAGTAGGAACGGCTCCGATTAATGCCTCGACCAGTTCCGGAACGGCCACGGTATCACTTAGCCCGATCAGCGACGCTAATGTCGCTGCCGGGGCCAATATTAACCCAAACAAGATCGCAGGGACTGCGGCCACGCTGGGCGCGAACTCGTTCAACGGCACCCAGACCGTCAACGGCAGCATTTTTTCAAACGGCCTCATCGATGGTTCGACGGTACGGGCTTCGACGGTAGACGCCAATAGTTTCACCGTCAACGGATCGCCCTTGGTCATCGCCCTCGGTAGCGGTCCAGACAGCGTGTATCTCGGATTCGCTGGACAACGTGTCAACACATTCACTCCGACCGATTTCAACACTGGCGTGGGTTTCCAGGCGCTAAATGTAAACGGCGTCGGCACGACGGGCGGCTTTGTGGCCTTCGGAAATACTGCCATCGGCGCGCAAGCCATGTTTGGTAACACCCAGGGACTCTACGGCACCGCCAGCGGGTACCAAGCGCAATTCAACAACACCACGGGTAGTTACAACACCGCGGACGGATACGAAGCGCTCTATACCAACAGCACGGGTTCCAACAACACGGCCGAGGGCAACAACGCGCTGTACTTCACTACCGGCAGTTACAATACCGGCACCGGCGGTGGCGCGCTGCAGTACAACGCTGCGGGTAACTACAACTCGGCTTTTGGATATGGCTCGGGGCCGAACTCCGCCTCTACTGGCGTGACAAACTCCACCTCAATTGGGACTTACGCTGAGGCGGACGGTAACAATTCCACCGCCATCGGTGCGAACGCTGTTGCAACTGGGAACAATGTTTTGGTTTTGGGCGGCACGGGCGCAAATGCAGTCAGGGTGGGCATCGGCACGGCCATGCCGGCAGCGACGTTGGACGTTGAGGGAGGCAACGCAACCTTCAGCAATAACGTGACGATTGGCGGCACCCTTACGGTGACCGGCACGGTTTCCAAGGGTGGTGGATCCTTCAAGATCGACCATCCGCTCGATCCCGCGAACAAATATCTCTACCACTCCTTCGTCGAATCACCGGACATGATGGACATATACAACGGTGTGGCCACTCTGGATGCCCACGGCACGCTCTGGGTTGCTCTGCCGGATTATTTCCAGGCCCTCAATCGCGAATTTCGCTATCAACTCACTTCCCTCGGCAGACCGCAGCCGACCATCTACATTGCCGAAGAAATCTCCGGCAACCGCTTCAAAATCGCCGGAGGCAAACCAGGCGGCAAAGTCTCCTGGCAAGTGACCGGCATCCGCCAGGACGCCTTTGCGAATGCACATCGTATTCCGGTGGAAGAAGACAAGCCGCAGCAGGAACAGGGACATTACCTCCACCCGGAGTTGTACGGTGCAGCGCCCGAGCAGGCTGTCGGGTACCACGCGCAGTCGTCCGCGACGCACGCTACGCAAGCAACGACAGCTTCCGCGGCCGACAGTGCCAGCGGAAAAGCGCCGGCCAATTCGAGCGGAAAGAAGCAGTAGTCCCGCTGAAAGGGAATAAGCAGTAGTTGACCCGAGTCGAGGCCAATTCCTAGTCCGCGCGGCGTCTGACGGCCAGCGTGTTGGCGACCGGGACCAATCCAAGCCGAACACTTGTTCTAATGGCTCTATGCGTACTGCCACCGACGCCGGCACAAGTGACCCTGCCGTAACTTAAGCGCCCTGACTTACGGGCGGCTCCGGAGCTAACGCTGGCTGTTCGTATCATTCGTTTCGGTGTTTTTATCGGGCCCCTGGCGCTGCCTTTGTTGATGTACGTACCGAGAAATCTGCAGCGAATCGTGATTGAGGTAGATGTCGTAACCTCTTTGATGGCGATCTGATTGCGCCCTTGAGAGACGCCTACCAACAAGGTGCCCTCCGCGTAGCTCGTTTCTTCGTCTGTGGTGCGCTCCAGGAAATCGCGGCGCCGTCCCGGAAGGCCAGAAGGTGCAGCGAACATTCGTGATCTGACTCAGCGCATGAGCCAAGCCAACCCCTTGTGGGTGCCCCCCCGCATTCACGGAGAACTGCTCAAGTTGGACATTGCGGTGGCGCAGCAACGGTGGCTAGATATTTGCCGCGATGCCGCAAACCGCCTTCCAGACTTGAAGAACCTTCCTGAAGAATCATCTGGCGCAGACCGCGGTCTGTGGGCTTCCGATTATTTCTTGTCTAGCCCTTCAGCAAAGTTCGTGACGACAACAACGGTCGGCTCGGGGACGCGCTCGATCAGAATGCGCTTCTTGTCAGGAGACACTGCGTAAAAGGTTTCTAACAACAACAAGGATGAGTCTTTATTGGTCACTTCAAAACGCGGAGCGCCGCCGGAAAATGTGACCTTCACAGCAACAAACCTTCGCGTGCTCTCCTCCAAGTAATAGAGTTCCTTCCCATCCTGACTCCACTGTGGATAAAACGCGGACTCTTCCGAGACTTCATATTTGCCTTGTTGGCTTCCAACCCCCACAACGAAAATATGCAGAGCACCAGGGGATTTTTCGCCCGGCAGGCTTTCGCGGGCGGCATACGCCAGCCATTGGCCGTCGGGAGAGAAGCTACAAGCGTCGACATTGTCTAGCACTCTACGTGTTTGGTTATTTTCCAGTGATAGAATCCGGGACTCAAACTCATTGCCCAGGCCGCCACGAAAATAAAGAAGATTGCTGCCGTTCCAGTCGAAGGGCAAGATCCGTGTGTCGTCTCGGAGCAACTCTTGTTCTTGGCCCTTGCCGTCCGCGGACATCCGGTAGATGTGGTATTGATCAGCGCGCGAGGAACTGTACGCGATCCACTTACCGTCGGGTGACCAAATCGGGAAACCGTTGTTGAAGACCTTCGGGAGGGAAGTCAAGGTGATCTTGTCGCGCAAATCATAGACAGAAATGTCGTAGCCCTCCTGATCTTTTTGCATCACGATTCGGTCTCCCTGGGGCGATAGTCGTGCCAGGAACAACTTGGAGAGTCCGTCGATCGCGATGTCGGTTTGCTTGTAGGTGCTGCGGTCCAACCAGATCAATTGGCGAGAGCCGGGTCCGACTCCTCCATAAACCAGTATGCCGGTGTCGGAAACCGAGGCATCGACGTGCCAGGTCACGGGATCATTGATCGCTCGACGCGCCAGCGAGACCGGCTCTTTGGCCACCGCTCCTTTCGCAGAATCGAAGGCGCGCGCCATCAAATTGTCCCCGGTTGCGAACAGCAAAAATCCATCGGTAAATATCGCGTTTGTTTCCGAGTGAAACAGGGGGAGGTTCTCCCGGCCGTCCAGCGATGCGAAGTAGATCATGTTGTCGCGGGATTTGGAGGGTTCATGATTGGCCGCAAAGTAAACAAAATGCTTTTGGTCGGGAAGGAAAAATGGCCAGCGATGAGTCGTGTACTTTACTCCGTCCAACTTTGTAATGGGCTGCGGGCTTCCCCCCGTGGCCTGTACGCGCAACAAGGGTGAAGTTGGTGTCGGCGTAAACAAGATGTCGCCATTCGCGCCCCAGGTCCCGCCCCGTCCATCGGGTGCTTCACACAACGCCACCGGAGACCCCATCATTACGTTGATGGACTTCAGCTTCGAGTCGGCGAAAAAACCGAGCGAGTTGCTGTCCGGAGACCAGAAGGGGAAAGTCGAGCCCTCGGTGTCGGGCAACGCCCGGGCATCGACTGAGTTCAGCGCACGAACCCATAGTTTCGACTTTCCATCTTTTCCTGTTGCCGTGAATGCAACAAAAGCGCCGTTGGGCGAGATCACTGGAGGCCCGGCATTATCCCCGGTCAGACGGAACAAGTTCAGGGGCGGGGGATCGATCTGGGCATGCAGATTTCCTAGCGGTCGCCTAAGGATGGCGTATAGCGCCGATTTCGCGAGAGGATATCCCAGCCAGATCCCGATGATTCCAACGAATACCAGCGCAACCAGACTCACTGCTTTCACGAGACGACCCGCCCTCGCCCCGCCTGGTTTTTCAGAACCGATGGCAGCCTTATACGAAGCACTGCGGCCCGACTCGGTGTCGCGCTTGAGGCGCTTGAAGTCGGCGCGGATTTCGGCGGCCCCCTGGTAGCGGACTTCGCGGTCCTTTTCGAGGGCTTTGCTGATGATGCGTTCGAATTCGGCAGTGACGCGGGCATTGAGCCGCGACGGAGGCGCCGGCTGCCGGTTCAGGATCGCTTCAAAGATCACTCCGGAAGTGTCTCCACCAAACGGCCTCTCTCCCGTGGCCATCTCGTACAGCACCACTCCAAAGGAAAACAAGTCCGTACGCGCATCGAGCTTTTCGCCCCGCACCTGCTCCGGCGATGTATACTCCACCGTCCCCGCAATGGTCCCCGGATGCGTCTGGGACAGGGTCGGTAGCGTTTCCTTCTCTTTCTCCAGAAGTTTTGCCAGCCCGAAATCCAGAATCTTTACCCGGCCTTCTCTGGTCATGAACAGGTTTTCCGGCTTCAGGTCGCGATGAATGACGCTTCTCTGATGCGCGGCGCTCAGGCCTTCCGCGATCTGCTCTCCCAGTTCGACGGCTCGAGTCTGGCCCAGCTGCCCGCGCTTCAACTCATCCCGAAGCGTCTCGCCTTCCAGCAGTTCCGACACCAGGTAGGGCGCGTCCCGGTATACACCCAATTGATACACCGCCAAAATGTTGGGATGGTTCAGAGCCGCCGCCGACTGTGCTTCCTGCTCAAACCGCCGCAGCCGGTTGGCGTCGGCCGAGAGGTGCTCGCACAGCACCTTGATCGCCACCGGGCGGCCCAGCCGCAAGTCCTGCGCCCGATACACTACTCCCATGCCGCCCGCGCCAATCTGCGCGACTATTTCGTAGTCGCCGAGCTTCGTGCCCGGAGCCAAGAGCGAGGAACGCAGCGGGGGATTTTCCAGGAAACCGGACGCGGCCTTGCCGTCGGCGGAGAGAAACGACTGCACTTCGTTACGCAGCGAGTTGTCGGAGGAGCAGGTGAGGTCCAGAAAGCGCGCGCGCTTCTCGGGCTCGAGTTCGAGCGCCTGTTCCAGAACATCGCGGATTTTCTGCCAACGCTCCGGCGTCATCATCCCGTGGCTCGCGTCATCTCACGATGCAGAAAGGCCCGCGCCGAGGACCAGTGGCGCTTTACAGTGGCCGGCGAGACTTCCAGAACCTCGGCGGTTTCTTCGATGGACAACCCCCCGAAGAAGCGCAATTCCACAATGCGACTCTGCTGGGCGTCGAGCCGGGCCAGAACATTCAGCGCATCATCCAAGGCGATCAATTCGAGGCTCTTACCCTTCAGCACGGAAAGGAAATCCTCCAGAGGCATTCGCAGGCCCCCGTTACGTTTGCTGGTGCTGCGCTTCCGGGCATAGTCGACCAGGATTTGGCGCATCAGTAATGCCGCCAAACCAAAGAACTGCCTTTCATTCTCAAACTTCAGCTCTTTTTGATTCGCCAGCCGAAGATAGGCCTCGTGCACCAAAGCCGTGGTCTGAAGCGTGTGTCCAGGTCGCTGCTGGCGCAAGTGGCGATGGGCAAGCCGACGTAATTCTTCGTAGGCCTGGGGCAATAGCGTCTCCAGGCACTGAGTATCGTCGGTTGGCCACTTCGCAAGAAGTTCGCTCAGGGACCTGGGGTAAGTCACGGCCGGCTCCTCAGACATCGCCTGGTGCCGGGGACGAGCACACGGAATGATATGGGACTCACTTTTGCCCGTCAAGAAACTAGAACAAGCCGAACAAGCCGTGAGCCTTTTTCCCCAGAAATCACGTTCTAGCTAAGTAAGGGCCTTTCCCAGAGTACAGCGGCCCGAGACTGAGGCCTTAAAGGCTCCGCGACCCGTGGAATCCAGGATGCGGTGATTGTCGCCTTTGTACAAGCCGCGCCGCTTTCGGGCCATATAGAAGATTACGTCTGGGGAGGACACAAGTGCGCCAACATCTGCCAGTCCGCTCTGTCACGATTGTCGCTGGTCTATTGATTCTTTGCCTGCATCCAGCATTTGCGCAATCTCCTCCGCCAGTGTCATTTAATGCAGCGAAGAATTTCCGCGCGGGCTTTACCACCTCGGTAGCCGTAAGCGACTTCGACGGCGACGGTAAGCGCGACCTGGTTGTGGCAAACAATAGCGGCGGCGTGAGCGTGCTGCTGGGCAACGGCGACGGCACCTTCCAGGCGGGGGTCAACTACACGGCGGGCACGACTCCCTACTCGGTAGCAGTGGGGGACTTCAACGGCGACGGCCACCCCGACCTGGTTGTGGCAAACAATGGCGGCGGCGTGAGCGTGCTGCTGGGCAATGGCGACGGCACCTTCCAACCCCCGGTCAACTACGCGGCGGGCACAACTCCCAACTCGGTAGCAGTGGGGGACTTCAACGGCGACGGCCACCCCGACCTGGCTGTGGCAGACCAGGGCGGCGGTGTGAGTGTGCTGCTGGGCAATGGCGACGGCACATTCCAGGCGGGGGTGAACTACACGGCGGGCACGACTCCCTACTCGGTAGCAGTGGGAGACTTCAACGGCGACGGCCACTCCGACCTGGCTGTGGCGAATCGAGGTAGCGGCGACGTGAGCGTACTGCTGGGCAACGGCGATGGCACATTTCAGGCGGCGGTGAACTACACGGCGGGCACAACACCCAACTCGGTTGTGGTAGGCGACTTCAACGGCGACGGCAGGCCCGATCTGGTTTTAGTAAACTACGGCGGCGTGAGCGTGCTGCTGGGCAACGGCGACGGCACCTTTCGGACGGCCGTTGGTTATGCAGCGAACTTGAGACCCGACGCACTAGCAGTGGGGGACTTCAACGGAGACGGCAAGGCCGATCTCGCTGTGGGAAACAGTACTAGCGCAGACGTGAGCGTGCTGTTGGGCCACGGCGACGGCACCTTCCAGGCGGCGGAAACCTACGCAGCGGGGTCAACCCCCACCTCAGTAGCCGCGGGTGACTTCAATGGCGACGGCAAGACTGACCTGGCTGTGGCGAACACAGTCAACGTGAGCGTTTTGCTGGGCAACGGCGACGGCACTTTCCAAGGCGCGGTGACCTACGCAGCGGGCGCAACTCCGTACTCGGTAGCAGTGGCGGACTTCAACGGCGACGGCCACCCTGACTTAGCCGTGGCGGACCAGGGCGGCGGCGTGAGTGTGCTGCTGGGCAATGGCGACGGCACTTTCCAAACGGCGGTGAACTACACGGCGGGCGCAACTCCGTACTCGGTAGCAGTGGGGGACTTCAACAGCGACGGCCACCCCGACCTGGCCGTGACAAACAATGGCGGCGGCGTGAGCGTCCTGCTGGGCAATGGCGACGGCACTTTCCAGCCGGCGGCAAACTACGCAGCGGGCTCGGCTCCCAGCTCGGTTGCGGTAGGGGACTTCAACAGCGACGGCAAACCCGACCTGGCTGTGACAAACCAGGGTAGCGGCAACGTGAGTGTGCTGCTGGGCAACGGCGACGGCACCTTCCAGGTAGCGCTGAACTTCGCGGCCGGCTTTGTTCCCAACTCGGTTGCCGTGGGGGACTTCAACAGCGACGGCAAGCTCGACCTGGCTGTGCTAGACGCTAACGGCGAAAAGCTGATCGTGCTGCTGGGCAACGGCGACGGCACCTTCCAGCCTTCAGTGAACTACTATTTCTCTTTTCCCAACTCGGTCGCGGTGGGGGACTTCAACGGCGACGGCAAGCCCGACCTGGCTGTGGCAAACAACGTCAGCGCGAGCGTGCTGCTGGGCAACGGCGATGGCACGTTCCAGGCACAGTTCGACTACGCAGGAGGCGGCTTTCCCAACTCCGTTACGGTAGGAGACTTCAACGGCGACGGCAAGCCCGACCTGGCTGTGGCAGACTATGTCGGCGGTACCGTATCCATATTGCTGAATACCACACCCGAGCCGACCGTGCAGGTGACGCTGGGTACCAGCCCGGCCGGCCTGTCGTTCTCGGTTGACGGCACCACTTTTAGCACCGCGCAAACCCTGACCTGGACCGTTGGCTCCAGCCACACCATTGCTACCATGTCGCCGCAGACCTCCGGCGGAACCCAAAACACCTTCGCTTCGTGGTCCGATGGCGGAGCGATTTCGCACCCGGTGACCGCCCCATTAACCGCGACGACATACACCGCCTCGTTTACGACGTCATATCAACTGACAACAGCGGCGAATCCTTCCAATGAGGGGACAGTTTCGCCAGCTTCCGGCAGCTACTATACGGCCGGCACAGTGGTGAGCCTGCTGGCCACGCCGAACTCCGGTTATCAATTCAGCGGATTCTCCGGCGACCTGACCGGTACCACCAACCCGCAAACGTTATTGATGAATGGTCCCAAGAACGTGACGGCAAATTTCGCCTCCATCCAAGTCGCGACCTCAACGTCTGTGGTCTCTTCCGCCAACCCGGTGATATTTGGCCAGGCGGTCTCTTTGACAGCCACGGTGACGAGTTCGGGCAGCGGAACGCCTACCGGGACAGTAACTTTCTTCAATGGAGGAACTGGCCTTGGTACCGTGGCACTAGCGGGGAATCAGGCAGCCTTTAGCGTATCGTTGATGGCCAGCACTTATCAAATCACCGCGGTCTACAGCGGAGACACACTCTTCAAGAGCAGCACCTCGGCCACTCTCTACCAGAGCGTCATTACTGCACCTCCCGGAGCTGTTTTGTATGGAGTGGTTACCGACCGCAATACCGGACAGCCGCTGCCGGGGGTTTCGGTCTCCACCGGGTACGCCAGTGGGGCATATTCCGTCTGTAATGCTGGAACGCTGACGACAACGGATGCCAGTGGCGGCTATTCGCTTACCGGACTGCAACTAGGTAATCAGGGGCAGGGATATGTTTGCTTCCAATTGAATGGCTACTATTTCAACGTAGCGCCGTACGCCATTACTTCGGGAGCGGTGAGTGTAAATGTCAGCCTGTTAGCCGGAGGGATCGTGCTACAGGGCACAGTCACCGATGCATCTACACAAGCTGCGGTTGGGGGCGCCAGTATCTATTCGCAGATTTGGACAGCGGACCAAGCGACCGCGGAACTGACGAATCTCAATGTGACCGCCGACAACATGGGCCACTATGTGGTAGACAGTTCTCTATTACCCGAGAACACCTCGCAAGGCTTCTGGATGCGAGGAGTGTCCAATGGAGCTCCCTACACTACAGTTTCTGCCGCTGGGTATTTGACTTTGGATGCCGCTGCGTTCACGGTACTGCCTCCGTTCCCGGTGGTACGGAACTTCAGCTTAGTTTCGAGTAGCTCTACGGCCATGCAAGGGACGATCACGGATCGGAACACCGGGCAACCACTGTCGGGAGTTTCGGTTTCGACGGGGTACGCCAGTGGGGCATATTCCGTCTGTAATGCTGGAACGCTGACGACAACGGATGCCAGTGGCGGCTATTCGCTTACCGGACTGCAACTAGGTAATCAGGGGCAGGGATATGTTTGCTTCCAATTGAATGGCTACTATTTCAACGTAGCGCCGTACGCCATTACTTCGGGAGCGGTGAGTGTAAATGTCAGCCTGTTAGCCGGAGGGATCGTGCTACAGGGCACAGTCACCGATGCATCTACACAAGCTGCGGTTGGGGGCGCCAGTATCTATTCGCAGATTTGGACAGCGGACCAAGCGACCGCGGAACTGACGAATCTCAATGTGACCGCCGACAACATGGGCCACTATGTGGTAGACAGTTCTCTATTACCCGAGAACACCTCGCAAGGCTTCTGGATGCGAGGAGTGTCCAATGGAGCTCCCTACACTACAGTTTCTGCCGCTGGGTATTTGACTTTGGATGCCGCTGCGTTCACGGTACTGCCTCCGTTCCCGGTCAGCAGAAGTTTTACCTTGGTTAGCAACGGCGTAGACCGAACTATCACCATTGCAACGTCTCCGGCGGGCTCGCCAATCATGGTGGACGGACAGAACTATACCTCGCCGCAGACGTTTACATGGCACCCAAGCAACCCACATGCAATCTCGACCGTTGCTGTAATTTCTATTTCAACGGGATCCCAAGAATCATTCACGGGCTGGAGTGATGGCGGGACTCTATCGCACATCATAGTTGTGCCCGATGCCGTCACGACATATACCGCATCATTTGTCACGCAGTACTTGCTGACCGCTACCGCCAGTCCGGTGGCGGGAGGTTCGGTCACGGCTGGCGGATGGTTCAACTCCGGCGCGAGCGTTTCGATCCAAGCGACGGCGAACACCGGCTACCAGTTCACCAGCTTCTCTGGCGACTTGAGTGGCACGACGACACCTCAAACCCTCGTAATGAACGCTCCTAAAAATGTCACGGCATCGTTCGCACCGACGCTCGCTTCGACTACGACAGCGGCAAGCGGGTCGCCAAATCCGTCCAGCTATGGCCAGTTGATCACGCTGACGGCTACAGTGACAACCGGTTATCAGACTGCAAGCGGAACGGTCACTTTCATGGACGGAGCTTCCACGTTGGGGACAACCGCACTGAACGGATCAGGGCAGGCAACACTGACAACTTCTGGCCTGATGGCTGGCCCACACAATCTTGTCGCAACGTACAGCGGAGATGGCACGCACAAGACCAGCAGCTCATCGCCAGTATCCCAGTTGGTGAATAATGGAACAACCGCAACCGGCCTTGCCACGTCTGGCCCTAATCCCTCCGTATACGGGCAGCAGGTGACTCTCTCGGCGACAGTGTCCGCGCAGTTCGGTGGCAGTCTGACTGGAAACGTGGCATTCAAAGACGGGGTCACGACGATAGGGACTGCTCCACTCATTGGAAACATCGCTACGTTCAGTAGTGCGGCCTTTGTGGTTGGTGCGCACTCCATAACCGCCAGTTACATCGGAGATGCCAACAACGTTGCCAGCACGTCTGGACTTGTCATGCAGACTGTGAATAGGGCTTCCACCGCGACCAGCGTGACGTCTTCTATGAATCCACAGCTGGTCAATCAGCTGATCACTCTTACCGCTACGGTCACCGGACAATTGGGCGGGTTGGCGACAGGCTCGGTTGTCTTTAAATCTGGCGCTGCGACCCTCGGAACGGGCGTTCTCAGTGGTAATCAAGCGAGCCTGACAACTTCCTTCGCGACGGCGGGAACTCGCTCGATCACAGCCCAATACACAGGGGACACGAACAACACCGGCAGCGTCTCGGCGGCTTTGAGCCAGTCGGTGGTCGTAAAGCTTACAACGAAGACCACACTGTCCTCGTCTTTGAATCCTTCTTATATCGGACAGGCTGTCACTCTTACAGCCTCGGTAACATCTCTTGGCGGAACTCCAGCGAACGGAGAATTGATCACGTTCAAACAAGGAGCGACCGTTCTTGGCACAGCGGCACTGTCAAGCAGTAACGCGTCATTCACAACGTCTTCGCTTACGGTCGGGACACATACCCTTACGGCGAGCTACGGTGGTGATGCCACTTTCAACGGCAGCACTTCCGCTGGTCTGGCTCAAGTAATCAAAAAGTATCCGACCTCAACTGTGCTTACATCGAGCCTGAGTCCCTCCATCTACGGTCAGTCCGTAACCCTGAGCGCCACAGTCAGTTCGACGGGTCCGAGCCAAGCGACCGGCACTGTGACATTCAAAAATGGAGCTACTACGCTGGCGACGGTTGCGCTGACCAGCGCTGTAGTGACTCTCACGCGAGCAAACCTGCCAGCTGGCGCGCTCTCGATTACGGCAACCTACAATGGAGATTCTTCCTCGGCAGTGAGTACGTCGACGGTGTTGACCCAAGCCGTATATCCGGCTACAACAACGACGACGGTTGTTTCCTCACGCAATCCGTCGACTCTTGGGCAATCTGTCAAGTTTACGGCCACTGTGGCCTCGCCAACGATAATTCCGACGGGAACGGTAACATTCAGTTCAGGAGCGACCGTGCTTGCCACGGTGACGTTGGCTGGTGGCAAGTCCAGTTTCACGACTACGACCCTGCCTCGCGGCACGAACACGATCACGGCAACTTACAACGGGACTGTCAACATCATAACCAGTTCTGGAGCGGTCGCGCAGGTCGTGAATTGAGATGTGGGGATGGGTCCATAGTCATCGCCCCCGACTGGATTCCTGAATGTGCGGGACTCAACCCTGTGACTGCCTTAAATGCCGCCGATAGTAAGTAGAGGTCCGCGAACCAAGTTCCGCTGCCGCAATGCTGAACGCGTCGGGTGCGTTTGGGAACGGCGATGACCGAGGATTGACGGCGGAGCTCCCATGGGACTCAGGGGCGATTTCAAAACCGCTTGGATCTGGGAAGGTGGGAAGGAGGCCTTCACACACTTGAGGAAGATGACCTTTTGTCCAAACTTAGGCACTGTAGCCCAATGAAGCCGGGGGAAGCAGTTCAGCTATACGACGCCGATTCAACGTACTAGATTGTTTTGCATACCTTATATGGTCCGGAACCAAGAGGTCAGTCATCTTGTTCCATTTGTTCCGGTTGGCCGAGCTAGGTGGCTGCAACGCATTGAGGGCAAAAGCCTTATTTTAGTGTTTGTCGTTTCGATCCCCACCGCCCCTACCAGCTTTCTTCCTCACTGGTAAGGACTTGTCAGTTTCGCGCGTGGGCAGAAGTGGGCAATAAGAGGTTTAGCGGTCGGCTCAGAAGTGCGAAAATCTTGCGGAACGGCCGGGCAAGGCTCTTTGTTGGCGCTACTAATTTGGGAATTCCGGCTTTTTAGTGGGAAGCGAACGGGGGCTTTGCCTCCGCACCCCCAGGATTTTAACCCTTTGATGCCTTCCCGATGAGTGGCTCTTCAGTCCCAGTGCTTCAGCTGCGGCCACCATTCCTTCAACGGCTGCTTGAGCCCTCGGCAATAGAACACGTCGGAATGCTCGTACGGCATCGAATATGGGTGGTACACGCTCGCGACCTTCTTCACGCTCGCAAACTGTTGCTCGAGGCGCTCTTGGCTATCACCCATGACGATCATACTTTCCCCCGTGTAATCGCCCGGTCCCCAGAAGAAATAGCTTTGGTGACCACTGATCGCCCACGGCAATCCATATTTCGGCCCGAAGAGATCGATCGCGCCGGCTTGGGCATAGTCCTGGACAAAGATCGCCGTCTTCCCTCGAACATCCGGCGGCAAACTGTTGTAAACGGACGCCACCGTCGCGACCATCTCCGGCCAGCCAAACTCAGACGCATAGAGCTGCGGCAAGGGGCCCAGCTTGTGCGTCTCACTTGCAGGCGGCGAGAAGTGCAACGCCCGCGTGTAGCGAATGTACGTTTCGACCGGCAGCACCGGCGTGGCGACCGGCGCTATGATCGCGCCCACCGCGATCAGCAGTGCCGGGTAGGCCACTCGCACCCACCTTCGCTGCCGCGCCTCGAGCCACATTTCCCACAGGACGCTGCCGGCGGCGAACACCAGCGGAAAGGCCGGGAAGAGGTAATACACGCGCGGACTCATCGTAACAATCACGCCCGCCGTAAACACCCACGCCCAACCCAGCGCGCGAAATCTCTTCCCTTGCTCCGCGAAGGAAAAAAACCACAGGCCTGCTAGCCACAGGGGCGCGGTCAACGGGTTCATCGCCCCAATTTCCTGACCGAAGAAACTGAAGAAGCCCAACGGCACGTTCCGCCCGCTGCGTCGAATGTTGGCCTGCAATTCGAGAAATGGAAAGTGGTGCCGAACATTCCACCAGAGATTCGGGGCAAAAATCACAAACGCGACCACCCCACCAATCCAAAACCACCGATTCGCGAGCAGCTTCCGTTGCTCCGTGAGCAGTAGTCCGAGGACAATCCCAGCGCCGAAGATCATCATCGAGTACTTGTTCTCGAGACCGATGCCCGCGACCATGCCGAACCAAATCCACAGCCTCTCATTTCCGGTTTTGATGATGCGAATCACGAGATACGCGCAGGTCATCCAGAACAGTGGCTCGAACGCATTCATCGTGAAGATGCTGTTATGCCCGAGAATGCCGGGCGCGGTGAGCGTTGTAATTGCCGCAAGTACCTGCGCGAAGCGCCTCCCACCGAGTTCGCGCGCAATCAGCGCGGTTAGCACAACCTCCACCGCCCCCGCGAGCGCCGGCAAAAATCGGATCGCGAGCAGCGACTGACCCAGCGTATGTCGCACCGCCCAGGCAATCATCGCGATCAGCGGCGGCTGATCGACATAGCCCCAACCGAGATGACGGCTGCAGGCCAGGTAGTACAACTCGTCACCCAAGTACCCATACCTGTGTCCCGCATACAAATGCACCACCAGCTTGCACGCGGCAATCAGGAGTACAATCGTCGTCGCGCCCAGCATCGGAAACAGGTGCCTTTCGTCATGGCTCTCTACCGTGCCACCCGCCATTTGCGACTGCGACTCCGCCATCATCCTCGCTTGCTCCAAATTGCCAGCGTTGCAATTATAGGCCGAGCGCGATCGGGCCGCGACCCACGGCGCGCAGCCGTAGCGCAGCCCCGCGTGGAGGTCAGGGCTTGCTTCCTACAAGCCGACTCCCAATACTGATCGCACGTGCCCGAATGGAACTCAAGATAATTGCCACAATACTAGATGAGACGGGCGTTGACAGCGGCGGCATTCTCATGGGGGTTGCTCGTCGCTCGGGATGAAAAGGCATACCCGCATTCGATGTGAAGACTGGCCGCTAGCCGACGCGTGGGTACTTGGCATCACGTAATTCTCCTGCGGACTTTCACGTCAGTGTTCAGTCGGGAGATCAGGCGTGCCGTCCGACCACTTGCGTACCGGAATCATGAATTCGGTCACTGGCTCCGGAGCACCATTAAAGTGTGGATTCAGCAGAACCGGGGAGCCAGGCATGCCTGCACCCCAAGTCATACTGTCTGTCAGGGGAACGTAAAACATGAGATGGGGATGCCAGTGCCCGGCGGAGTCGTTCAGGTACCCTTGCCTCGACATCATATAGGTCATCCCGCCAGGATCGAGCGCCGGCAGCTCCTTGTTCTCAATCGCGGCCTTGACACTCTTCTGGATTTCATCTTTCGATTTTCCAGCCAATACAAATTTTGTCCTCATCAAAGTGATCGGCAGCACCGTCCGAGCGGCGGGCGGATTGAGGCAGAGGGGACTCCGATTCTTAGGGTTCCAAAACTCGGGACTGTCGAATGAACTCGTCCATGCGCGCTCTACGACGCAGACAAAGCCGTTCTTGCCTTCGACCGCAGTTTCATAGCCATGCCTTCCGAGGACCATAACTGTGGCGTCGTAGGAAATGGATGGCGGAGCCGCGCTCCGCGCCAAAGCTATCTCGGCATTCCGATCCGAGATCAAGTATTGCTCAAGCGGGGCCATGTTGGGATACGGTGCTTTAGTGTCCTGCGCTTGCTCTTGCCATGCTGCGCCCAGCAACACAACCAGCGCGATGCTTCCTAGTATGATCGCCCTGAGAATCTTTCGCTTCATTGATTTCTCGTGAGACATAGGATTCTCCTTGTTATACGAACCGCTGCGGCAAGCTTTCCTCCTCGTGCCGCTTGGCAAATACGTTGCTATCAATAAGTGCGGGATGCCAAGCCCGCAGGCCCCCTCGTTCCACTTCGTCTTGATCCGTTGGCCCTTCGATCTACCAGCTAAACCTCACGCCGAGCTCCACCGTGCGGCTTCCGCCATTGAAGATGAATTTGTTGAGGAATTGGGGCGAAGTCACGAAAATGTAGCTCGTGTTCAAGGGGTTGGTGTTTGTGTTCTGATCGAGCGTCCCGTTATTGCTCGGCAGGCCGATGCTGTAATTCTGATGGTTGAACGTATCGAAGGTCTGGAAGCGGAACTGCACCAATGCGCGTTCCGTAAACTTCATAGTCTTGAACAGCGACATATTCCAGATATTGAGCCCGGGTGAGTTGACTGTGTCTCGCCCGGCGTTGGCCAGTGCGCCCAGGCCCGCTTGGACAAAGCGAGCGGTCGGGCTCACCGCCACATAGCCAACTACATGGCTTGAAGCGCACGCAAGGCTCGTCGACGTGACAACCCGTGTCGCTCCCCCCGCGCCATCATTGCAAACTTGTTGAACGGTTGTGGCGGTCAGGCCGAGGCCCGCTGGGTTAATGATTGTCCGGTCGCCCGCGCCATCACCGTTTGCGTTGGAGTCCACATTGGAGAGCGGAGTCACCGGCTGGCCCGACTGTGCCAGGTAGCTGCCGCTCCACTCCCAGTTGTGAGCTAGCCCGCGGACGAAACGGTTGTCGGAATGGACGTTCGGGAAGTCGTAGACCCAGGTCAAAGCAAACTTATGGGGTAGGTCCAGCGCCGAGCGCCCCCGCTCCGCGCCAAAGTTAAAGCCGTCTTGCGCCCGCCGCGGATTCACGCGGCTGCTAAACAGTTCGTTGGTGGAATTGTCGATGTTCTTCGAGAACGTGTAGTTCGTCCGGAAATACAATCCCTTAGCAAACCGGTGCATGAAGTCGACCGAACCGGCATGGTAAATCCCTGCTCCTAGGGGCGGGTTTTCGGTGAGATTGCCAAAAAACCCTTCTGTGGCCAACGGCTGGAACAGGCCGTTCGCCAAGAAGTTTGCGAAATTTGCTCGTGTGCTTGCGGGTGCCGCGACGGTCGCAGGAATCGCCGATGCGCTAAAGTAAGTCGGGAGAGGCGCGATGCCCCCGCCCGGAACGTTGGGATCAAATGCCGAGGCCGAGTTCAGGCGCATCTGCACGGGCAATTCTAAGCTGCGCGTGCCTACGTAACGCACTTCAATACTTGTGTCTCGAAATAGCTCGTGCTGCACACCGAGCGACCACGTGATTACCTTCGGGTCCACCATGTCGAGGATCAATGCCTGCGTAGCTGCCCTTGCGTCAGCGGTTGTCGTGGGTGGCACGTTCACTTGCAGGAGGCCGCCGGTTTGGAGGAAGCCTGGGCCCGGGTTGCCGCCGGGGCCGGAGGTGCACCATGCTGGCGCGCCCGACAGCTTGCAAGTCAGCGTCGAGTTCTGTTCGGTCTGTAATTCCGGTGGCAGGCTGTTGATCGCAAAGTTGAGCGGGATGACGTCGTAGGCGATCTGCCCGCCTCCCCGGATGGACCACTTGCCGTGCCCTGTTGGATCCCAGGCAAATCCCACGTGCGGACCAAAGTTGTTAGTGTCCGATGTTGGCTTGCGGAAGATCAAACCAACCGCCGGATCATTCGCAATCGCGTTCAGCGCTTGTTTTCCTTCGTCACGCGGCACTCCGGACCATTCATACCGCAATCCAAGATTGACGGTAAGCCGCGGCAGTACCTTCCAATCATCTTGGACGAACCAGTAGACAGCTGGATTGTTGTTCGCTGAGGTTGCTGTTCCCGCGCCGCGGAGCGCTCCATTCGCGCCGTCGGGTACAAAGTCATTGATGAGCGAGTTGAGCGAGGCGTAGTCCCATTCTCCGCGCGCCCGCGGCAGAGAGGTTGTCTCCGTGATGTAGTTCCGCCCTTCGACTCCGACCTTGAACGTGTGCTTTCCCCGAATGTAGCTTACGTTCTCTACCGCCTGATAAACGTTCTGAACATACCCCGCCGGAGCGAGACTATAGGGTCCGAGATTGCTCCCAAAAGGATCGATTTCCACGTTCGGAAAATTCGAGAACTGGCTGGGGTCCACAAGGTTCGGCCCGTTTAACCGCGAAAAGGACAAACGAAAGTCGTTAATTACCCGGCTGCTAACCGTCCAGGCGTCTGTAAGAATGTACTTACGGGCGTCATCCGTCTGCAGGCCGGTAAACTGGCTCTGTGGCTGAATAGGGTTCACCTGTGGCAAGCGTTGCCGGTCATAAAGAACGCGCGCGCGGACCTGGTGCTTCCCCAGGTTCAAATCGCCGTTGATTGTAAAATCGTGTTCCCGGGTGTAGCTCGGAGCAACCCCCGCGAATGAGCCGACTGGGATGTTCTGCGCATTGCCATTCAAACTCACAGGTACCGTACCCTTGTCGTTCACAGGTGCGATAGGGAATTGCTTCAGAATCGCCACTACCGCCGAATCGGGATTGAGCGCCATCAACTGGGACATTCCGGTGGCTGTTGGCGTGATTACCGTAGCGCCCTGCGAACCCAAGCCTTGATTCTGAAATTCGTAGGCGCCGTAGATAAAGAATTTGTCCTTTAGGATTGTACCTCCAGCACTTGCGCCCAGCCGATTGTAGTCAAAACGATTCTTCACATCGGAAGGTGGAGTCGACAGGGCGGCCGCAGCGGCTATCTCTTGGTTGGTTGCCGCGTTCAAATCCCGGTTGCGGTTGTACTCCCAGCCCGCGCCATGCCAGCTGTTTGTGCCGGACTTGGTGACAATGTTGAATTGGCCGCCGGCAGAATGTCCGTACTCCGCGCTGAATTGATTCGTGAGCAGCGTGAACTCTGCGACCGATTCCTGAATCACGGGTTGCGTGGGACCGTTTGTATCCACCTTGTTGTCATCCACGCCGTCAATCGAAAAGCCGTTGAATCGCGGCCGTGTCCCGCCAATCGAGCCTCCCGAGCCCAAGACGCCACCTTGCTGCGTCGTTGTTCCCGGAGCGAACACTGCAAACTCCTTTACGTCCCCTCCTAAGGTGTTTAAGGGGAGGTCGTGAACCGCTTGCCCGCTAAAGGTGGAGCCCAGCTCCGAGGACTCCGTCTTCACGAGCTCTGCGCCCGCAGTGACTTCGACGACAGCGGTGGCGTCGCCGACTTCGAGCGTCGTGGCAACCTCCGCAACCTGGTTGGACTCCACCTGTACGCCCTTGCTCACGGTCTTTTTGAATCCTTCTTTTTCCACCGTGACTGTATACGAACCTACCAGCAGGTCCGGGAACACATACGTCCCGGCGCTCGAAGCCGTCGCCGTGATCCCGACACTGGTCCCTTCATTGGTCACCGTGACCTTGGCGTCCAGAATCACAGCACCCATCTTATCCGTCACCGTTACGCGCAGCGTTCCATCAAGCCTTTGCGCCATCGCTGGTGCGTTGCAAACTCCAGCGAGAATCAATGCCACAAATAGATAAAGAAAAAACCGCACAGAAGGATTTTGGCGGCCCCTAGACACACCACAGCAATACTTTCTCGCACAATTCATGTGCTCCCCCCATTTAAAAAGACATCGATTTCGTTGCTCACCTGGCATTGCCGGAATCGATGCTATGTGACTTAGCGAGGCACGTTGGACTCCAACGTTTACGCAAATTGAGAGAGCTTATTTTTCAATGATTTACGTGAAGCGCTTCATGAAGACTTATGAGTTTGTGGAGTTGAGTTAGTCGGCCTTCAACCCTATATCCCGGGGGCTTGCATCACATTTTCGAAACTCAGTCACGCTGGGTTGTGAAGACACACCAAAAAAGCCGCATGGCCACGAATTCCAGATTCTGTAGATCCTCGCGATGCACAAGCTCGGAAGTAAATGAAAAATCACTCTCATCGGAAGCCTCGCTCCGAGTCAAAATGCGAGTCGAACTGGACGCGGAACAAACTAACTTTGGTAGATTTTCTGTAAGAAAAAAAGCGGCGAATCCTGAGCGCGTCGAATGCCAATGGGGAGCCAATTTCTTTCTCTATACTCGGCTCTCTCGATGTGAAACCGAGTCCCGCTAATCCGCGACGAAAGTGTCAGTACCAATCCAGAATTTTGCCAGGGACTTCAAACTGCTCTTGTAAGTACGTGACACCGTGTATTCCTTGCCTCCTTTGACGCGAAGCACGTACTCTCCCGTAGTCCAAGGCTGAATTTCTTCAACGAAGGAACCGTTCACCAATACGGAGCGGTGTATTCTTATAAATCCGTACGGTTTGAGCTTTTCTGCCATCGTGGAAATCGATTCTCGGAGTAGGTACGATCCTGAAGCCCGCTGCAACAATACGTAATTGCCTTGAGCTTCGATAATCACCACGTCGGCCGGATCGACAAAAAGGATCCTTCCTTTCGTCTTGATGGCGATTTTCGCTGACTTCGACAACAGGTCTTCCAGTTGAGGCAGTATTTTCACAAACTGTGCGGCCCGCTCGCTTTCCGTTCTGCGGATCGCCATATCTAGCGCTTCATGAATACGATTGTTTGAAAAGGGCTTCAGGACATAATCAACAGCATGCTTCTCAAATGCAGCAACTGCGTGCTGATGGTGCGCAGTTACAAACACAATCGATGGTATCGGTTGCCGCCGCTTGTTTAACCGGTCGGCCAGCTCGATTCCCGATAATTCCGGCATTTGAATGTCGAGCAAAAGAACGTCATAGGGCTTCTTTTGTAGTAATTCCAGGGCGTCAACAGCATCGTTCGCGCAATCGAGGGCTTGAATGTCGTTTCTCGCTCTCAACGCATTCTTGAGGGAGCTTCGCGAAAGTGGTTCGTCGTCGACAATCAATACCCGCACAATCTTTCCCTCCACTAAGCGTGTAAATTCGAGGCCAACATTTCTTTCATCGCCTCCTTCTGTTGACCGATTGCCGGCAACACAAGGGTCGCGATCGCAACGCCATCGCTGCCTTGGTCGAAGCAGAGAGTCGCCTCGTCCTCGTAAAGGTGCTTCAATCGTGCTCTCACATTCTGGAGACCTAGCCCCATCCCTGCTTGCCGCTTTCCTCCAACGCTATTGCGAATGACTACCTCCAGCATGCCTCCCGCCCGCCGAGACGAAATTTCGATCCATCCTCCTCCGCGGCAGCAAGCCACGCCGTGGAAAATCGCATTTTCCACGAGAGGTTGCATGATCAGTTTTGGCACGAGCAATTGCCGCGCGGCGGAGTCAATTTGCCAACGCACTTCAAGTCGGTCTTCCAACCGCATTTTCTCGATGCTGAGGTAATCGCCGACAAACTTCAATTCTTCATCGAGGCTAATGACATCGGAGCTCGCACACTGCAAAGCAGTCCGAAGCAAGTGAGAAACCTTGAGAACCATCGCTTTGGCGCGCTCTTTCTCTGTATCAATCAGAGCTGAGATTCCCTGGAGAGTATTGAATAAGAAATGCGGATGAAGCTGACTCTTCAGGGCTTGTAGCTCGCTGGTGGCCA
>Ga0307477_10000738_pt1 | contig 32448 bp, 26 predicted proteins | sample atmos_gasesECM2C_FD_203316 | JGI IMG/M metagenome (GOLD analysis project Ga0307477, IMG submission 203316) | Hardwood forest soil microbial communities from Morgan-Monroe State Forest, Indiana, United States - atmos_gasesECM2C_515 | ecosystem: Environmental > Terrestrial > Soil > Temperate...
AAGTGCGCCCGGAAGCGTTGTCGGCTCCGGGCGCAGTTTTGATCAAGGCTGAAACACCTATCTTCATCCCCGGGGATGCGCAAGCAAGTGTTTTGCGCAAAACAGTTTGGCGGCGCGGCAAATCGCGAATAATTCGTTTTGCAAAATCGGGTCTTATCCGCGATCCATCCCCCCTTCCGCCTCGCGGCTTGCGCCGCGCCGCTCGGGCGGAAATCGCCTCTGGCGATTTCTATTCGCCCTCGATCCCCCACTTCGGGGGGAAGGAAGCGCAGACCGCGGGACGATCAGGGGGTGATCGGCGCCTGCACGGGAGCGAGTTCCGCAGCCGGAATCGTGACTTCGCCTTTGCTCGCTTGCAGCCAGCGTTGCGCGACCCCGGCAAGGCCCGCTCCAACGAGCGGCGCCAGCCAGAAGGCCCAGAGCTGCTGCAGCGCCCAGCTTCCCTGAAAGATCGCGACTGCCGTCGAGCGCGCCGGATTGACCGACGTATTCGTCACCGGAATGGAAACGAGATGGATCAGGGTCAGCGCGAGTCCGATGGCAATGGGGGCAAAACCTTTGGGCGCCTTCTCGGATGTCGCGCCCAGGATCACAATGAGAAACATGAAGGTCATCGCCGCTTCGCAGATCAGGCCTGCGGCCAAGGAATAATGTTGCGGCGAATGCTCGCCATAGCCGTTCGAGGCGAAGCCGGCCGAGGCATCAAATCCCGGGGCGCCGCTGGCAATCACATACAGCACAGCGGCTGCTGCGGCGCCGCCGGCGAGCTGGGCCAGCCAATAGGGAAGGAGGTCCTTGGCAGGGAACCGGCCGCCCACAAACAGCCCGAACGTGACCGCGGGATTGAAATGCGCGCCCGAGACATGGCCGAAGGCGTACGCCGCGGTCAGAACGCTGAGCCCAAAAGCCAGCGCGACGCCTGCGTAACCGATGCCGGCCACCGGAACGCCCGCAGCCAAGACAGCCGCACCGCATCCCCCAAGAACAAGCCAGAACGTGCCGATGAATTCCGCGGTGAATTTGCGTGACATACGCATGATCGCCTCCAGCCGAAAGCAACAGTTACGATCAATCCCGGCATTTGTTCCCTGCGCAGGCGATTGCGGCCCGCTAATTGATCGCCCGGGTGCGATATGGAATAAATAGAGCACGCATTCCGGCCCTCAGTGTACGCATGATTGCAGCACGCAAGGGACGGCATAGGCTCGGGAGGAAGTGATGCTCGATAGGCGCCGTTCAACCCATTTGCTCGCCGCCGGCGGGGCCGTGCTAGCATCGTGGAGCTTGGTTTCCGCCGCGAACGGGGCCGCGCAGTTGCTGGAACCGTTCGCGCTCACGTCCACGACTTTCGAGGATGGCGGATTGGTGCCCATGCGCATGGCTTTCACCAAGGACGCCGCCAATCCCAATTGCTTTGGCGAAAACATCTCGCCGCAATTGTCCTGGGCGAATCCGCGTCCCGCCGTGAAGAGCTATGCCATCACCATGTTCGAGATGGAGGACCCGCCGCACACGGATCTGGTCGTCTACGGCATTCCCGCCAGTGTGACATCGCTAGCGGAGGGCGAACTGAGCAAGCGTTCCGACAAGTTCGTCGAGGGCAAAGGTTTTCGCGGCATGGGCACCTGGCGCGGCATGTGCCCGCCGCCCAATGAAGGTCCGTCCAGGACCGGCATCCACCATTACGAATTCACCATTTGGGGCACCGATCTGGATCCGAAGGAGTTGCCGCCCGGACTGACCGCGGACGAGCTGCAGGAGAAGATCAAAGGTCACGTGAAGAGCCGGGCGCTTCTTATCGCTAAGTTCAAGCGCCCGGGCTGAGCGTCGCAGCTATTGCCGCGGCGGTAATTGCGAAAAGAAATCCCAGATTACCGCAGGCGCGTCCAAATCTTGGGTTTGCCGTCCGGTAATCGTGGGATAGCGGTAATAAGGTTGCGGCACGACGTGGCCGCCGCCGTGAATCGTGTACAGGATCACGCTGGCTTTTCCGGGTTCGCTCCAGGAGACGCGCTCGACCCAGGTCGGATCGGAGTCGTTCCGATGGGGCAGACGCGCAACCTCAGGCATGCTGCCGAGCCCGTTCAATTTGACAAAATATTGCGCGCTCGCTTCGGTCGATAGCGTGTTGCTTTCATTGGTGCCGCGGCCCGTTCTACCGCCCCTGTAAGGGTTCACCGGGTCGTCCGTGCCGTTCATGATCAAGACCGGAACGGCTGCATTGGCGGGCGCGCAGGAATTGAATCCCGGGGCCGGCAGGTTGGCGGATATCGCGGCGATGCCGGCAAATTCGCTCGGGCGTTCCAAGGCGAAACGATAGGCCATCTGACCGCCAAAGGAATGGCCGGCAGCGAAGACGCGGCTTTTGTCGATGCCATGCACAACTGCCTCATGCGCGATGATGGCCTCGATGAATCCGACATCATCGACGTGCAACCGGGTGGCGTCATTATCGCTGCCCTTCCGGCAGCTGTTCCAACCGCGTCCTATTCCATCCGGATAGACGACAAGAAAGCCGTTGGCGTCGGCGAGCATGTCGAATTCGTAACCGGTGGCGTCACGGACGAAGGGGCCGTCCCCGCCGCCGCCGTGGAAAACGAACAGCAGCGGCGGTTGAGGCACGAGTTTGCCCGGCGTGTAGAGAATATAGCGCCGCTGCCGGCCGCCAATGGCGCCGGTATGGACCGTAACTTGCCCGGTGAGTTTGGCTTGCGCCGATGGATCGGCGGCAGCGAGAGTCCCCGGCACTCCGAGCCAGACGGAAATAGCGGCGCTTAAAAGGGCCAGCGGGAAAAGGCTGCTTGACCGTTTCATATCTCAAAGAGACCGCATGTAGCTTCCTATAATTACGCCCAATTAGGCTCCTTCGGCTATACTCAAGACAGGCGAAGAGGGCGAGCGCAATGCGGTCCATAAGAATTGCAATCCCAGTTGGGATGTTCTTGTTGGCGTGTTCTGCGCAAGCATCGGCTGCATTGGCGCAGTCCGGACAAATAGCTGTAAATGACACGGATCGCGGCATCGTCGTCAGCTATGCACAAGAGCAACAAAGCGTGGTGTTTACAGTGACGTTGCCGGTTTTGTGGGACATCGGGATTTATGTCGATGGCAATCAGGACGGCAAATGGGGCTATGGCGCATTCGATAGCAGAACAACCGGCTTGCCGACCGGTGATCTCGCGTTCGGCAGGGATGCGGATGAGCATTATCCATTATGCGCTCAATATGTTTGGTCTGCTTTTGCCGATAACCCGAGCGCGCCCTATGAGTCGTCCCAGTGCGGCGCCTTTGAGTCCAAAGCTACTATTGAGATCGGTGCCCAGGACGACACCAAACGCGTCATCATGAAATACCGAATTCCAAACAGTGAATTGTTTGGAACGAACGACACAGCCCATCTGGCGTTCAGTCTTTGGGACGGAAAAGCATTTACTTATTATTTTTCGCCGGCGGCGCCTCTGATCATCCACAAGTAGGTTTAAGCGCCTTGGGGCGACTAGCACGATGCCGCCAGCGTGACTACGTGCCGCAAAATGCCGGAATATTCCATTCCGGCATATTCCGCGCTGCCAAGATTGATCGTGGGAATTCGATATTCTTCAGTAATGCGCAGCGCTGTTCCAGTGCCGCCCGATGGCTTTCCATGGTTGGTCCAGGCAATTACAACATCTGATGGGGTGTCCAGGGATCGTCCCCACACCTGGCAGACATTGCGCGCACGAAGTTGCTGTATTCCCAGCGATCTCGTTTGAAGCCCCGGATGGTAACGCGTCGCGATCCTCTTGGCTTCGGGCGGCGTGTCGAACAATTTCGAAGCCGAGTTGTTGAAGCCGCACCACGGCAAGTAAATTTCTTTCTTGCCGCGGGCTAGGTCGCACCCCGTTTCGAACGCCATATCCGCGCCTGGAGAACCACCAGAGCGCAACACCCAGTCTCGCTCCGCCAGGGCGCGCGCGAGCGACGCCATGATCGCCAAAACAGAATCCGGCGTTTTCCGGGAGCCAATGCCGGTGTAGATCAGGTCAATCGCGGCTTGGTTACGGCCAATTAGCGACCGGCGGACGTGGCACGTGCATGGTCATGAGTACGATGGGTGCTCCACCGGTCGGCGTTACTTGATGCGGCGTATCTTGCGGGATGATGATGACATCACCCTTGACCACGTTGTGCGGCGTTCCGCCCTCAATCGAATCGCCGCCGCGATTGGCCGCATTGGTGCGCTTCTCGTTCACCAGCTTGCCGCCCACATTGATGATGCCGGCGCCTTCGAGCACAAACATCATCTCGGCGTCCTTCTCGTGCAGAGCGGCCGGCGCGACGGCGGTGCGGTATTCGAGCTGCGCGCGATAGGGCGCCAGCGTCAAGATCGGTTCGATGGTGTTGGGCGCATTGCCCTTGCGGTCCGCCTTCGCCTTTGCGATCAGCCCTTGGATATCCGACGCAGACGCAAAGGTCTTTTCCGGACCAGGTGCGTTCTGCGCAAACGCCAGCGGCGCGGCGAGCACGGTCGCGCAGGTCAAAGCCAACAATTTTCCACGCATGAATCCCTCCTGTTGCGAGCCGGCAAACTGTACCACAACCCGGGCGTTGGCGGTGAACGGGCTCCCCGACATTGCGGGAGAAAGAATGGACTGCTACCCAAGCCGCCTGCCTAACTAGCGGGCACATCGTGTTTTTTGTCCTCGCCAAGGTGTTCTGGTTTGTCTTTGAGCCGGGCAATTTCCTGGTCTTGCTGCTGCTTGCCGGCGTGGTGCTTCTCGCTCTTCGCCGCCGCGCCGGAATGTGGCTCACCCTGATCGCCGCCGCCTTTTTGTTCGCTGTGTTGGTGCTGCCGGTTAACCGCTGGCCGACGCGTCTGCTCGAAGACCGCTTCCTTCCGCCGGCTTCTATCGCGCAAGTGGACGGCATCCTCGTTTTGGGCGGCGGACGCAATGATTCGCTCATTGCCGCGGCCGGACTGCTGCAGCGTTACCCATCGGCTCGCTTGGTGTTTTCCGGCGGTACCGGTTCTCTCGGGGGCAATGAAGCGCCGGAAGCCGATCGAGCGCGCACTGCATTGAAGCAAATCGGGATCGATACAGGCCGGGTTACCTTCGAGAGCCGCTCACGGAACACTTGGGAGAACTTTGTTTTCGCCAAAGCGCTCGTGCAGCCCAAACCCGGCGAGACCTGGCTCCTGGTGACGGCGGGCCGGCATATGCCGCGCGCGATGGGAGTCGCGCAGCATCTCAATTGGACCATGCTGCCATGGCCCTATGATTACGAAGCCAACCCGGTCAGGGCGGCTTTTTATGATTCCAGCCTGAGCGCCAAATTGCACGATCTCGAAGAGACCCTCCACGAATGGGCCGGATTGGCGGCCTATCGGCTCACGGGTAAGACCGACGCGCTGTTTCCCACGCCATCTAGCTCTTTGGCTGCGGCAAATCGGTGAGCCGGATGGCGCTGACGACGGCGCCAAGGAGGGCGAAAGCCGCGCCGAACCACACCGCCGCTGTGGCGCCCGCAACGAATCGCGCAAGAAAAAGCGCAGTCAGCGCCGCGCCGACGGTTTGTCCCAGCAGGCGAGCCATGGCCTGCATGCCGCTGGCGCCACCGCTGCGCGTGCGCGGCGTGGAAGCCTGAATGGTGCGGTTATTCGGCGATTGATAAAGGCCAAAGCCGGCGCCTGCGAGCGCCATCCGCCACGCCACATCCGCCATTCCGTTATGGGCGGAAAGCAGCGCAAGCGCTGCGAGGCCGGCGGCGAAGGCGGCAAGCCCCACCAACCCTAACAGACCTGCCGGATAGCGATCCGACAAGCGGCCGGCGATGGGCGCGCAAATGGCCGTCGCCAACGGCCACGGCGTCATCAGCAATCCAATCTGAACCGCGGAATAGCCGATGCCGTGCAAATGAAAGGGCAACGCAACGAAGGCAAGCGTTTGCGCCACGAACGAGCAAGTGGATGTGCCGAGCGAAAGCGTGAACATCGGGATGCGCAAGAGATCGATGGGCAGAAACGGCGCGGTCATCCGGACTTGCCGCCGCACGAGCGCGAAACCGAAACCCAGCGCGAGCGCCAATTCGCCCGCAACCTCCCATAATGACGCCGGCCCGCCGAGCGCGTGCAGGAAGGCGATTAAGGGTCCGAACGTCAGCGCGCTGAACATTGCGCTCACATAATCGAAAGTATGTGCGGCGCGAGGCGTCGTTGGCAGGGCATAGAGGCCGATCGATACCGCGGCGGCGGTGATCGGAACGTTGACGGCGAAGAGCCACGGCCACGGCGCGACAGCCAGAATCGAACTGGCAATGGTCGGCCCCGCAGCCGCGGATACTGCGATCACGACGGCATTGATCCCAATCCCATGCCCCAGGCGATTGATCGGATGGATGAACCGCACCAGCGCCATGTTGACGCTCATCACGCCCGCGGCGCCCAATCCTTGAATCACGCGCATCAGCGTCAACGCGGCAAGGTTGGGTGAAAGGGCACAGCCGAGCGATGCGAGCCCGAACAGCAACAGCCCCGCAACATAAACCCGCTTGAAGCCGAATATGTCTCCGACGGAGGCGAGCGGCAGCAGCGAGAGCATGATCGCGACCTGATAGGCGTTGACGATCCACACCGAGGACGCAGCTTCGATATTCAGGTCGGCGCCAATGGTGGGAAGCGCGACATTGACGATAGTCTGGTCGATGACGGTCATGAAAATCGCGAGGCCGACAGTGAAGATCGCCCAGCGGCGCTGCGGCAGCGGCAGCCCGTCATGCGTGGTTATGGCGTCTTGCTTCAGCACGCCCACGCTATAACCGATTCACCGCTGCGCTTTGCGGAAAAAGCAGCTTGGCGCGCCGGTGTGGCACGCAGGACCTTTCTGGTCCACTTTCAACAGCAACGTGTCGCCGTCGCAATCGACGTAGGCTTCGACCAGGCGCTGCGTGTGGCCGCTGGTTTCGCCTTTGCGCCACAGTTTTTGCCGCGAGCGCGACCAATAGACCACGTCGCCGCCGGACAGAGTGCGCCGCAGCGATTCCCTGGTCATCCAGGCCATCATCAGGACCGCGCCGCTTTGCGCATCCTGCGCGACAGCCGGCACGAGACCGTTCGCGTCGAAGCTGACGGCGGCGAGAAATTCATCCGGCGTGAGCTGCTCGTCGCTCAGGCGCGCACTCCCGAAAAGGACTGTTTGCCGAACGGCCCGAGCTTCACCGAGCCCGACATATTATCGCCGTCGACGGTTCCGGAGAATTCCAGCGTCAAGGACATCGGCCGCGTGATCGAGGCCTGCCAGCTGATGTTGTTGCCGTTGACCGTCCCGCTCTCAATCGGCCGGCTTTCGCTCGATCCGGCACTTTGCGTGCCGGTCAGAGTGGCGCCCGATGCGGAAATCTTCAGCGTGCTTTCCTGCACTCCCATCGGGGTATTGACCGTAAGCTTCCAAGTGCCATCGACCGCCATGCGGCTCTCCTTTTGTGCAAAATCGCTCATATCATGTTTACGAGGCCTGTCGCAGGCGCTCGAAACCGGCGGCAAGGTCGGCCTTGAGATCCTCGACATCTTCCAAGCCAATATGGAGACGCAGCATCGGTCCTTCCAGCTTGGGCGGGAAGCTGCGGTGGAAATGGGCGGGCACGATCAAGCTTTCGAAACCGCCCCAGGAATAGCCAAGGCCGAAATGCTTCAACCCGTCCACCATGGCGGCGATCGCCAAATCGGGAACCGGCTTCAGCACAATGCTGAACAGCCCGCATGCGCCGGTGAAGTCGCGCTTCCACAGCGCATGGCCTGCATCGTCGTGCAGCGGCGGATAGATCACGCGCGCAACTTCCGGCCGCGTCTTCAACCATGCGGCAATTTCGGTGGCGCTCTCCTGATGGCGCTTCAAGCGCACCGCGAGCGTGCGCAATCCGCGCATGGCGAGATAGGCTTCATCGCCGGACGAACAGAGGCCAAGCGTGCCGTGCGTCTCGACCAGGCGGTCCTTATGCGCGGCATTGGCGGTGACTGCGCCCATCAGGACGTCGGAGTGACCGCCGATATATTTGGTCACGGCCTGCACCGAAAGATCGACGCCATGGCTAAGCGCATCGAAATAAAGCGGCGTCGCCCAGGTATTGTCGAGAATGACGGCGGCTCCGCGCTCGTGGGCCACAGCGGCTATCGCCGGCACGTCCTGGACTTCGAAGGTGAGCGAGCCGGGACTTTCCAGGAATACTGCCTTGGTTTCGGGGCGAAATTGGCCGGCGATTTCGCGCCCGATGCGGGGCTCGAAATAGCTGGCCGAAATGCCGCAGCGCTTGCCCAAGCGCTGGCAAAATACGCGCGTCGGCGCGTAGACGGAATCCGTCACCAGGATATGATCGCCGGCGCCGCACGCGGTCAGAATGGCGAGCGCACACGCCGAAAGCCCCGATGGGGTCAGCACGGTGCGCGCGCCGCCTTCCAGCCCGCAAAGCGCCTCTTCGAGCGCGCGCGTGGTCGGCGTTCCGCGGCGGCCGTAGGTATAGGGCATGGCTTCGCTGCGCATCGATGCGAGATCGGGAAACAAAACCGTAGAAACGCGGTAGACCGGTGTGTTCACGGCGCCGGCATGCAGCGAAGGCTGCCGCCCGGCTTCCACGACTTTGGTTTCTTTGCGGGCCATCCTTACTCTTTCAGGATCGGCTTGAGCGGCCGATTGAAAGCCCAGACCACCGCGCCGGCCAGCGCAGAAATCGCTGCGATCATCAGGAAGAAGGTCTCTTTGCTCATCGAACTCCAATATGAGCCAAGCCAACCTTGAAGAAAGCCTCCGCCGAGGAAATTCGGAATGAAATTCACCGCCATCATGGTGGAGAGAATCTGCGGCGGCGCCACTTTGGAATAGAGCGAAAGGCTGATCGGCGAGAGGTACAGTTCGCCCACTGTGAGTATGACGAAATAGCAAAGCAGCCAAAGCCAGCTTGCTTGCCCGCCGGCGCCTGCAATCATGGCCGCCGCGGCCATGATCAGATTCGCCGCCGTCATGCAAAATGCGCCAAAGACCATCTTTTCAATCGAATTGGGCTCCGTTCCTTTGCTCGCTTGGCGCCTCCACAATCCCACCACGAACGGCGTGAAGGCGAAGATCATGAAGGGGTTGAACGACTGGAACCAGGTGACCGGAATCTCGCCGCGCCAAAACAGAAGATCGATGGTGCGATCGGTGTTGTCGGACGCCCATAACGCGATCGTATTGCCCTGTTGCTCATAACAGGCCCAGTACAGAGTTAAGGGAATACAGAGGACAATAAGGGCGATCACCGCGCGCCATTCGTCGCGCGTCAGTTTTTGTCCCTTCTCGTGCGCTATCTTGAGCTTGGTCAGTTCGTCCTCGGGCAGAGTGTTGAAACCGATCCGATACACCGCAAGTGCGATCAACATGCCGACGCCCGCCGCGGCGAAACCGTAATGCCAGCCCACTTCTTCGCCGAGCGTGCCGCAAACCAGCGGCGATAAAAACGCGCCCACATTGACGCCGACATAGAAGATCGAATAGGCGCGGTCGCGGCGGTGATCGCCGGGCGCGTATAGCGAGCCGACCTGGCTTGTGGTGTTCGGCTTGAAGATGCCGACGCCGATAATCAGCAGGAACAGCGCCGGAAACAGCAGCGTTTCGAACGCCATCATGAAATGGCCGAAGGCCATCAGCACGATGCCAATCATTACCACGCGTTTCTGCCCCATTACGCGATCCGCGAGCCAACCGCCGGGAAGCGGCGTGAAATAGACCAGCCCGGTATAAAGCCCATACAGCAATGATGAGATTGGCTGCACGCCCATAGGGCCGGCGAAATATTCCAAGGACGCCTTGATTTGGGGGTAGCCCCAGACATGTTCGACATGGCCGGGGAGCAGAAGATATTTGGTCAGATAGAGCACAAACAGCGCACGCATTCCGTAATAGGAAAAGCGCTCCCACATCTCCGTGCCGAACAGGACGGTAAGGCCGGTGGGGTGCCCCAGGAATTCGTGCGCCCGCGCCCGTTTGTCGGCCAGTGCTATGGATTGAATGGAGGTCATTGTGCGATCCCGCCGCGGCGAAGCATCCAGCCGTAAAGAACAACGATGAGCGCGATAAAACTCACGATCCCGACGAATTCCGCCGGCGGGAAGTTGCCGGCCACCAGTGCAAGCGGCGCGTCGGTGCTGAGGGCAACGATCAATCCCGCCAGCAGAACGCCGAACAGGCTCTCGCCGACAATCATGCCGGAGGCGACGAGGACTCCGAGATGCCGTGCCCGGTCGGGATCGCGGCTTGCGGCAGCACGGCTATCGTACCACCAGCCGATCAGGGCCCCGATGGTCACCGGCAGTGTCGCCGACATTGGAAGATAGATGCCCATTCCGACCGCGAGCGGGGGCAGCCGCAATCTTTTGCGCGAACCGAGAAAACCGTCGAGCGCGACAATCGCGGCGCCAATCGCCGCTCCGATGCCGATCATGTTCCAATCGAGCTTCCGGCCGATCACGCCCAAAGCAAGGGTAGAGATCAGGCTCGCCTGCGGGGCGGGCAAAGGCTTTGCGGTCAGCGTGGAGAGATTCGGCGCTCCCGCAAAGCCGTAAGCATGCGCGAGCAAATCGAGCACGGGCGGTATGACCGCGGCCCCCGCCACGATGCCGATGATCAGCGCGACTTGCTGCCGCCACGGCGCTGCACCAACCAATTGCCCGGTCTTGAGATCCTGGAGATTGTCATTTGAGGTCACGGCGACGCCAAAGACGATTGCCGTGATGAAGAGCGCGAGCGCAACCAAAGCGGATGCGTTGGCCGGGCCCGATGAGACCACCAGCAGCAGCATTGCCGAACAGGTGACGATGGCGAGGATTCCCACGCCGGACACGGGACTGTTCGACGATCCGATCAGCCCGGCCATATAACCGCAAATCGCCGCGACCAGGAATCCGGCGATCACCACGAAAGGAAGCGCGACGAGTGTGAGGGCGGCAGCCGAGCCGGCAAGCACCGAAGATTGCGCGAAATTCCAAATCAGGGCCGCAATCACGACAAGGCAAATAATAGTCAGTATAATGATAGTGCGCCCGGAGAGATCGCGGTCCGTCTGATCGGATGAGGATTTTTGTGCGTTTCGTGCCGCCGCTGCAGTGCGGACGAAGCCGGAAACGAGCGGGCCCGCGAGGCGGCCGAGAGTCCACAGCGCGGCGACTGCCATCGCGCCCGCGCCGAGGAAACGCACTTGCGTGGTCCAGATGCCCATGACATGCGCCTCCAGTCCGGCGCCGGGCGCCGGGCTGAGCGCAGTTAGAATCGGAACTGCGCCGGCCCAGGCGATAAGCAGACCCACAAGCATCGCCACGCCTACCGAGAGACCGACGAGATGGCCTGCGCCGATCAGCGCAAGCGAAAAGGCCAGATCGTAGCCGGTGGCGCCGCCGGAACCGACACGGAAGAAATTCTGCAGCTCTCCCGCGGCAATCCGAGTGGCGGCAAAGGCGGCTAGCCCTGCCGAGGCCACCGAACCGAGCACAATTGCGAAGAGTCCCTCGCGTGCCGCGCCGGCGCTGCCGCGTTCGCCATGCAGACCGGAGCCGACTTTCAAAACCTCGGCGGCGGCCAGACCTTCCGGATACGGAAGATCGGATGACGTCACCAAGGCGCGCCGCAACGGGATGGTGAACAATACGCCGAGCGTTCCGCCCGAAGCGCAAACCAGAAACGAAACCCAGAAGGGAAAATTGGTCCACCAGCCGACGATGACCAGTCCGGGAAGGACGAAAATGACGGAGGCAAGCGCGCCGGCTGCGGATGCGAGCGTCTGCACGATGTTGTTCTCGCGGATATCGGAGCCGGAAAAGATGCTCAGTACCGCCATCGAAATGACGGCAGCGGGAATCGACGAGGCAAAAGTCAGCCCCACTTTAAGGCCAAGATAGACATTGGCTGCGGTAAACAGGATGGTGATCGCCGTGCCCAACACGATTCCGCGGATGGTGAGCTCCGCGTCATGCACCTTATCGATGTGAATTGCGGTCATCGCCAATACATTACTTTTCCTTCCCCCCTTGTGGGGGAAGGTGGCGAGCCCGGAGCACGAGACGGAAGGGGGGATACATTCACGGGAAATCCGGCGGGATGGTGACGACTCGCTCTGCGCGCGCATAGGCGACGAAGCCGGCGCGCTGATAGGTCACCAGCGCCTTCTTATGATCGAGCGTGCAGGTGTTGACCAACAGTCGCTTGATCGGCTCCGACCAGCACAGCTCTACGACCTGATGCAGAAACCACGGCCCGATGCGCCGGCCGGTGAACTCAGGCATTAAGCCAAAATAGCTGATCTGCCCAATTCCCGGCTCGCGGAAATCGAGCTCTGCCATGCCCGCCGGCACGCCGCCGAGATAAAGCGTGTAAAGCGGCACCTTCGTTTCGGCAAGCAGCGTCTTCAGCTTCTCATCGTTCCATAGCCGCCGCTCGATCCAGAAATAAGGCTCGCCGATGGTGTCGTAGAGATAGCGGTAAAAATGCACCGACGGGTTTTCGCTTTTGAGGATCGCGGCTTTGAGCAGCGGCGGTGGAGGAGGGGTTCCCTTCGGCCGGCCCTCCATTGCGAGATAGGTGACGGTAGCCGGAATTTCGCGGGAGCGGGACGTTTTCGGCGGCTTCATCGCGCCTCTTTCTCGATCGGCGCATCGGCACGCGCGCCCCATTCCGACCAGGAGCCGTCGTAAAGCGCGATCCGTTTTGCGCCCGCGATTTCCAGCGCAAGTGAAACAATCGCCGCGGTGATTCCGGAACCGCAGCTCGTCACCACAGGCGACCCGAGATCCACGCCGCGATCGGCGAAAATCCGCTGCAACTCGCCCGCCGGGCGCAATGTGCCATCCGGCGCGACCAAGTCCGCATAATAGACGTTGATCGCACCTGGCATATGGCCGGGCAGCACGCCTGGACGCGGCTCCGGCTCTTCGCCGCGAAATCGCGACGGACTGCGCGCATCTACCACCTGTTCGGCGCGCGTGCGAAGATTGTCGCGCATAGCGGCGAAATCGCGAATGGATTCGGGGCGCAAATGCGGCGTGAAATGCGTTGGCGCGCCGATCGGCGGAGGCGAGGAATTAACCGCGCGGCCTTCCCGGCGCCATTTGGCAAAGCCACCGTCCAGCACGGAACATTTGCCATGGCCCATAACGCGCATCATCCATAGCGCGCGCGGCGCCGAATAGATTCCGGCGCCGTCGTAAAACACCACCATATCGGCATCGCCGATTCCGAGTTTCCGCATCGCGCTGGCAAAGGCCGCCGGATCGGGAAGCATATGAGGCAGATCGGTCGTGCGATCCGAAACCGCATCGATGTCGAAGAATACCGCGCCCGGAATATGCGCAGCCTCATATTCCACGCGAGCGTCGCGGCCGGCTTGCGGCAGATACCAGGAGGCGTCCGCGACGCGAAGATGAGATTGCGCGAGATGCGCGGCGAGCCATTCGGTGGAGACGAGGGGAGGGCCGTCGCTCATTCGTAAGGCACGCGGGGCAGCGGCGGCGGCGAAGCCAGCCATTCCGGAACCGGCAGGTTTTTCGAGCGCAAAAATTCCGGATTAAATAGCTTGCTTTGGTAGCGCGTGCCGTAATCGGCAAGAATGGTGACGATGACATGACCCCGGCCCAATTGGCGCGCAAGCCGTATGGCGCCGGCGACATTGATTCCGCTGGAGCCGCCGAGGCAGAGCCCTTCCTTTTGGAGCAATTCGAAGATCCAGGGCAGCGCTTCTTCGTCGGAAATTTCGAATGCGTCGTCGATGGGCGCGCCTTGGAGATTGGCGGTCACGCGGCTTTGGCCGATGCCTTCGGTGATCGAGTTGCCGTGCGCCTTCAATTCGCCGGTCTTGATCCAGGAATAGATCGCCGCGCCCAGCGGATCGGCCACGGCGGTGACGATTTTGGGATCGCGCGACTTCAGCGCCATGGCGACGCCGGCGAGCGTTCCGCCGGTACCCACGGAGCAGACGAAGCCGTCGACTTTTCCGCCGGTCTGACGCCAGATTTCCGGGCCGGTGGTTTGGATATGCGCCTCGCGGTTCGCCACATTGTCGAACTGATTGGCCCAGATCGCGCCCATCGGCTCCGTCTTTGCCAATTGCGCCGCAAGCCGTTCGGAAACCTTCACATAATTATTGGGATCCTTGTACGGCACCGCGGGCACTTCGATCAGCGCCGCGCCGAGCAGCCGCAGCGCGTCTTTTTTTTCCTGGCTTTGGGTGTCGGGAATGACGATTGCCGATTTCAACCCGAGCGCGTTTCCCACCACCGCAATGCCGATGCCGGTATTTCCGGCCGTGCCTTCGACCACCACGCCGCCCGGTTTGATCCGGCCCTTCGTTACCGCGTCGTTGATGATGTAGAGCGCGGCGCGATCCTTTACCGATTGGCCGGGATTCATGAATTCCGCCTTGCCCAGGATTTCGCAGCCGGTCAGGTCCGAGGGACCTTTGAGCCGGATCAGGGGGGTGTTGCCAATGGCGGCGAGAACGTCGTTCTTGATTTCAGATTGCGGCATGACCGCCGAACCTAATGAGCACCCGCCTGCGCTTCAAGGATGGTGGCGCAACACCCGAGGGTTGGACTCCTGTCCGCTTCACAACTCAACCCATCACAATCTATGGCAATTTCCAAAAACCCGAGTGACCTTCGTGGCTTAACGTGCAATGGTCACGGTCGCGCTGGGCTATTGCCTCGTTCGACGAACATCCGAGCGCTAGGGAGCGTTCGGAGGGCGTCATGAGCGGCACAGGCCGGCATCGCATTATTTTTATATCGCGCCGAGCGTCCAGCATTGCCGGCGGTGCGGCGGCGCTGGTCTTGGCGCTGGTGGCGGCGAATCCGGCCGCGGCCGCAACATGCACCGCAACCGACACCGCGAGCCTGAGCACTTGCATCACCGGCGCCGCCAATGGCGACACCATTAATCTCACGGGCAACATCACGCTGACCGCCGACCTGCCGGCGGTGCAGAAGAACGTCACCATCGAGGGCAACAGCCATACGCTCTCCGGCAACAATACCTATCGCGGTTTCTTTGTCGGCGCATTTTCGGGTTCGAGCCAGGCCGCGGTCACCGTCGCCATCCAGGACATCACCATCACCGGCGCCAAGTCTCTGGGCGGCAATGGCGGTGGCAGCGGCGGGGGCGGCGGCGCGGGCCTCGGTGGCGCGATCTTTGTCGCCAATCTCGCCAACGTCACGATAAGCAATGTCACGCTGACCGGCGACAACGCCGCCGGCGGCAACGGCGCTCTCAGCAATTCCGCCGTAGGCGGCGGCGGCGGCGGCATGGGCGGCAATGGCGGGACTCAGAACGGCGGCGGCGGCGGCGGCGGCGGGCTGGGCGTTGGCGCCAACGGCGGCGGCAGTGGCGGCGCGAATGGCTCGCCGGGCATCGCCACCGGCGCCTCGGCCGGAGGCGCCGGAGCTCCCCCCGTTGGCAACGGCACCGGCGGCGCCAGCGGCGGCGGCGGCGGCGAGGGCGGCAATAATCCCGGCGGCGGGGGCGGCGGCGGCGTCGGCGGCGGAGCAGGTGTAAATAGTGCTGGCGGCAATGGTGGTTTTGGCGGCGGTGGCGGTGGCGGTGTCGCAAGCATTACGGCGGGAACCGGCGGCTTTGGCGGTGGCGGCGGGGGAGCCAACTTCGTCGCCGGAACAGGCGGGGCGGGCGGCTTCGGCGGCGGCGGAGGAGGGAGCGGCGGCACGGCCGGAAGCGGCGGTTTCGGCGGCGGTAATGCGGGGACCGGCGGCGGCGGCGGCGGCCTTGGTGCGGGCGGCGCCATCTTCGTACAATCGGGCGGCACGCTCACTCTGTCCGGTCCGCTCTCCGTCAACGGTAATGCCGTCACAGCGGGTGGCGGCGGAGGGGGCAACGGAGTGGTCGGCTCGGCCTTTGGCTCCGGGTTCTTCCTCAATAGCAGCGGCACGCTCAGCTTCTCGTCCAGCGCCGGTCAGAGCCAGACGATTGCCAGCGTCATCGCCGATGAAGCGGGCAGCGGCGGCAGCGCCGCCAACAAATGGACCGTCGCCCAGTCCGGCGCCGGCACGCTGACGCTCTCCGGCGCCAATACCTATTCCGGCGGCACGAATGTGACGGCCGGGACTCTGAGCATTTCTTCCGATGCCAATCTCGGCAATGGCGGCACCGTCGCGCTTGCCGCCGGCACCACGCTCGCCTTCACCGCGGGCGGCACTTACGCGCATGCGATCACCGTCACCGGCGATCCCACTTTCGACGTCGCCACCGGCCAGACCGTGACGCAGAGCGGCGTGATCGCCGACGGCTCGAGCCCGGGCGACATCATGAAGACCGATAGCGGCGCCTTAGTGCTTTCGGGCGCCAACACCTATACCGGCGGCACAATCATCAGCGCCGGCACTCTTCAGCTCTCCGGCTCCGGCACGCTTGGCGGCAATGCCGGCGCGACGACGGTAAACGGCGGCACGCTCGATCTCGGCGCCACGACACAGACGCAGAATGGCGGTGTGACGCTCACCGGCGGCACGATCCAGAACGGCACGCTGTCTTCGTCCGGAACCTTCACTTTGCAAAATGGCGCTGTCAGCGCCGTTCTTGCAGGCACAGGGTCGCTCAACAAGACCACCTCCGGCACGGTGACGCTCTCCGGCGCCAACACCTACAGCGGCGGCACCACGATTTCCGCCGGCACCTTGCAGCTTTCCGGCTCCGGCACGCTCGGTAGCACGAACGGCGCGACGACGATTTCCGGCGGCACGCTCGACCTCGGCGCCACCGCGCAGTCTCAGAATGGCGGTGTGACGCTCACCGGCGGCACGATCCAGAACGGCACGCTCTCTTCCTCCGGCACTTTCACCCTCCAGGCGGGCACCGTCAGCGCGGTGCTCGACGGTTCCGGCGGGGTCAACAAGACCACTTCGGGTACGGTGACGCTTGGCGGCACCAACACCTATACCGGCGGCACCACAGTGAGCGCCGGCACCCTGCAGGTCACCGGCGCGGGCACGCTCGGCGACACCGGCGGCGCGACGACGGTTTCCGGCGGGACGCTCGATCTCGGCGGCACCGCGCAAACGCAGAATGGCGGCGTGACGCTCGTGAGCGGCACGATTCAGAACGGCACGCTCTTCAGCAATAACGTCAATTTCACCCTCCAGGCGGGCGCCGTCAGCGCGGTGCTTGCAGGCCAGAGTTATGTGGAAAAAACCACGTCCGGCACGGTAACGCTCTCCGGCGTCAATACCTATACCAACGAGACTCATATCTCCGCCGGCACCCTGCAGGTCACCGGCGCGGGTACGCTCGGCGATACGGGCAACGTGATCAGAGTTTTCGGCGGCACGCTCGATCTCGGCGGCACCACGCAAACGCAGAATGGCGGGTTGGGGCTCACCGGCGGCACAATTCAGAACGGTACGCTGTCTTCCTCGCATAATTTCTTCCTGAGCGGCGGTACGGTCAGTGCCGTGCTCGCGGGCGCCGGCGCTGTGGTCACGTCCGGCTCGGCGACGGTGACGCTGTCCGGCGTCAATACTTACAGCGGCGGCACGACGGTAAACTCCGGCGGCGTCTTACAGATCTCCGGCTCCGGCACGCTCGGCAGCAATGCCGGCTCGACGACGGTATCCGCCGGCACGCTCGATCTTGGCGGCACGACCCAAATTCAGAACGGCGGAGTGACGTTCGCCGGCTTGCGCGGCACGACCCAGAATGGCACGCTGTCCTCATCCGGCACATTCGCTTTGCAGGGTGGCACGGTCAGCGCCGTTCTCGCCGGCACCGGCGTGGTCAACAAGACCACGTCCGGCACGGTGACACTTTCGGGCGCCAACACCTATACCGGCAATACGGTCGTGAGTGCGGGCACTTTGCAGCTCTCCGGCTCCGGCACGCTCGGCAGCACTAGCGGCGCGACGACGGTTGCTGGCGGCACGCTCGATCTCGGCGGCACGACGCAGACGCAGAATGGCGGCGTGACGCTCACCGGCGGCGTGACGCTCATCGGCGGCACGATCCAGAACGGCACGCTGTCTTCTTCCGGCGCCTTCTCTTTGCGGAATGGGACCGTCAGCGCGGTGCTCGCAGGCACGGGCATCGTCATTACTTCGGGCACGGGGACGCTTTCCGGCGCCAACACCTACACGGGCGGCACGAGTGTTAACGGGGGTGCCTTGCAAGTTTCGGGCGCGGGCACGCTCGGCAGCGCGAACAACTCGCTTGCGATTTCCGGCGGCACGCTCGATCTCGGCGGCACGACGCAGACGCAGAATGGCGGCGTGACGCTCACCAGCAGCACGATCCAGAACGGCACGCTTTTCTCTTCCGGCAAGTTTGCGTTGCAATCCGGCTTTGTCAGTGCGGTGCTCGCGGGGAGTGGTTTTGTCAGCAAAACCAACGGTGCCAGCACGGTGACACTTGCCGGCGCCAACACCTACACCGGCGGCACCACTGTGACCGGAGGGATTTTGCAAATCTCGGGCCCGGGCACGCTGGGCAGCGCTGCCGGCGCAACGGCAATTTCCAACGGCACGCTCGATCTCGGCGGCACGACGCAGACTCAGAACGGCGGCGTGACGCTCACCGGAGGCACGATTCAGAACGGCACGCTCTCATCCTCCGGCATCTTTGCTTTGCAAGCGGGTACCGTGAGCGCCTCTCTCGCTGGGTCGGGCGATGTCCTCAAGAACACGTCCGGAACAGTCGTCCTCTCCGGCGTCAACACTTACACCGGCGGCACAAATGTCACCGCGGGCACGCTGAGCATTTCCTCCGACGCAAATGTCGGCAATGGCGGGACGGTAGCGCTGATTGCCGGTACCACGCTCGCTTTCACGGCGGGCGGGACATATAGTCACGCGATTACCGTCGCGGGCGATCCAAATTTCGATGTCGCCGCGGGCCAGACCGTGACCCAGAGCGGCGTGATCGCCGATGGCTCAAGTCCGGGCACTGTGGCGAAGACCGACAGCGGCACTTTGGTGCTCTCCGCGGCCAACACTTACAGCGGCGGCACGATCGTGAACGCCGGCACTTTGCAGCTTTCCGGCGTGGGCACGCTCGGCAGCGCGAGCGGCGCGACGACGGTTTCCGGCGGCACGCTCGATCTCGGGGGCACCACGCAGACCCAGAATGGCGGCGTCACTCTTTCGAGCGGCACAATCCAGAACGGCACGCTGTCCTCATTCGGCACATTTGCTTTGCAGAGCGGCACGGTGAGCGCCGCGCTTGCCGGCGCGGGCGTCGTCGTCAAATCCACGTCCGGAACGGTGACGCTATCGGGCGCCAATAGCTACACCAGCGGCACCATCTTAAGCGCCGGCACCTTGCAGGTCAGCGGTGCAGGCACGCTCGGCGACAATGGCGGCTCGCTTGAGGTGGACAGCGGCACGCTCGATCTCGGCGGCACCACCCAGACCCAGAATAACGGCGTGGATTTGCTCGGCGGCACGATCCAGAACGGCACGCTCTCCTCTTCCCGTATGGGCGGTTTCAACCTTCAATCCGGCACCGTGAGCGCCGCGCTCACGGGCTCGGCCGAACTCAGCAAAACCGGGTCCGGCACGGTGACGCTCTCCGGCGCAAACACCTATACCGGCAACACCGTCTTGAGCGCCGGCACCTTGCAGATCGCCGGCGCGGGCACGCTCGGGAGTGCCGCCGGCGAGACCCAAATCCTTGCCGGCGCGCTCGATCTCGGCGGAACCACGCAGAGCCAAAATTTCGGTTTCATCTTGAGCGGCGGCACGCTCCAGAACGGCACGCTGTCCTCGTCCGGCAGCCTCGGATTTATCCTCCAGGCCGGCACGGTGAGCGCCGTGCTAGCGGGTTCGAGCGCCGTGACCAAGACCGCCCCTAGCACCGTGACGATCTCGGCCGCCAACACCTACACCGGCGGCACCAGGGTAACCGCAGGAACCTTGCAGCTATCGGGTGCCGGTACGCTCGGGAGTAATGCCGGTGCAACCATCGTCAATGGCGGCACGCTCGATCTCGGCGGCAGCACGCAAACACAGAACGGCGGCCTCACGCTGATCAGCGGCAGCCTCCAGAATGGCACGCTGTCTTCGACCGGAAGCTTCAATCTCCAATCCGGCACCATCAGCGCCGCGCTCGCCGGCACCGGCTTCGCAACGATCAATGGCGCGGTGACGCTTACCGGCGCCAACACCTACACCGGCGGCACCACGATTAGCTCGGGCACCTTGCAGGTCACCACCACCAGCCTGACCGGCAACGTCGCAGACAATGCCAACCTCACGTTCAGTCAGAGCAGCAATGGAACCTATGGCGGGGTGCTGTCCGGCACGGGCAGCGTGACAGTCACCGGCGGCGGCACGCTGACGCTCACCGGCGCCAACACCTATACCGGCGGCACGACTGTCAGCGCCGGCACGCTGCAAGGCACCACGGCCAGCCTGCAAGGCAACATCGCCGACAATGGCAACGTCACCTTCAACCAAAGCAGCAACGGAATTTATTCCGGCGCGATTTCCGGCAGCGGAAGCCTCACCATCGCCGGCGCCGGCACGCTGATCTTCAACGGTGCCAATAGTTTTACCGGCGGCACTGCTGTCAACGCCGGCACGCTGGAGATCGGCGATGCCTCGCATCCGGGTGCAACTCTCGGCGGCGGCACCGTCACGGTGAAACCGGGCGCCACTCTGATGGGCCATGGCAGCATCGGCGGCGCGGTCAATAATTTCGGCACCGTTTCGCCGGGCGGCACCATCGGCACGCTCAGCGTTGGCGCTTACACCCAAGCGAGCACCGGCGTGCTGCAGATCGAGGTCTCGCCTGCGTCCGCAAGCAAGCTCAATGTCACTGGAACGGCCACGCTCGCCGGCACGCTTGTGCTGACCTACGATGCGGGCACCTACACGCCGACGACATTCGACATCGTCCATGCCGGCAGCATCAGCGGCAGCTTCTCGAGCGTGAGCGCCAATGCGCCCTCGAGCGTGATCGAATCGATCTCTTACACGCCGACGGACGTCGATCTCGTGCTCGCTCCGGCGAGGCCAGTCAACGCCACCCTGTTCCCCGCGCTCCGCACCGCATCTCTGCTGCGTGCGCAAGCGGCCAACGCGACCATTCTCGGCCATCTTGAGAGCAGCGCCGGCAGCGAAACCATCCGCACGGCGCTTGCCTTCACCGCGCCGCAACGGCTCGCCCTCGACGGCGCGCAAGATTTCAGCGGCGCACCCGATCCGGCGAAGACCGGTGGATGGTTCCGCGCCATCGGCGATTTCACGCGGCTCAACAGCAGTGCCAGCACGCCCGGATTCAAAACTTCAACCGGCGGCATCATGGCGGGGCTCGATAAGGCCGTGGACGATCGGCTGGTACTCGGAATCGCCGGCGGTTATAGCCGCACGACGCTGGACCAAAGCGGCGGCGGCCAGGGAAGCATCGAGACGCCAAATTTCGCGCTCTATGGCAGCTATCAGCTCGGCATCTTGGATTTCGACGCCATGGCCGGCTACGCCTATGACCGCATCCATGCCGTGCGGCCGACACAATCTACGGCGGCGTCCTCGAGCCATGACGGACAAGAGCTGAGCGCTACTGTGCAGGCGCACGCCAATCTCAATTTCGACGGCCTGATGCTGACGCCGGCCGCCGGGCTGCAATATGTCCGCCTGTTCGAGGGTTCGTTCAGCGAGAGCGGCTCGGCCCTCTACGATGTTTCGGCGCTCTCCCGCACATCGTCTTCGCTGCAACCCTTTATCGGCGCGAGTGTGGCCAAGGCCTACACCACCCAAGGCGGCATGCTGCTCATTCCCGAGCTCGACATCTTCGATGCGTACGAGACCGCGAATTCCGTGCCGAGCGTGCTGCAGTCGTCGGGCAACAGCTTCACGATCAATGGTCTTTCACCTGTCCGCAATCGCTTGACCTTCGGCGGCGGCATCACCGGCATGCTGAGCGACAGGATCGCCTTCTTCGCCGACTATCACCTCATCATTCCCAGCGGCAATCTGTTCGAGCAAACCATCTCCGCCGGGCTCAGCTACAGATTTTAAGCGCGGCCGAATTCCTTGCGCAGCTCGACCTTGGCGCGTTCCCCCCTTCCGTCTCGCCGCCGCTTCGCTCCGGCGAGCCACCTTCCCCCACAAGGGGGGAAGGAAAGGTACGGGGACCTGCCACCTTCCCCCACGCTGACGCGGGGGAAGGAAAAGCAAAATCACCAGCAGTCCAAAATTCCTATTCCTTCCCCCACGCTTCGCGAGGGGAAGGAAAAGTAATATCAAAATTCTTTTTCCTTCCCCTTGTGGGTCAGCGAATTCCGGCGGCTTTGCGAGCGTCTTCGCACGGACCGGGGCCGGTTTCTGCCGTCGGTCCTTCACATTCGTGGCGCGTTCCTGGACCTTCGCCGAAGATCATCACCACCGCGTCATCGCTGCCCGAGCGTGCGCCATCATAATGGACTTCGCGCCCGGTATGCACCGCGAATGACCCTGCCTTGACAGGTACGGTCAGATGCTCGGGATCGTCCTTGGCGCCGGTCGCCACCCACCACGTGCCGCTCAGCACCATGATGTAGCGGTCATTGGCGTGATAATGCGGATGACTGAAATTGCCGGCGTGAAAGCGGTTCAGCACGACATAAAATCCGGGCTTCGTGGCATCGCCGACGAGCGTATAGGAATCGGTCCCGGGCAAGCCCGCCGCCGGACCCCATTTGATGTCTTCCGGAAGGATCAATTTCATCGCTTTCGGATTGAGCGATGAAATGCCGGGAATGTTTCCCGCGCCCGCCGCGTAACCGATCCCCGCCGAGCTTGCGAGCGCAAGCACCGCGATAATTGTTTTTTTCATCTCGTCCTCCTTAAGGCGCCTTCGTCACATAGCGCATCAGCCGGCGCGAGCCGACTTCGGCACCATAGACGATGCCGTCTTTGTCTGCGGCGACGCCTTCGGCCGCGCTGGTCGTGTCGGACTTATCCACGGGATCGGGAATGAAATATTTCACCGATCCGTCTTTGGCGCTGCCGATGCGGATACCGCGTTTCCAGCCGTCATGGTTTTTCGATACCGATTCGGATTCGGAATCGGCGACGTAGATCACATCGTTCTTGTCGATATAGATTCCGCTCGGACGGCTGAACTGACTCCAGGAGGCGAGAAACCGTCCGTCCTGATCGAAGATCTGGATGCGATTATTGTTGCGGTCGCCGACGAACAGCCGCCCCTGAGAATCCATCGCCAGGGCGTGCGGAATGTCGAATTCGCCGGGCCCGGTGCCCTTCATGCCCCATTCCTTGAGATAATTCCCATTCTTGTCGAATTTGACGATGCGGTTGTTCGATGTGCCGCCATGGCCGTCGGCAACGAAAATATCGCCATTGGGGGCAACCAAAACATCCGAAGGCATGTTGAAGCTGTCATGCGTGGTGCCTGCGACGCCGGCTTTTCCCAGCCGCATCAGCAGCTTTCCATCTGGGCTGAACTTCAGCACCTGGTGCCCCATGCCGTCCTTGCCCTGGCCGTCGGTCACCCAGACATTTCCGTCGCGATCCACACCGATGCCGTGCGGGAAAACCAACATGCCGCCGCCAAAAGCCTTTACCAGCTTCCCATTGGCATCGAATTTGAGGATCGGGTCCAGTTTCGACCCGGCGCAGGAATTGACGGCGCAGCGCTCGGCGACCCACACGCTTTTGCCGTCGGGGTCGATATCGACCCCGGCGGTGGCGCCCCAAAAACGGCCGCCCGGCAATTTCGCCCAATTGGCGACCGACATATAGGGGTTCGGCAGGTTGTTGACCGGCGCGGTGTTTTGCGCCGAAAGCGCGAGGCCGGAAAACGCCAGCAGGGCCGCGATTGCGCCTGCCGCTATCGATCCGGCTGGGCTGTGCGACATCGCTCCCTCCTTTGCAGTGGCAGACTATGTTACACCGCGAAGGGGTGAGCCGCTATCCTGACAGCTTTCTAATCTTGACAGGCTGGACCTGCGGCTTAAATCGAATGGCGCGAAGATAAGGGAGGTCTCTGTGTTGAATAAATTTCTGGTTCTAACAGCTCCAGTCATCGCCGCATTTGCCGTTTTCGGCGCGGTGCAGGTTCAAGCGGCGGCCGCCCAATCCAATCTTGCCGGCAGCTATCGCTGTGGTCCGGACGCGAAAGCCTGCCAATGGTCGGGCATGACTTTCACGGTAACGCAGACCGGCAACCATCTCGACATCAAGAACGACAAGGGCGATGTCGGAACGGCTACCGTGACCAGCAACATCTCGCTGAGCGCCGGGCCGCCTTGGAATATGCTCGGAGTCCTCTCGGCGGATAGCCGGGCCATCAGTTGGTCGAACGGCACCACGTGGCAGAAGCTCTGATCGAAGGCCCGGTTCTTCCGGGCCTTCTCGTTTCAGCCGCCTTATTGGAATAGAATGTTGGCAAAATGGGAGGACACCAATGAGGACCGTTCTTGCAGCCGCTCTTGCCTTCACTTTTGTGCCGCTGTCATCGGCAGCGCCGGCTCAAACTCCGGCGAACGGCACGGCGATCGACATTCCCAATTCCGAAATCCAGGCCATCGCGAAGCGAAACGCCGGCGCGCCGGTGAGCGATCAGCAGATTCGCGTGGTGAGCATCAACGGCGAGTACAATGTCGGAGTGGGCGTCGTTCACCGCGCCAAGACGGAGAGGCAGAGCGTCGGCGGCTCCGAGCACAGCGAGATCACGGAGATCTATCACGTCATCTCCGGCACCGGCACCTTCGTTACCGGCGGCACGATCGAGAATGCCAAAGACCGGCCGGCGGACAATGAAGCAGTGCGCATCCTCACCGGGCCGAGCAGAGAAGGCTCACGCATCATCAACGGAACCAGCCGCAAGATCGGACCGGGTGACGTAATCATCATCCCGCCGAACACGCCGCACACTTTCACCGAGATCACCTCGCCCGAGATCGAATATCTCGTCGTGCGCGTCGATCCGCATAAGGTTCTACCGGCGGGTTACGCAGCGAAGTAATCCCAGGCTGCTGCGATCGCAAATGGCGTATCGTGCGCGGCGCAGCAATGTTGGTGTTGTGCCGCGCTGGGTGTGAGATCACTCAAAAAAATCCTCGTCGATTTTTTTCAGGTGCAGAACCTCTTCCTCTCGGCACCCCACGTTATAGCGGATCATGAGGTTCGCGAGCTGCACGCCATCGATCAGCACGATGCGGGATCCGAGGGCCCGCGCGGTTTCGACGGCAGCGGCACTAAACGAGGACGTCGTCACAAAAATTCCTTTATTTGCCTTCTTAAGGCTTAGCGCTCCAAAGAAATCTCTTATTGCGCCTGCCCCAATTACATTTCCTTCGGCGTAACGCTTCCCTTGCACGTATATTTGGTCAACGCCGAGCGGGTCCTGATCGACAACGCCGTCCACGCCATCATCGCCGCTCCTGCCTAAGGAACGACCAGCCGCTTCTGACGTGCCTCCGTAACCCATCGCCAACAGCAGCGCGACGATTAAGTGTTCAAAAAAAGCTGGCGAAGCATCGCGAACGCGATCAAGCAAATCTGCCGCCAACGCCGCATTTATTCGCTGGTGCGCATCGCGCAACACCTCGTCGGGCGTAGCTGTTGTCTTCGGCTCCTCGGTAATGCCTGGCGTCTCCGAATCCGCCTGATGCGTTCTGCTTTGGAAATCTTTGAACTCCTGGAACTGTTCCAAATATTCGCGATTGATTTCTCGCCTGTCTTGAAGCGCGGCTCGACCCCGGTCCGTTATGACGAAATAACCACGCCTCGTTGGCTTCACTAGCCCTGCCTGTTTCAGAAAGCTCTTCGCCCAGTGGACGCGATTGGCGAACCGCGTCTGCTTACCACTCGGGAGCATTTCATTTTGCTCCTCATCAGTAAGATCAAAGCGCTTCGCCAAACGGTCCACTATATCCCCTATCCGTACTTCGCCGGATTGGGCACACTCTAAGACGGGTCGCATAAGTGCTTGAAAATCAGGGATCATAAGCTCTCTCCCGATTCCTGATGCTCAATTCGGGAGCGCGAAGGCCAAATATTCGCCGGAATAGCGCGGGCGTCGCGCGTCGGCATCCGTCGCATCACTCACCGCGACAACGATGTACTGCTTGCCGTCCACCATATAGGTCATCGGCGAACCGCTCTGTTGCGCCGGCATCCACACGGCGCCGACTTGTTGCCCCGTCATCTTGTCATAGGCGCGGAGCATCGCGCCGTGCGGATGGTCCGGGGTTGTCGTGCTCTGTGGATCGCCCATGATGACCAGCGTTTTGGTGACCAGCAGCCCCACGCCCCAGGTTCCGGCCTGGCCGGTCTTGGGAATATTCAGGCCGCGCAGCGCCGGATTGTTGCGCACATTATCCGGTGTGTCGCCATGCGGCGTCTGCCATTTCAGCTCGCCTTTATCCAGATCGATCGCAGCGATCAGGCCATAAGGCGGCTTGGCGATAGGGAGCCCTTGCACGGCGAGGCCGCCACCTTCGCCGCCGGGATTCGCCTTTGGCGGTTCTTTGGCTTCGCGCGCCCGTTGTGCAGTCAGCGGCGCATCGGCTGCGCAACAATCACCCGGCCCAAGCACGATCTGGAACGGACGACCGCTTACACCCGAAACATAGCGGATGTCGGAGAATTCCGGCGGCGTGGGGCGCAACGCCCGCACTCCGGGCAGGTTGCCCGCCGGAGCGAACACGATGTGCAATTCGGGATCGTAGCCGCCGCCCGGCCAATTGGTCGCCGTGGGACTGACGATCGAACCCAACATTCCGTTCGCATCCGCGACCGCACCGGGCATGAACGGGCTCGGCTCATAGCGATAGCGCTTGATAACTTGCAGCGCCTGGGCCCGCAATTCCGGCGTGAAGTCGATGAGATCGTCGGGCAATTTCAGGAAATTGCGGTTGTAGCGCAGCTTGTCGGGCGGGAAGGGCTGCGTGGCGGAGGTTTTCTCGCCCGGGACATCCGATTGCGGCACCGGCTTTTCGACGATCGGCCATACCGGCTGACCGGTTGCGCGGTCGAAAACGTAGAGGAAGCCCTGCTTGGTCGGAACGGCAACGGCTTTGATGGCTCTCCCATTGACATTGATGTCGGCCAGAATCGGCATCGACGACATGTCGAAATTCCAGATCGGATGATGGATGAACTGGAAATGCCATCTACGCTGGCCGGTCTTCAAATCGACGGCCACGAGACTCTCGCCGAATAGATTATTTCCCGGCCGTTCGCCGCCGTAATAATCCGATGAGGGCGTTTCCACCGGAAGATAGACCAGGCCTAACTCCGGGTCGGCGCTGATATGAGTCCAGACGCCGGTATTGCCATTGGTTGCCCAGGAGCCGTTTTCCCAAGTGTCGTTGCCGAACTCGCCCGGCGCCGGAATCGTATTGAAGCGCCACAGCTGCTTTCCGGTGCGCACATCGAAGGCGCGCGCCAGGCCTTTGGTGTTGTTGTGGGTCGGAACGGTCGCGCCTTCGCGCATCGCGGAACCCACGATAGCGACATCGCCGACAATGGTGGGTGTAGAATGAACGCCGATTTCGCCGGTTTCCAAATCGATCTGCTGATTGACGCCTTTGACGACGCCAACTTTCAGATCGACGACGCCGTTGTTGCCGAATGAGGGGATCATCGCTCCGGTTTTGGCGTTGAGCTCGACCAGCCGATAGCCGGTGGTGACGTAGAGAATCCGCTCGTCCCCGCGGCCGTCGGTCCAATAGGAAACGCCATGGCCCGACAATTGCCGCGGCGCCACCGCCGCGCGCTTTCCTTCGCGCAAGGAATGCGACCAGATCAGCTCGCCGGTCTTGGCATCAAGCGCAATCACCGAACGGCGCGTGCCGGCCGTCGTGTAAAGCACGCCTTTGACCATTAACGGCGTGCCTTCGAGCTTCCATTCCGGATAGGGGCCAAAATTATCGGTCTTGAACCGCCAAGCGACTTGCAGCCGGTTGAAATTGGAAGCGTCGATCTGGGCGAGAGGCGAATATCGCGTGCCGCTAATGTCTCCGGCATAATTGGGCCATTCGCCGTTTTTCGTCGACGGCAATCCTTGCGCAGAGAATTGCGCCGAGCTTGGCGTGCCGGCAAACAATTGTCCCCGGACGCTCGGCACCGCCCACAGGAGCCCGGCGGCAATGACGGCTAATGCAGATGCTGCAAGAAGATGGTTTCGCGACATCGTTCACTCCCGAATCTGAGGGATGGCAGCTAAACGCGCAGAAGAATTCGTCAAATGTTTGCGCGAGCATAACGCAAAATCTTTGCGGTTTCAGCAGCGAGCTTGAATTGTCGACGCGCGTCGATTATGTATATACGCATAAGTATATACGGAGTTATTTTGCTATGGCCACAGCACGTGTTTTCAAATCGGGCAATTCGCAAGCGGTTCGGCTGCCCAAAGCCTTCCGACTAAAGGGACCGGAAGTCGAAATTTCCCGCCGCGGCGATGAAATAGTGCTGCGGGAAAAAACTTCGAAGGAACGCAGCCTCGCCGAGGCTTTCCATATACTGGCTTCAATGCCGGATGACGTGTTCGAAAATATCAAGGACGAACGTCCGCCCGAGGAGCGCGAAGGACTGTAATGGCCCTGCGCTATCTCCTGGACACAAAGATTTGCATCTACATACGTGAAAAGAAACCATTGAAGGTGCTCGCTCGCTTTGACGAGTTCGTGGCCGGAGACATCGGGATGTCGGTGATCACATACGGCGAGTTGGCCTACGGGCTTTTCAAGAAAGCTGACCCTGGCCGCGGGTTTTCGGAGCTAAATCGCTTATCCACGCTGATACCGGTTCTGCCGGTACCCGAAAATGCAGGTGAAGCTTACGGCAGAATTCGTGCGGCGCTTGCCGGAAAGGGCAGCGCAATCGGACCCAACGATTTATGGATCGCCGCGCATGCGCTTGCGTCAAGTCTTACTCTCGTCACCAATAACGAGCGCGAGTTCAAGCGAGTCAAGGATTTGAAGGTTGAGAATTGGGTAAAGTGAGCGCGAGCCCTAAGCGCGCGTGACTGCGCGGCGATAGACCTTCTCGTATTCGGCTGCCGCCGATGCCCAGCTGAAATCGCTGGCCATGGCGGCGCGCCGCATGGATGCCTGCTTGCGTGGCTGGGCGTAGACATCCAGCGCGCGGAGAATTGCATCTTTCAAGGCCTTCGCCGTCGCGTCCGAAAACAGGAATCCGGTTTTGCCGTCCTCAATCGAATCCACAAGACCGCCGGTGGCGTGCGCGATGGGCAGGCTGCCATAGGTTTGCGCATACATCTGATTCAATCCGGAGGGCTCGAAACGCGAAGGCATCAGGTAGAAGTCGCTGCCGGCGATGGCACGATGCGACAGCACTTCATCGAAGGCGATCTTGACGCCAACCATGCCGGGGTTTTGGGCTGCCAAGTCCCGGACCGCTGCTTCGAGCTCGCGTTCGCCTTCGCCGACAAGGACAAATTGGCCTCCTTGTTCGATAATCGTCTCGGCGGCGGCCAAAGCGAGATCGATCCCCTTTTGATGAACGAGGCGGGAAACCATCGCGAACAAGGGACCGCGATGTTTCCTCAACGCCACTTCCCGTCTCACCGCGTTTGCGTTGCGCTCTTTTGCCTCCTGCGTTCGCGGCGGATAATTCTGCACCAGATGCCGATCCTGCTTCGGCGACCAATCCTCGCCGATTCGATTCAAGATTCCCGTCAGCCGCCCCGCGGCCGACAATGTCGCGAGCAGCCCATGCAGACCGCTTCCGAATTGCTCCGTCGTGATCTCTCGCGCGTAGGTCGGGCTGACCGTCGTGACTTGCGTGGCATAGAAAAGCCCCGCTTTCACAAAAGAGAGTTTGTGATGAAATTCCATGCCATCGATCGCATAGGCGGCACTCGGGATTCCCAGCTCATGCAAACGGCTCGCATCGAACAAGCCTTGATGCGCGAGATTGTGCACGGTGAAGATGCTCGGCACGTCTGAACCTCGCCAGACCAGATAGCCTGCAACAAGCGCCGCCGGCCAATCATTGGCGTGCACCAGGTCCGGGCGCCAACTAAGGCTTGCTTCGCCCTGCGCAATCTGCGCCGCGGCAAGCGCCAACCGCGCAAAGCGGACATCATTATCCGGCCAATCAAGACGATCGGGGCTCGAATAGGGTGTGCCGGGACGCGCGTACAATTCCGGACAGACAACAAAATAGATCGGAATGCCGTCTGTGGTCGCGCCGGCGGCAAGGTCGCATGACGGGATTCCACCCGCACCGTCGAGGTGACAGACGACCTGGCGCGGAGAGCCGAACTCGATTCCTCCGTAAGAAGGAATGAGAATTCGCATGTCTGCGCCGCGTTGACGCAAAGCTTTGGGAATGGCCGCAGATACATCTGCGAGTCCGCCGGTTTTGACATATCCGGCAAGCTCGCTGGTAAGGAAAAGAACCTTCATCCGAGGAAAGGTTTCGTTCAGACCAGACGTTCCATCATGGGCTGCGTGATCAGGCAGACTCCGGCCTCGGTGCGCCGGAAGCGCTGAGCGTCGAGTTGCGGGTCCTCCCCTGCGACAAAGCGATCGGGAATGCGCACGCCGCGATCCACGACGACGTTCCTCAAGCGCACATTTTTCCCGATTTCGACCCGTGGAAGAATGACCGAGCGGTCGATTTGGCTTCCGGCGTTGACCCGCACGCGGGTGAACAGCAGGGAATTTGTGACCGTCGCGCCCGAAACGATCGAGCCTCCCGAAACCAGCGAGCAAATCGCAGCGCCGCGGCCGCTGCCGCCGCCAATCACGAATTTCGCCGGCGGCGTGATTTCGCTATAGGTCCAGATCGGCCAGCGCCTATCGTAGAGATCGAGATCGGGCTCTTCGCGCGTGAGGTCCATATTGGCGGCGAAATAAGCATCCACCGTGCCGACGTCGCGCCAATAGGGCGGGGCATCCGGCTTGGACCTGACGCACGAATCTTCGAACCGATGGGCGATTGCCTTTGTCTCCTTCACCAGTCGGGGAATGATATTCTTGCCGAAATCGTGGCTGGAGCGCGCGTCCGCTGCATCGCGCTCGAGCTGGGCAAACAGAAAGTCGGCATCGAAAACGTAGATGCCCATGCTTGCGAGCGCGAGATCGGGGCTGCCGGGTATGCCGGGCGGATCGGCCGGTTTTTCCAGAAATTCGACAATGCGGTCTTGGGCATCGACGTGCATCACGCCGAAACCGCTCGCCTCGCTGCGCGGCACAGCGGCGCATGCCACCGTTACATCGGCGCCTTCCGATTCGTGCTGCTCCAGCATGTCCTCGTAATCCATCTTGTAGATGTGGTCGCCCGCCAGCACGACGATATATTCGGGCCCATAGGAGCGGATAATGTCGATGTTCTGATACACGGCATCCGCGGTGCCGCGGTACCAATAATCTTCCGAGACCCGCTGGCTGGCCGGCAGGATGTCGAAGCTTTCGTTGCGCTCCGGGCGGAGAAAATTCCATCCCAGCTGTAAATGGCGGATCAGGCTGTGCGCCTTGTATTGCGTGGCGACTGCGATATGCCGGATGCCGGAATTCAACGCATTTGACAGCGCGAAATCGATGATCCGCAGCTTGCCGCCGAAAGGAACGGCCGGCTTGGCGCGTTTTTCGGTCAATTCCATCAGCCGGCTGCCACGCCCGCCGGCGAGAACATAGGCCATCGCGCGGCGAGCCAAGGGCTTATCGACCAATGGGTGTACGCCCATAAGCACCTCTCCCGAAGCGTTCCCTCGGGGAAAACGCGGGAGCAGCGGTTGCGGGCACATCCGGCCGCCGAAATAACGGAAAACTCTCGCTAAGGCGAAGCTACTCGGCCGCTTGAGCCGTAGTGATGCCTAGCGAGCGCCAATCCGTGGTTTTCGCAACAATTCCCTCGAACGAGGCGAGCGATGCGTGCCGCGTCCGCGACAGACCGGTGGCGATGGCGGGACCTCCAGCTTGTATGATCTTGGCCGCTTCCAGCATTTGCCGCCGGAATTGGATAATGGCAACGTCGCTGGTGCCGAGCCGGTCGCGGCTGCGGTCCGCGAGAGAGCCCATGGTTTCCCACATCACGATGTCTTGGTTGGGGATGCCGGGGATGCCTGTCCAGTCTCCGGATCGCATCGCTTTGCGGTCTTGGCCGTAATTGTTCGCACGCGACCGCGTGTTGCGATAGGTCTCATCAACGTCGATTCCCACCTGCAGCGCGTTGAATTTTCGCCAACTCTCCTGGTCGGGCGTGGTTTCTCCGCCAAACGCGATGAAGTGAAATGCGGTATGCGTATCGTCCATGGGTACGTGCAGCAGACAAATACGGTAGCGGTTGTTCGGCGGGATCAGGACCGCATAGGGCGCGATGAACAGCGTGGTACGAATGTAATCGTGCGTGCTTGCGCTAGCGATCGGACGGCGGATGGCGGCGTAGCGAAAACCGAAATCCGTGCGTTCGACTTCAAGGCGCGGCGCCTTGTCGGTCGAAGGCCGAAGCCAATTTTGCTCCGTCGCCTTCGCGCCATCGAC
>Ga0307477_10000739_pt1 | contig 32422 bp, 29 predicted proteins | sample atmos_gasesECM2C_FD_203316 | JGI IMG/M metagenome (GOLD analysis project Ga0307477, IMG submission 203316) | Hardwood forest soil microbial communities from Morgan-Monroe State Forest, Indiana, United States - atmos_gasesECM2C_515 | ecosystem: Environmental > Terrestrial > Soil > Temperate...
CGAGCGGCGTCCCCTGGATGTTCAAGTTGGCCACGGTGCCGTCCCAGTTGACGAACTCGCCGTCGAGGTTGTTGGAGGTGGAGGTGGGTTGCGGCAGCAGGAGCGTGCCGGTGCGGCCGTCGACGATGTTCCACCCGTAGGTCGAGCCGAAGACCACGTCGGAGAAGCCGGGGGACAGGCCGGCGACGGCCACGCCGCCGTAGATGTCGGCCGGGTTGCCGGCCACCGTGTTCACGTAGGTCTGCGACACCGGGCCCCACAACACGTTGCCGTGGGGGGACAGGGCGTAGACCTGGCCGCCGCCGTCGGGCTGACCGGTGGCGATCCACGTGGGCTCGACCACGTCGAGCTCGCCCGGGTTGCCGTTCAGGTTGCCGAGCGCGGGGGACGCCGGGGTGTAGCCGGACAGCCCCGTCTGCCACGCCAGGCTGCCGTCGGCGTTGAGCGCGGTCACCGTGGTGGCGTCGTGGCTGGGGCCGCGGTCGGCCCAGTAGCGGCCGTGGCCGAAGACCACCTTGTTGCCGCTGCCGTCGAGGTTCCCGACCGCGGGTGACGATGTCACCACCTCGTCGCTCCGGTGCACCCACAGCACGCGCCCGAACCCGTCCTGGGCGCGCACGGCACCGCCGTTCCAGTTGTAGAGCGCGCCCGGCCCCGCGCTCGAGTCGCTGCCTGCCACGATCACGGGGCGGGTGCCGCCGAACAGGTCGGCGACGGCGGCGGACGAGAAGGTGCTGTCGGCTGTTTTGCGGGGCCACCCGACGCCGGTGGTGCCGCTGCGCGCGTCGACGCCGAATTGCGACAGGCTCACCCCGGCGGTGACGAACGACGGCGCGCCCGACCCGGTGATGTCGGCCGCGGCCGGACTGGCGTACACCGCGGGCGTGGGACCGAAGCCGTCGAACTGGTCGGGAAGGTTGCGGGTCCAGCGAACCGTCCCGTCGGGGGAGAAGACCGTCATCGCACCGTGGCCGATGTTGAACGACGGGGGCGGACCGGTCGTGACATTGCCTGCGTCGACCGCCACGTCGTCGAGCCCGTTGCCCGACGGGTCGGGGACCACGGTGGGCGAGGAGTCGACGGCGAAGCCGGTCTGCACCGGCCACCCGGCCACGGGCGAACCGTCCGAGAGGTGCAGCGCGAACACCTGGCCCGAGTCGCGCGAGCCGACCACGATGCTCGGCCCGCCGCCGTCCAACGCCGCCAGGTTGGGCGACGACTGGAAGACCTGTCCGGGCAGGAAGGTGGCCCATTTGCACGACACGACCAGGCTGTCGCCGACGGTGGCGGCGGCCGACGGGCACCCCGACGTCACCGCGCCCGCTTCGCCCGCCAACCGGGTGGTGGTGACGACGGCCAGGGTGGTGGCGCCGAGCAGCGCGGCGGACGCGACGGACAGTTGCGCGAGGCGCGACCGCGCTCGCATCGGGACCGGCGACCGGAGATGCTTGGCCTGGGTCACGGTCCGGAGACTCTACGCGCGGCCCTGTCGGTGTTTCCGGCACCTTGAGTAGCCTGCGGCGATGCCCGCCATCCGCATCGGCATCCTCGGCGCCGCCCGCATCGCGCCGGCCGCCATGATCCGCCCCGCCCGTGGCTCGCAGGAGGCCGAGGTGGTGGCGATCGCGGCTCGCGACCCCGAGAAGGCCGCCGCCTTCGCCGCCAAGCACGGCATTCCGAGAGTGCTGCCGGGCTACCAGCAACTGGTGGAGGACCCGGACGTCGACGCGGTGTACAACCCGCTCCCCAACGGCCTGCACGGGCGCTGGACGCTGGCCGCGTTGGCGGCCGGCAAGCACGTGCTGTGCGAGAAGCCGTTCACCGCCAACGCGCAGGAAGCCGCCACCGTGGCCGAGGCGGCGGGGCGCGCCGGCGTGGTCGTCATGGAGGCGTTCCACTACCGCTACCACCCCGTGTTCGGGCGGGTGCTCGAGCTCATCGAGGACGGGTCGATCGGCGGCGTGCGGCGGATCGAGACGTGGCTGTGCTTCCCGTTGTTCCTCCGCAACGACATCCGCTGGCAGCTCGCCCTCGCGGGGGGCGCCGCCATGGACACGGGTTGCTACACCATCCACATGGCGCGGCACCTGGCGGGATCGGAGCCGCAGGTGACCGCGGCGCGCGCCAAGCTGCGCACCCCGCAGGTCGACCGGGCCATGCAGATCGACATGGCGTTCGGTGACGGCCGTACGGCGCGCGCCACGTGCTCCATGTGGTCGTCGCAGGTGGTCCGGGTGGGACTCCGGGTCACCGGCGACTCGGGTGAAGTGCGCGTCCTCAACCCGACGAGCCCGCAGCTGTACCACCGCATCCTCGTGAAGGGGAAAGGCGGGCGGCGCGTCGAGCACCGGACCCGCCGCCCGACCTACGCCTTCCAGCTCGACGCGTTCGCGGACGCGGTGTTACGCGGGGTTCCCCCCATCACGGGCACGGCCGACGCGATCGCCAACATGACCGTCATCGACGCGGCGTACCGCGCCGCCGGGCTCGACGTGCGCCAGCCCACCTCGTAGGCAGGGTGGCACCGACGGCGCGTTCGAACTCTTCGGTCGAACCGCTCGAGGCGCTCGCCTCCTCGGTCGTGCGGCTGCGCCGGCTGGTCGAGCCGCTCACCCCAGACCAGCTCGCCGCGTCCGCCTACCCGAGCGAGTGGACCATCGCCCAGGTGCTCTCGCATCTCGGGTCGAGCGCGGTCATCTTCGAACAGCGCATCGACGACACGGTGCGAGCCGTGGACAGCCCTGCCGGGTTCGAGCGGCCGGTGTGGGACGAGTGGAACGCCAAGTCGCCCCGAGTACAGGCGGCCGACGCCTTGCGGGCCGACGCCTCCCTGGTCGCCCGCCTGGAGGCGCTCAGCGAGGAGGAGCGCGCCGGCTTCGAGTACCACATCGGGCCGATCGCCTTCGACTTCGCAGGATTCGTCGGGCTCCGCCTCAACGAACATGTCCTGCACACGTGGGACATCGAAGTGGTGCTCCAACCCGCCGCGGTGCTCGCGCCCGACGCGACCGCGCTCGTCGTCGACAACCTCTCTCTCGTGGCCCGGTACACGGCCACGCCGACCGGCCACGAGCACGTCGTCGTGGTCCGCACCTCGGATCCCACCAGAACCTTCACCGTCGGGTTGGGGACCGACGCCGTCACCTTCACGTCGGGGGAAGCGCCGAGAGTCGACGCGTCGTCGGAGCTCCGGCTCCCGGCGGAGGCGTTCATCCGCCTCGTGTACGGGCGCCTCGACCCGGACCACACGCCGCCGGGGATCGAGGGCACCCACCTTCTCGACGAGTTGCGGAAGGTCTTCCCGGGCCCGTGACCGCGTCGTCCGGGTGGCGCGTTGTCCGGGGCGGCGCGTGAGGCCCGCAGGTCAGAAGATCCCGGTGGCGAGGCCGGCGGCGAGCGTGGCGCCGAGCTCCGCCGCCTGGTCCACGTCCGCCGCGGTGGCGTCCCCGACGACGGCGAGGGGCGGAAGGACGCGTTTCCAGCGCAGCCCGGTCGCGATGCGCTCGACGCTCGCCACCGCACCGTCGACGTCGGTCGACCCCTTGACGACGAGCGCGTAGGGGAGGCCGGCCGTCTGCTCGAGGCAGGGGTGGTACACGCGCTCGAAGAAGTCCTTCAACGCGCCCGACATGTAGCCGAAGTTGGCCGGGGTGCACAGCAGCACGCCGTCGGCCCACAGCACGTCGTCGGGGCCGGCGTCGAACGCCCCGAGGGCTCGCACGTCGACCTCGTCTCCCGCCGCGGCGCGCGCCGCGTCGGTGGCTGCGTTGCACAGCACCTGGGTCGACCCGGTGCGCGAATGGGCGACGACGAGCAGATGCCGGACATCCCCGGACGCAGCGCCGCCCACGGTCGCGACTGCTCAGTAGAACGGACGCCAGTTGGCGACGGAAGGATGGGTGGCCGATGCCGGTCCGGCGCCGAAGACCGAGAAGACGTTCTGCATCATGCGCCACAGCACCGAGGTGACACCCGGGATGGCGGGGAAGATGACGTTGCTGTAGATCCCCGGGGCGTTCGACAGCATCGCCACGAACGCCGCCGATCCCGTGGCGAACACGCCACCACCATTGGCGACGGTGTAGTAGGTCATGTCCGAGTACCGGCCCGGGCCCCGGTTGATGACGGGGGAGTGGGCCAGGAGCGTGACGTCGACCGGCTCACCCAGGCTCGGCTGGTACCGGTCGTACTCGCCCTGCACACCGTGCGGTAGGTGCTGGCGGTCGGCGAGGCCCGTGCCCGCGAACACCCACGACCCCGCGTCCGCGACGACCATGTCGGCGTTGGCCCCCACGTCCACGTACTGGGAGCCGATCAGCGCCTGCTCGGGCCGGGGGACGGGCGGGTCGGGCCAGTTGACCGTCACCTCGCTCGGGTCGTGGCCCCACAGCGGGTCTTCGTGGGCGAAGTCGGTCTTGTAACACACCTGACGACGGTTCTCCCCGAGGGGAGACGCTTCCATGCGGATGTGGCGGTACACCGCGTTCGCTCCGAGGAACGCCAGGTTCGTCCCCTGGCCGAGCGCCTGGGAGGCGCCGTCTCGCATCGCGGTCGACCAGTACTCGTCGTGGCCGAGGCTGAACAGGCACCGGTGGCGGAGCAGGCGCGCCGGATCGCGGTGCAGGTCGACGTCGGTGATGTAGGTGACGTCGAGACCGAGGCGCTCGGCCAGGAAGATGAGCGGGAATTCGTTGCCGTTGAAGCTCGGCGCCCCCCAACCCACCTGGTCGTACGGCCGGTCGAAGGACACCACCCGGGAACGGTCCCGAGCCCCCGACTCGCCCGCATGGGCGGAGGAGTGGCCGACGTACAGGCTCCTCCCGCCGTACGCGTTGTACGCCTGCCACGTCGTGACGCCGTGCATGATGGCGAACGCCGCCGTGCTGTCGTCGTCCCGGATGCACAGTGGGATGTACCCCGCGGTGAGCCCGTTGTCGGACCCGGTGAGCTTGAAGAGGTACGTCCCCGGTGGCCAGGTCGGGTCGATGCCGACGGTGATGGTCGCCTCCCACTGGCACTCGACCATGTTGGTGGCCGGGGCGAGGGTGAACGGTGGCTGGTGTTGCGTGGACGGAAGGCTGGCCGAGCTCCATACCAGCCGACCCCCGAGGCCCCCGTAGTAGCCCATGCGGTACAGCTCGATGCGGTACGGCACCTGGGGAGCGTCGACGAACAGCGTGACCTGGTCGCCGTGCACCGCGCTCACGTGGTCGGAGTACCCGTAGATGCGCGTCCTCGAGCTCACGACCCAGTCCAACGTGCCGGGCTGCTGGTTCTCCTCGACGACCCAGTCGGCGGAGGGAACGATGACACCGCTGTCGAGCGTGGCCTCGTGCGTCGTGTCGACCTCGCTCGCGACGTGGTGACGGCGGCGGTGCGCACGGCGGGGGGAGTTCGTGGCGGTCAAAAGCTCGTCTGCTCCCCACCCCAGCCCGCCCAGTGCGGCCGCGCCGAGCGCCACCCCGCCGGCGCGCAACACCGTGCGGCGATCGACGCGGTCAAGACGCCGGCTCGGAGCACCATCGTGACCGGGCCGGTCGGGACGAGACGGGTCCGGCTCTGCGATGGGGGAAGACTAACGAAAGGTCGACGCGTGTCGGCCGACACCCCACCTGATGCGCGTCAGCGACGAGCGAGCACTTCCCACGGATGGTCGCCGGCGTCCGACGCGCCGTCAGGAGGATCACCGAGGCGGTCGCCGGAGCTCCGGTTGGCGCGATAGCGCCGCCACGCGAGCGCTGCCGCCGCGGCGAGCACCAACCCCAGCAGGACGAGGACCACGGTCCATGGGCCTCCGCCCCCGGACCCGTGCGAGGCGGCTGCGGCCCGGGCCACGCGCCCCACCGAAAGCGGACTCGAGACTCCGGCTCCTGATCCGCTCGTGTTCGACGAGGGCGCCCCGGTCGTCGTGGGACCGGAGGTCCCGCTGTGGACGGAGACGCTGCTGCCCGGCCGCGACGACTGCGAAGACGTGGCGCCGCGGCTGGGAGAGGGAGCGGGCGCGGCACCCGCCGCGGGGGATGTCGGGTTCCCCGACGACGATGGATGCGACGACGGTGCGGCCTGTTGAACGGTCGTTGCCATGGCGGCCGCGGCGTTGACCAGACCCTGGCAGCCCTGGCCCGACCCGCACGTGACCGACCGGTTGAGCGTGGCGAGCATCGTCTGGACGGCATTCTGGGCGGACAGGCCGCGGCCGAGGAGGAGCGCCAGCGTCCCCGACACGAACGGCGTCGCCATCGACGTTCCCTCGTCGGTGGCGTAGCAGTGCTGTCCCCCGGACCAGTAGGTGGAGAGGATCTCGGTTTCGTCGACCGTCCCGCACGTGGGCGCGGTGGGGCCGTTGGGATCGTCGCCGCCGGGGGCGAGCACGCCCCACTTGGCGTTGCCGGGAGTGCTCGAGTACGAGGCCAGCTTCGGGGGGTTGGAATTGCCTGTGGCGGCGACCACCACCGCGTCGAGGTTCCCGTAGCCGTTCGGGCCGAACAGGTTCCCCGCGTTGTTCCCCGCCGCGATCACCGGGACCGCTCCCGCGTGCCAGGCGTCCTCGACCGCCGACGTGATGGTCGAGTTGCTGCATCCGCTGATGACGCAGTTGAGCCCGAGGACGCCCGTATCGCTCCCGAGGCTCAGGTTGACGACCTGCGCGCCGTGCTGGACGACCCACTCGATCCCGGCCGCGACGTCACCGGTGTTACCCGACCCGCTCGAGTCGAGCACCTTGGCGACGACATACGTCGCCCCGGGCGCTACCCCGGCCACGCCGTTCCCGGCTGCGCCGGCGATGCCGGCCACGTGGGTGCCATGGCCGTTGTCGTCCTGGCCCGCGCCCGCCCCGGTGACGCACTGGTTCGGGTCCCCTCCCGTGTTCGTGCACGTGGCGGCCATGCCGACCTTGCCGGCCAGATCAGGGTGGGCGAAGTCGACGCCGGTGTCGACGATGCCGATCCGGACGCCGTGGCCCGTGCCGGTGCCCCACGCGTCCGGGGCGCCGATCTGAGTGAGGCCCCACTGATGGGAGAAATAGGCGGCCGCGGCGGGGTTGGCCGGGCTCGCCGACGCGGTGGCGGCGAAGGCCGAGGCGGACAGCAGGACCAGCCCCACGAGCCCGACGACCAGGCGCGACGCGGACGAACGCCGGCCGGACCGGATCGCTCCCATCGCCTCACCTCCCTCGTCCGGACGTGGAGAGCGCGCAGTTGGGCGCGGCACCCCCCGGATCCCACCATGAAGAACGACCCCAGGCTGGGGACCTTGCTGTTCGGGACGGCTCACGCGCGGTCTGAAGCGGGCTCTCCCGGGAGCGGTCAGCAAGGAAATGGGGAACATATGTTCGATAGAATGGGCGGCGTGTCCGAGCCGGTGGCATTTCGCTGGAAGACCACGGACGACGACGGCGGTCAGCCCATGCTCTTCCCCGAGGAGGAGTTGGTCGACCGCCACGTCGGGATCGGCGAATACCGCGGGCTCGAGTTCCTCCACGTGAACGCACGTCGCATCGTCAACGAAGTTCCCGCCGCGTCACGCATGCCGTTCCGCTACACGATCAACGCGTATCGAGGATGTTCCCATTCCTGCCTTTATTGCATGGGGGGTGAGACTCCCATCCTCATGGGGGACGGGAGAACGAAACGACTGGCGGAGCTGAAAGTTGGCGACACGGTCTACGGAACCGAGCGCATCGGCACGTATCTGCGTTATGTGCTCACACCAGTATTGGCGCACTGGTCGACAATCAAACCTGCGTACCGAGTAGACCTGGAAGACGGCACGGAGATTGAGTCGAGCGGCGACCATCGCTTCCTCAGCAACCGGGGCTGGAAGCACGTGACGGGCAGCGAACAAGGGCGGGCTCGTCGTCCGCATCTCACACTCAACAACAAACTGATCGGCACGGGGCACTTCGCGGCGCCACCCGTTCATGACGGGGAGTACCGACGGGGCTATTTGTGCGGGATGATCCGTGGTGACGGACACCTCAGCTCGAAGTCTTACTTCCGGCCAAATGGCCGCACTAGGACCACGATCCGACAGTTTCGCCTCGCCCTCATCGACATCGAGGGCCTGCGACGGAGCCGAGACTTCCTCGCCGATCTCGACATACTGACTCGGGAGTTCACGTTCCAGGAAGCGGTCGGGAACTACAAGCGGATCGAGGCAATTCGGACCAGCAATCGGAACGACTTCAGCCTGATCCAGGACGCCATCGCATGGCCCGTCGACCCCTCGGACCAATGGTGCAAGGGCTTCCTTGCCGGGATCTTCGACGCTGAGGGGAGCTTCGGCAATTGGATCCTAAGGATTGCCAATACCGATCCCATCATCATGGGATGGGTCACCGCGTGCCTTCGACGATTCGACTTTCCGTTTGTCGTCGAAGCACGGGATCGAGGGGAACGGAGGAAGCGCCTCAAGACAATTCGCATCCGGGGAGGCCTCGCGCAGAAGCTGAGGTTCTTCCACACCGTCGATCCGGCGATCACCCGAAAGCGGACCATCGAGAGCCACGCGCTCAAGTCGAACGCCAAGCTCGGGATTACATCGATCGAGCCGCTCGGTGTCGATCTGCCCATGTACGACATCACCACGGGCACGGGGGACTTCATCGCCAACGGCGTCGTAAGCCACAACTGCTTCGCTCGCCCCACGCACGAATACCTCGGTCTCAACATCGGTGAGGACTTCGAGCGCAAGCTCGTCGTCAAGGTGAACGCGGTGGAGAAGCTGCGCGCCGAGCTCCGCTCACCCCGCTGGCGCGGCGATCACATCGCCATGGGCACGAACACCGACCCGTACCAGCGCGCCGAGGGCAAGTACCACCTGACGCGGGGGATCGTGGAGGTGCTCGGCCTGGCGCGCAATCCGTTCTCGATCCTGACCAAGGGAACGTTGATCTTGCGCGACCTGGACGTTCTCAGCGCGGCGGCCGAGCGCACCGACGTGCATAGCAATTTGTCGATCGGCACGCTCGACGAGGAGGTATGGAAGGCGACCGAGCCCGGGACGCCGCACCCCCGCCGCCGGGTCGAGGCGGTGAAGAAACTGAACGACGCGGGCATTCCGACGGGCGTGCTGGTGGCACCGATCATCCCGGGATGGTCGGACACCCCCGAACAGCTGGAGGCGGTGGCAACCGCGTGCCTCGAGGCAGGGGCAGTGTCAGTCACGCCGATCGTGCTGCACCTGCGCCCGGGGGTGAAAGAGCATTTCCTCGGATTCTTGAAGGAACATCGGCCCGAGCTCGGCGCCGACCTCGCCCGGCGGTACGGCCGTCGGTCGTACCTCCCGCCCGCACAGCAACAGGTCATCACCGACCGCGTGAAGGCGGTGGTTGCTCCGGCTCGGCCCCGTCGTGCGCCGACCGGCACCACCGGACACCCGAACAGCCGCGGTGGTGAGCGAGATACCGAGCAGCACGCGACCGCGTCACCACAAGCAGGGGCAACCGAGCAGCTTCAGCTCCTCCCTCCCGGATAGCTCCCAAGAGAGTGGCCGACCCGTCAGGGGTCGGGGGTCCTTCAGGCCTCGATCAGACGCCCGTGGAGGTAGTCGTCGTACGCGCCGAGGTCGAGGAGGCCGTGGCCCGAGTACGAGAACAAGATGACCTTCTCCTCGCCCGACTCGCGCGCCGCGAGCGCCTCGTCGATCACGGCGCGGATGGCGTGCGCGGTCTCGGGGGCGGGGATCGTGCCTTCGGTCCGGGCGAACTGGACGGCCGCGTCGAACACCTTTCCCTGCGGGTACGCCGTGGCCCGCATGCGCCCGTTCTTGACCAGGTTGCAGATGATCGGCGCGTCGCCGTGGTACCGGAGCCCGCCCGCGTGGATGGCCGGAGGCACGAAGTCGTGCCCCAGCGTGTACATGGCGAGCAAAGGGGTCATCCCGGCGGTGTCGCCGAAGTCGTACTCGAAACGCCCTTCGGTGAGCGTCGGGCAGGACGACGGCTCGACCGCCAGGAGCTCAACCTCCGCGTCGGGCACGTAGGGCAACGAGATCCCTCCGAAGTTCGACCCCCCCCCCGCACGAGCCGATGACGATGTCGGGGCGCTCCTCGCCCGCCAACGCCAGCTGCTCACGAGCTTCGAGCCCGATGACGGTCTGATGCAACAACACATGGTTGAGGACCGAACCGAGGGAGTAGTGGGACTCGGGGCTCGTCGCGGCGTCGCGTACCGCGTCGCTGATGGCGGTGCCGAGCGAACCGGGGTGGTCGGGATCGTCGACGGGCGAAGGCTCCACACTCGCCCCCCACACCTCCATCATCACGCGGCGGTAGGGCTTCTGGTTGAACGACGCGCGCACCATGTAGACCTTGCATTCGAGGCCGAACCGCCCGCACGCGAAGGCGAGCGCGCTGCCCCACTGGCCCGCGCCCGTTTCGGTGGCGAGCCGGGTCACGCCCTCCGCCTTGTTGTAATAGGCCTGCGCCACCGCGGTGTTGGGCTTGTGCGAGCCCGCCGGCGACACGGACTCGTCCTTGTAGTAGATGCGGGCCGGCGTGCCGAGGGCTTGCTCGAGGAGAGCGGCGCGCACCAGGGGAGTGGGGCGCCAGGCGCGCAGCACGTCGAGGACTTCCCCCGGGATGTCGACCCACGGATCGGCCGTCACCTCCTGGCCGATGAGCGCCATGGGGAACAGGGGAGCGAGGTCGTCGGGGCCGACCGGTTCACGCGTCGCCGGATGCAGCGGGGGTTGCAGCGGCTCCGGAAGGTGGGGGACGACGTTGAACCAGGCGGTCGGCATCCGATCGTCGGAAAGGATCCAGCGCATCGGGCCTCCTTCGTTGCTGTGTCGATGTTGCTGCGGAGAAGCCGAACTGTACCGGCGGGTGTCGTATCTGGCCCGGGCGCGCTGGTCTGCAAACATGACCCGATGGGCGGCTCCGGGCAAACGGCGGGCAAAGGGAGATGGATCGTCGACCTGGACGGGGTGATCTGGCTCGCCTACCAGGCGATCCCCGGCTCGGCTGAGGCGGTCGGGCTCCTGCGCGATGGCGGCCGCGATGTCTTCTTCGCCTCCAACAACTCGTCACCGACCCTCGGCCATCTGATCGAACGGCTTGCAGACGTGGGCATCACCGCCACGCCCGACGACGTCGTCACCTCGGCCCAGGCGGCCGCGTCCATCCTCGAGCCCGGATCGACCGCGTTGATCTGCGCCGACGAGGGTGTCACCGAGGCGTTGCGGGATCGCGGTGTGACCGTCGTCGACCACAGTCCCGCCGACACGGTGGTGGTCGGCTGGACCCGGCGGTTCGACTTCGAACTCCTCGCCAAAGCCGCGGCCACGGTGCGCAAGGGAGCGCGTCTCGTGGGGACGAACGAGGACCCGACCCACCCGACCCCCGAAGGACTCCAGCCCGGCTCGGGCGCGCTTCTGGCCGCGGTGGCCACCGCGGCCCAGGCCACTCCCGAGATCGCCGGCAAGCCGCACGGCCCGTTCGTGGCGTTGCTGCACGAACGGGCCCCCGATGCCGTAATGGTCGTGGGGGACCGTCCCTCGACGGACGGCTCTCTCGCCCGTCGCCTCGGCCTTCCCTTCGCACTGGTGCGCACCGGTGTCACCTCCGACGGACGCGAGCCCATGGTGGTCGAGCCCGACGAGGAGGCCGACGATCTCCTGACGTTGGTCCGGCGACATCTCGGCGAGTGACCTTCCGCGCGTCGGACCGGCGCGTGCTCCGCCGGCCTTCCGAGCGCGTGGGCGAACAACGATTGTTGAGGTCTTGTCGCTGGGCAAACCATTGCACTTCCCTTGCCGCCACCGCGACGTGGGTCGTAGCGTGGCGATCATGAGCGAGAACGACGGACTCCGGCGGTACCTCGAGGCAGGCATGGCTCTCACCCAGATCACCCGAGCGCGAGCCGAGGAGCTCGTGCGCGAATTGATCAAGACCGGTGAAGTCGAGCGCCAGCGGGCCCAGGACTGGGTCGAAGATCTGATGAAGGCGAGCCGCGAGCGGTCCGAGGCGCTCGTCGCCACTGTCCGGGGCGAGGTGCGCCAGCAGCTCAACGAGCTCGGGTTCACGAACGTCGAGGACCTTGCCCGCAAGGTCGCCGACATCCTGTCCCGTTCGTCCGCCGCGGCGCGCCAGGCGACGGGGCGCACCGTCAAGAAGGCCAAGAGGGCAGGCGCGGGCAAGGTCGCGGCAAGGAAAGCCCCGGCGAGGAAGGCCGCGGCCAAGAAAGCCCCGGCGAAGAAAGCCGCGGCCAAGAAGGCGACCGCCAAGAAAGCCCCGGCCAAGAAGGCGACCGCCAAAAAGGCCGGGGCCCGCAAAGCCACGAAAAGGACCCGCGCCTGACCCGTCCCGCGGCACGCCGCCGGCTCGACACCGAGCTCGTGCGGCGAGGGCTGGCCCGCTCCCGCGAGGACGCACGCGAGCTCGTGGCGCGACACGAAGTCCTTGTGTCCGGTGTCGTCGCCGACAAGCCCGCTCGCCTCGTGGCGGCGTCCGACCCGGTGGTCGTGGCCCCGGGGCCTCGGCGGTTCGCGTCGAGGGCGGGCGAAAAACTGGAGGCCGCGATCGACCGGTTCGACGTCGCAGTGGCCGGCCGACGTTGTCTGGACGCGGGCGCGTCCACCGGAGGGTTCACCGATTGCCTGTTGCAGCGGGGGGCGGCCACTGTCGTCGCGGTCGACGTCGGGTACGGGCAGCTGGCGGCGTCGCTTCGCGCCGACCGGCGGGTGATGGTCCTGGAGCGGACGAACATCCGGACACTTGATCTCGAAATTGCCGGTGGCGAACCCTTCGAGGTCGTCGTCGCCGACCTGTCGTTCATCTCCCTCACCACCGTCGCCCCGGTCCTGGCCGGATCGCTGGCCGCCCCGGGCGCGGACCTCGTGGTGCTGGTCAAACCCCAGTTCGAGGCGGGCCGGGCAGAAGCACGCCGCGGCCGAGGCGTCATCTCCGACCCTGCCGTCCGGCGCGCTGCCCTCGGACGGGTCGCCTCCTCCTTGGTAGCGGCCGGCGCGGTCATCATGGGGGCCATGGCATCACCTCTGCTCGGCCCGGCCGGCAACGCCGAGTTCTTCCTCCACGCTCGGGCCCATCAGGCCGGCGCGATCGAGCCACTCGCGGCCGACGGGCGGTCCGGGTCGACCGGGTTCGACGATCGGGTGCCGGCCGACGACCCGGCGGCTCGTCTCCTCGACGCCGCGGTCGCCTCGGCTCCGGACGCCATGACGGGGCGTTCGAGGGACGACGGATAGCGCGACCGTGGCCCTCGTCGCGTTCGTCGTCCACCCGCTGCGTCCCGAAGCACAGGAGCTGGCGGACCGGGCCGTCAAGTGGCTCGAGGCGCGCGGCCACGCCACCGTGACCTGGGACGGGGGCGCCGGCGGCAACGCCGACGCCAGCGCCGGCCCCGGTGCGGACGCCATCGTCTTCGAAGACCTCGAGCCCGATCTCGACGGGGAGCGCGCCGACCTGGCGGTGAGCCTCGGCGGGGACGGGACCATGTTGCGGACCGTCGCGCTCGCTGCCAGCCGGGGCGTACCCGTGCTGGGTGTGAACGTCGGGCACCTCGGCTACCTGACCGAGGTCGAGCCTTCTGGCCTCGAAGAGGGACTGGGCCGCTTCCTCGCCGGCGACTATCAGGTGGAGGAGCGGTTGACGCTCCAGGCCCTCCTCGAGCAGGGCCAGCCGGGTGCCCGTCCCGCCCTTCGACAGCGCCTCGTCATCAACGACGCCGCGATCGAACGGACCGAACCCGGTCACACGATCCGGGTCGCGGCGTCAATCGCGGGGCGCCACTTCGTCACCTACGCCGCGGACGGGTTGCTCGTAGCGACGCCGACCGGCTCGACCGCCTACAACCTTTCGGTCCGGGGCCCGATCCTGAGCCCGGGATTGCGCGCCCTCGTGCTCGTCCCGCTCGCCCCGCACATGCTGTTCGACCGCGCCCTCGTGCTCGAGCCCCATCAGTGGCTGCGACTCGAGCTGGTCGGTTCCCGTCCCGCCGTGCTCGTCATGGACGGGCAGAGGGTCGCCGATCTCGATCCGGGAGACGTCGTCGTGTGCCGGGCGAGCCCCACGCCGGCGCGCCTGGTGACCTTCGGGGGCCGTGACTTCCACGCCATCCTGCGAGCCCGGTTCCACCTGGGCGACCGCTAACAGTCGGAGGGCGGGGTGCTGGTCGAGCTGCGGGTGCGCGACCTCGGGGTCATCGAGTCCGTCGGAATGGACTTCGGCCCCGGCATGACCGCGCTCACGGGAGAGACGGGAGCGGGCAAGACGCTTCTCGTCGAGGCGCTCGAGCTGCTCGTGGGCGGTCGCGCCGATGCGTCGCTCGTCCGGCCGGGCGCATCCGAAGCCCTCGTCGAAGGTCGATTCGTGGTGGACGACGACGAGATCATCCTGTCCCGCAGCGTCCCCGCCCAGGGCCGCTCGAGGGCGTGGATCGACGGCCGCATGGCCCCCGTGACGGCGCTGGCGGACGTGGGATCGCGACTCGTCGACCTGCACGGCCAGCACACCCATCAGTCGCTTCTCGACGCCGGGGCACAGCGGCGTGCCCTCGACGTCTTCGGACGGGTCGACCTCGGCCGCCTCGACGCGGCACGGTCACGTCTCCGGGCGCTGCGTGCCGAGCTCGACAGCCTGGGTGGCGACGATCGCGTGCGCACCCGCGAGGCGGACCTCCTTCGCTACCAGATCGACGAGATCGACTCGGCGCACCTCTCGGATCCCGACGAGGACGACCTCCTGGCGGCGGAAGAAGAGCGACTGGCGGAAGCCGCCGCCCTCCGCGACGCCGCGGCGCGAGCCCTCGCGGCGCTCGATCCGGACGAGACGGCTGAGGGAGTGGTCGACCTGCTCGGAACGGCCCGGGCCGCCCTCGAAGGGCGGAATCCGCTCCGAACCCTCGCCGGGAGGGTGGCGGCCGTGCAGGCCGACACGACGGACATCGCATCCGAGCTGCGCTACGTCGTCGAGACGTGGGAGGACGATCCCGCCCGCCTCGACGAGGTCACGACGCGTCGACAGCTGTTGCGCGAGCTGTCGCGCAAGTACGGCGAGGGACCGGCTGGCGTGCTCGCCTATGCGGTCGACGCCCGCGTGCGCCTGGCCGAGCTCGACTCGGTCGAAGCGAGGGCGGCCGCGCTCCAGGACGACATCGGCCGGGCCGAGGCCGAGGTGGCCGCAGCCGCGGCCGACGTGGGCGGGGCGCGCCGGAAGGCCGCTCCCTCCCTCGGCCGCCAGGTCGAGGAGCGGTTGCGGTACCTCGCCATGCCCCGGGCGCGCCTGGAGGTACGCGTGGGAGAGGCCGACCCGGGAGACGACGTCGCATTCCTTCTCGGCGCCAACCCGGGCGAGGCGGTGCTGCCTCTCGCCAAGGTGGCGTCGGGAGGAGAGCTCGCCCGGGCCATGCTGGCGCTGCGACTGGTGCTCACCGAGGCACCGCCCACGATGGTCTTCGACGAAGTCGACGCGGGTGTCGGGGGTGAGGCGGCGCTGGCCGTGGGACGGGCCCTGTCCGAGGTGGCCGAGCGCCAGCAGGTTCTCGTGGTGACACACCTCGCACAGGTCGCCGCGTTCGCGTCGCGCCATGTCGGTGTGCGCAAAGAGGTGGTCGGGGACCGGACGGTGGCGCACACCGCGGTCGTCGACGGCGACGACCGCGTGGTGGAACTGGCTCGCATGCTGTCGGGCCGTCCCGGATCCGCCACCGCCCGGCGGCATGCCGAGGAGCTCCTCGGACAGGCGACGCCGGTGCGCGGGCGAGGACCTTCGTAGAAGACGTTCGTCGGTGACGCTCGCGGCGAGGGAATGGTGACGGGACCGCCTGTCGCACTCCGCCAGTAGGGTGCATCTGTGGACTACGGTACGACGATGCCGGAGAGGCACCGGGCGTGACCAAGTATGTCTTCGTCACCGGAGGCGTCTCCTCCTCGCTGGGTAAGGGTCTCACCGCCTCCTCCCTAGGCCGGCTGCTCAAGTGTCGGGGCCTCCGGGTCACGATGATCAAGCTGGACCCGTACATCAACGTCGACCCCGGCACGATGAACCCGTTCGAGCACGGCGAGGTGTTCGTCACCCACGACGGCGGTGAGACCGACCTCGACCTCGGCCACTACGAGCGTTTCATCGACGAAGAACTGAACCGGAGCTCCAACGCCACGACCGGCTCGATCTATTCGGCCGTGATCGGAAAGGAACGGCGGGGCGACTACCTGGGCAAGACGGTCCAGGTCATCCCGCACGTGACCGACGAGATCAAGGCGCGGGTGCAGAAGCTCGCCTCGGACCAGGTCGACGTGGTCATCGTCGAGGTGGGAGGCACGGTCGGCGACATCGAGATCGTCCCGTTCCTCGAAGCGATCCGCCAGCTCCGCCACGACGTTGGACGCGACAACGTCTGCTATGTGCACCTGACGCTCGTGCCCTACCTCGCACCGTCGGGGGAGCAGAAGACCAAGCCCACACAGCACTCCGTCACCGAACTGCGCAGCCGAGGCATCCAGCCCGACGTCATCGTGTGCCGATCGGACCAGCCCATCTCGGACGGGCTCAAGCGCAAGGTCTCGCTGCTGTGCGACGTGCCGGTGGACGCGGTGATCTCAGCCGTCGACGCGCCGAGCATCTACGAGATCCCCCTCGTGCTCCACGACGAGGGGTTCGACCGCGTCGTGTGCGACACCCTGGCCATCGACAACGACCTGAACCCGGTCGACCTCTCCGCGTGGGAGAAGGTGGTGTCGCAGGTGTCCGCGTCGGAGCGGCCAGTGCGCATCGGCGTCGTCGGCAAGTACGTGAACCTGCCCGACGCGTACCTGTCGGTAGGCGAAGCGCTCCGACACGCCGGCTTCCACCACGGGGCCAAGGTCGAGGTCGACTGGATCCAGGCCGAGCAGGTGCCCGACCTGATCGGCACCGACCGCATGCTCCAGCTCGACGGCATGGTGATCCCGGGCGGGTTCGGCGAGCGCGGCATCGAGGGGAAGATCGAGGCGGTCCGCTTCGCCCGTGAACGCGAGGTGCCGTGTCTCGGGCTGTGCCTCGGCCTGCAGGTGATGGTGATCGAGGTGGCCCGTCATCTCGCCGACCTCGAACGCGCCAACTCGCGGGAATTCGACTCGATGACCCCGGCCGCCGTCATCGACCTCATGGACGACCAGCACAACGTGGTCGACATGGGCGGCACCATGCGTCTCGGCTCGTACATCGCCCAGCTCGAACCGGGCTCCAAAGTGGCCGAGGCGTACAGGACGACCGTCGTGTCGGAGCGTCACCGCCACCGCTACGAGGTGAACCCGACGTTCCGGCCCGATCTCGAAAAGGCAGGCCTGGTGTGTTCCGGTTCGTCCCCCGACGGCCGGCTGGTGGAGTTCGTCGAGCTCCCCGACCACCCGTTCTGGGTCGGCACCCAGGCCCACCCCGAATTCAAGAGCCGGCCGGACCGGCCCCATCCGTTGTTCCGCGAACTGCTCGCCGCCGCGCTCGTCCGGGCCGAGGGCCGCCTGCCGCGCCTCATCCCCATCGACGCCGACGTCGGTGCCACCTCCGCCTGAGGACTCGCCCGGGCGCAGCCGGTTCCGGCATCTCGGCGACGATCCCCGCTTCGAAGGCTGGCGCATCAAGGTGGTGAACGCCACCTTCGTCGCGCCCGACGGCACCGAGTTCACCCGCGACGTCGTCCGGCATCCGGGCGCGGTGGCGGTCGTCCCCGTGACCGCGAACCGGTCGGTGCTCCTCGTCCGCCAATACCGGGGGCCGCTCGACCGCGAGCTGCTCGAGATCCCCGCCGGAACCCGCGACGTCGACGGCGAGCCGCCCGAGACCACCGCCCGACGCGAGCTCGAAGAGGAGGCGGGCGTGCGCGCCGGACGGGTGCAGCTGCTCGCCACCATCTTCAACAGCCCCGGCTTCTGCGACGAGGAGACGCTCATCTACCTGGCCGACCAGCTCGAACCGGGCGAAGCACTCCGACACGGCGAGGAGGAGCGCTTCCTCGAGGTGGTCGAGGTCCCCCTCGACTCGGTCGAGGACATGGTCGCCTCGGGGCAGCTCGCCGACGCGCAGACGGTCATCGGCGTCCTGCTCGCCCGCGACGTGGTGCGCCCGGACGGCGAGCCGGGCTCGGGCGGGTCCGAGCGACCCTGAGCGGGGACGCAGATGGTCCGGTCCAGCAGTCCTGGCGTGATCGAGGATCCCGCCGGCCTCAGCCGGGCGGTGGAGGAGTACCTGACGTGGTTGGCGGTCGACCAGGGCCGCGCCCGCAACACGGTGGCGTCGTACCGACGGGACCTCACCGCCTACGCGGCGTCGCTGGCGGCCCGGGGGCGGACGGTCGAGAACGCCACGGTGGACGACGTCGAGGAGCACCTCGCCCGGTGCCGGCGCGACGGCCTCGGGCCCGCGTCGGTGGCGAGAGCGCTCGCCGCGCTCCGGGGCGTGCACCGCTTCCTGGTCGAAGAAGGATGGACGGACGCCGATCCCACCGCCGATGTCGGATCCCAGAAGACACCGCGCCGGCTCCCGAAGGCCCTCGACGAAGACGAGGTGCGCCGGCTCCTCGCCGCCCCGGCGGGCGACGACGCCCCGGCCCGACGCGACGTCGCAATCCTCGAGGTCCTGTACGGCACCGGCATCCGGGTGTCCGAGCTCGCCGGCCTGTCGCTCGCGGACCTCGGTTCGGACACCGGCCTGGTGCGCGTCCTCGGCAAAGGGGGAAAGGAGCGGCTCGTCCCGATGGGCGGCGGCGCGCGGCGGGCCCTCGACGCCTGGCTCGGTCCCGGCGGGCGGAGCACGTTCGAGCCCACGCGCTGGGCCCGGCGGGGCGACGCCGAGGCGGTGTTCCTCAACGCCCGGGGAGGCCGCCTCACCCGCCAGGGGATCTGGGGGGTGCTGAAGAAGCGGGCGGCGGCGGCGGGACTCGCCGACCGCGTCCATCCGCACGTGCTGCGCCACTCGTGCGCCACCCACATGCTGGCCCGCGGCGCCGACATCCGCGTCGTCCAGGAGCTCCTCGGCCACGTGTCGATCGCCACCACCCAGGTGTACACCCGGGTGTCCCTCGAGCACCTGCGTGAGGCATACGAACGGGCCCATCCGCGCGCTCGCGAAGGCATGGCGCAGTAGTCTTCCCGAAGTGCCGAACGACGCTTCGACCGTCGATTACCGCGCCCTTCTGGAGGAGGAACGCTCGGACCTGGTAGCCAAGCTCGACGAGCTGGGCCTGGGCGCGGGCGGCCTGACGTACGACTCGAACTTCGCGGACTCCAGCCAAGTGACCGCGGAGCGTGGTGAGGTCGAAGCGCTGGGAGCCAAGCTCCGGGAGACGTTGGCCGAGGTCGAGCAAGCCCTGGCCAAGTTGTCGGAGGGCTCCTACGGCGTGTGCGAGGACTGCGGCAGCTCGATCGACCCCCTTCGGCTGGAGGCCAAGCCGGCCGCCCGCTACTGCATCAACTGCGCGTCGAAGCACTGAGCGGTCCGACCCCGTGAGCGACACCTCGGGGTCTCCCGCGCCAGGGGGGAGACCGCGTCGCCAGGGAACCGACCCCCGCACCGTGATCTGGGCCATCGCCGGGATCGCGCTGGCGGCCGTGTTGCTCCACACCCGCAAGATCACGACCGCCGAGGTCCTGCTCTTCTGCGCGCTCATCCCGTCGGTGATCCTGCACGAGGTCTCCCATGGTGCGGTGGCGCTCGCGTTCGGAGACGACACCGCCAAGCGTGCCGGACGGCTCACGCTCAACCCGCTCCCGCACATCGACCCGTTCGGGACGATCATCCTGCCTGCGCTGTTGGTGCTGAGCAGTTCCGGCTTGCTGTTCGGGTACGCCAAGCCGGTGCCAGTGAACGTCTCTCGTCTGCGTCACCCGCGCAACGACAACGTCGTGGTGGCGCTCGTCGGGCCCGCCGTGAACATCGTGCTGGCGGTCGCGTGCGGACTGGCGTTCCGAAGCTTCGTCCCGAGCGCGGACAAGAACCTTCCACTGTCGCTCGCACCGGCCTGGGTGCAGCTCCTCTTCGTGGCCGGCTTCGTCAACGTGATCCTCGCCATGTTCAATCTGATCCCGCTGCCTCCCCTGGATGGTTCGGCCGTGCTCGAGCGGTTGCTGCCCCGACGTGCCCTGCCGACCTACTACCGCATCCGGCCCTTCACGTTGTTCTTGCCCCTCCTCCTCATCGTGCTGTTCCCGAACGTCCGTACTCACCTCACCCAGCCGGCCCTCAACTTGTGGGGTCGGTTGTTGGGAGGCCCCAGCTGAGTCCGCCGCGAGCCCGGGTCAGACCTCCGTGGCACGCACGGGTCAGACGAACCCACCCGGCGGGGCCAACAGGCCCGCGGCCCGCATGGCGCGGTCGAGCGTCGGGCCCGCCACCGCATGGGCCTTCGCCGCTCCCTCGGCCAGCACCGCCTCGGCGTACCCCGGCTCGGCGCTGAGTTCGGCGTGCCGCTCGCGCACCGGGCGCAGCAGCTCGACGAGCGCCTCGGCAACGTCCGCCTTCAGCTCCCCGTAGTTGCCGTACTTGGCCGCCAGCTCGGACGGGTCCCCGCCCGTCGCCGCGGCCAACAGCTCGAGAAGGTTGGAGACGCCGGGCTTCGTCCCCGGGTCGTAGCGCACTTCCGTCTCGGTGTCGGTGACGGCCTTGCGCACCTTGCGGTCGATCTCCTCGGGAGGATCGAGGACGAGGATCGTGCCGAGGGGCGAGCTCACCGACTTCGACATCTTGCGCGTGGGCTCCTGCAGGTCCATGACACGCGCCCCGACTCTCGGCACCGCCGCCTGGGGCACGACGAAGGTCGGCCCGAAGCGGTGGTTGAACCGCAGGGCCACGTCACGGGTGAGCTCGAGGTGCTGGCGCTGGTCCTCGCCCACGGGCACACGGTCGGCCTCGTAGAGGAGGATGTCGGCCGCCATCAGCACGGGATACGTGAAAAGCCCCGCCCGGACCGTCTCCTGTTCGCCGCCTTTGTCCTTGAACTGGGTCATGCGGCGCAGCTCCCCGAAGGTGGCGGTGCACTCGAGCAGCCACGTCAGGCGGGGATGCTCGGGAACGTGGCTCTGGACGAACAGCGTGCACACCCGGGGGTCGAGCCCCACGGCCAGCAGGCTCTCGGCCGTCTCCACCGTGCGCCGGGCGAGCAGGTCCCGGTCGTAGTCGAGCGTCAGCGCGTGCAGGTCGACCACGCAGAAGAAGGCGTCGTACTCGTGCTGGTCCGCCACCCAGTTCCGGAATGCACCCAGGTAGTTGCCCAGATGGAGCTCGCCGCTCGGCTGCACACCGGAAAGGACCCTCGCCATCGGTCCATGGTACGAGACCTCCGCCGGGCCACGGTGTCCTCCCTGTTCGCGGGACATACACGGCGGCCGGTGAGGGAGCCGGTATGGTCGCAGCGTGGCCGCGCACGTCACCACGCCCGTCTTCGAGGGTCCCTTCGACGTGCTGCTGTCGCTCATCTCCGACCACAAGGTCGACGTCTACGACATCCGCGTGGCCGACATCGTCGATGCCTTCGTGGCCGAGATGCAGGCGCGCCAACCGTTCGACGTGGCGATGGCGAGCGAGTTCCTCGTGATCGCGGCCATCTTGCTCGAGCTCAAATCGCGCAAGCTCTTGCCCGGACCGGACGAGGTCGACGACGACGAGGAGCTGAGCGGGTTCGAACAGCGCGACCGGCTCCTCGCCCGGCTGCTCGAGCTGCAGGCGTACGCGGCCGCGGCCGACGCCTTCGTGGGGCTCATCGACCGGGCGCAGCGCTCGGTGCCCCGTCTGGCCGGCCTCGAGGAACACTTCCGCGACCTGGCCCCCGACCTGCTCGAAGGGATCACCGCCGAGCGCCTGGCGGCCGCCTTCCTGACGGGGATCGCCCCCCGGCCCGACTTCACGTTGGACTTGTCCCACGTCACGGTCGAGGCGGTCACCGTGTCCGAGGCGGTGGAGGAGCTCGAGGAGAGGCTGCCCGCCGAGGGCCGTATCTCGTTCCGGGAGCTCACCTCGCACTGCACGACCCGCATGCAGGTCATCGTGCGCTTCCTGGCGCTGCTCGAGCTGTGCAAGCGGGGCTGGATCACCCTCGACCAGGGCGAGACCTTCGGCGACCTCTCGGTGACCTGGATCGCCCACACGTCGATCCTGTCGGGTGTCGGCGTGGGCGAGTCGGTCGAGGAGTACGACGGCTGAGCAAGCCATGACGCTGTCCGAGGAACACCGGGCCGTCGAGGCCGTGCTGCTCGCCGCGGTCGAGCCCGTCCCCCCGACGCTCCTGGCGGAGCTGCTCGAGATCTCGGCCGAGCGCGTCGAGGCGGTGTGCGGCGAGCTGGCCGCGAGCTACGACGCCGACGGGCGCGGGTTCGTCCTGGCGCGCGTGGCGGGCGGCTACCGGTACCAGACGCATCCCGACCTCGCACCGTTCGTCGAGCGGTTCGCCATGGAAGGGGTCTCGTCCCGGCTGTCGTCGGCCGCCCTCGAGACCCTCGCCATCGTCGCCTACCGCCAGCCGGTGTCGAGGGCCCAGATCGCCGCGCTGCGGGGCGTGAACGTCGACGGTGTGGTGCGCCTGCTCGAACAGCGCGGCTACATCGCCGCCGTCGGCCACGCGCCCGGGCCGGGCCAGCCCATCCTGTACGGCACCACGCCCGCCTTCTTGGAGAAGCTCGGGCTCTACTGCCTCGACGACCTGCCCCCCGTGGAGGAGCTGTTGCCCGGCCAGGAGGTGGTCGAACAACTCGAGGAGCGGCTCCGCCCCGGCGCGGATGCCTGAGGACGAGCGCACCGACACGGACGACGACAGCGACACGGACGACGACAGCGACACGGACGACGACAGCGACACGAACGACGGCACCGACGCAGCCCCGACGGGAGAACGGCTCCAGAAGGTCCTCGCCCGTGTCGGGGTAGGAAGCCGGCGGGCGTGCGAGGAGCTGATCGCGGCCGGCCGGGTCACCGTGAACGGCACACCGGCGGTGTTGGGCGACCGTGTAGACGTCGGGCGCGACACGGTCGAGCTCGACGGCGCGCCGCTGGCCGTGGCGCCCGGGCTGGTGCACTACTTGCTGCACAAGCCGGCGGGGGTGGTGACCACCGCAGACGACCCGGAGGGCCGTCCCACGGTCGTCGACCTCGTGCCCGAGACCCCGCGCGTCTTCCCGGTGGGGCGGCTCGACGCCGACAGCGAAGGCCTGCTCATCCTCACCAACGACGGCGACCTCGCCCACCGGCTGACCCATCCGTCGTTCGGCGTCGACAAGGAGTATCTGGTCGAGACCCGGGGCACGCCGAGCGCGGGCGCGTTGCGCCGCCTCCGCCTGGGCGTCGAGCTCGACGACGGGGTCACCGCCCCCGCCACGGTGGGCGTCGTGGCCCCCGGCGTCCTGCGCGTCGTCATCCACGAAGGGCGCAACCGCCAGATCCGGCGCATGTGCGAGGCCGTCGGCTATCCCGTGGTGCGTCTGGTTCGCACGCGCATCGGACCGGTGACCGACCGCCGTCTGCGCCCCGGCTCGTGGCGGCACCTGACCGGCGACGAGGTCCGGGCGCTCGCCCTCGCCACGCAGCCAGCCGGCGACACCCCGAAAGCCCGCGCCGCCCGGACAGCCGCGGCCGGCCCCACGCCACGCGTCAGCCCAGGCCAGCGGCCCTCGCCCGGCGGCCGGCGCGCCCGGCCTGGGTAGCATGCGAGGCGATGCCCTCCGCCGTTCGCGCCCTGCGCGGCGCGACCACCGTCGACGCCGACACACCCGAACAAGTCACCGAGCGCACCCGCGACCTGCTCACCGAGCTGCTCGAGCGCAACGACATCGCGCACGACGACGTCATCAGCATCGTGTTCACCGCGACGGGCGACGTCGTGTCGATGTTCCCCGCCACCGCGGCGCGCAAGACCGGGCTCGGGGACATCCCGCTCCTGTGCGCGCGCGAGCTCGACGTGGTGGGCTCGACGCCCCGGTGCCTGCGCGTCCTCTTGCACGTGAACACGGACAAGGCCCGCGACGAACTCCACCACGTCTACCTCGAGGGGGCCCGGGGCCTGCGCGATGACCTCCCCGAGTGATCCCGGGGCGGAGCCGGGCGACCCCGAGGCACAGCGCAGCGCCGAGGCCGAGGTCAGTACCGGAGTCGGGGGAGGCACCGGGGTAGGCGGAGGCAGCGGGCGGGTGCGACGGGCCGAGGTGGTCGGCACCGGGCTCGTCGGCGGGTCGATCGGGCTCGCCCTGCGGGCCCGGGGGTGGCGCGTGACGGGCCGAGACGCCGACCCGGCCCGGGCCGACCGGGCCAAGGCCCTCGGTGCGCTGGACGCGGTGGGGGAGGACCCCGACGCCGAGGTCGTCTTCGTGGCCACGCCCGTCGGCGCGGTGGTGCCGGAGGCGGCCGCCGTCCTGGCGAGAAGCGGCCGGCGTCCCGACGCGGTCGTCACCGACGTGGCCGGGGTCAAAGCGCCGGTGACGGCCCAGCTGTCCCAGCCGAACTTCGTCGGGGGCCATCCCATGGCCGGGTCGGAGCAGGTGGGCGTGGACGGCGCCGATCCCGACCTCTTCGTCGGGGCCACCTGGGTGCTCACGCCCACCGCCACGACCGACCCGGACGCCTACGCGCGTCTGCGGTCGGTGGTCTCCAGCCTCGGCGCGGAGGTCGTGGCGCTGTCGCCCGAGCAGCACGACACGCTCGTCGCCATGGTGTCGCACGTGCCGCACCTGACCGCGGCGACGCTGATGAACCTGGCCGACCGGACGGCGGAGGAGCACGTGGCGCTGTTGCGCCTGGCGGCCGGGGGCTTTCGCGACATGACCCGCGTCGCCGCCGGGCAGGCCGAGATCTGGCCCGACGTGTGTGCGGAGAACTCCCACGCCATCGTGTCCGTCCTCGACGCCCTCCTCGACGACCTGGCCGCCATGCGCGCTCGCGTCGCGGCGGGCGACCGTCACGGCCTGCTCGAGGTCCTGGGCCGCGCCGCCTCGGCCCGCCGGTCGCTGCCCACCGCGGCGGTGCGCCCCGAGCGCCTGGCCGAGGTGCGCGTGCCGATCCCGGACCGCCCCGGCGTGCTGGCCGAGATCACCACACTCGCGGGCGACATGGGCGTGAACATCTCCGACATGGAGATCGCGCACAGCGCCGAGGGCGATCGGGGGGTGCTCGTCCTGGTGGTGGACGCCGACGCGGTGGAGCGTCTCCACGACGCGCTGGCCGACCGCGGCCACAAGTCGGCCGCCCGGCCGCTGCAATGAGCGCGTCCGACCGGGCCGGGCCGGTCTCGGGTGTGGCGGGGTCGTTGTCGCTCGAAGGCGGCCGGCCCCTCGTCGGGCGGGTGCGGGTGCCGGGGGACAAGTCGGTGTCGCACCGCGCCCTCGTCATCGGGGCCTTGGCGGCCGGGGAGTCGGTCGTGCGAGGGCTCTCCGACGGCGACGACGTGCGCCGCACCGCCGACGCGGTGCGCGCCCTCGGCGCGCGGGTCGACGACGGCAAGGTGTCGGGCGGCCCCGACCGCCTGGGCGAACCGGCCGGTCCGATCGACCTCGGCAATTCCGGCACGTCGATGCGCCTGCTCGCCGGCGTCGTGGCGTCGTGGCCGTGGACGGTGCGGCTGGTCGGCGACGCGTCGCTGTCCGCTCGTCCCATGGACCGTGTGGCCGAACCGCTGCGCCTCATGGGCGCCCAGGTGTCGGGCCACTCGGCGCGCTGCCTGCCTCCCCTCACCGTCGAGGGCGGCGTCCTGCGAGGCCTCGACTACACCCCTCCGGTGGCGAGCGCCCAGGTGAAGTCGTGCGTCCTGCTCGCGGGGCTTCGGGCGGCCGGCGACACGGTGGTGCGCGAGCCCGTGCTCACCCGGGTCCACACCGAGGAGCTACTCACCCGGGCCGGGGCGCGCATCACCGACGAGCGCGGCCCGGGTATGCACGTGGTGCGGGTGCAGGCGTCGGAGCTCGTGCCGTTCGAGCTCGACGTCCCGGGCGACCCGTCCCAAGCGGCGTTCTGGATCACCGCCGCGTGTCTCGTCCCGGGGAGCGAGGTGACCGTGGAGCGGATCTACACCGGGCCGGCGCGCCGGGGCGTGCTCGACGTGCTCGTCCGGATGGGGGCTGCCCTCGACGAGGTGCCCGCCACCCGGCCCGGCGACCTGGCCGCCACGAGCGACGTGGTGGCGCGCGCCGGGCCGCTCGTCGCCACCGAGGTGCGGGCGGAGGAGATCCCCGGCCTCGACGAGGTGCCCGTGCTGGCGGTGGCGGCCGCGTGTGCCGAGGGCACGACGGTGTTCCGGGACGTGGGCGAGCTGCGTGTCAAGGAGTCCGACCGCCTGGCCGGGGTGGCCGAGCTGGTGCGGGCGTTCGGCGCCCGGGCCGAGGTGTCGGGCGACGACCTCTTCGTCGACGGGGTCCCGGCGCTCGTCCCGGCCCGCTTCGACGCCCGCTTCGACCATCGCCTCGCCATGGCGGCGGCGGTGGCCGGACTGGCCGCGTCCGCGGCGGCGGGGCCCGGGGGGTCGACCGCGTCGGCGTCGGGGCCCACCCGCGTCGACGGGTGGGATGCCGTCGCCACGAGCTATCCCGGCTTCGAGCGCGACCTGGCGCGCCTCCGTTCCGACCGGCCGCGCCGAGCGCGATGAGCGACTCCGCCGTCCGCATCGTGGCCATCGACGGCCCGGCCGGGGCGGGCAAGTCCACGCTGGCACGCGCCGTGGCGGAGTACCTCGGGCTCGATCGGCTCGACACCGGCGCCATGTACCGGGCGGTCACGTGGGCCGCCCTGCGGCGGGGCGTCGACCTCGGCGACGCCGGTGCCGTGGCCGACCTGGCGCGCCGGCTCGCCATCGACGTGGGCGGGCGCGTGCTCGTCGACGGCGAGGATGCCACGGCCGGCATCCGCACCCCCGAGGTCGACGCGGCGGTGTCGGTGGTCGCGGCCAACCCCGACGTCCGCGCCGAGCTGGTGCGGCGCCAGCGCGCCTGGGTGGCCGAGCGGGGCAGCGGCGTGGTGGAGGGCCGGGACATCGGCACGGTGGTGCTCCCCGACGCGGACCTGAAGATCTACCTGACGGCGTCGTCGGAGACCCGGGCCCGGCGGCGCGCGGAGGAGCGGGGCCAGGGGCGCACGGTAGGGGAGGTGGCCCAGGATCTGAGCCGTCGCGACCTTCTCGACTCGACCCGGGCGGCGTCCCCCCTGCCCGCGCCCCAGGACGTGGCGGACGACGCCAAGGTCATCGACTCGACCGGCAAGTCCGCCCGCTCCGTGTTCGAGGAGGTGGTGGCGTGCCTGTGACCGACGACCCCGAGACGACCCGCCGACGCGCCGGGGTGCGCATCCCGGCCGTCGTGTACCGGACCTTGCGCGTCCTCGCCCGCGCCATCAACCGCGCCTACTGGCGGGTGGAGACCGAGGGCGCCGGGGTGATTCCCGAAACGGGCCCGGTGATCCTGGCGCCCGTGCACCGCAGCTTCATGGACTTCTTCGTCGCGTCCGAGGTGACGAAGCGCAAGATCTTCTACATGGCGAAGGACGACCTGTGGCACTCGCGTCTCCTCGGGTCGTTCCTGGATTCGGTCGGGGCGTTCCCCGTGAACCGTTCGGGGACCGACCGGCTGGCGCTCGAGCGGGCCCAGGACGTGCTGGAACGAGGCGACGTCCTCATCTTGTTCCCCGAGGGCACGCGCCGGGCCGGCCCGGTGGTCGAGGAGCTGCACGAGGGGGCCGCCTTCCTGGCGGCGCGCACCGGCGCCCCGATCGTGCCCATCGGCATCGGTGGGACGGCCGACGCCATGCCGAAGGGGTCGAAGTTCGTGCGGCCCGTGAAGGTCCATGTCGTGGTGGGCAAGCCGCTCGAGGCGCCCGAGCGCTCGGCGCGCGGCCGGGTCCCGCGCCACCAGGTGCACGAGGTGACCGAGCAGCTGCGGGTGGAGCTCCAGCGCGTCTTCGACCTCGCCCAGGCGCGCGCCGCGCGCTGAATCCCCACGGAGTCCTGACGGTCCGGGAGGTGACGTGACGTCCCGGGGCTTCGTCGACTACGAGCGCGTGGCGCGCCGCTATCAGGAGGGGCGCCAGCTCCCCGACGAGGTGCTCGGTCGCTGGCGCGATGCGGCCACCCGGTACGTGCCCGCCGATCCTCGACTCGTCGTCGATCTCGGCGCCGGCACGGGAATCTTCGCCCGGGCGTGGCCCGAGTGGACCGGCGCGACGGTGGTCGCCATCGAGCCGTCGGATGCGATGGTGCGTACCGGCCGGGGGGCGGGCCCGAAGGTGCTCTTCGTCCGGGCGGTCGCCGAGGCCCTTCCGTTGGGGGACACAAGCGCGGACGCCGTGTGGATCTCGACCGCGCTGCACCACTTCCGCGACGTCCACCGGGCGGTCGAGGAGGTCGGCCGGGTGATCGCCCCCCGGGGCCGGGTCCTCGTCCGGACCTACCTCCCGGGTCGAACGGAGGTCACGTGGCTCCGCGAGTTCCCCGGCCGCTCGGCGTGGGAGACGCGCTTTCCCACCCTGGAGCAGCTCGTCGAGCTCTTCGGCGGCCACGACTTCGCCTTGACGGCGAGCGACGTCGTGTTCGAAGCGACCGAGACGTTTGCGGAGTCGGCCCGCTGGGTGGCGCGCATGCGACACGCCGACTCGATTCTCACCGCCCTGAGCGACGATGAGGTCGAGCAAGGGCTCAGCGCGCTCCGTGCCAACCCGGACGAGATCGGGCAGCTGAAGATGTCGCTCGTCGTCTTCGAGCAGGCGTGACCTTCAGCGCCACCTTCAGCGCCGCCGGCGCCCCCGCCGGCGCCGCGCCACCGGCCACAGGGCCAGCCCTCCCGCCGCCACGACGCCCGCCGCGCTCGCGCCCAGCCCCTCGAACACGCGGTGGGGTCGGTACACGAAGCGCACGAGCGAGGTGCCGGCCGGCACCGACACCGACTGGACGAGTCCGCGCCGGTGCACGACAGCCGGATACGGCGCGCCCACCGGGCGCAGGGGCGTGACGGTCGCCTGCCACCCCGTGGCGAACTGCTCCGAGCGCACGAGGGTCGCGGCGCGCGGCGTGGTGACGCGGATGGTGGTGTCGCCCCACGGGGTCGCCCCGGTGACGCGGGCGCGTCCCGACGGCGCGCCCGCCACCCAGGCGCGGCCCGGGGCCGACGACGAGGTGAAGACACAGAAGACCCCGATCACACCGGCGAAGTGCCACGCGGCGGGCGCCACGAGGTCGCGCAGGGTCCCGTCGACCCGGTAGGTGCCCTGGCCCGCGGTGCGCACCACCGCCGCGCCGACGGACGCTCGGCCCGCGGCCGTCGGGTCGAGCCGCAGGACGAGGCCGCTCGCCGGACGCGCCGGACCTCCCACCACGACCTGCCCGGCGGCGCCGGCCGGGCGGGCCGTGCCGTGCGGCGATCCGACCGCGCCCGGTGCTCCCGACGAACCGGCTCCCGACGAACCGGACAACGGCGCCAGCCACGTCACGTCCCGGCCCCCGGGCGAGACGAGTCCCACCCGCAGGCCGGCCGCCCCCTCGGGGGACGACCCGGCCGCGACGGGGACGGTGACGGAGGTCACCGACAGCACCGTCCCGAAGTACTGCGTGCGGGTCTGGCCGGGCGCGACCGCCACCGTGGCGGCGGGCGCGGGAGCGACGGCGAAGTCGGACGCAGGGGTGGCCGGGGGTGCGGGCCCGAACGCGTCCCGCCCGCCCGAAGCCGAGGGCGCCGCGGGCGAAGGCGGCAGGCGCACGGCGCCGTTCACCATGCTCTTGGTGAACCCAGGCGGCGGACCGACGAGATGGACGAAGTACTCCGGCACGCTCGCCAGCACCCCCAGGTCCAGCCGGGCGAAGGTCCCGTCCGCCAACGCCCCCGGCGTGAGGTTGAGCTGGAGGTGGGTGCCGGTGGCGCGGTCGTACGGGGCCGACACCACCGCGCCGTATCCCTGCACGCTGTCGAGCCGCCGCAGGACGTTGAGGTCGGGCTCGCCCAGACGGTTGGTCTCGATGGGGTAGAAGCGGTCGGGGTCGAACACCGCCATGCGGTGAGGGCCTCCCGCCTGGCCCACGCCGTCGGCCGCCACCACCGCGGCGAGCGCGTTGGCCCACGTCGCGCTGGACGAGGTCGCCGCGTTCGGGTCCGGGCCGATCTGCTCGAGGACGTTGAAGACGACGAGATCGGCCACGAGCAGCGCGGCAAGGATGCGGGGCACCAGACGCGCCAAGCGGTGCCGCCACACCACCACCGCGCCGCACGCCACTGCGAGGACGCTCGGCACGGTGAGAAACGCCACGAGCGGCCACAGCGACGAGCGGGTGACGGGACCGGGAACGTGCAGGACGTGTGGGAACCACGTCCCCCCCGCGAGCAGCACGATCTGGAGTCCCACCACCCCGACCGCCGGCACGAGCGCGAGCACGACGTCGGCACGAAGCCGTGGTCCGGCGGGCGCGGTGGTGTCGACGGGCGCGGTGGTGTCGGCGGGCGCAGTGGTGTCGGCGGACCCCGTGGTGTCGACAGGCGCGGCGGTTGCGATGGCTCCAGTGGTGTCGAGGTGATCGTGGCGCGGCGCGCCCTCGTCGGTGAGGCGGCGCCCGTCGGCATCGCGACGGCGGTTGGCGGTGAACATGCGGTCGACCCACACGCCGAGCAGCACCGCGAGCGCCAGGTCGACCTCGAGGAGGTTGCGGCTGAGCAGCCGCTGGCGGTTGAACAGCGGCAGATGGAACAGGACATGGCCGAAGGGGGTGAAGTCCCCCCACGTGAGGACGAGGCCGAGCGCCGCGATCACGTACCAGATGCGCCACTGCCGGGCGTCGCGGCTCCGGATGTGCCGCCGGGCGAGCAACCCGAACACTCCCATGATCGGGAGCAGGCCGACGTAGCTCGAGATCTCGGGCAGGTTGTAAGTGCCGAAGTAGGTCGCGGGATAGGTGTGGTCCCCTCCCAGCAGGAGCGGGTCGAGTCCCAGGATGGTGAGTGACTTGTTCATCGACCCGGACGTGAAGTACCAGTAGTCGTGGACGGCGCGTTGCGACTCCGCCTGCACCAGGGCGCCGGGGATGATCTGGGCGCCCGCGAGGAGCACCCCCACCGCGACGCCCGCCACCACGCCGAGGACGAGCGCGCCGCGTCGCGCCGGGGTCCGCCAGATCAGCCACAGCGCGTACACGGCGAGGACGACCCCGCCGTCGAGGATCGGTTCGACCGCGCCCGACAGCCCCATCAACCCGACCGTCACACCGAGCAGCGCGGCCCACGGCGCGGCCGACTGCCCCTCGGGCCGGTGGGCGAGCCGGTCGAGAGCCACGAACGCCCACGGCAGCCAGGCCGCCGCCTGCACCACGTCGACGTGCACGCTCTGGGCCGCCATGAACCCCCCGTAGGCGAACCCCAGCGCGGCCAGGCCCGACGCCGCCCAAGACCGCCCGAGCAGTCGGACCAGGACGAGCACCCCGGTGGCGGCCACGACCTCGACGAGCGCCTGGTTCACGACCCACGCGAGCGTGCCCGGCAGGAATCCGAACAGCCACGTGCTGGGGTACGCGGCGCCGGCGTTGAAGCCCGCCAAGAGGGGCGACCCGCTCCACACGTAGGGGTCCCACAACGGCAGGTGGCCGTGGCGCAGGTCGATGCCCACGAGGACGCGCAGCGGGAAGTTCTGGATGAGGTTGTCGCCGACGAGCCAGGTGGCACCGCCCGCGGCGGCGAGCCCGAACAAGGCGACCGGCACTGCCACGAATGCGGCCGGCATCCACCACGACGGTCGCCACCACGACGGTGGCCGCAGCGGACGCGCCGCGACGGGTCTCACCGGATCACCCCACCGGTGGCCGGGGTCAGCGACGCTCGCGGAGCCAGGTGCGGGCGATCACCCGGGCGTACTGCAGCGCGAACAACGTGTTGTGGCCCTTCTTCGACTCGCCCGACGCGCGCCGGTGCCACACCACCGGGACCTCGGCCAGGCGCCACCCCCGCGACGCCGCGCTGATCACGAGCTCGGCCGTCTGGTACTGGTCCTGTTCCAAGGTCACGTCGCCGAGCACCTCGATCCGAAGCGCCCGGAACCCGTTCGAGGTGTCGGTCAGGTGCTGCCCGGTGAGCGCGTTGATCAGCCGGGCGAAGAACACCACCCCGGCCCGCCGCACCCGGTCGGTGGTCTCGTCCACCCCGAGCCGGCGGCTGCCGATCACCATGTCGGCGCGACCCTCGAGGATCGGCATCAGCACACCGGCGAGCTCGGCCGGGTCGTTCTGGCCGTCGGCGTCGATCGTCACCACATAGCGGGCGCCGTGCTCGGCGGCGAGCTCGTAGCCGAGCCGCAGCGCGACACCCTGCCCCATGTTCGCCGGCAGCACGGCGCAGAACGCGCCGCGCTCGGCCGCCCTGTCCTCGGTGCCGTCGTCGCCGCCGTCCACCACCACGAGCGTCGACACCGCGAGCCCGTCGACCTCGGCCGGCACCGACTTGAGCACCGCGTCGATGTTGTCGGCCTCGAGGTACGCGGCGACCACTACCACGACCG
>Ga0307477_10000743_pt1 | contig 32278 bp, 34 predicted proteins | sample atmos_gasesECM2C_FD_203316 | JGI IMG/M metagenome (GOLD analysis project Ga0307477, IMG submission 203316) | Hardwood forest soil microbial communities from Morgan-Monroe State Forest, Indiana, United States - atmos_gasesECM2C_515 | ecosystem: Environmental > Terrestrial > Soil > Temperate...
CGGCAACTTTCAACGTGGAGAGAATCGACAACGCAACACGCGCGCCCACGCCTTGAACCGTCTGCAGCAAGCGAAACCATTCGCGCTCGTGAGGCTCAAAAAATCCGTAGAGCCGGATAGCTTCCTCGGAGACCTTGGTTTCGATGGCCAGACTTGCGGTCGCGCCATTGGCCAAGCGGGCGAGCGTCGAGGTTGGGCAATGCACCAGATATCCCACCCCGCCGACATCGATGACGACGTGATCGAGCCCAACGAAATCGACTCGCCCTGTAAGTTTGCCGATCATTGCCTAAGTGCCGCGGCGATGCGTGCGCGGGTTCCTGCGAGATGCGCATGCGCAATCGCACAGGCAAGCGCGTCGGCGGCATCGGCCGCTTCAAACAGCACGGAAGGCAGCAACCGTTTCACCATTGCTTGCACTTGCAGCTTATCGGCATGGCCAACACCGACGACGGATTTCTTGACATGATTGGGCGCGTATTCCGCGATTTCGAGGCCCGCTTCGGCGGCGGCAAGAAGGGCGATGGCGCGGGCATGACCGAGCTTCATGGCCGCGAGCGGGTCCTTGGCCACAAACGCCTGTTCGACGGCTACCGCATGCGGCGCGTGCTCCTCCAGGATGGCGCAAATGCCGCGATACAGCGCGGCCAACCGCATGCCTAAGGATTGAGACGTCATCGTCGTGACCACGCCGTTCGCGATGTGCGCGAGTTTCATGCCGTCGGCTTCGATGATGCCCCAGCCGGTGCGGGACAGGCCTGGATCGAAGCCAGCGATGCGGATGATCATAGTCAAACCCTCAAGCGCGAATCGCTCGGGCAAGTGTCGATCATAGACGAAGCGGGGAGCAACCGGGGAAATGTCGCCTGATTTATGCCGCGGAGAGCTTCTCCATGAGAGCGTCGCTCATTTCGTAATTGGCATAGACATTCTGGATGTCGTCGTGATCGTCGAGCGTGTCGAGCAATTTGGTCAGCGCAACGGCGGCGTCTTCGTTCACGGGCACGCTATTGCCCGGGCGCCAGACGATCTTGGCCGATTGCGGCGGCCCCAATTTCGCTTCAAGCGCATCGCGGACGGCGGCGAAATCTTCGACCCGGCAGAGAAATTCATGCCCATCGCCCGACGAAATGGATTCGTCGGCTCCTGCCTCGATGGCGGCTTCCAGCATGGCATCGGCATCCCCGACATTGCCGGGATAGACGATCGAGCCCATCCGGCTGAACATGAAGGTGACCGACCCGTTCTCGCCCAGCGCCCCGCCAAATTTGGAAAAAGCCGCCCGAACGTCGGCTGCGGTGCGGTTCCGGTTGTCGGTAAGCGCCTCGACAATGATCGCGACGCCGCCCGGGCCGAAACCCTCATACCGGACCTCCTCGTAATTTTCCGCGTCTCCGCCCTGGCTTTTCTTAATGGCGCGGTCAATCACGTCCTTGGACATGCTCTGCGCTTTGGCCGCGATAATGGCCGCCCGGAGCCGCGGATTATGGGCCGGATCGGGCAAGCCCTGCTTGGCCGAAACGGTGATTTCCCGCGAAAGCTTGGAGAACAGCTTGGAGCGCTGGGCGTCCTGCTTGTTCTTCCTGAACATGATGTTCTTGAATTGGGAATGGCCAGCCATGGGCGTTTTCCGAGCTTATCGGCGGCTCAAATAGCCGCGCTTTCAGGCTCGTTCAAGATAGGCCCGGTTCAAGAAAAAGCGTAGTCGTCCATGCGCAGAGTGCCGTAAGTGGTGCTCGAATGCAGGCGCTTGGCCGCCGCATCCTCGCCGCCCGCGCCCAAAGCCACGAAGAGCGGCATCAAATGATCTTCTTCGGGATGGGCTTGAACCGCGTAAGGCGCAAGCTTTCGATAAGATATCAGGTCCCCGCATCGCCCCTCCATGAGCGCCCGATGCATCCATTCTGAGAAATCGGACACCCATTGCGGTTCCGGGCCGTCCAGACGCCGGCGATCCATCAACCGCAGATTATGCGAGAAGCTGCCGGCGCCAAGCAGCAGGATGTTCTCTTGGCGCAAAGGAGCTAGCGTGCGGCCAAGCCTGAGGTGGTGTTCGGCGCTTAAATGGCTCTGGATACTGAGCTGAACCACCGGCACGTCCGCGCTTGGATACATCAGCGTCAGCGGCACCCAGGCGCCGTGGTCAAGGCCGCGGGCTTCGTCGACTCGTGGCCGAAAGCCGGCGGCTGTCAGCAGCTCTTTGGTGCGATCAGCCAATTCGCAGGAGCCAGGCGCCGGATAATTCATCCGATAGAGAGCCTCGGGAAAGCCGGAGAAATCGTGAATCGTGGAATTAACAGCGACGCGATTGACGATAGGTGCGCTGTTATCCCAATGGGCCGAGACGGCAAGAATTGCGCGCGGGCGCGGGAGCTCGGCGCCAAGCCCCATCAAGAATTGCCGTGCAGGGCAATTATCGAGCGCAAGAGTGGGCGCCCCATGGGAAACAAAGAGGCTCGGCAGCATCGCGTCTATATGGCTGGGATGCCGCGGTGCATCAAGACGCCATCCAATTGCGCAACAGGGTGCTGACAGCGTCCGGCGCTTCCACGGTCGTCATATGGGCGCTGTTCTCGATGATCGCGAGCTTTGCGCCGGCAATAGAAGCCGCGATCTCCTCGTGTTGCGCCGGCGGACTCCATTGGTCGTCCCGGCCGCACGTGATCAATGTTGGACATGAGATTTTCGGAAGAACCGGGCGAAAATCAGGCCGCGAGAGCAGTGCGTTTACTTGGCCTTGATAAATCTCGGGCGTGGCGCGGCAAACCATGTCGATCAGCGGCCGCATGAATTGCGTATCGCGCAAGCGATCGGGATGCACGATCATCGGCAGCCAGCGCTCGGCGAGCGCGGCCATTCCCTGCTTGCGCGCGACATCGATCAGGTCTTGCCTTTTGACCGGTTCGTGCGGCGAAGCAGGAATGACGCCGGTATCGAAGAGCGCGAGACGTTCCACGCGCGAGGGTGCGGTCCGCATGATCTCGAAGGCGACGCGCCCGCCCATGGAATGACCGGCAAGAGCGAAACGCGGCGGCGCGGTCGCGAGCACAAACCGCGCCATGCTGGAAAGCGATGTGTGGGCATAAAAATGCGGGACGCAATAAATCGGACAATCCCCAGCGAACGCTTTTCGCTGTGCCGCCCACACGGTTTGATCGCACAACAGTCCAGGCAGCATCACGAGCGGAAGTGCCACCGCTTTTCACACTGACGGAATGGCCGGGATCAAGCGGCCCCCGACGCGCACCGGCTCGGCGCGCAAGGCGAGGCCGGTAATCCTGTCGGTTTCCACAAACACGCCGCAGAGCGTCGCCGGCCCCATCGCCGGCGTCATCCGGCCGCCCGGTATTTTTGTCGTGAAGCGCTGCAATGGCTCGAATTTGTCCATGCCGATCACTGAATCATAATCGGCGCAGGCGCCGGCATCGGTCTGGTAGGCGGTGCCGTTCGGCAAAACCTGGGTATCCGCGGTCGGAATGTGACTGTGGGTGCCGATAACGCAGCTTGCGCGGCCGTCGCAGAATTGGCCCATCGCCATTTTTTCGGAGGTGGCTTCGGCGTGCATGTCGACGATGATCGCATCCGCGCCCTCGCGCAACGGACACGCCGCAAGTTCTGATTCAACCGCGGCAAAGGGATCGTCCAGCGGATCCATATGAACGCGTCCCATGACATTGACGACGAGGACGCGAAAGCCGGCGCGCGTGTGATAGAGATTGGCGCCGCGGCCGGGCGTGGCCAAGGGATAATTGCGCGGGCGTAGAATCCGATCCTCGGTGCCGATAAAGCCGAGGATTTCGCGCTGATCGAGCCAATGATTGCCGGTGGTCAGAACATCCACGCCGAGGGCGAACAGCTCGTTTGCAACATTGCGCGTTAGCCCAAAGCCGCCCGCAGCGTTCTCGCCATTGGCAACGACGAAATCGATGGCGAGGCGCTCGCGCAAACCGGGCAATTCACTGGAGAGCACGTCGCGTCCCGGCCTGCCCATAACATCGCCGATGAACAGAAGCCGCATCCGATACCTAAAACTTCCGCGCGCCGTTTTCGGTCACGATCCAATCCAATTTCTCATCATCGTCGTCATGGGGGATGGAGGCAAATTCCTGAACTGCGAAGGCATAACCCACCGCCAGCACCTGGCCGGTAGAGCGCAGCTTTCGCAATGTGTGGTCGTAAAATCCCGCGCCATAACCGATGCGATAGCCGTGGGCGTCAAAGGCAAGCAGAGGCACGACGAGAAGCTTAGGTGAAATTTTGGGCCACTCTCGGGCTGGCTCCGAAAGGCCGAAACCTCCTGCAACGAGGCCGGCGCCGGGCTGGTAAAGATGAAAATCCAGCGGTAGACCTCGGCCTGTGACGCGAGGCAAAGCGATGGAATGGCCGCGCAGACGCAATTCGCGCAGGAGCGGCGCGGGATCGGCCTCTTCTCCGATAGCGATGTAAAGCGAGACCACCACCTGCGGCGGAACGGAGATTTCCACCAGGAAATGCTGCGCGATTCTTTGGGAGAGATCGGACACGCTTTGCTTCAGAGCTGCCCTGCGCTCGAGCGCTTCTCTCCGCACGTTTTGCTTCAACGTGGCGATAACCATGCCAACACGATAGCGGATGAATGGGCGGGACCGCTATCGCCGTTGGACTTGGATCCTCACGGGCCTGCAAGCGCAGGTGGGCGCCATATGTCCGGGACCACGATCCCGGTCAGGGACAGCTCCCAGTGAGTACCATTAAGGCCCCTGGGCATCGCATACCTGACGCGCGGAGCAGTACCCGCCCACCAACTAGCTTAAGATTCCGCGAGCCGCTCTGCAATGGCCTGCACTCGCAATGCGGCCTGTTCCAGTGCCTCGGCGGCGCGTCCTTCCGATTTCTCCACGGCTTCCGTGGCGCCAATTTCAGCCGATCTTAAAGTTGCAACCTCCTTTTCCCGTTCTTCAAGCTTTGCCAGCGCTTCGGACAGCTCGTCGGAAATGATCAGCCCAGCCATGAGGAGCAGGCGGGTGTCGCCCACCTGGCCGACCGAATTGGAGAGTTCTTGCACTCGTTTATCGAGATATTGGCCTAAATCCCGAACGTGAGCTTCTTCGCCTTCATCGCAAGCGACTGTATAGGCTCTTCCATTTACCAGGACGTTGACCAGCGGCATGGTGACCTCCCGACCTCGCGCAACTTTCAGTTTCGCGCGAGCACTCCGCGGATTTCCGCAATTGCGCCGTCCAGCCGATCTTCGACCTCGGCCGTCAAACCGGCAAGGGCATGGTTTTCTTCTTCCAATTGCGCAATGCGCGCAACCAGCTTTTCCCGTTCGCTTTTCAAGATGTCCAGCTCGGCTGCGGAATTTTCCCCTTCGCGCCGGCACGCAATCTGCTTCCCGGCATGCGCCTCCAATTGTTCGAGAGCTGCCGCAAACTGCGCCAAGGCGTCGGAAAGCCTGGTCATGACCCAGAAGCTTAGAAGCAAGCGATTTTGTGGGCAACCTCCTCGAATTCTGCTGCAAACATCTCCTGCTCTTGACGCATCGAGAAGGCGTAGCTTAAGGCCAGACGACCGAGGGCAGCCAATATGATTTCCCCATCGCCGGCGGGACTTTCCGCGGCACACACCGACTCAGTTCTGGAGCTTTCAGCCAGCCCCGCGGGTGCCCGGCGCATGGCCAATGCGATCCGCGCGCTTGCCATGGACGCGGTGGAACGGGCCAAATCCGGCCATCCCGGCATGCCTATGGGCATGGCCGACGTGGCAACCGTACTTTTCACGCGATTTCTGAAATTTGATTCCGCCGATCCCGCCTGGCCCGATCGCGACCGCTTCGTGCTGTCAGCGGGCCATGGATCGATGCTGCTTTATGCGCTTCTCCATCTCTGCGGCTACGGCATCACCATAGAGGACATCAAGAATTTTCGTCAGTTCGGCAGCCCCTGCGCCGGCCATCCGGAATACGGTCACGCGCCCGGCATTGAAACCACCACCGGACCCTTAGGCCAAGGGATCGCAAATGCCGTCGGAATGGCTCTCGCCGAACGCATGCTCGCCGAGAGGTTCGGAGCATTGTTGGTCGATCATCGCACTTATGTCATCGCGAGCGACGGCGATCTGATGGAGGGCATCAGCCACGAGGCATGCAGCCTCGCCGGGCATTTGAAGCTCAATCGCTTGATCGTGCTCTATGACGACAACTCCATCTCGATCGATGGATCAACTTCGCTCGCCGATTCCACCGACACGTTGCTGCGGTTCGAGGCCATGGGGTGGACTGCGGTTCGCGCCGACGGACATGATGCGAATGCCATCGCAGCAGCGTTGGAGGCGGCGGGCCGGAGTGAGCGTCCGGTGCTGATCGCATGCAAAACGACCATCGGTTATGGCGCGCCCAAACGGGCGGGCACGGCGAAAGCGCATGGCGAAGCGCTCGGCACCGATGAAGTCGCGGGCGCGAGAGTGGCGCTCGATTGGCCTTATCCGCCGTTCGAAATCCCCGGCGAGCTTCTGGCGGCATGGCGCGAAGCCGGCCGCCGCGGCGAACCCATGCGCAAAAAATGGGAAGCACATGTTGCGGCAAGCGAACCCGAATTGCGCCAAGCTTTCGCAGCAACGCTTTCCGGCGAAATTCCTGCGGCGCTTGCGCCCGCGATTGCCACCTTGAAGGCAAAGGTCAGCGCGGAAAAACCATCCATCGCCACGCGCAAGGCTTCCGAAATGGCGCTGGAAGCGATCAACGCGCTCATCCCCGCGACCATCGGCGGCTCCGCCGATTTGACCGGCTCCAATCTTACCAAGACCAAGAACCTCAGCGATTTTGCTCCGGCGAATTACGCCGGCCGCTTCGTCCATTATGGGATACGCGAGCACGCCATGGCGGCGGCGATGAATGGCGTCGCGCTCCATGGCGGTCTCATTCCCTATTCCGGTACGTTCCTGGTGTTCTCCGATTATTGCCGGCCCGCGATTCGGCTTGCCGCGTTGATGAAACAGCGCGTCATTCACGTGATGACGCACGACTCCATCGGGCTGGGCGAAGACGGCCCAACACACCAGCCGATCGAGCATCTCGCCGGATTACGCGCCATTCCCAATCTTCTTGTCATGCGGCCCGCCGATGCCGTCGAGACCGCCGAGTGTTGGGAATTGGCGCTTGCGGAAAAAACGCGCCCGACCGTGATGACGCTGTCGCGCCAGAACCTTCCCACGCTGCGCCTCGAGCACAGCGACGAGAATCGTTCGGCCCGCGGGGCTTATGTTCTGAAAGAGAGTGACACTCCGGCGCGGGTGACCCTTATGGCAACCGGGTCCGAGGTCGAGATTGCAATCGCCGCGTGCGGCCTCCTGCAAGCGAAGGGAATCCCCGCGCGGGTCGTCTCGATGCCGTGCTGGCGGTTATTCGACGAGCAGGATGAGGCCTATCGCGCTTCTGTTCTCGGGCCCGAAACGGTAAAAATTGCCATCGAAGCGGCTTCGCCCTTTGGCTGGGAACGCTATATAGGCGAAGCGGGCGCCATGGTCGGAATCGAGCATTTCGGCGCCAGCGCGCCGTACAAGGAACTCTATCGGGAGTTCGGGATTACTGCCGAGGCCGCGGTGCAGGCCGCTCTCGTGCGCTTGGAACAAAAGGAACAAAATCATGGCCGTCATGGTCGCCATTAACGGTTTTGGCCGCATCGGGCGTCTCGTGCTGCGCTCGATTATCGAAACCGGGCGCAAAGACATCCAGGTGGTCGCGATCAACGACCTGGGGCCGGTCGAAACGAATGCGCATCTTTTGCGCTTCGATTCCGTTCACGGACGCTTTCCGGCCGAGGTGAAAGTCCATGGCGACCGCATGCGCGTCGACGGTCAGGATTTGAAAGTCACGGCAATCAGAAATCCGGCGGAATTGCCGCACAGGGAATTGGGCGTCGATATCGCGCTGGAATGTACGGGCATTTTCTGCTCCAGGGAAAAAGCCGCAGTACACCTTGCCGCAGGCGCCAAACGCGTGCTGATTTCCGCGCCGGCGGACAACGTCGACCTTACGGTCGTTTATGGGGTCAATCATCAGAAGCTGACGCGCGACCATATCGTCGTTTCGAATGCGTCCTGCACGACCAATTGCCTTGCACCCGTGGCCAAAGTGCTGAACGACTCGATCGGGATCGAGCGCGGCTTCATGACCACGGTACACGCCTACACCAACGATCAACCGTCACAGGATCAGCTACATAAGGACCTCTATCGGGCGCGCGCCGCGGCCATATCCATGATTCCGACCACGACGGGCGCTGCGAAAGCGGTGGGCCTCGTTTTGCCCGAGCTGAAGGGCAAGCTCGACGGGGTCTCGATCCGTGTCCCGACGCCCAATGTGTCGGTCGTGGACCTGAAAATCGTCGCCAAGCGGGACACCAGTGTGGCTGAAATCAACGAGGCCATGAAGCGCGCCGCGAGCCAGGAATTGAAGGGTGTTCTCGACATTGTCGACGCGCCGCTCGTCTCCCACGATTTCAATCATAATCCCGCATCGTCGTCCTTCGCACTGGATCAGACCAAGGTAATGAGCGGAACCTTCGTGCGCGTGATGTCATGGTATGACAATGAATGGGGATTCTCGAACCGCATGGCCGATACCGCTGTGGCCATGGGCAAGCTGATCTGACGGCTGGCGATTATGGTTGCCTACCGCACGCTCGACGATATCGACGTTCGTGGGAAACGCGTCTTGCTGCGTCTGGACCTCAATGTGCCGATGAGAAGCGGCGAGGTTGCGGATTGGACGCGCATCGAACGGCAGGCGCCGACGATCCGTGAATTGGCAGACAAGGGAGCGCGAATCATCGTGCTCTCGCATTTCGAGCGGCCGGGTGGAAAAGTCGTTCCCGCAATGTCGCTGAAACCTCTTGCGCCGGCGCTCAGCCGCGTTCTTCAGCGGCCGGTTGCTTTTGCCGAAGATTGCATTGGCCCCCTTGCCCAAAGCGCCGTGGCCAAATTGCAGGACGCCGACGTTCTTCTCCTGGAGAATACGCGGTTTCATCCGGGCGAAGAGAAAAACGACGCGAACTTTGCCAAGGCGCTCGCGGCCTTGGGCGACATCTATGTCAACGATGCCTTTTCTGCCGCGCATCGCGCGCACGCCTCCACGGAGGGCATTGCGCATCTGCTTCCGTCTGCGGCAGGCCGTTCGATGCAGGCCGAACTTTCTCATTTAGCAAAAGCCATCGAACATCCGGAGCGGCCGCTGATGGCGGTCGTCGGCGGCGCGAAGATTTCAACCAAGATCGAGCTGTTGGAAAACCTCGCAGGGAAAGTGGATGCCCTGTTCATAGGCGGCGCCATGGCGAACACGTTTCTCGCGGCCGAAGGGCACGCAATAGGCAAATCGCTGAGCGAGAGCAATCAGTTTGAGACGGCCCGCCGCTGCATCGCCAAAGCGCAATCCGGCGGTGCAAAGCTCTTGCTTCCCGTCGATGTGGTGGTTGCCGCAAATTTAGCAGCAAATGTTTCAAATCGCATCGCCGGAATCGACGATGTCGACGAAAACGAGATGATCCTGGACATCGGACCAAGGACGATTATGGCCTTCGGGCGGGAACTCAACAAAATGAAAACCGTGGTCTGGAATGGCCCTCTCGGCGCATTCGAGGTGCCGCCTTTCAATCGCGGAACCAACGCCGCTGCGGGAGCAGTGGCCGAACGCACAAAGGAGGGCAAGGTGCTTTCGGTTGCAGGCGGCGGCGATACGGTGGCAGCATTGGACCGAGCGGGCGTAATGGACGATTTCACCTATGTCTCGACGGCTGGCGGTGCGTTTCTGGAATGGCTGGAAGGGCGAACCTTACCCGGCGTGGCAGCGTTGAGTCGCTAAATCGAAAAAGGACGAAACCATGGACAGGAACCAACTTGTCAAAACCGCGAACGCGATGGTCGCGAAGAGCAAGGGTATTCTTGCCGCAGATGAAAGTTCGGGCACGATCAAAAAACGCTTCGACGCCATCGGCGTGGAATCGACCGAAGACAACCGCCGCAATTATCGCGAGCTGCTGTTCCGGACGACCCAGGCCATGCGAAACAACATCTCGGGAGTCATCCTGTATGACGAAACGATCCGGCAGAATGCGAAAGACGGCACGCCCCTAATCAGGCTGATTGCCGATGCGGGATCATTGCCGGGAATCAAAGTCGACAAGGGGACAAAACCACTCTCCTTTTGTCCCGGCGAGGTGATCACCGAAGGTTTGGATGGTTTGGGAGAGCAGCTGGAAGAATACCGCAAACTTGGTGCGCGCTTTGCCAAATGGCGCGCCGTCATCGATATTGGTCCGGGCATTCCCACGCACACCGCGATCAACACCAATGCGCACGCGCTCGCGCGCTATGCCGCGATCTGCCAGGAGCACGATATCGTGCCGATCGTCGAGCCCGAAGTGCTGATGGACGGTGGCCACGACATCGATCAGTGCTCCGCCGTCACGCATTGGGTGCTCAACACCGTGTTCCAGGACCTTTATTATCAACGCGTGATGCTGGAAGGGATGGTGCTGAAGCCGAACATGGTGATCTCCGGAAAGAAGGCTCCGAAACGCGCGCGTCCCGAGGAAGTGGCGGAAAAGACGGTGCGTATTTTAAAGGAATGTGTTCCGCCGGCCGTGGCCGGCATCGCTTTCCTCTCCGGGGGCCAATCGGATGAAGAGGCGACGCTCCACCTCAATCTGATCAACCAATTGGGCCCGCTGCCGTGGCCGGTTACCTTCTCCTATGGCCGCGCGCTCCAGCATGAGCCGCAGAAGCTTTGGGGCGGCAAGGCCGAGAATGTCTCGGCCGCTCAGCGCGCTTTTGCCCATCGCGCGCATATGAATGGGCTGGCGGCGCAGGGAGAGTGGAAGCGCGATCTGGAAAAGGCGGCGTGAGCCGCTGCCGGCTTTATCTGATAACGCCGCCTGAATTGGAGGCACCGAGCTTCGCCCAAACGCTCAAGCGCGCACTCGATGCGGGCGACGTCGCGAGCGTGCAGTTGCGGCTCAAAGATGTCCCCGACAATGCCATTATGCGTGCCGGCGAAATCCTGATGCCGGTCGTCCAGCGCGCAGGCGCTGCATTCATCCTCAACGATCGTCCGGATCTTGCCGCGCGGCTTGGCGCCGACGGCGTCCATATTGGCCAGGAAGACTGCTCCTATGCCGAAGCGCGCGCGGCAATCGGTGCGGACCGTATTGTCGGCGTCACCTGTCACAATTCGCGTCATCTCGCCATCGAAGCCGCCGAGGCGGGCGCCGATTATGTGGCTTTCGGCGCGTTCTTCGCGACCTCAACGAAACAACCGAAAACGCAAGCGGAGCCCGAGCTCATCCAGTGGTGGGCCGAAATGATGGTGGTGCCTTGCGTAGCCATTGGCGGCATCACGATTGAGAATTGCCGGCCCTTGATCGAGGCTGGCGCCGATTTTCTGGCAGTGGCTTCCGGCGTCTGGGATTTCAAGGATGGGCCTGCAGCGGCGGTGAAGGCGTTCAACAGTCTGTTTTAGCTGCTGTTTGCGCTGTCGCAAAAACCTGCGTAAAACCGCGCTTTTCCAAACGCGTGCACCCCATGGCTAAAGTCGCAGGAAACGAAGTCCGTCCCGGCATGGTGATCGAGTTGAACGGTCAACTGTGGTCGGTGATCAAAACGCAGGCCGTGAAACCCGGCAAAGGCGGCGCCTACAATCAGGTCGAACTCAAGAATGTGGTCACCGGCGGCAAACTGAACGAACGTTTCCGCTCAGCCGAGACGGTGGAAGAAGTGCAGCTTGAGCGGCGCGACTTCCAATATCTGTATGCCAGTGGCGACATGCTGAGTTTCATGGACATGCAGAGTTACGATCAAATCGAGATTCCCTCCGACTTTCTTGCCGGCCGCATCCGCTTTCTCCAAGAAGGTATGAAAGTTGTAGTCCAATTGCACGACGGCAAGCCGCTTGGCATTACTCTGCCGCAGCAGGTCGTGCTCGAAGTTGTGGAAGCCGACCCGGTGACCAGAGGACAGACAGCTGCTTCCTCCTATAAATCGGCTACGCTGGAGAACGGCGTTCGCGTCCAGGTCCCACCGTTCATCGAAAAGGGAACCAAAGTGGTGGTTTCCACGGACGATGGAGCCTATGTGAAGCGCGCGGAATAGGCTCCCCTGGCGATGGATTGCGTCATTGCGACGCCGAACATCGCGAGGCGGAAGCAATCAAGAGTCAACCGCCTTGTCCTGCGTTATCCTGGATTGCTTCGTCGCAAAGCTCGTCGCAATGACGTAAAGAACACGGATGCCTTACCTATCGCCTGCGTTGAACGTGATGATTGCCGCGGCGCGCAAGGCCGGGCGAGCGCTTATCCGCGATTTTGGGGAACTTGAGAACCTGCAAATCTCCAAAAAAGGCCCGGCCGATTTCGTTTCGACCGCCGATTCCCGCACCGAACGGGTCTTGGTCGAGGAGCTGACCCGTACCCGGCCAGGATATGGCTTTTTGCTGGAAGAGAGCGGCGAGATCGAGGGTCGCGACAAGACCCATCGCTTCATTATCGATCCGATCGACGGCACCACAAATTTCCTGCATGGGATTCCCCAATTCGCGATATCGATCGCTCTTGAGCGCGAAGATCAACTGGTATCGGGTCTGGTGTTCAATCCGGTCACCGACGAAATGTATTTCGCGGAGAAGGGACATGGTGCGTATCTGAACGACAGGCGCCTGCGCGTCGCAGCCCGGCACAATTTATCCGATATTCTCGTTGCCTCGGGTGCGCCCTTCATGGGGAAACAAGGCCGAGAGGATTTCCTGTTGGAATTGAACGCGGTTGTGGCCTCGACGGCGGGCATGCGCCGCTTCGGTTCCGCTTCGCTCGACCTCGCCTGGACTGCAGCCGGGAAATTCGATGCGTTTTGGGAACGTAATCTGAAGCCTTGGGACATCGCCGCCGGAATTCTGCTTGTGCGCGAGGCTGGAGGAATCGTCACCGATCTGGACGGCCGCGACGGTATGATGGATTGCGGTCACATTCTGGCGACGAATGATCCGCTGCACCGCCCCTTGCTCGAGCTGCTGCGGTCGCGGCCGTGACCGTTCAGCTCGCCATGGCGCGGGCTTCGTCGAATTGGAGCGAGGCGAGCCGGGCATAGAGACCGCCGCGCGCGACCAGTTCCGCATGGCCGCCTTCGGCAATGATGCGCCCCTGATCCATCACGATAATGCGCTTCAAACGCTGGATGGTGGCGAGCCGATGAGCGATCACAACAGTGGTGCGGCCGCTGATCAGATTGGCAAGGCCCTGCTGCACCAGCCGTTCGTTTTCGGCATCGAGCGCGCTTGTCGCTTCATCCAGCAACAGAAGCGGCGCATTGCGCAGAATCGCGCGCGCAATCGCCAGACGCTGGCGCTGACCACCGGACAGAGTAATGCCGCGCTCCCCGAGTTTGGAGTCGTAGCCGTCCGGCAGACGGCGGATGAATTCGTCCGCCGCGGCGGCAATCGCAGCCTGGCGCACCTCCGATGCGCTTGCTTCCGGCCGCCCGTAGCGGATGTTTTCGAAGATCGAACCGGCAAAGATTGCCGGATCCTGTGACACAAGCGCGATGTTCCGGCGCAACTCGCGGGGCTCGACAGCGGCGATATTGACCCCATCGAACCGGATGGCGCCGTCCTGCGGATCGAAAAACCGCAACAACAATTGGAACACCGTGGATTTTCCGGCGCCTGACGGGCCCACGAGCGCCACCGCTTCGCCCGGTTGCAGTGCAAAGTTGAAACCGTGCAAGGCCTTGTGGTCGGGACGCGAGGGATAGCGGAACGTCACGTCGTCGAAAACGACGGCGCCTTTAGCGGGATGGGGCAGAGAGAGCGGCTTTGCGGGCGCTTTGATGGCGGGCTCGGTGGAGAGAATCTCCATCAAGCGCTCCGTCGCGCCGGCCGCTCGCTGCACATCGCCCCAGGTCTCGCTCACCGCGCCCATGCCGCTGGCCAAGAACACGGCGTAGAGGATGAACTGGCTCAACTCGCCGCCGGTCATGCGGCCGGCGAGCACGTCGGATGCTCCAATCCAGAGCACGCCCACGATTCCGGCGCCGACCAGAAAGATCACGAGCGCAGTCATGATGGCGCGCATGCGTGTCCGGCGAATTGCAGCGACAAACGAATCCTCGACGGCGCTATGAAAATTGGCCCGATCCGCGTCTTCATGGGTGAAGGCCTGAACCGTGAGGACCGCGTTCAACGCTTCGCCGGCATAGGCGGAGGTGTCCGCAATGCGATCCTGCGAATCGCGCGATAATTTGCGCACGCGGCGGCCGAAAAGAATGATCGGCGCCACCACCAAAGGAACGCCGATCAGACAAAGGCCGGTCAGCTTGGGACTGGTCACGGTCATCATGATGAGGCTTCCCAAGGCCATCACCAGATTGCGCAAGGCGAAGGACGCCGACGATCCGACCACGGTCTGCACCAAAGTGGTGTCGGCGGTCAGCCGCGACAAAATCTCTCCCGTGCGCGTGGTTTCGAAAAAACTCGGGCTGAGCGAGAGTACATGGCTGAAAACGCGCGACCGCACGTCGGCGGTGATGCGCTCGCCGATCCAGGTTACCAGATAGAATCGCGTGGCCGACGCCATGCCGATCACGCCCGCGACGGCAATCAGCGCCAGGAAATAGCGCCCGATATTGGCGGCATCCTCGGCCGAGAAACCGTGGTCGATGACGCCGCGGACAGCGGCGGGCAGTACGAGCGTCGCCGCAGCCGCCATGATAAGCGCAAGACCTGCCGCTGCGATCATGCCGCGATAGGGCATCACGAACGGTTTCAGCGCTTGAAGCGGCGCAAGGCGCTTGGACGGCGCCCGGCTGCTCGCTTGACGCTGCAAAGCTTCAACATATTGCTGCGAATTTCGAGCCATGGGTTCCGTATAGCGGAAGACCTGCTATAGGGCCACATATGACATCAAGCTTCAGGCAAGCCGTTCGGCTGGTTGCCGCGCTTAATCTTGGTTATTTCGGGATCGAGCTTGGGGTCGCAACAATCATCGGTTCGGTATCGTTGTTTGCGGACTCTGTCGATTTTCTGGAAGACGCATCGGTCAATATCCTCATTCTTGCCGCTCTCAACTGGAACGCGCGCAATCGTGCTCGTCTGGGCATGGCTCTTGCGGGGATTTTGCTGCTGCCTGGCGTGGCCGCGCTGTGGACCGCGTGGCAGAAATTCCTGCAACTCGCGCCCCCTGCGGCGGTTCCGCTGAGCTTGACGGGAGCGGGCGCGCTCGCGGTCAATCTCTGCTGCGCTCTCATCCTCGCCCGCTACCGGCCCTATTCCGGCAGCCTGACGCATGCAGCGTTTCTTTCCGCGCGAAACGATATTTTGGCGAATATCGCCATTATCGCCGCCGGACTCCTGACGGCCGCGACGCGATCGCCTTGGCCGGACCTTTTTGTCGGACTTGGCATCGTCCTCTTGAACGCCGGCGCGGCACGCGAAGTGTTTCGTGCCGCGATAAAAGAACATCCCGAAGCGCAAACTTGATCCGGACAAATTGTCACTGCACGCGGAGATGACTGAACGTCCGATCATGCTAGAACGGAACCATCGAACACAAACCAGATGATGTCCTCAATCCAACCTTCGCACACACGCCGCCCCTTAGTGCTTGCCTGCGTCATGCTGGCGCTTTTCATCGCCGCCATCGAGGCGACGATTGTCGCCACCGCCATGCCGCAGATCGTCGGAAAGCTCGGCGGCTTCGCGCTGTATTCCTGGGTATTCGCGGCTTTCCTGCTAGCCCAGACCGCAACCACTGTTCTGTTCGGCAAATTGTCCGATATTTACGGCCGCAAGCCGGTGATGATTGGTGGCATCCTCATTTTCCTCGTGGGGTCGCTGCTCTGCGGCTTCGCCTGGTCGATGCCGTCTATGATCGCCTTCCGCCTGATCCAAGGGTTGGGCGCGGGCTCGATGCAGCCGGTCGCAGTCACCATTGCGGGCGACATTTATGCGCCGCGCGAACGGCTTAAGATTCAAGCTTGGCTTTCGGCCGTGTGGGCCATCGCCGCAGTCGCAGGGCCGATAGCAGGCGGCCTTATCGTCCAGCGCTTCTCGTGGAGCTGGGTGTTCTGGGTGAACGTCCCAATCGGCATCGCGACAATTATCGGCTTTGCCTTGTTCATGCATGAGGAGATCGAGAGGAAGACTCACGCTCTCGATTATCCGGGCGCTGCGCTGTTTTCGGTCGCGGTCACAGCGCTTCTTATCGCGCTGACGCAGGCCGCCACGTTGAGCTGGCCCGAAATCGGCGGCCTTGCGGTCATTTTCATCCTGGCAACTCTGGCGTTTCTGATTCAGGAGCGGCGCGCCTATGAGCCGATGATTGCGCTCGATCTCTGGGGCGACCGCATGATTGCGACGGCAAATGCGTCGCTTCTGCTGGGCACCATGACCCTTATCGGTGTGACATCCTATCTGCCGGTTTATATCCAGGCGGTCCAAGGGCGTGCCGCAATCGTGGCCGGCATTCCGCTAAGTGCCATGCTGTTCGCCTGGCCGTTCGCTTCGGCCGTCTCGGGACGAATCCTGAAACATTTCTCGATGCGGGCGACGTTGCGCTTTGGCAGCTTCCTGATCCCGATTGGCGCAGCCTTCCTGCTGTTATTGAGGCCAGAAAGCCAGCCGGCTTTTGCAGGTGTGGGTCCTTTCATCATGGGGTTCGGCATGGGCCTTCTGAACATCACCTCGATGGTCATGATTCAGGGAAGCGTCGAATGGTCCAAACGCGGCAGCGCAACCGCATCGCTGATCTTTTCGCGAACGCTTGGGAATACGCTGGGGGTGACCGCGCTAGGGGCGATTCTGAATGTGGGCGTGGTCGTGTTTGCAAACGCGCAGGGCAAAAGCATGAGCGCCGGTCAAATCCGTGCCCTGCTTGGCAGCATCGGAAATATTCTCGGCGGCGGCGCAGATGCGAGCTTGCGCGGAGCGCTCGACGAAGCCTTGCGTCTGACGTTTTGGGGCATGGTGGCGTTCGCGGCGCTTTCGGCCGTTCTTGCTTTTATGGTGCCGGTGCGCGAGCTGGAGACCCTCACCGGCGGCAGGAGTGAAGCGAAACAGGGGAGCGCGGCGCGCCCCCCTGTACCCTCCCAAGTCGAAACCGAAGTTCGGTCCTAATCGCTAAACAAGCTGCGCTTTCGGCATGGACAGGAATGAATGCGCGACATGCCAATATAATTGGCGATTCAGTCCTAAGGTCAAAGAGTGGGCCATGCCGGGCAGAATCGCGACTTGACGATCCGGATTGGGCAATTGCGCGTAGAAATCGAGAATGTCTTCCTCGGTAGCAATGCCGTCATATTGGCCGCGGGCCAATAGCACCGGACACTTCACCAATTTGGCCTCGATGATCGGCAGTTTTGCCGTCATATCCAAATAGGTGCCAGTCGGCACGGAGTCGCCAAGGGGAAGTTCGGCAGCAACGAGCGCGGCCGCAACCCGCGGATCGGAGGTACCTGGCTTATCGCGGGTGAAAATCGATTCGATCATCTCCTTGGGGCGCGGCCGGCGATTATGGGTGCGGTAGAAATCGACCTGCTTGGCGCGTTCGGCCAAAGTCGGCGAGCCTTTGCCGGTATAGGTGTAGGCCCCCAGCACGACCCGATCGACGCGTTCGGGATGGGCCGCTGCAAAGGCGGCGACGCGAAGCGCGCCCGAGGATTCGCCAAGCATGTGGAATTTCTGCTGACCGGTTTCTTGCGCAATCAAAGGTGTCGCTGTGACCAGGTCGGCAACGCCGCTCTTGATATCCGAATTGCCGCTGGTCACCGTCGATTTGCCATAGCCTTCGAAATCGATCACCCAACAATCATATCCAAGGCGTGCGAACACGTTCATGACCGAATATTCGCCTGCGCCGGGAACGTTGAGGTCCCAACTCGGCATGCCTGAAATGGAAGAGCCGTGGACCATCACGACGACGGGGAGCGGCGCCGCTCCCGTGACCGGTTCCTTCTGCCTGCGGCGATAAAGAGCAAGTTTCACGTCGCCTTTATTGGCCGTGTACTGTTTGTTCCAGAAACCTGATTGAGGCGCTGCCGCACGCGCAGGCACGCTCGAAACGGCGGCCGCCGCGGCGGCGAGCCCAATTCCCGAAAGCACAGTGCGGCGGCTCGTAACTTGTGCCGTTTCGTCGGATTCAAAGTGCATGGATGTCCTCCCTTTGCATTCGTTTAGGCCCTCGAAGCTTACATATACTTTACGCCGTCTCCGGTGATCGCGCCACCCCACCATAAGTTTCGCGATTGCCCAAAACAGTCTCGTAGGGCTATGGTTCTCTTTAAGCGGACGAGCGAGAGCTTTCCATGGCCGCTCTCAAGGGTGCGAGACAAATGCGCTTCGGACTACTGGTCCTTGCCGCATTATGTCTGGCGCAGAGTTCGAGCGGCGCGGCGCCTTCCATGCAGCAGGTCGATCTCGCGCTCGTCATCTCCACCGATGTCTCCTACAGCGTCGATGAAAACGAAGCGCGATTCCAGCGCCAGGGCGCGGTAGTCGCATTTCGCAGCCCGGACGTGGTGAAAGCCATTCAGGCAGGCACAGTCGGACGGATTGCCGTCGCCTATATCGACTTTGCGAGTTATTCGGCCGAAAAAATCATCGTCGACTGGCACGTCGTCCACGATAAGGCCAGCGCGGATGCTTTTGCCGATCTGCTGGCTGCTGCGCCCCGGACGCTGGGCGTGCAAACTTCGATCAGCAGCGGCTTGGAATTGGCAGAGCATCTCCTCGACATCAGCGGATACGCTGCTGCGAAAAGAATGATCGATGTTTCCGGCGATGGTCCCAACAATGAAGGCCATCTGGTGGACAGGGTGCGGGATGAAATCGTGGCCAAGGGAATCGTGATCAACGGTCTGCCGATCATGACGCCCGCCGATCAGTTCGACATCTATTACCTTCCGGATTTGGACAAATATTATGCCGGCTGCGTGATCGGCGGACGCGGATCGTTTATTCAGGTCGCCCACGGATTCGAGGATTTGGCGCGTGCCCTGCGGCGCAAGCTGGTTCAGGAGATTTCGGACGCGACAGAAACGACGTTTCCCCAGATCTTCAAAGTCGCGGACATCGCGCCCCGCGGCGTTCCATCACACGCGGTTTATGAAAAAGGCTGCGATATCGGCGAGCGAATGAGGTTTGGCGGCTTTCCCTCTCCCGATGCGCAAGCCGACGTGCAAACCTTCCCGCCGTAAGACGTCCCAGTCTGCCTGGACCGGCTTAAGCGCAATCGCAGCCGGAATCGATGCACTTGCAGGAGCCGCCGTATTCATCGACCAGCAGGGCGAGATATTCGTCAAATGCCATACGCATTAGACGGTGGCGGGTTGTGCCTTTCTTGACTGCGATCAGACCTAGCGTCTCATATTCGCCGGGGGTGAGCACGACCATTAGCCGGCGCACTTTATCGGGTGCCGATCCTCGCGTGCCCTTAGCGGGAGTTTGCTCCGGCGTTTCGGCCTGATCGTCTGCGAGCTCAAGAGAGCTTTCCGAGTCATGCCCGTTGGCCGGCACTTGCTCGACGGCTGATGGCTGATTGAGAGCCCGGTGAAGAGGAATCGAGCCTGATGCTAAGACCGGCGACGGCATCGCTTCACCTTTGCGCACGAGTAGACCAGCTGTGAGGCTGGCAAATTTTCCACCACCCCTCATTTTCTACCACCCGCTTCATATTGGTCCGCGTGCCGCCGGCCAAATACCCGCGTGCCGGTTTCCGGCCGGACGAAAAGCGCTGGAGCGCGCGAAGCCTCCCGCTGTTCGGCGTCGGTTCTGGGCTGGCCCTCGGTGCGAGGAATTGCGGCTTCGCTGGCTTTGGCGATTATTGGCATCTCAGTGCCCTTAGGCTCTGCCGGATCGGCGCTGTCTGATGCATCGACAGCGGAGAGAGGCGCGAGCGAGAAATGCTGGGGCCGGATTTCGGGTATCAGAGTGGTGTCTTTCGTCAGCCGCGCCAGCCGATCCTGGATGTAAACCCACAACTCGGCGATTTCCTTTGCCGAAGCCGATTTCGGCACCGCTTCGCCAACGGTTCGCCCATCCACCATGCTGGCGGCGAAATCAACGCGGTGATGGATGGTGACGGGCGCGACCACACCATGCTGCGATAGGGCAATTGCGGCCTCGCCCGTGATGCGCGCCCGCTGGGTTGCGCCGTTGATCACGAAGATCAGCGGCTTGCCGAAGCGTTCGGCCATGTCCACCGTCGCGCCCACGGCGCGAAGATCGTGCGGACTTGGGCGTGTCGGTACAATGACGAGATCGGCATGCGCGATCACAAACGAAATGGAGTCGGTAATGGCCGGCGGCGTGTCGACAATGGCAAGTCGTGTCCCGTGTCGAGCCAGATGGGCAAGGGCTTCCTGCAATTCGAACGATCCGATCTTGGCGAATTGCGGCGCGCTGGAGGCGCGCGCATTCCACCATTGGGAAAGGGAGCCTTGCGGGTCGGTGTCGACCAGCGTAACCGGACCCGCGCCCGCCTTCTCGGCCTCAACAGCCAGATGACCGCTGAGCGTAGTTTTGCCCGATCCGCCTTTTTGGGAAGCAACCGCCACGACGATCATGATGAAGCCTATCCAGATCCCGGCTTACCTTCTAAATCGCCCGGCATTTCAGCTCCGCAAAGCTTAAAGATAAAATTTGAATTAGTTCTTAATAGGTTACTCCTATTCCGGCGCGAAATAGGCTATAGTGGTTAATGGCAAGGCCGCGCCGCTGGGCGTGCTTAGACACCGTGCCGCAATTTCAAGTCCTAGGAGGGAATTCATCATGAAGCTTGGATATACAATCGCGCTCGCGGCGGCTGTCAGCCTTTTTGCGGCTTCCGCGTACGCGCAAGGTCAACCGGACTTTTCCAAAGTTCAGATCAAAACCACGCCTCTCGGCAACAACGTCTATATGCTCGAGGGACAGGGTGGAAATATCACGGTCGCAGTCGGAAACGATGGCGTCATCCAGGTGGATGGCGAGTTCGCGCCGCTGCACGACAAGATCAAGGCTGCCGTCGACCAAGTGTCAGGCGGGAAGCCGATCAAATATCTCGTCAATACCCATTTCCATGGTGATCACACGGGCGGCAATGGCCCCTTCGCCAAGGACGGCACCGTAATCGTCGCGCATAAGAATCTCGCGCTGCGTCTCCAGCATGGGTCGACCAACGGGCTCTCGGGCGCCAAGACCCCACCGGTTGAGGCGGGGTGGATTCCCACCAAGACCTACACCACGGAAGGATTGCAGTTGATGGTCGACGGCCAAACCGCGGTGGTCAATCACGTGCCAAGCGCCCACACGGATACCGATTCCTATGTCTATTTTCCCCGGGCGAACGTGATCTCGACCGGCGATATCGTCAGCACCGGCGAGCGCTATGTCACCATCGACTACGCGAACGGCGGCAGCATCAACGGCATCATCTCGACGACCGAGATCTATCTGAAACTGGGCAACGACCAGACCAAATATGTGCCCGGTCACGGCGCGCTTGCGACCAAGGCGGACATCCAGCGCTATCACGATTTGTTGGTGCGCGTGCGCGACTCGGTTCAGTCGGAGATCAAGTCCGGCAAGACTGAAGCGCAAGCCATTGCCGACAAGCCGCTTGCCCCGATTGGTGCGGAGCTGCACACCAATCAGATGGCAGACGACAATATGGTGAAAATGGTTTATCGCTCGCTTAAGGGCGTCAAACCGAATCCGGCATAGCCGAACCGGTTAGAACGAACAGCGGCGGCGAAGCTTTCGCCGCCGCTGTTTCTTTACGCAGTCATCGCTTCTGACGGAAGAGAATTTGCGCCGGCTGTCTGCGCAAGACCTCATAACATTCACAAGCGAATTTCTTCAGCTTTTCACGGTCGGAAAGCTCTATCCGGCCTCTGGTATAGCGGATAATCCCAGTCTGTTGCAGCTCGCGCGCAATGGCAGTCACGGTGGTCCGCCGCACGCCAAGCATTTGCGAGAGGAATTCCTGGGTTAAAGGCATCACGCCGCTGCCCGTTATATCGCTGACATGCAGCAGCCACCGCGACAATCGCGCTTCCGCCTCATGCACGGCGTTGCACGCGGCCGATTGCTGAATTTGCGCCAGGCGAAGCTCCCTATAGCGCACGATCAGATCGCGCATCCGCTCGCTTTCTCGCACAGCCTTTTGAAACTGCGGCGCAGCGATGCGCGCCGCAGAACCGGGAATTTGAACCACAGCGCGCGACTCCGCCTGCTGGATGCCAAATCCGTAATGTGCGCCGAGCACGCCGTCGCGGCCTAACGCGGCAATTTCCACGGCTTTTCCGTCTCGCATCACCACCAGAAGAGAGACGATGCCGCTCAAAGGGAAATAGACATATTGGATGCGCTCGCTGTGATCCTGCAGGACATCGCCCCGCTCCAGGCGAATTTCTTTAAGATGCGGTCGCAACAGCCCGTAATCGGACGCCGACAAGGCCGCCAGCAGCTGATTCTGCGCCTGAAATTCCAGACGTGCCGTCATGCGAGGGCCCCCCGCCGCGGGTTGAATCCCCGCGCTCACATGTGCTGTCACATGCGTTCTCGTTTATGTGAGCCCCACGTTATTGGTTAATATCTGACCGTGAGCTAGTCGGTTCGGTGGCCGACATAAGCCTTCGAATCCAGCGCCCTAGCAAAATGGCGATGGGTTCAAGTAGCTCTCCTGTAATTATTCTGTAATGTTGGACAGGTTTCCCCGGCTTCTGCTGCGCTGCATCCATAAGGATTTCCGATGCGTCTTTTGGTGCTTCCCGGCGATGGAATTGGCCCCGAAATTACTGCGGCAACCCTTGCCGTGCTATTGGCCGTTCAGGCGCGAGCCGGGTTCACGCTCGACATTGACGAAGATGTAGTCGGTCAAGAGAGCCTGCGGCGCCATGGCACCACAGTACGCCCGGCCTTGCTCAACAAAGCGCGCAAGTCGGACGGTTTGATATTGGGGCCGGCGGCGACCTTCGACTTCCATGATCCCGAAAAGGGAGAAATCAATCCGTCGATGTTCTTTCGCAAGAGACTCGATCTCTATGCGAACATCAGACCGGCGCGAACCTATGACGGCCTCAGCCAGAAGCTTGGCCCCTTCGATCTGGTGATTGCCCGGGAAAACACCGAGGGTTTCTACGCCGATCGAAACATGGCGGAAGGCAACGCCGAAATGCTGGTGACTGAGGATGTGGCGATTTCGCTGCGCCGGGTCACGCGGGCAGCTTGCAAGCGTATCGCACGCGCAGCCTTCGAGCTCGCAAGCGGACGCAAGAAGCATGTCACCGCCGTGCACAAGGCAAATGTCCTGAAACTCGGCGACGGCATGTTTCTGGACGAATGCCGCAAATGTGCGCGGGACTTTCCCGGCATCGCGGTCGATGAGCTGATCGTCGATGCGGCAATGGCGCATCTCGTGCGCAATCCTGCGCAATTCGACGTCATTGTCACGACCAACATGTTCGGGGACATTATTTCCGATTTGACAGCGGAGGCTTCGGGCAGCATCGGCCTCGGCGGCTCGCTGAATGCCGGCGCCGATTACGCCATGGCGCAGGCGGCACATGGGTCGGCGCCCGATATCGCCGGCAAAAATCTCGCCAACCCTTTCTCGCTCATTCTCTCCGCCGCGCTACTATTGGCTTGGCATGGCCGGCGCAAAGCCGAACCGGCCTTCGTCAAGGCCGCGGTGGCGATTGAGCAAGGCGTGGAAGGGGCAATCGCAGCCGGAGAGATTACGCGCGATATTGGTGGTAGGCTCGGCACGAGGGAGGCTGGCGCTGCCCTCGCGGCGCGCCTTCAAAGGGCATGAGCGGCACGGCGGTCGAGGCAGGATTCGTACGCGTCGGGCGGCAGGCAGCCGCGCTGACGCCCATCGAGCAATCGGCGTTGAAGAAAGCAAGCTGGCGGCTCGTTCCGCTGCTGACGCTCGCCTACCTGTTCTCGTACCTCGACCGCAATTGCATCAGCTTTGCCGCCTTGACGATGAACAAGGATCTGGGGCTGACAAACACGCAATTCGGCGCCGCAGCCGCATGGTTCTTCTTGAGCTATACGCTTTGCGAAGTGCCTAGCAACATGGCGCTTTACCGCTTTGGTGCGCGACGCTGGATCGCGCGCATCCTGATTAGTTGGGGGCTGGTCTCGGCGGCGATGGCGCTCGTTTCCGGGCCTGCAAGCCTTTACACCATGCGCTTTTTATTGGGCATCGCCGAGGCCGGCTTCTTTCCCGGCGTGACCTTTTACCTCGCTGCTTGGTTTCCGCGCCAATACCGCACCCGGATCATTGCGTGGTTTCTGGTCGCCATTCCTGCCTCTTCGCTGATTGGCGGACCGCTCTGCGGTCTTCTGCTCCAGATGGATGGCTTTCTCGGCCTCGCCGGCTGGAAGTGGCTTTTCATTATGGTGAGCCTTCCTGCGATCGTGCTTGGTCTTGTCGTGCTCAGAGTGCTGTCGGACCGCCCCGAAGATACGTCTTGGCTCTCGAAGCAGGAATCGGACGCCATTCTCGCCATGCGCGCAGCCGAAACGCATGACCACCTCAAGACTTCACTCTGGGGTGCGCTCGGCGATGTGCGCGTTATCATGCTGGCGATCGTGCAATTCGGCTTTACGCTGGGTTCGTACGGCATTGGCCTCTGGCTGCCGCTCATCATCAAGGACTACCGGCTTTCCGATCTCGCTATCGGTTTTCTGGCGGCGATCCCATATTTGTTTGCCACGGCAGGCATGTTGCTATGGGCGTGGCATGTCGATCGCACCGGCAAAAAGATCGGCAACATGGTTCTTTGCCTGGGATTGGCCGCGGCAGGACTTGCCGGCTACATTTTTTCCGGTTCGCTGGTCTTCTCGCTCGCCGATCTGACCTTGGCGCTCATTGGCGTCACGGCTGCGCGCGGAATTTTTTGGGCAATCCCGCCGCGCATTCTGAGCGGCGCAGGCGCCGCGGGCGGCCTTGCCTTCATCAATTCGATCGGCACCTTCGGCGGCTTCGTCGGCCCATACATGATGGGCATTTTCAAGGATGCAACGGGTGGGTTTACCACTGGCATCCTCGCCATGGCCGGAATTATGGCGGCGACTACGCTGCTCGCGGCGTCGCTCAAATTGGTGCTGCGGCAGGAGTAAGGGGAGTGCAAAAATGGCAATTACGCGACGTGAATTGGGTTCCCTCGCTTTGGGTTCGTTCAGCCTTGGGGTGAGCGAGGCGAAGGCTGCGACATTTGCCGGCGCGACCGACTGCCACGTGCATATCATCGGGCCGAGCAGTAAATATCCCATGGTCACCAACCGGCCGTATACGCCGCCCGAAGCCTCGGTCGCAGCGTTGAAGGCCATGCATGCGAAGCTTGGCATTTCGCGCACAGTGCTCGTCCAGCCGAGTTTCTACGGTACGGATAATTCCTGCATGCTCGATGCCTTAGCTCAGCTTGGCACGAGCGCGCGCGGAGTTGCGGTCGTAGCACCAAATGTCTCGGAGCAGACTTTGCAGGACCTCGACGTGAAAGGCGTGAGAGGGATTCGCATCAATTTGGAATCTGCCGGCAACCGCGACCCCAAAGCCGCCGGCGCGCTGCTCACCACCTATGCCAAAAAAGTAGCGCCGTTGAATTGGCACATCCAGATTTACACGGTTGAGCCGGTGATCGCAAAATTGGTCCAACAGATTGCCGACATGACGGTCCCGGTCGTGGTCGACCATTTCGGCATGCCCGTTCCCCCGGATGGCTGGAAAGCAGCTGAAGTCTTGGTTGACCTTGCACATGCGCGCAAAGTCTATGTGAAGCTGTCGGCGCCCTATCGTTTCTCCAAGCCGTCGGACTACAAGGATGTCACGACATTCGCGCGAACCCTGATCTACGCCGCGCGCGATCACATGCTGTGGGGCAGCGATTGGCCGCATACGCAGCAGATTCCGGGACATCCGGCAGGCGAGATCACGCCATTTTCGAAAATCGACGATGCGGCAATCTTCGATCTGTTCAATTCCTGGTATCCCGATGAAACCACGCGCAAAATGATTCTGGTCGATAATCCGGCAAAGCTTTATCGGTTCTGATCATGGCGAAAGGCAATCGCGAAGCTTTGGAAGAAAACGATTTAGATCGGCGTTCCCTGCTAGCGCTTGCCGGAGCCGCCGCAGCAACAGTTACAGTCGAGAGCGTCGGCTTAGTCGAGCCCGCCGCTGCTCAAGCCAAACCGTCCGACATTGTCTTGATGAACGGGTTTGAGCTTTCGACCGCGATCAAAGCGAAACGCATCTCATGCGTCGAGGTGATGAATGCCTATCTCGACCATATCGCGCGTCTGAATCCGAAGGTGAACGCTATCATATCATTACGGGATCGTGGCGATCTGCTGCGGGAAGCGCGCGAGCGCGACGCACAGCTTGGACGCGACGAATATCTCGGCTGGATGCACGGCTTTCCCCAAGCGATTAAGGACCTCGCGCCAGCCAAGGGCATCCGGATGACGATGGGGTCGCCGATCTTGAAAGATTTCATCGCGCCCACAGACGCGATCCACATCGAGCGCGTAAAACAGGCTGGCGCGATCGTGATCGGCAAGACCAACACGCCGGAATTCGGACTTGGCTCGCAGACCTACAATCCGGTGTTCGGGACCACGCTCAACCCTTACGATCTGAGCAAAACACCGGGCGGCAGCAGCGGTGGCGCCAGTGTGTCGCTGGCCCTGCGCATGCTGCCGGTCGCTGATGGCAGCGATTCGGGCGGCTCGTTGCGCAATCCCGCCGCCTATTGCAATGTGTTCGGCCTGCGTCCTGCTTTCGGTCGGGTGCCCTCGGATGCTGTCGATGGGTTCGCCGCGCCTTTTGGCGTTTCCGGGCCACTTGCGCGTACCCTCACCGATCTCGCAATGCTGCTGTCGATCCAAGCCGGCTATGATGCGCGCGCGCCGCTGTCCGTCCGGCAGAACCCCGCGGTGTTTACACGATCACTGACGCGCGATTTCAAAGGCGTGCGCATCGCCTGGCTTGGCGATCTTGGCGGTTACCTGCCGTTCGAGCCAGGCGTTCTCGACCTTTGCAAAACGGCGCTCAAAAAGTTCGAAGCGATCGGCTGTGTGGTCGACGAAGCCAAACCCGATTATCCGCTTGAAAAGGTCTGGGACTCTTGGGTGAAGTTGCGGGCCTCGCAGAACAGCGCGTCGTTAAAAGCGTATTACGCCGATCCAGCTAAGCGCGCGCTGATGAAACCGGAGGCTCAGTACGAAGTCGAAACCGGCGCGAAGCTCAGCGCCTTCGCTCTTGCCGATGCGGCCGCCGTTCGCACGGCCTGGTATCAAGCGGTCAGGCGCTTCGCCGAGCGCTATGAGTTCTTCATGCTTCCTTCCGCGCAGGTGTTTCCCTTTGATGCAAAGACACACTGGCCCGCCGAGATAAACGGGCGGAAGATGGACACCTATCATCGTTGGATGGAGGTTTGTTCGCTTGTCTCCATGACCGGCTGCCCGTCGCTGAACGTTCCGGCGGGATTCAACGCTCGCGGACTGCCGATGGGATTGCAGATCGTTGGGCGTAATCAGGACGAGCTAGGCTGCCTGCAGCTTGCTTATGCTTATGACCAAGCGACGCGGTGGGTCGAAACGCGACGCCCGGCCCTGCTGGCATCGTGAGGAGGGGCAGATGATTCTGAGCAGACGCGACTTCGGGCTTTTGACAGCCACCTCAATGGGGGCATTTGCTCTTGCCCACAACGTACGGGCCGCAACGCCGATCGCCATGCCGGCGGGCGCTACGGATTGCCATAACCACATAGTCGGGCCGCAGGCGAAATATCCCATGGCAGCGAACCGCACCTATACGCCGCCCGCAGCATCGGTCGCACAATTGCGCGCCTTGCGCGCGCAGCTTGGCGTCGAACGCAATGTCATCGTGCAGCCGAGTTTCTACGGTTTCGACAATCGCTGCATGCTGGATGCGCTTGCCGAGCTTGGGAATTCGGCGCGGGGCATCGCTGTGGTGCCGCTCGATGTGCCGGACGCAGAATTGAAGCGCCTCGCCGGCCTGGGCGTCGTCGGCGTGCGGCTCAATTTCGCCACCGCCGGCATTCGCGATCCCAAGGCGGCGACAGAGGCGGTGTCTGCGTTTGCCCCGCGCTTCCTGCCGCTCGGCTGGCATATTCAGGTGAATACCGAGCTTCCCATCATCGAGGCGATCGCATCGACCATTGCCGGCCTCAAAGTCCCCGTAGTGTTCGATCACATGGGCGAAGCCGTCGCCGCCGACGGAGTGAGCCAGAAGGGCTTTGGCGCATTGACCGAACTGGTTCGCGGAGGCAACGCCTATGTCAAGCTTTCCGCACCCTACAATCTTTCCAAACGGCCGGATTACGCGGATGTTGCGCCCTTGGCGCAGGCGCTGATCGCCGCGCGTGCGGATCGCGTGCTGTGGGGTACCAACTGGCCGCACCCGGGCAGTGTGCGCGGCCGGCCGATTAGCGAAATCAGTCCTTACCAGAAGGTCGACAACCCCAATCTGCTGCGGGCATTTGCGCAATGGTGCCCTGATCCGGCCATGCGCAAGATGATCCTGGTCGACACTCCCGCGCGCCTCTACCGCTTTTCGTGAAGACTAAAAGGCAGCGCAGACAGGTGTTTCGGCCAGGAGCACCGATTCCTGGTTGAAGCGTCGCTTATAGGCATTTCGAATCGCGTCTAGCTTCGCGTCCGCGTCCTGCCCTGCCGGCAGAACAAGGATCAATTCTTTGCTCGCCTCACGCTCAATCATGCCGTCGCCGGCGCGCCATTGACCGTAGACATCGGCTACCGAGAATCCACTGGGAAAGCGCGCGGTGATTTCGCTATCCAGAAATTGCCGCCACTCCTCCTCGCTCACCATAGCGCGACCGGAAACGTTGCGGCCGAAGAACAACTCCGCGCGCATTTCCGGCATGAGTCCTGGGGCACAAGAGGGCGGAATTCCAGCGCATCCGGCAGGCGCGAGCGATGCGCCGATCAGCAGCAAGTACAGTTGCGGGCGCGTCTTCATTCGTATTTGTTCGCCGATGCAGTTCCGCTGTAACCTGCCACGTTCGAGACTGGAAGGACATTCGAGCATGAAACCGGCTGTGCTGTTGGCGCTGTTCCTAAGCGCTTTCGTCACGCTTCCTGGGTACGCGCAGGACCGCGTGCCCGTTTGGGCGGCAGATTTGGCCACGATACGCCACGTGGCAGCGCTGATTCCCGGCGCGCGGCCTCTGCGGGTGAACGTGATCAAATTTGCCGAAAGCCGCCGCACAAAAAACTTTTCGATCAAAGGCGCAGCCAAAGAACCGAGCGTCCAGGCGCGCACCGCATATCAGGTGGTCTACCGCGACGGAACGGTGATGATCGATTCCGGCATGGATTTGCAGGTCCACCGCTTTTTCGGCCGCGGCGTCGAAGAACCGTATTTCCCTGAGGCTGCGAATGAACTGAATCGCGCCTTGCGCGCCGCCAAACTCGTCGTCATGACGCACGAGCATGGCGATCATGTTGCAGGCGTCATTCACACGCCATTTTTCGCCGAGCTTGCGCCGAAGACCGTGCTGACGCGTACGCAAGTGAATACGCTGATGACCGATCCGCAGATGCCTGAGATCAGGTTGACGCCGGACATGGCGAAGCAGTTCCTGATCGTGGATTACGAGAATTATGATCCGTTTGCGCCCGGCATGGCGCTCATCAAGGCGCCCGGCCATACGCCAGGCTCACAGATGATCTACGTCGTTTTGGATTCGGGGAAGGAGTATCTGTTTGCAGGCGATGTTGCCTGGCACATGGATGGCGTAAGGACCGTCACGGGCAAGGATGCGCCGTGGATCGTCGAGGACGAACCCAAAATCGCCGCTGAGTTGAAATGGCTGAACCTGCTAATGATGACAGAGAAGAATCTCTCGATCGTCATCAGCCACGACGACGAGCAAAGGCAGGATTACATCAAGCGCGGAATTCTCGGCGGCCGGCTCGAATAACTTCTATTTCTTGAATGCAGGCTGAGGCGGGGCGGGAGCCGGTTTCGGCGCGGGGGTCGTAAACAGCGCAGCGGTCGATTGGACGATGTTCTTCTTCTTGCTCTTGTCCTGCTTTGGCTTCTTCTTTTCGCGATTGCTTCTCTGTTCCTTGTGCGCCATGGCTGACCCTCCCTGAGATTGCGATTCTGCGATTCAAGGCAAGCTTAGCGCGAGGTTCCGGTGTGAACAACGGCCCGGCCGGAGTGCGGCCGGGCGGTTGTTTATGATTACTGCTGAGCGGCGCGCTGCTGGCGGGGCGGAGCTTGCGGTAGCGCGGGCTGCTGTCCCACCACCTGATTGAGCGCCTGCCAAGCGCACATTTCATCGCTCCAGCCATCGCGGGGCGCCTGTCCGCCCACGCCGATGAAGCCAATGATCTGCTTGCCGGCCCAAATCGGCAGACCGCCGCCGGTCGGGAAATAACCCATGCCGAATTCGCGCGCGACCTCGTTCGGATTGCGCTCGACATTGTACTGCCGCAGGCTGCTCGCACGGCGGGTGAGGCGCGCGGTCTTGGCCTTTAGTTCGGCCGTGGAAATCGCGGTGTAGCGCGCGGCGCCGTCCATGCGGTGCTCATGCACGACATTGCCAAACGTGTCGATGATCACGATCGCGGCGTTCTGGCCATGCTCCGTAGCCATCCTTTCGCAGGCATGCGAGATGGCTTCGGCTGTCGCCGCGTTGATCATGTTGGACTCGCCGATATCCTCGGCTTCTTTGCCGGTGATGACGAGTTTGGGATTGACTTGCTGCGCGATCGCACCGGCAGCGACGAAAGAGAGCGCCGCGGCGGCGATTGCAGGCAGATAGAAGCGTGACTTGATGTTCATGGTTCCTCCGGTTGCAAATTGCCCCACGGCGAAAGCCGGGTGGCAAATTAGCCAGCTTTTTTCCAGAATTCGCCTGTAGGCGCAAGTTGCGGCGAGCCTTATCCTTTGTTCATCCTTTATCCGCGCGCTGGAAGGAGAATTTTCGATGCTGGATTACGCGACGAGGGATTTGGCCTTGGCTATAGTGCATCATTTGCTGATCTTCGCGCTTGCGGCTGCTCTGGCTTTGGAGATTGGAATTGTGCGTAGCGGCCTAACGCGTCAAAACATCCTTCGCGTTGCAAAGATCGATATCTCGTTCGGCGCTTTTGCAGCGGCGATCCTTCTGGTCGGATTTTCGCGCGCCATATTCGCGGCCAAGGGCTGGGCCTATTACTCGATCAATGCATTCTTCTGGGCAAAGATCGGCACCTTCGCCGCGGTCGGCCTATTGTCCATCGGGCCCACGATATCATTCATTCGCTGGCGGCAAGCGTTGAAGAACGATCCCGCTTTTGTGCCCAGCACGCAAAGCATCCGCGGCGTCACGCGCTTTCTCTGGGCGGAGGCAACGCTGTTCGCGTTCATTCCGGCATTCGCGGCAGCGATGGCCCGCGGCTACGGCACACTTGCGCGGTAGGCGTGCAGAATGCAAAAGCCCCGCACAGTTTCCCGTGCGGGGCTTTTGTTCACTGTGATAGCGGGATTCGAGTGTGGAGATTCCCCCCACCCGAAAACGCGTTCCGCGTTTTCGACCTCCCCACAAACAAAGGGGAGGTGGGTTTTTCGTAGTCCGTTCTTTGCAGGCCGGGCGGCGACCGACTCTCCCGCGTGTTAACACGCAGTACCATAGGCGCTGGGGGCTTTAACGGCCGAGTTCGGAATGGGATCGGGTGGAATTCCCCCGCTATGACCACCAGGCCAGCGAAGAACGGCAAAGCCGTTCAGGAAATCAGACATCGGAAATCGGAAATCAGATTCCGACTTCAGATTTCCGAGTTCCGGAACGGCATATCTCTGATCCAGATGAGGTGCGTCACGCGCCTGGGTTCATCACCAGGCATGGGACATTTCCTGCATGAGCGTTCAAGCCGATCGAGCGATTAGGACTGGTAAGCTCAACGCATTGCTGCGCTTACACACCCAGCCTATCAACGTGGTAGTCTTCCACGGCTCTCGGCGAGACCTGGTTTTGAGGTTAGTTTCCCGCTTAGATGCTTTCAGCGGTTATCTAGTCCGCACGTAGCTACCCGGCAGTGCCGCTGGCGCGACAACCGGTCCACCAGAGGTGCGTTCTTTCCGGTCCTCTCGTACTAGGAAAAAATCCTCTCAAGTCTCGAACACCCACGGCAGATAGGGACCGAACTGTCTCACGACGTTCTAAACCCAGCTCACGTACCACTTTAATCGGCGAACAGCCGAACCCTTGGGACCTGCTCCAGCCCCAGGATGTGATGAGC
>Ga0307477_10000744_pt1 | contig 32155 bp, 32 predicted proteins | sample atmos_gasesECM2C_FD_203316 | JGI IMG/M metagenome (GOLD analysis project Ga0307477, IMG submission 203316) | Hardwood forest soil microbial communities from Morgan-Monroe State Forest, Indiana, United States - atmos_gasesECM2C_515 | ecosystem: Environmental > Terrestrial > Soil > Temperate...
TCCAGGGGTCGATTTTTGTATTGGGCGGGATGGTCGGAAGATCGACGGGCGTCGGTTGCGGACCCGGATAGGGTTGTGCCGAGACCGTGGCGCCGCTGGCGAGGGCGAGCGCGAAGGAAAGGGCAAGCGTCAAAATGGCGACGAATCGCGTGAACATAGTTGAAAAACGAAACCTCCGTTCCTCAAGTTCCGCGTCCCGCGGCAACCGTCATGCTCGTGCGCGAAAGTGCAGGCGGCGGCTTGCTCGTCTACCTCACGCGACGGAGTTCGCGCAGTCCCTTCATGCCCGATGCCTTCGTCTTCCCGGGCGGGACGGTCGACGCCGAAGACCGCACGCCCTCGGCGCGCGCGCGCTTGTACGGCGCCGTCGTGGGGATCGACGAAGAGTTCGGGATCGCGGCCTTACGCGAACTCTTCGAAGAAGCCGGCGTTCTGATCGTTTGCGACGCGGCCGGCGATCCGGCGGCGGTCGCGCCGGAGCGCCTCGCGCTCCTACGAGTCGAGTTGAACCAAGGGATTCCGCTTGCGACACTGCTCGAACGGGAGGGATTGTTTCTCGACGCGCGCGAGCTGGTTTATTACTCGCGCTGGATCACCCCCGAGCGCGAACCGCTGCGTTTCGACGCGCACTTCTTCATCGCGACCGCGCCGGAGGGACAGATCGCCGTCGCCGACGCCGTAGAAGTGCACGACGGCGCGTGGTTCTCTCCGCGTGACGCGCTGGAGCGGGCCGACCGGGAAGACTTGCGCATCATGTTTCCCACGCGCAAGCATCTCGAACGGCTCGCGGCGCACGAATCGATCGAGTCGCTGCTCGAGCACGCTCGGTCGAGGAACACGATAAGCGCGATTCTACCGTTCATGCGCGACGGTCGCATCGAATTCACGCACGAAGGTGAAGACTGGTGAGCGAATCGCGCGTCCGGCGCGTCCGCGCCGCAAATCCATCGCCGATGACGCTCGACGGAACGAACACGTACCTGATCGACGCCGGCGACGGCCGAGCGTTCGTGATCGATCCCGGCCCCGCGATACCGGAACACATCGAAGCGATTTGCGCCGAGGCTGCGGACTTCGAATGGACGATCGGCGCGATCGCCGTCACTCACGGTCATCCCGATCACGCGCCCGGCGCGGCGCTGCTGGCCGAGAAAACCGGAGCGCCGGTCTACGCCCATCCTGAAGCGTGCTTTGCGCACGATTTCACTCTCGCGGATTGGGAGCACCTCACGCTCGGCGACACGAGCCTGCGCACGATCCACGCACCGGGACACGCGCGCGATCACCTCGTATTTTGGCTGGAGGACGAAGCGACGCTCTTTACCGGTGACGTCGTCATCGGAAGCGGAACCGTCGTGATCGCGCCGCCGGGCGGCGACATGCGCGTCTATCAGGTGACGCTCGACCGGCTGCGCCGGGAATTCTCGAACGCGCAGCGCATCGACGGAGGTCACGGAGAGAGCGTCGAGGACCCGATGGCGAAACTCGACGAGTACATCGGGCACCGCCGTGCGCGCGAGCAAGAAGTGATCGCGGCGCTCGAAGCGCTCTCGGCATCAGAAGCCGGCGCCGCGACGATCCCGGCGATCGTCGAGCGCGTTTACCACGCGATTCCTCGCGAGCTGTGGCCGGCGGCGGCGCGACAAGTGCTGGCGTATCTCGTCGCCCTCGAACGCGAAGGCCGCGTGAAATCGAAGCGTCTCGACCGTCCGCCCACCGAGCAGGAAGCGGATATCCTCGATCCCGATCTTTCGCGCATCGTCGATCCCGCCAGCCGGGCGGTCGCCGCCGCAGAACTCGGCATCGACCGCGGCGTCAAACAGATCGACGCCTATTATCTGCCTTAACGTAACCTGAAGCGCGAAGGCGCGCGGCCGACCAGGCTGAAGCTGCGCAATACCTTCTTACTCGATGCCGGAGGCCTCGTTGGCAACCAGCGCCTACAATCGCCGCATCGGTGCTCTAACGGTAGTGCTCGGCGCCGTCATGCTGTGTTCTCGCACCATCGCAGTGGCGTCTTGCGAACCGTCGGATCCTACCGGCTATTACGAAGGAACCGCCCGGAGCAAAGAAGCCGGCGCGTTGAGAGTCGCATTGAATCTGCGCTGCGATGCCGGCCGGTATGACGGGAATCTCGTTACTCCGGTGGGCACATTCGCAATACGCGGTGGCTCGTATGCACGGGGCGCGCTCAACTTGCGGTTCGGAGGCGGAGCGATTGGCGACGAGGGTGTCATCGTGCTGAAGGTCGATGGGGACAATGCGATAGGTTCGTTTCAGTTGGCGGCGGACTCAGGGCCGCTCGCGTTGAGTCGGACGGGTCCCGCACACGTGCTCGCCGCCGGCGAACCCGACCTTGCGATTACCAAGCAACAATGGCATGACGACCTGCATTTCCTCGTCGCGGAACTCATGACGAAGCACGTCGATCCTTTTTTCGTTACTCCGCGGCAGAAACTGGTGGCCGAGGCCACCGCTCTTGACGCTCGGCTCGATACGCTCGATCCCGATCAGATTTACATGGGAATGGATCACGTTGCAAACCTCGTCGGGGATGGCCACACGTTTGTGGAGTTTCCGCCCAATCTCGCTCTGTTTCCGCTGGTCGTTCGGCGGTTCGGCGTCGATTATCGCGTCGTCGAGGCGACCGGCGCCGGCCGCCAAGCGTTAGGCATGCGGGTGCTCGGTATCGGCGACATGTCCGTTGGGAAGGTTTACGACAAACTCTTTGCAGCGATCACGCCGGTTGGCGAAACAGAGGCTCTGCGCGACGCTCGGGCGCAAAATTTTCTCAACATCGGAATGGCCCTGCATGGACTAGGCGTCATCCCGGGTCGCTCCAGCGCGACGTACAAAGTGGAAGGCGACGATGGTAAGACCAGGGATCTGACCTTGCAGTCGCTTTCACAGGCGGAGGCAAACGCGGCCGAATGGGACTGGGTTTTTGCGAACCGCCCGTTATATCGGCAGCGCCCAAAAGAGGGCTTTTGGTACGCGTACCTGTCGGAGCGTAACACGGTTTATTGCAGCTTTCGCTCGTATACGAACCTGAACGTCCTCGCCCCCATGTTTATAGATTTCGTTAAGACGAAGCAGCCTAACAAACTCGTCATCGATCTGCGATTGAATGGCGGCGGTGATTACACGGAGGGTCTGAAGTACTTGATCCAACCGATTACGGGCCTCGATTCGGTTAATCGCAAGGGACACTTATTCGTACTGATCGGCCCTTCGACGTTTTCGGCAGCGATGTCGAACGCAGCCCAGTTTCGAACGATGACCAACGCTCTGCTGGTCGGACAAACCATCGGCGAGCGACCCAATAGTCCTCAGGAAGCAAACGAGGAGCGGCTTCCGAATTCGCACCTTCTGCTGCGCTACTCGACGAAATACTATCATTTCTTGCCGAGTGGCGCGAACATGATCGTGCCCGACCAAGAGATCGAGCCGACGTGGCAGGAATTCAAGGCCGGCCGCGACCCGGTTTTGGATTGGGTACTAGCCTCACCATGAGACTGCGGCAGACCAAACCATCAAACGATCGGATGCAGTTCGATTCGCTCGATCGCGACGGTTACATGATCCTGCCGAACGCTCTCGATCAAACGGGTCGGACTCTGGTACTCGACCGAATCGGCAGCCTTCTAGAAACCGCAAAGTCCGAGCCGGCCTGGAAAACGGGCGGAACGCTGCACCTCGATTTGCCGAATGAAGATCCGGCGTTCGCGAAAATCGCTTCGCATGCGCCGATCGCTGCGGCTATCTCGCATTTACTCGGTCCGGGTTACGAGAGTCCGCGTATCTCGTACCGGGCGCCGCTGCCGGGTTTCGGCGCGCAAGCGCTTCACCGGGACCATATTACGCCGGCACGACCCGGCGAATGCCGGGTCGCAACCGTGATCGTCGCGCTTGTCGCCTTCAGTAACGAGAACGGAGCAACGCGCGTTATGCCCGGCTCGCAGTCCATCCCCGATATTGGCGCCCCGAAACAATCGGGTGTCCCCTTCAAGGGCGAGCGCGTGATCGCGTGCGCGGCCGGCTCGGCGATCGTCCTCAACGGACACATCTTTCATTCCGGAATGCAGAACCGCTCGCAATCCCGTCGCGACGCGCTGCAGATCGTGTACGTCCGAAAAGGCGAGCGCTACTATGCGTCGGTATAGATGCTGGCCGATTTTTTAGCGCGCTTCACTTGGATACGAGCGTACCCAGCTGCGCCGGCATTTCGAGCACGCGCGCGACAGCCGCACTGAACGCGAGTTGATCACCCATGGGGACGACATCGATGCCCGCGCTCCGATCGAGGCCACATGCATCCGAAACGACGACTGGTATCCCCATAGCCGCCGCAAGCAGCAATCGCCGCGGTTGGTTTTCTACGAATGCGGGCAGCACGACCGGCCCAACGCCTAGCGCCTCCGAAAACGACTTCCGTTCGACGGACACGTCTTCCCAAAAACGCGAGTCTTCTAAGTCGGGGCCGGTGAGGATTACGCGCAGTCCGAGCTCGCGCGCAACCTGGCGAACCTCGTACGCACCGCCCCTCCCCAGCGTCGACGCCGGAAAAACGATCGTGTTCTGCGCTCGGGGAGAGAGCCGCAGACCGTCGCGTTCCGCCGGAACGGGCACGTACCAGGGTAGACGCTTCGCTCGTGCGCCGAGCGAGGCAGCGACCGCAGCGTGCGGCGTGAAGATCGTCCGAGCACCGGCGAGCGCGCGATCCTCGTCGTCGAGCAGGCTTTCGTCGACCCGAAAATCCTTTAACGTCGGACTCTCGGGGTGCAGCGCATACGCCCGATCGAGCGTGCGCTGCACGACGCGCATCGGCATACCGGTCATAAGGACGTCATATGTTCGCCCGCCTAAATGCTTGCCGGTCCACAGCGCGGGTAGGAGATGCTGCATCACGACGACGTGGGTGACGTCGTACGGCAGTTTCGACGCGAAGCCGTTCGCCATGCGTCGCGCCCACGAGATCAGGAGTCGCTGCCGGGCGGCTCCGTGCTGTGCCATTCGGCGCGACTGATAGGAGCGGAGTAACGCGAGCGGCGCGCTCTCACGAACCTCGTCCACAACCGACGTGTTCCAACGATAGTTCGCCGAGCCGCGTCGCCGCCCGTCGAGCGGCAGAACGAGGGTGTCGCGTCGTTCGGCGACGGACGCGATATATGCGTCATATTCAGGCCAATATGCGTCGAGGAGGAAGGCGCTACGCCCGGCGGCCGTCTCGACGCGACCGGGCAAGATGTGCCGAAAGCAGTCCTCAACAGAGCAGCTCGCGCAGTCACCGGTGGGCGCCGGCCGCACCGGCGCGACCTCTGCGACGCGTGCAACCGACCGTTTGGGCGCAGGCGCGGCGCCCATTCCCCAATACCGAACGACGAGCGAATCCGAAGTTAACGCGACCTCGATGCGCACGTCGTTGCTCGGACGAAACCGGAGGTCGACGTAGTTCCAGAAAACCGTCGCGTCCCGACCGATTTCCGCCAGCGAACCGCGCACCACCGCCGTATGCGCGTGCCGCTCGACGATCTCAAACCCCGCGCGCAGCGCGGCATCGTATAGCGCATTCGAGAGCTGGCACAATCCGCCGCCGACACTGGGTACGAGACACCCCTCGCGCAACTCGCGTCCGGCCACGTATCCGCTTCGTCGCGTCGCCCGGCCGACGTGCTTCCAAAAACTGAAGACCTCACCGGCCGGCACTCGCGCCCCGTCGACGCGCCTCGCCGCAACCCGAAGATTGTGTATCTTACCGAGCGTCAAGGCGCGTTCTGCATCGTTCGCTTCATGACCGACAGGCCATAGCGCGCCGGCCGATTCCGCCAGCAGTACCTCGCCCCCACGCGCGTCGCTCGGACCGTATCGCTGCGTACCTTCACGGAGATCGCGAACGATGCGCGCACCCTGAAGAAGCTGCGTCTTGGTGCGGAACCGCAGCGCTGACCAAACCGTCGGAACCGACGACTGCACAGGTAAAGCCGTTTCGCCGTCCACCCTCGCGCCGCCCGGCCAACCGGGGAAGGACGGAGCCAAACTTCGCAAGCAAGGCGAATTAGGTAATCGCTAAGACGACTTTCCCCATCTGTTCGCCTTTGAGGACGTGCTCGGCGGCGGCGACGACATCGTCCATCGGGTAGACGTGGTCGATCACCGGCTTCAGCCCGCCTTCTTCGAACAATTTCAACATCGCGGCGAAATCGGCCGGACTGCCCATCGAACTGCCGAGAACCGAGAGGTGTTTCCAAAAAATCGAAAATGGGCGAATCTTCGAATCGCCGCCGGTCCCGCCGTAGATCGCGACGCGCGCACCATAGCGCGCAATGTCCAAGCACCGGGCCAGCACCTCGCCGCCGTTGCAGTCTACGATCAGCGTCGGACCTCCTCCGGAGAGTTTGCGCGCCGTCTTGTGCCAATCGAGATCGGTCTTGTAGTTGATCCCCTCGTCGGCGCCGAGTGCCTTCGCGCGCGCCAGTTTCTCATCGCTGCCCGAGGTCACGATCGTTCGCGCGCCGACATGGACGGCGTACAACAACACGAACGTCTGCACGCCGCTGCCGACACCGGGAATGAGCACGACGTCGTCCTTCGTAATTTGCCCGCGCGTGAAGGTCGCGCGGTACGCCGTCATTCCTCCGAGCGGGATCGCCGCCGCCTCTTCGTCACTGAGGTCGATCGGCTGCGGATAGACGTTTTCCGCCGGCACCGCAACGTATTCGGCAAACGTCCCATCGGCCGGCATCCCGACGATCCGTGCGTTCGCGGTCAGCGTATTCGGATCGTCGTCCCAACCGATCTCGGGATTGATGACGACCGGCGTTCCGATCGTGGGCTCGGTGACGCCTTTGCCGCGCGCGGCAACCTCGCCGCAGCCGTCCGAGCCGGGCGTCACCGGCAACGTGATGCCCGGATAAAGTCCCTGCGTGATGAAGACGTCGCGCCGGTTGAACGCGGCGCGTTTGATCTTGACCAGGATCTCACCGGCAGCCGGCTCGGGCCGCGCGATCTCCTCGACGTGCAATTTCTCCGGGCCGCCGATTTCGTTCAATCGTACCGCGCGCATGAGAGGCATTATACGAAACCGCTCGCCGCGGTGGCGCCCTTCCGCTGAAGTTCGAGTTGGCGGAGTTCGACGCGGCGGATTTTGCCGGAGCGCGTCTTCGGCAACTCGGAGACGAATTCGATCTCGCGCGGATACTTATACGGCGCGGTCACGCGCTTGCAATGATTCTGCAACTCGCGCACCAGCGCGTCGTTCGCCTCGTTCCCGGGCCGCAGGACCACGAATGCTTTCACGACGTTGCCGCGATCGGGATCCGGACTTCCCACGACCGCCGACTCAAGCACCGCGGGATGTTCGAGCAGCGCGCTTTCGACCTCGAACGGACCGATCCGGTACGCGCCGGAAGAGATCACGTCGTCGGCGCGGCCGACGAACCAAAAATAGCCGTCGTCGTCGAGCTGCGCGCGATCGCCCGTGATGTACCATTCGCCGCGTCGCGAAGCGCGCGTCTCCTCTTCATTCTTATAGTAGCCTCGAAACAACGTGGGAGGATCGCCGCGCAGAGCGATGTCGCCGACGTCTCCGGTCTCGCACGGCTTCCCGTCGGCATCGACCACGCCGACGTCGTGTCCGGGCGTCGGTTTGCCCATCGAACCCGGCCGGACTTCCATCCCGAGCCGGTTCGCGACCAAGAGCGAATTCTCGGTCTGACCGTAGCCGTCAAGGATCGTGATCCCGAAGGCATCTTTCCAACGCGCGAGCACTTCGGGATTGAGCGGTTCGCCGGCCGACACGCAATGACGTAGCTTCGGCAACTTCCAGCGCTCGCCGAGTCTTTCGAGTTTGGCCTCGATGCGATACTCCGTCGGAGCTTGGCACAAGACGGTGACCTCGAGGTCACGCAACAGATCCATGCGTTGCGCCGGTTCAAAGGCGCCTTCGTGCAACACGATCGCCGAGCCGCACGACCACGGCCCGAGCAAAACGTTCCAGAGCGATTTCGCCCAGCCCGTTCCGGCCGTGCACCACACGAGATCGTCGCGCTTCGCATCGAGCCAGTACTGGGCTTGCATCCGCTTCGCGTAGGTGAACGCATGGTTGTGGACGACGCCCTTGGGGTCTTTGGTCGTCCCGCTGGTGTACACGATGTAGCACGTGTCGTCACGCGACGTCGGATTGCCGGCGTACTCCGGACCCTTCTCGACCGGTGCGTCGAGTGACGTCCAGCCTGGGGCTGAGCCGCCGACGAGCAGATAGCGTGTCACGTCCGGCGTCTGCTCGCGCATCAGATCGACCTCGTCCCGATTGCTCGCGTGCGCGATCATCGCCGAAGCGCCGGAGTGATTGGCGCGGAACGCGAGATCCTTGGCGCGTAATTGTTCGGCGCTCGGTATCGCGACCGCGCCCAACCGATCGAGGGCAAGCATCGCGTAGATCCACGCCGGGATCTTTGGAAGGACGACGACGACGCGATCGCCTTTGGCGATCCCGAGGTCCCATAAAACCCCCGCCCAGCGACGCGACGCCGCCGCGAGTTCGGAAAACGTGACATCGTGCCGCTGACCCTGGTTATCGACGAACAGCAGACCGCGCCGGTTTTCGCGGCCGAGAACGTCGACGACGTCCCGCGCGAAGTTGAAGTCTTGGGGGACGTCCCACGCGTACGTTGCCGCTTGCATGCCCGGCCCATTCGCGGGCCCGCTCGTTCTCCCCGGCGAATCACGGTTCGCCATGGATTTCGCTCGACCGTTCTTTTCGATGCTCGACTCGGAGACGCTCGTGCGCGGTTCGCGCATCAAGCTGGGAAAGAGCGTGCGCATCGCCGGCGTTCCCGCGATCTTGGTGGGCGTCGCGTGCATCGTGGCGGTCAGCGGCGCGATGAACGTCCTGGAGAAGGCGGCGCCGATGCTTCCCGAGACGCTGCGCGAGGCCCGCGAGCTTTGGAGGTCCGTCCGCAGCGAGCGTCGTGAATTGAATCCATGATTCAGGAAGATTCCATGCGCGCGCTGATCCGGCGCAGCCTCCCCGACGCCCAGGTCGAGATCGTCGATCTGACCGGCACCCACGACCACTTCGCCGTGTTGGTACGCTCGAAGGCTTTTTCGGGGATCCCCCTCATGGATCGCCACCGCATGGTTGAAGGCGCCGTCGCCGACGCCCGCGCCGACGGCCGAATCCACGCTATGTCCATCCGCACCGAAATTTTGGAGTAAACATGCCCGACGTCGATACCCTCCGCCAACAAATCGAACAAGAGATCGCCCAGAACACCATCGTGGTCTACGGCAAGGGGACCAAGGATATGCCCCGCTGCGGATTCACGCTCGAGACGATTGAGTTTTTCAATCATTTCGGCAGGCCGTTCGAGGTCGTCGACGTTCTCGAAGACATGCCGAAGCGCGAAGCCCTCGCGCAGATGACGAACTGGCCGACGCTTCCCAAAGTGTTCATCGCCGGGAAATTTTACGGCGACACCGACATTCTCGGTCCGATGGCCGAGAGCGGCGAGCTTCAGAAAGTTTTGGGCGAGGCCTTCGCCGGCCGGCCGGAACCCGCGCCCGTCATCAAACTCCACTGATCCCGCTTTGCTCGAACTGTACGAACCGCGCGACGAGGCGGCGTGGCTTGCCTCGCTGCGCTTCAGGGTCGAGGTTCGGCCGCGGTATTGCGAGTGCGACGGCCTCGGTCACGTCAGCAACACCGTGTACCCTGAATACCTCGAGTTTGCGCGGCTGCAGTATTTCATCGCCGCGGGCGACCCCGAGCCGGGGCCGTTCGCCTACGCGCACGTAACCGCCGAACTTCAGCTGCGCTACACGGCGGCGTGCTTTTACGACGAGCCGCTGCGTATCGGTTCGAAGCTCACGAGCCTCGGCCGCTCGAGCGCGAGGATGGAGCAGGCAATGATCGGCGCCGACGGGTCCGTCCGCGCCCTCGCCCGAGTCGTCGTGGTCCGCTCGATCGACAACGCCACCGTCCCTTGGACGGACGCGCAGCGGTCGGCCCTCGAGCGCTTCGAAGGCCGCTCCTTCTCCGGCTAGCGGCTCCCGGGGCGCTCGACACCCGCTGCTCGCGGGGGCGGCGCCCCATGGGGGTCGGCGATCTTGCCCGCCGGCGAGGCCAAGATGGCGGCGAGTTCGGCGCCCTGCAGCATCTGAGCCACATCGCGGTGGGCAGTCACGATGCAGAAGAACCCAAACGTCGCCGTTCCTTGATTCACGAACTGATGCGGCTGGAGTGGGGCGACGTAGACGACGTCGTGGCTTCGGACTTCACGGACCTCCTCGCCCACGATTGCCTGGCCAACGCCCTCGCCGACGATCACAAAGTGCTCGTGCTCGTGTTTCTCGAGCCGAGTGACCGCGCCCGGGGGCACCTCGAAGTAGCGGACCTCGAGCTCCGGGCCCGGGTCTGAAAGGTTCGCCTTCCGCCCACCGACGAGCGTATGGCGCACGACCTTCGAGAGCTCGCCTGGGACGTAGCCTTCCGGCTCGACGCCTCCCCAGCCGGTCGCTTCACGCTCCGTAAACGGCCTTTGCACAGATTTCATAATGTCAGGTGTGTTACACAAGGTTCCGCTCCCGCCGCGCGATAAAGTCCCCTTGTGCTCCCTCGGCACCCCCCGAGGGCAGGTTTCTCGCAACCCGCAGTGCAGGGGCCTTCGCGTGTGACGTCACGGTCCGCGACGATGTTCCGACGAGAAATCGCGATGTTCAAACATCACCCCCCTCACTCTCCCTCATAAGGAGACCACGTGTCCATATTTCTCAGAGTAACGGCTTCGATTCTCGCCGCCGTCCTCGCCGTTGGACCCATAAGTGTGGCAACGGCTTCAGCGGCAGGCAGAACCGAGATCGCGCAAGCCGGCGCTGCCCAGACCAGTACGTTAACGGGCAAAGCTATCGACTCTTCCACCAACAAGCCCGTCCCCGGCGCGACGGTTACCGTCAGCGGTGGTTCGCAAACCTATACCGCGACCACGAAGGATGACGGCTCATTTTCCTTGAGCCTGCCCGCCGGCATTTACGACATCACCGTCAATAAGGGCGGGTTTCAGACGGCGAGCGTGAGCGGCTATGCTGTAGCGACCGGTACGAATGCCGTTTCGATCACGCTCGTCGAAGCAAGCTCGACCACGCTGAAGACGATCGGCCGCGTGTCGGTTACCAGAGCGAGTTCGATCAACACCAGCGCGACGTCGGTGACGGGCCTCGATTCGGCCATCATCAATCAACGCGACCTTCCAAACCTCGAAGATACCGTCGCCGAGTTGCCGGGCGTGTCCCTCGCGCGCACCTCGTCGTCGACGGCCAATCTGTTCTTCAACGTGCGAGGAACGTGGGCCGAGACGAAAGTCAACATCGACGGACATCCGCTCTCGGTCGGAACGTTTGGCCTCTGGAACGCAAACTACGCGCAGGCCGGAATCTTCGACCAAGTGGAAGTGCTCAAAGGCGCCGCCCTCAACGGACCGACCGCCGGCGAATCCGCTTTTGGAACCGTCAACCTGAGAACTCGGGACTTTTCGCCGAAGAATTATGTCGAGCTCAAGGGCGGGTTCGATAGCTACGCCGGAAGTATGTACACGCTCTACGGAAACGTCAACGCTCTCAACGATCGGCTCTCGGTTCTCGTCGGCAAGGCCTTCTCAAGCTACAAAGGCCCTTCCGACAACTACATAGCCAATCGCATCGGGTCGGGCTTGCCCACCGGAGCCTTGCTCGGCATCGGCACCGTACCGAGCGGATATGCATCGCTCAATCAATATCAGGCCGATCTCAGCGATCGGTACAATCTCGAAGGCGAGCTGGCGAAGGTGCGTTATCGCCTCTCGCCGGTCACGTCCGTTACCGCCGAATACTTGGGCTTGCAAGGTCAATATCAGCCCCAAGCGGGTTCGTACGCGAGCCTCGAAGGCAACGGCACGATCGCGCCATGCTTCAACGGAGGCACTCCCGCCGCGACCGCCGCCGCGTGCACGGTCACGTCGATCTACAATCCGCCGTACGCACAAAACCTCATCGGCACGACGGTTCCGCAATACAACTTCTTCCCCGGCTCGTACATCCAGAACAACGAGCCCCAATTCTCAGCCGAACTTCGCACGTCGTTCCGAAACGACACGGTCCTGGTTCGCCCGTACACCGCGCTCGTCAACCGCTTTATCAGCGGAGTCAACGAAGTCTTGACTCCCGGCGAAAACGGCGGCTGGTTCCAAGTGACCAACGTCGCGAATTGCCAGGAAATCTTCGTCTCCGCGAGCGTCGCCAACGGCGGGGCGAAAGGACCCTGCTTCCCGCAGAACATGACGCCCGGATACTATCCGGCCTATATCGGCACGGGCCCGGCACCGTTCCCCTTCCGTCCGGCAACGACCACGACCGCGCCGACCTGCACGGCGGCAAGTCCGTGCTGGACGACGGCGACGGGTCAAGCCAACGACGGCGGGATCGCGTTCGGCTCGCCGTTCAGTCAGCCCGAGATCGACCGGCTGCGCGGCGGCACCTTCCAATACTTCCACCCGTTCGGCGACAATCTGCTCAGCTTCAGCTACGATTATCACACCGACGATACGTACTCGACGACGGGTGACACGACCATACCGCTAGCGGGCTGTACGCCCGTCGTCGGAAGCGTCTTTAGCAATTCTGCCGCGGCGACGGGTATCGGTGCTCAGCCGGGGTGCGCGCTCGGGTTTTACAACATTCCGGGGACTTCGAACTCGCCGTTCCTGCCGAGAACCAGCATCTCTATCCCGCCGACACAAATACACGATAGCGATTGGGCTCTCACCGGAACGTTTCAGGTAACTCCCGCCGTCCAGCTCGCGCTGGGAGCGTACTACGAGCATTACTACTCGTACGCCCAGACCGAAAACCCGGCACTGCTCAACCAATACGCGCTGCCCATAGCTGCCGGCGGCGCGGGGAGCGCGTCGGCCGCGCCGGTTTCACTTGTCGGCGTGCCGAACTCGTTTAGCCACTTCGACCCCCACGTCGGCTTGGTGTTCCGCGCCAACCCGGATACCGCGATCCGATTGTCAGGCGGCTCTTCGGTGACCATGCCGTACGCATCGCTCATCTCGGGCCTCGGCAGCGTCACGATCCCGAACGCCGCGAACAACCAACAATACACGGTCGGGCTAGCCAATACCCAACTAAAACCTGAAACGACCATTGCCTATGGCTTGGGAGCAGATTTCCGTCTACCCAACGCTACGATTCTCTCGATCGACACCTACAACAACACCATCCACAACATTTTCATGAGCCAGACCAGCCCCATTACCTGTCCGTCCGCATTCGATCCCGCCAACGGTGGGACGGCTGTCGGAGGATGCTACCAGTCGCAGACACTCAACGGCCCGATCGGCCGCTTCTACGGCGTCGAAACGACCCTCAACAAGATCGTCCCCTACGGATTCGGTTGGATCCTCTCGTTTACGGCGCAACGCGCGTATCTGGATCAGTTGCCGTTCGCACTGTATACGGCGGTCTGCCCACCCGCGCCCGCAGTTTGCAACACAAACGTCTCCGCGTTTTCTCCGCTGGTCAATGGGAAGCAGCTCGACGGAAGCGTCAACAGCCAAGGCTCGGTGCCGTACGCGAAAGGCTATGCCGAACTCCGCTGGAGCGGCTCGCGTCATCAACTGTTCACCTTCGGAATGGACTACGAGGGAGCCAACAACTCCACGTACGGACCCGCCTACACGCTGTTCAACAGCACCGCGCGGTGGGATATCATCCCGCAAACGACGTTCCAAATGGCGGTCGACAATTTCTTCAACCTCAACACCGGCCCGGGCCAGGTACGCGCCCTGTTCGGCCAGGGAAGCCGAACGATCTGCGAAGGGACGAACACGATCGGCGGTCCGCTCGTGTTTAACTCGAGCGGTTGCTTCTCGAGTCCGAAATCGATTCAGTGGGTCCCGCCGCGGACATTCCGTTTCACGCTAACGCGGCGTATAAGCGACTAAAAAACCACTCCCAGCTCGAAGGCCCGCCGGAGCAATCCGGCGGGCTTTCGGTTTTACGCCGCTCTTCAACAAAAGGGGCCCCCATTTTGCGCCAGCAAAATGGGGATAAATGAACTACTGGTTGTTCAAGAGCGAGCCCGACACGTTCAGTTTCGAGCGGCTCAAACGCGAAGGCCGCACCGAATGGAGCGGCGTGCGAAATTTTCAAGCGCGCAACAACATGCTGACGATGAAAGTCGGCGACCTCGGCTTCTTCTACCATTCGAGCATCCCCGAACCGGGGATCGCCGGCATCGTGAAGGTCGTGCGCGAGGCCTATCCCGATTTCACCGCGCGCAAGCGTGGAGGCGAATACTACGATCCGAAGGCGAGCGAAGCGAACCCGATCTGGCAGATGGTCGACGTCGCCTACGAACTGGATCTGCCGCGCTTCGTTTCGCTCGCCGAGCTGCGCGCGAATCCCGCGCTGGCGCCGACGATGGTCCTGCTGAAGCGCGGGTCGCGCCTATCGGTGCAGCCGGTCCACGTGCGCGAGTGGAACATCATCCTCGCAATGGCAGATTTACCACCCGTCGGGGTCTTTTAGACGGTCTCGGCGGGGCCCAGCAGAACGTCTTGCGCGCAGAGCTCGGGCTCGGCGCCGAGCGGTTTGCGGCGGACGTACGAACCGTCGGGGCGCAACCAGCGCGTCTTACAATTGTCGGCCAGCAAGACGGCGAGCATGTCGTCGCAGATGTGGTCGCGGAGCGATGCGTCCAATACCGGGACGACCGTCTCGACGCGCCGGTCGAGATTGCGCCCCATCCAGTCGGCGCTGCCGATATAGACTTCGCGTTCGCCGCCGTTGGCGAATACGAAGATTCGAGAGTGTTCGAGGAAGCGTCCGACGATGCTTCGCACGCGAATCGTCTCGCTGACGCCCGGGATACCCGGCCGCAACTCGCACATCCCGCGCACGATCAGATCGATCGCAACGCCGGCTTGCGATGCGCCGTAGAGCTCGTGCACGATCCCCGCATCGCTGATCGCATTCATCTTCGCGACGATCGCGGCCGGGCGCCCCGCTCGGGCATGCTCCGCTTCGCGCCGAATCAGATTGACAAAGCCGGCCCGCATCGAAGTGGGCGCGACCAACAAGCGCTCGTAACTGGTCTCTTTCGCAAAGCCCGTTAGACTATTGAAGAGCTGCGTCACGTCGGCTCCGAGTTCGGGCCGGCAGGTGAACAGCGAAAGGTCCGTATACACGCGCGCGGTACGCTCGTTGTAGTTGCCGGTGCCGAGGTGCACGTAGCGTCGAATCCCCTCGGGCTCGTCCCTTACGACTAATATCACTTTCGCGTGGACCTTCAAACCCGGGATTCCATAGACGACGTGCGCGCCGACGCGTTCTAAGTTGCGCGCCCACAAGATGTTGTTCTCTTCGTCGAAGCGCGCCTTGAGTTCGATGAGCGCCGCCACTTGCTTGCCGTTTTCGGCGGCTTCGATCAGCGCCTGAACCGTCGGCGAATGTCCCGAGATGCGATACATCGTCTGCTTGATCGCCAGAACCTGAGGGTCGTCCGCCGCCTGCTGCAAGAATTGCAAGACCGGATCGAACGAGTCGTAGGGATGATGTAAGAGGACGTCGCCCTCCCGAATGACGGCGAAAATATCGGGCTGCCCGACCAGCCGCTTCGGAATCGCCGGCGTGAAGGGCGGATCGCGGAGTTCGGCTCGGTCGATGTTGGCCAGCGCCCAGAGATCGGACGTCCCCAACAAGCCGTCGATCTCGTACAAGTCGACCTCACCGAGCTCGAGCGCTTCGAGGAGCAGACTTCGAATGTGAGCGGGCGTCGACGCTTCGACTTCAAGCCGGACCGCTTCGCCGAAGCGCCGTTTGCGCAACTCCGATTCGATTGCGCGCAAGAGATCGTCGGCTTCGTCTTCTTGAATGTCGAGGTCGGCATCGCGGGTAACCCGGAAAAGGAACGACGCGCGCACGTCCATTCCGGGGAAGAGCGCGTCGAGGTTGTGCGCGATGACGTCTTCGAGTCGCACGAAGCGGCGCTCGCCGGCGGCGGACTCGATCGGCATGAAGCGCGGTAAGCTCGGCGGGACCTTCACCCGAGCGAAGTGTGTCACCGGGCCCTCGTCGGTCTCTTCTTTCATCTCGACGCCGAGCGAGAGCGACAGGTTCGAGATGTATGGAAACGGATGGCTTTGATCGACGGCCAGCGGCGTGAGCACCGGGAAGACGCGCTCTTCGAACGTATGGCGCAATTCCTCGCGACGCGTCTCGTCGAGCTCGTCGTAGCGAACGATGCGAATCCCGGCCGCCTCGAGTGCCGGGAGGAGACGCTCGCGCAACAGCTGCGAGAATCGATCGAGAGAACGGCGCAGCCTCGACGAGATCGCCTGCAGCTGTTCTTCCGGCAAACGGCCGTCGTTCGAACGCTTGTGGACCTCGGCCGCGATCTGCTGTTTGATGGCCGCAACGCGGATCATGAAATACTCGTCGAGGTTGGTTGAAAAGATCGCCAGGAATTTCAGCCGCTCCAATAACGGGTTGCGCTCGTCGAGCGCCTCTTCCAGGACGCGGTCGTTGAATTCCAGCCACGAAAGCTCGCGGCTGTAGTATAAGGAGGGGTCGTCGAGTGCTAGCGGCGGCTGCGCCGGTTTTTGGAGCGGCTGGAGGGAGATTTCGCCGGTCTGCGCCGGCTGCGAAGCGAGCATAAAGAAGGACGCTCGGTTTTCGCCCGACGTCCGGCGAAACCCCATGGGCACCGTATGGACCTCTTGCTTCATGTTCGAGATCATCTGGCTTTGGCGGGGTCGGCGCTCGCCGCGGCGTTCGCCATCGCCATTCCAATAGGCAGCGCGCTCGCGCGCGCCGGGGTCGCCCGCAGCGCCTGGTTGAGCGCGGTCGGAACGGCGCGCGTCATCCCGAGCCTCGCCGTCTTGGCGCTGATGTTGCCGTTGATCGGCATCGGCTTCGCGCCGTCTTTCGTCGCGTTGACCTTGCTCGCGATTCCGCCGATCGCGATCAATACAGATCTCGGACTGCGCGGCGTCCCCGCCGCAATGCGCGATGCGGCGCGCGGCCTCGGTATGACCGACGGTCAGATTCGGCGGCGCGTCGATTGGCCGCTGGCTCTGCCCGTGGTTTTCTCAGGCATCCGCATCGCGACGGTCGAAGTCATCGCCAGCGCGACGCTCGCGGGCTTCATCGGTGGCGGCGGGCTCGGCGAATACATCATCAACGCGCTCGCATCGAATCAGATGGGACAATTGCTCGAAGGCTCGGCCAGCGTCGCCGTCCTCGCCTTATTGGCGGATGCGATCCTCGCCGCGATCGAACGCCGTCTCGCGTTCAGCGATACGAATCCCGCCCTGGCCCGCGTCTGATGCGCTTCGCACGAGCGCTGACGCGCCGCAAGACCCTCACGCTCCTTGCCGGCGGCACCGTCACTTGGGGCCTGCTTACCGCCTGCCGGCGAGGTTCGCCGAACGGCGTCGCCGTCGGCTCGAAGGATTTCACCGAGGAACTCATCCTCGGCGAAATGTACGCGCAGCTGCTCGAGAAGCACGCTCTCGCGGTCTCGCGTAAGTTGAATCTCGGCGGAACGCAGGTCGCAATGGAAGCACTTTTACGCGGCGACATCGACCTCTATCCGGAGTACACCGGGACGGCGCTCATCACCGAACTGAAATTGAAGCCGCGCGGCGACGCCGCTTCGATCTACCGCACGGTAAAACAGGAATACGAGCATCGCTACAACCTGGTGTGGCTCGACCCGGCGCCGATGAACGATACGCAGGCGCTCGCAATGACCCAGGCCGGCTCGGCGAAGTATCATATCCGCACGCTCAGCGACCTGGCGAAAGCGGCGCCGCAGCTCCGGCTCGGAGCGATCCCGGAATTCACGACGCGCGAAGACGCGCTGCCCGGCTTGCAGCGGGTCTACGGCGGCTTTCAATTCAAATCGGTAAAATTGTTCGACATCGGTCTGAAATACAAAGCCCTCGAAAGCGGTCAGGTTGACGTCGTGGTCGCGTTTGGTACCGACGGTCAGATCGCCGCCGATCGTTTGGTCGTGTTGATCGACGACAAGCATTTTTGGCCTGCCTATCAAGTCGCGCCGGTCGTGCGCCGCTCGAGTCTCCAGCGGCATCCCGAAATCGCCGGCTCTCTCAACCAGCTTGCGCCGCTGCTGACCGATCCCGTTATGCGCGATCTCAACGAGAAGGTCGACGGCGCGAAGCAAGAACCCGCCGACGTCGCGCGCGATTTTCTCACCGCGCACAAGCTCGTGTGACCCCGGACCATCGGCAGTCGGGTGCGGCCGTTCGTTTGCACGACGTCGCGGTGCGCTATCCCGGCGCCGATCGCGACGCGGTCGGCGGCGTCGATCTCGAGATCCCGGCGGGTGCGCTCGTGGTCTTGCTGGGGCCGTCGGGTTGTGGCAAGAGTACCTTGCTGCGCACGGTCAACCGGCTCGTCGTACCCTACCGCGGGACGATCGCCGTCGATGGGCGCGACGTAACGACGAGCGATCCCGAGACCCTGCGCCGGGGAATCGGCTACGTGATCCAGGCCGTCGGTCTGTTCCCCCACCTCACGGTCGCGCAAAATGTCGCGATCGTCCCCCAGTTGCTGAGTTGGTCGCCGCAAGAGATCGCCGCGCGCGTCGACGAGCTGCTCGACCTGGTGCGACTCGAGCCGGCACGGTATCGGAGCCGGCTTCCGCGCGAACTCTCGGGGGGAGAACAGCAGCGCGTCGGCGTCGCGCGCGCGCTTGCGGCGCGGCCGCGCGTCCTTCTCATGGACGAACCGTTCGGGGCGGTCGATGCGATCGTTCGCACGTCGCTGCAAGACGAAACGGTACGGCTGCATCGCGCGCTCGGGACGACGATCCTGTTCGTTACGCACGACGTCGACGAAGCGCTTCGCCTCGCCGACCGCATCGTGGTCATGAAGGACGGCCGCGTCGAACAAGACGGGACGCCGCTTCGCGTCCTTGCGAAGCCGGCGACGGCTTACGTCGAGGCGCTGCTCGATGCCAAGGACGCCGTCCGCCGCCTCTCCCTGCTGTGCGCCCGCGACGCGATGGTCCCCGCCGATGGCACCGCTCCGGGCCGGTACCAGGTCGCCGCAAACGAAACGCTGCGCGCCGCGCTTTCGCTCCTGCTCGAAGGGGCCGTACGCGTCGACGTGATCGACGGCGATCGCGTCGCCGGCGCGATCTCGTTCGACGATATCCGCGCCGCCTTGGTCGCGGCCGAGCGATGAATTTCGTGTTGCGCCACCCCGGCGAGATCGCGTGGCGGACGATGGAGCACGTCGAATTGGTCCTGATCGCGCTCGTCATCGCTTGCGCGATCGCGCTGCCGCTGGGCATCTACATCGCGCGCAATCGTCGGCTCGGCGACATCGTGCTGGGCACGCTGAACGTGGTCTATACGATACCGAGCCTCGCGCTGCTCGCGCTGCTGGTGCCCGTCTTCGGCATCGGGACGACGACGGCACTGATCGCGCTGGTTGCCTACGCGCTCATGATTCTCGTGCGCAACGTCGTCGCCGGCATCCGCGGAGTACCGTTCGCACTGGTCGATGCGGGGCGCGGCCTCGGAATGACGGCGCGCCAGATCTTATGGCGCGTCGAGATTCCGCAGGCGTTGCCGGTAATGCTCGGCGGCGTCCGCTTGGCAACGATCACGCTGATCGCGCTTGCGACCCTCGCCAGCTGGGTGAACGCCGGCGGCCTGGGGACGCTCGTCTTGTACGGACTCCAACACGACGATCCGGTTCGCGCGCTCGCCGGCAGCGCGATCGCCGCACTCCTTGCCGTCGCGGCGGATCTCAGCCTGCGCCACCTCGAACGCCTCGTCCGCTCCTGAGCGACTCTATTAGACAGCCGGAAGGAGGTCGTTGTTTTCCTCGATGCGGAGCATCCGAACGTCGCGCACGGCCTGACTGAACCAACTCAAGTGGCTCGCCAGTTTTTGAACGGCGAGAACGCAGGTTACCGCGTCGACCTTATCGGGATTGCCGAAGTACACGCTGCCTTGGCGCCACTCGAACCCCTCGTTCTCGAGAATCCTACGAATCTCCAAATACGCGTTGTTCCAGGGCGAGCCGTCGTAGATTTTTTGCAACGTCTCGGTATCGAGATCGAAGGCGACCGCGTACATCGTACTCCTCGTGGGCGGCGGCAAGGGTAGATCGAAGCCGTTCAAAGTGTCGATTGGTGCCTGCAGCATTCTCATGGCCCAATCGTACCACGGCTTCGATATGAACTTAGGTGCCGACGTTCCACCGAGACTCGAAAGCCGCCGCGGTACCTCTGGGCTCTTCGCGACGTGATCTGGGCCGCGGGTGAAGGTCTTGCCATAATCGTAACTTTGTGATACAAAGTTAACGAAAAGATTCTGCTTGGAGTGTGCATTGAATGGCGTTTCGCATCGGAGTCGCCGTCGTGGCGCTGATCGGTCTCGTCTGCCTCGGCGTGGCAGGCGCAGGGTACGTCCTCGTGCGCTCTCCGATCGACGTTCCCGGTTCTACGGTCGTGCGCCACGACGATTTTTCGTTTGCGCTCGACGGACCGATCGTCGTTGCGCGCCCGGGACGCCAAGAAACAAAGACCATCCAGGTCACGCTGCGGGTCGAGAACGATGCGAAGCGCGTCTCGTATGAATGGCTACCTACGACGGCCTATCTTGTCGACGAAGACGGGCGTCGTTATGAAACCGACGTCTCAGGCTCTACCGCCGCGACGTCAATACCGGCGGGCCAAAGCGCGCGTGTCAAAGTTTCATTCGCGGTGCCGTACGCTTCGACCGGCCTGCGGCTCGCGTTCTGGGACACGGTGATGATGGGCGACGTTTTCGACGGTCTGCGCTACGCTCGGCTTCGCTTACAGCTTAACGGCTGAGCTCAAACGTAGCTCCGTCGGCGCTTCGACTCCGGCGCGGAGTTTATCCCGAGCTTGTCGAGGGGCGCCTCCGCTCAGCGTGACAATGCCCGAAGCGGCGCGAACCAAACCGTCGAAAAGCGCGACGCTTATCGGATCCCCATGCAGCTCTTCGGGATGCCACTGCACGGCGTAAAAGAACGGATGCTCGAACGTGGCGTCGAGGGCTTCGATCACGCCGTCGGGCGTCCACGCTACGGCACGAAACGAAGGCGCGACGCGATCGATCCCTTGATGGTGCATCGAATTTGTCGCGAAGCGGGTCGTCCCCAACAATCTCGCCAGCGCGCTGCCCCACTCGACTTCGACGGCATGAGCCGCCACGGCCGTCGTCCGCTCCTCGCCGTCTTCTTTGACCTGCTGGTGGTGCAGCGTGTAGCGGTCGCCCAGCTGTTCGGCAAGATCTTGGATCAGCGTTCCGCCGAAGGCGACGTTTGCGACTTGGAGGCCGCGACAGACGCACAATGCCGGTATGTCCCGTTCGCGGGCCAGCCGGGCGAGCGCGAGTTCGAATCTGTCGCGCGCTTCATTCGGCACTTGCGTCTTCGAGTGCCGCTCGGCGCCGTAATGGCTCGGATCCACGTCCGCCCCACCGCTCAAAATGAGGCCGTCTATCTGAGCCGGCGTTTCGCCGATCCGATCGAGCTCATTGCGCAGCAAGACCGCTTCGCCGCCCGCCGCCTCGACCGAGGCAACATACTCGGCAACGTTCGCGTTGATTCGATCGGCCTCGCCTACGCCGTACGTATAGGTAATCCCGATGCGCGGCTTCACTAGTGTGCCGCGCCTGAAATGGCGTGACACAAAGCCGCCGTGATTCTTCGTCCCCGCAAGGAGGGAGGAGCGATGAATGGCAGCGCCATTTGAGCGACGAGCAACGCAGCGGGGGCGGAAAAGCGCAAGGCGACTGTCACGGTATTTCGGGTGCGGTACACTAGGTCAATCTATGACGAGCAAGCTGACCGCAAATCGGCCCTCGCAATCGATCCAGCGCTGCTCGACGTGAAACCCGGAATCCCGAGCCAAGCGCATCACGTCGTCGGGCGCGAACTTATACGACGATTCGGTGTGGATCGTCTCGGCCGCGATGAAGCGCGCTTCGATTCCGAGCGCGTCGATCGGCACGACCTGCCCGCGCCTGGCGACGAGAAACGAGTCGACAGCGCCGCGCGCCGCGTCGTATCGCGCGACGTGTTCGAAGCCGTCGAGATCGAAGTGTCCGCCCAGTTCGCGATTGATCCGCGCCAGCAGATTCTTGTTGAAGGCCGCCGTGACGCCCGTCGGATCGTTGTATGCGAGCTCCAACATTGCGGCCGATTTCTTTAAATCGGTGCCCAGCAGGAGTGCGTCACCGGGTTTGAAGGCGCCCGATATCGCCGCTAGGAGCGCCCGACCCTCGGACGGTTCGTAATTGCCGATATTCGAACCCAGAAAAAGAGCCAGCACTCGATTCGAGGTGCTTAGTCTCGCGCTCGAGAGCACGTCGAAATAATCGTCCGCATACGCCGTGACGTGAAGCCCCTCGTACTCCGCGACGAGGGCCATCGAAGATTCGAGCAGCGCGCTCGGTGAAATGTCGATCGGCCGGTAGTTGACCCGATCCTGACGGTCGAGCAAAGCGGCGATGAGGACCTTGGTCTTGCGCGCGCTGCCGCTGCCGAACTCGATGAGGTCGATCGGGCCCTCGAACCCGGCCAGCATCGAACCCGCAAATTTTTCCAGAATCTCCGTCTCGGCGCGCGTCAAATAGTATTCCGGGAGAAACGTGATCGCTTCGAACAATGCCGAGCCGAGTTCGTCGTAAAAATACTTCGGCGGCACTTGCTTCTGCGGCGCGCTCAGGCCAGCCCGAACGTCGTCGGCGAACGACGTCACGCGGCGCGGAGCCGGTGCGCGATAAAGCAGGAGCCTTTCGCCGATCGGCGTCAATTGGTCGGGCACGGAGAGGGGGAGCAACATGTTAACCCAGGACCTTTCAATTGACGTCGCCGGTACGCCGATGCCCTGCTATTTGGCCAGACCGGACGGCGCCGATTCGAAACCGGCCGTCATCGTATTCCAAGAAATCTTCGGGGTAAACCGCGAGGTGAAACGGATCGCGGACCTGTTCGCCTCAGCCGGCTACGTAGCCCTCGCTCCGAATTACTACTACCGTACCCACCCTCAGTTGAACGAACCCTACAACGACGAGGGACTCAAGAACGGTTTCGCGGCCGCGGGCCAAGTGACCAAGGCGAACCTCCGCAAGGATAGCACGGCCTGCATCGACTGGCTCAACCGGCAAACATTCGTGACCAATGGGAAGATTGCGACCTGCGGCTTTTGTTTCGGCGGGACCGTCGCGTTCGTCACCGCGACCCTCCCCGGCCTGAAGGCTGCGATTCCGTTCTATGGCGGCCATATCGCAGCGCCGCTGCCCGACGGCGAACCCGAAGCCCTCGCCGACGCAAAGGACATCCGCGTCCCGCTCCTCCTCTTCTTCGGCGGCAAGGACGACTATATTCTGAAAGAAACCGTGGAGCGAATCGACCGCACCTTAGCCGAGCTCGGAAAGCCTCACGAGATCGTCGTCTATCCCAACGTCGGGCACGCGTTTTTCCGCGAAAGCTCGTCGGCGCTGAACAAAGAGGAAATCGCCGACGCCTGGGAACGCGTCCGCCACTTCTTCAGGAAGAACTTGGCCTAATCAATACCTCTTCATCAATTTGGTGTAATGGCTTGACGGCGAGGCGATGCGACGGGTCGGTCGAGATCGTGTGAATCGCGGCCGGGCGCCGGAGGCGCAGGAGGCCGCGAGAGTCAGACAAGGCTCGTCATAGATGACGAGCCGCAGGCGGGGTCGAGACCGACCTGTCGCAGCGCCGAGCTACAGAAGCCATTGCATCAAGAACGCCCAGCGGTCAGCCAATTCTTCGATCTGTTTTGCGCGCGGCTTTCCGACGCCGTGCCCGGCTTGCGGTTCGATGTAGACCAGAATCGGCGCGTCGCCGGTGGTCGCACTCTGCAGGCGCGCCCCGAATTTGCGCGCGTGCGACGGATCGACGCGCGTGTCCGACTCGGCGGTCACGATGAAGCTCGCCGGATACGGCACGCCGTCCCGAACGTTGTGGTAGGGCGAATACGCGCGCAGGAACTCGGCGTCCGCCGCGTCTTCGGGGTCGCCGTATTCGTTCATCCACAGTCGCGCGATCAGCCAACGATGGTAGCGCAACATGTCGGTGAGCGGTACCGCGCAGACTGCAGCCGCGATCAATTCCGGCCGTTGCACGAGCGTCGCAGCGACCAGCAAGCCGCCGTTGCTGCCGCCTAGGATTCCGATTCGGGCCGGATCGGCGATCTTGCTACTGCCGAGGAACTCGATAGCGGCAAAAAAGTCGTCGAAGACGTTTTGCTTGTTGGCGCGCATGCCCGCGCGGTGCCAATCTTCGCCGAACTCCCCGCCGCCGCGCAGGTTCGCAATCGCGAACACGCCTCCGGCATCCAGCCACGGCACGAGCGCCGGTTGAAACGACGGTGTCATCGAAATGTTGAAGCCGCCGTAACCGTAGAGCACGGCGGGCGCCGTTCCGTCGAGCTTGGTGGAAGCGCGTGCCAGAACGAACATCGGGACGCGCGTTCCATCCTTCGACCTATACCAATGCTGCTGAACCGTGTAATCGTGCGGCTCGAACGGCGCCTCGATGGCATCCCACTGCTCGACGTCGATCGATCCCGCTTCGAACCGCAACGACGAAACTGCCGGCCCTCGAAGAAACCCGACGGTTCCTAAATAGACGTTCGGCGAGCCGTCGCGCGCCGTCACGCCGACCACGGTCTCGGCAAGCCTCAGGCCGCCGAAGTCTTCTCCCGCGCGCAACGTCGACGTTCCGTCGTCGCGCAGGCAGTGAACGACCGACATAACGTCGTCGAGGTACACCAAGACGATCCCACCCCGCGCGGGAGCGATCATCTCGAGCTTCGCCGCAGGCTGTTCGGGGACGAGTTCGCGCCAACGCTCGCGGCTCGGCTCAAGCACGTCGATCGCGACGCAGCGGTAGTGCGGGGCGGCGTCGTTCGTGCGAACGACCAGCGTGTGATCTTGCCACAGCGCATCGTGGATGGCAGCCGTCGATTCGACGAGTGGTCTGAAGCGGTGCGGCTCCGTCGCGGTTCTGTCGGCGAGGTAGATATCGTTCGAAACCCAACCGCGAAAAGCCAAGACGGCTAGGAAACGTCCGTCGGTGGAGAGGCGCGGGATGAATAGCTCCTCCGCCGGCCGGCCGGCGCCGAAGATCAGTTCGTCGTCGGTCCAGTGCGTGCCGAGCGCGTGCAGGTAGACGCGCTGCTCGTACTCGGAGCCGGCGGGATAGCGCGTATAAAAGAAGCCGCTCTCGTCGGGCAGCCACGCGAGAGAAGAGTACCGCGTGTAGGGGATCGTTTCGCCGAACGGCGCCGCGCCGTCGACGTCGAGCAGGTGCAGGGTACTGCGCTCGTCGCCGTTGCGCGAGAGTCCGTAGGCCACATACCGGCCGCGGACGCTTGGGAACCACCAATCGAGCGCGGTCAGCCCGGATGGATCGAGCGCAACCGGGTCGACCAGGATGCGATCGACCCCGTCTTCGCGCACGTACAGCACCGCCTGATCTTGCCGCCCCCGCCGCGAGGTGAAGAATTCGCGCCCGCCGCGCTCGACGGGGACGCCGAGCGTCCCGATCTCGAGCAAATCGGCAAAGCGTCGCACCAGTGCCGCCCGTCGCGGCAGCGTGTCGAGCGCCGCGCGGGTCCGCACGTTTTGCGCCAACGTCCAGGCGATCGTCCGGGGGTCTTTGCCGTCCTCGAGGTACTCGAAGGGATCGAGTTCTGTCTTCATCACTTCATCCTACAACGGGGGGCGTACGACTCCGGTCACATCTCGCACGAGCCGTGACCAGCGAGTGTAGACGAGCCCGATATATTCGCGTGTCTCATGGTACGGCGGAACGCCGCGATAGCGCCGCACCGCGAGCGGCCCCGCATTGTAGGCCGCGAGCGACGCGGCGTACGGATCGCGGTAGACGCCGGCGTACGATCTAAAATATTCGCCGAGCAGCGCCGCCGATCCGCGCATCGCATCGCGCCAATCGAAGGGGTCGACTCCGACCGCATCCGCGGTCTCCAGCGTAAATTGCGCGATCCCGACTGCGCCGGCGCGTGAGAGAGCGCGCGGATCGAAGAGCGACTCCTGCATCAGGATCGAACAAAAGAATCCGTAGTCAAGACCTTCGCTGCGTGCGACCTCGATCGCATGCGTCGCGAACATGAGCGCGTCGAACGGATCGAGACGCGGGTTGGCGCGCACGATCGAGCGCGTCACGGCCAGAGCCGGCTTCGCCGGCGTCCGAATGTCGTACAGCAGGCGCAGGCCACGCAACGTCTCGGATTTTCGCGGCAGCCGCCAGCTCTCGAGCGCCGTCTCGAGCGATCCCACATTGACGCTGCGGGTAGCCGCGGCCCTCCCAAGTGGGTAAGAGGAGTGTGGCGGCCCCAATGTTGCGCACGCCCCCAGCAGCGCGATCGACGGCCACCACGCAAAGATGGGCAGGTGCGACCGCCGGGTCGGCCCAAGACGACGGCGGGGCGCGATGCGAGAAACTCGGGAGGCGATGGCGGTCAGAGGCGTGCGAGCGAAATGCTAATGTTCTTCGTTGCGCTTCTCATCGTGCTGCTCGTCGGCGACGCTGCCTCGACGTTCCTTTATCACGTGCCGCAGCATATCTGGGGACGCCTCCACCTTCGAACCCACCACGACCGCAGCCGGTCCTATTGGGACCATGCCGTGCTCTCCAAGGATCCCGAGATTCTGCTCGACGGCTTCCTGGGGGCGCTCCCCTACCTCGTGATCGCGGCCTTCCTCTGGCCCATCTCGGGCTGGGCCGCGGCGGGAGCGGCCACCGGTCTGATCCTCGGCCAGGTCCATGTTTGGTGGCGCCACATGACCGACCTCGGCTGGCGAAGCCCCCCCTGGGTAGTTCGCTTGGCCCGGCTCGGCTCGGTCGTCCTACCCGAGGACCACGACGGCCATCACCGAAACCCCGACATCGAGTTCGGCGACATCTTCCATTTTTATGATGCGCCGGCCCGGGCATTTCTCACGTACGCCCGGTCTTGGCAGCGCCGTCGTCGGAACGCGATGCGGCGCTTGCAACGGATCAAAGCCTTGCGCGTCGTGCGCAACGCACAACGAGCGTAGCGAGCCCACTCGAACCGAGGTTTGATGACCAAACGCATCCTGCTGTTGATCTCCGATACGGGGGGCGGCCACCGCAGCGCGGCCAATGCCATCATCGCGGCGCTCGACGAGGTCACCCTGACGCCGAGCGGCGAGCCGCTCCATCTCGAACATCGAGTCGACGACGTCGCCGCCTATTGCCGCTTCCCGCTGACGCACCTAGGCCCGCTCTACAGCGCGGCGCTGCGTTTCGCTCCCCCGGTCTACGGCGCGCTCTACCACGCCACCAACGGCCGGCGCCGCTTCCGCGGCGTGATCAGATTCTGCGAGCTACTCTACCGCGAGCGGATGAAGAATCTGTTTCTCGAGTACCACCCCGACGTGATCGTCTCGGTTCATCCGTTGCTCAACCACGCGGCCTTGCGCGCGCGTTCGGATGCCCAGCTCACGAACGTTCCGATCCTCACCGTCGTCACCGACCTCGGGAAAGTCCACGAGAGTTGGCTCGCCCCGGAAGTCGACGCGGTCGTCGTCCCCGCCGCCGAAGTCTACCAGCGCGCGCGCGAACGGGGCATCTCGGCGGACCGTATTTACCAACTCGGACATCCCGTTCATCCGAAATTCGAAGACGTCTCCGAAACGAAGGCCGAGCTGCGTAAACAGTTGGGCCTTCCGGCCGAAAAGACGATCGCGCTCTTGATGGCCGGCGGCGAGGGTGGAGGAAAGTTGTTGCCGACGACGATGGCGTTGGCGAAATCGAACTTGCCGCTGCACTTGATCGTCGTCACCGGTCGCAACGCACCATTGCGGCAGATGTTCAACGAGATCGCGCCGTCGTTACCGACGCCCATGACCGTCCTAGGATACTGTAACAACGTCCCGGAGTTGATGCGGGCCGCCGATCTGCTCGTCACCAAAGCCGGCCCGGGCGCCATCGCCGAGGCGAGCGTCGCGGAAATCCCGGTCGTCGTGTACGATTTCATCCCCGGGCAGGAGCGCGGCAACCTCGAGTACGTGCGCACCAACGGCATCGGGGTCGTCGCACTGACTGCCGCGGACGTCGTTCGCTCGGTCCGGCGCATCGTCTCAAACCAAGAGCGGCTCCAATCGATGCGTGCGCACCAGAAGACCGTCGCCCCGCACGGGAGCGCGCGCCGGATCGCGGACTTGATCGCACGTTTCGCCGTCGGCGACCTGAAGGGCAAGAAACCGCCTCCGATAACGCCAATCGCGGCCGCGCTCTAGTTCCTTCTACCCGCGATCCGATACCGTAAGGCCGCCGCGATGCGCCATGACCGCGGCGCCGATCGCACCTGCGTCGTTGCCGAGCTCAGCCGTTACGACGCGCGTCTGACCGCGCGGCACCATCGTCGTCAATTCTTCGACTCTCGGGCGCACCGCGCGCAGCATGAAATCGCCGGCGCTCGAAACGCCGCCGCCGAGCGCGATGACCTCGGGATTGACGAAGGCGATGATGTTCGCGAGCCCTCGCGCAAGATCGTCGATGTACCGGTTCCAGGCGGCGACCGCATGGGCGTCACCGGCCTCCGCCGCGCGACGTATCGCCTTCGATCCCAGTTTCTGCGGTTTTTCGGAAAGCAGCTCGCTGCGCGGAAACGACGGCGCGACGGCGAGCGCGTGCCGCAGCAGGCCCGTTCCGGAAGCTTGCGCTTCGAAGCACCCGACCTTCCCGCAATTGCAGTAGAAACCGTCGGTCGCGCGGACTTGGTGATGACCGATCTCTCCGGCTCCCGCCGAATTGCCGATGAGGAGCGTCCCCTCGGCGACGATCCCGCCGCCGATCCCCGTGCCGAGCGTCAACAGGACGAAGTTCGCGGTGCCGCGCCCGCTCCCGTAGGTATGCTCGCCAAGCGTCGCGCAACGCGCATCGTTGGCGACGAAAACCGGTAGCGCGAGCTGCTCGCGCAGTTTGGCACCCAGCGGCGAATCGTGCCAGCCGAAATTCGGAGAATAGCGAATCGCTCCGTTTGCGAGGTCGACGTTGCCGGGCGCACCGACGCCGATCGCGACGCCGTCCTTCTTCGAGCCGAGCACCTCGCGAATCGTCGCCACGACGGTCTTTGCGACGACGTCAAAGGTACGATCGCCGATGTCGGTCTCGGCTCGACTTTTGATGACGCCGTCCTCGACCACCGCGGCCATCACGTGAGAGCCGCCCAAATCGACGCCGATTGCACGCATAAGCGTTTGGGGCTTCCCTCAGTTTGAGGAGTGGTCCCCCGCGCGCCGGCCGCGAAGGAGACGCCATGCCTACCCTCCTCGAGGTCCCACAGCGCTTGCTGAGCGACGTTATCGCCCTTCGGCGCGACCTCCACGCTCATCCCGAACTCGCCTTCGAAGAAGTGCGCACCGCGGGAATCGTCGCCGAACGGCTCCGCGCACTCGGCTACGACGTGTACGAGAAGATCGCCGTGACCGGCGTCGTCGGAGTGATGCGCGGAGCGCGGCCGGGAAAGACGGTCATGCTGCGCGCCGACATGGACGCGTTGCCCTTGCCCGAGGAAGTGGAATCGGCGTATAGCTCGACGGTTGCCGGAAAGATGCACGCTTGCGGTCACGACGGTCACGTAGCGATGCTGCTCGGCGCCGCCGAATTGATTGCGGCGAACCGCGCCGATCTCGCCGGGACGATCGTGCTCTGCTTCCAGCCCGCAGAGGAAGGGAAGGGCGGCGCGCGAGCGATGGTCGCCGAGGGAATGCTCGAGCGTTTCAACGTCGAGCGCGCGTTCGGGCTGCATTTGTATTCGCAACTGCCGACCGGCGTGCTCGGTTTTCGCGGCGGGCCGTTCTATGCATCGAGCGATTCGATCGAGATCACAATCCACGGTCACGGCGGTCACGGCGCCGCCCCGCATCTCTCGATCGACCCGATCCTCGTTGCGGCCGAGTTCATCACGTCGCTGCAAAAGGTCGTGAGCCGCCAGATCGATCCGCTCGAACCCGCCGTCGTCACGATCGGTTCGATTCACGGCGGTACGATCCACAACGTCATCCCCAGTACGGTCCGCATGCTGGGCACCGTGCGCGCGTTCGACGCCGGCGTGCGCGAAAAGATGGCCGAGCGCATCGAAAACGTTCTGCGCGGAGTGTGCGCAACGTCCGGAGCGCGTTACGACTTCGAATACTCCTGGCGCTATCCGGTGACGGTCAACGACGCCGAGCAGACCGGCTACGCGCGAGCGCTCGCCGAGCGCGTGTTCGGCGGCGAGCGCGTCATCGAATCGGAGAAACACATGGGCGCCGAGGATTTCTCGTTCTTCGCGGAGCGCGTCCCCGCGAGTTATTTCGTCGTCGGCTCGCGCGGCAACGACCGCACCGGTTTTCCGCACCACCACGGCAAGTTCGACATCGACGAATCGGCGCTCGAAACCGGAGTGCGGATGATGACCGCGCTCGCCTTCGATGCGCCTCCAAACGCGCCGTAGCTCTTGAGGGGTTCGACGCCTCGCACGTCAAAGCACGCAATCGAACCTAGCCGGTCTGCGGAGGCGAACATTCTTAGAGTTCGTGGCTTTCTCGTATTGTTGATCTGCGCAAGCGTCGCCGTCGCCGGCTCGTCGCAGGCGCTCTTCGCGCAGGCCAAAGGTATCGAGGTCAAGACGGCGCCGTTGCTGATCGACATCGAAAAAGGAACGGGCACGACTTCGGGTCTCAAACCCGTCGCCGTAAAGGCCGCCGCGCTCAACATCGACCTGACGAAGGGAACCGGCAGCGAGACCGGCCTGAAGCCGATCGACGTCAAGGCTGCCGCACTGACGATCGACCTCACGAAAGGCACGGGCAGCGAGACCGGCAAGCCGATCGACGTCAAGGCCGCCGCGCTGACGATCGACCTCACGAAAGGCACGGGCAGCGAGACCGGCAAGCCGATCGACGTCAAGGCCGCCGCGCTGACCATCGATCTGACCAAGGGCGCGGGCACCGAAGCCGGTCTCAGGCCGATCGCCGTTCAAGCGCGACCGTTGATCATCACGCTTTCCGGCAAGCCGTAGCCGCGTCACTCACGTTAGAAAAGGAATCGCATCATGAACCGTAGACCGATTATCGCCGCAATCGTCGTTTCGCTTTTCATCGCCGGCGGCGCAGCGGCATTCGCGGCGACGCAAGAATATGACATAACGGTTCCGCTAACCGTCAACGGCTTGTCTACCGGCTCGCCCGGCTTGAGAAGAGGAATCAACGTGTACTGCGCCGTCGGCGGCCAGAGTCTCGCGTATTCGACCGCAACGGGCGACGCGACGGGAGCCCTCGGCAAAGGGAGCACGGAGAAAGTTGCCCTGACCGGAGGCGATGGTAAGCCGCTTGCCATGCCGATCAACGTAAAGGTTGTCGTCACCGATGCGCAGACGGCTGGTAACAACGTGGGCGCGGGGCCGTCCGGCGGGGGAGGCTCAAGTCAGTACCTCTGCTGGGGAAAGTTGACAACCGCGAGCGGAGATATTTTGCCGACGCCCCTGAACTTCGTCAGCGGACCCTTACTCAAGTTATAAGCTCCGCCTCGCTACCTACTTCGGGTTAGGAACGGAGTTTGCGGGAGCGTTGTAGCCTGAGTAGAGGATCGTCAGCTCTTCGGCTTTGCAGCGCGCGACGAGATAGGTCGTGGGATCGTAGTTGCAGATCTCCTGAGTGCCGCTGCTCTTGAACGTATAGGAAAACGTACCGAGCCGTTTTCCGTTCCGCACGACGCCGGGCAGCTTGACGAGCGCGCTCGTGGGTCCCGCTTTGAGGTTGCGCAGGATGCCGCTGATGTCGTAGTCGAGGCGGTTGCCGGAAGTCTGTTTCTCCCAGTGGCCGTTGGCGAAGATCCAGTACGTCCCGCCGATGAAGATCGTCTTGACGGTTTTTCCCTCGAACTGCGTCGTCATCAGGTAGCGGTTGGGGGCGACGTAGACGCCGCTCGATTTCACCGAACCGAGGACCGTGATCTTGTACGACTTCACCCCAGCGTAGGTGGCCAGCAACTTGGCCCGCAGATCGTCGCCGCTCGCAGCGCTCGTCGCAGCCGGCACAAACACGGC
>Ga0307477_10000746_pt1 | contig 32038 bp, 26 predicted proteins | sample atmos_gasesECM2C_FD_203316 | JGI IMG/M metagenome (GOLD analysis project Ga0307477, IMG submission 203316) | Hardwood forest soil microbial communities from Morgan-Monroe State Forest, Indiana, United States - atmos_gasesECM2C_515 | ecosystem: Environmental > Terrestrial > Soil > Temperate...
GACTCGGTAGTAGAAAACAACGGGCGGCGCTTCGGTGAAAACTTTGCCGGATCGAATGTTCCTCTCTTGGTATGGAACACCCACACATACTCGTGACGGTTCTTATCGGCGTCGGACGGCGAAACCACCGCAGTGTCGATGGTCGATAGGGGAGTGAAGTCTGAGAATCCATTTTTGTCCGTGTGCACAGGAGTAGGCATCGTGCCGTTAAAAAAATCAGCGTCGTGTGTAAAGATAACCACGAAATCCACCATGGTCGGTGCCGGAGCGGGGCAGATGCCTGAAAAATTCTTGCCTCTGTTTTGGGTCATCCATCTGTATTGATTCGGGGAAAGGCCGTATGCAGAAAAATAAAGTTTGCAGTTTTCCTTGCTCTCCACCGATTCCATTGGCGCGTCTTCTTCTTCGTCAGGATCGCGAGGGTTCGCCGCCGCATGAACGTTTCGACTGACAGGCTGGGGCTCGATGGCTATGTTGTCAGCCAGTACGGCCTTCGTAGAGGCCGGCGGAGTCGCCGGCTCGACTGCAATGGACGTTTTAGACGCTGCGAGGGTCCTGCCCGAAGCAGGTTTCATGCCTCCTGGGCCCGTAGCCTTTGGGGTTGCTGATGACGAGCTTGCAATCGCCACAGTCTTGTTTGAACCAGTCTTTGCATCCGTTCTCTTGCTATCTGTTTTCGCCGTAACCGTCGATCGGGAAGATTTCGCCGCGCTCGGAGTCGTGTGCACGGCCTTCGTTGTACCAGTTGAATCGGCAGCCTTGGTTGCCGACGCCGGGGAGTGCGTGATCGGCTGGTCTCCCGCGAGATTAGAGGCGGATTCCGCCCTAGGCTGCTCGTGGCTGGCAACGTTGTTAGAAGCCGCAACAGAATTGCTTTTTTCGGCCACTGCCGGTGCCGGGTTCTTGGTGGAACTGGCGCTGCTCGCCGTACTTCGCTCTGCGTCAGGCAACGGATTTGACTTCGTTGCGTTTTTCGCAGGCACGCTCTCAACCGGCTTGCGACTCGCGCTCCCGGTGCTGCTGGCGGGACCCTGGGCGTGCAGTCCGGCAGCGGCAACTAATTGGCGTTGTTTCTCGCTCGCTTGCGCTTCGCTGGAACTCTGAGTGGGTTCTTCTGTCCCCGGAGGCTTGGGTAGAGCCTTTGCTTCTACATAGCCTTCTCGACCGCCGGCAATGCGAATCTTCACGTAGCCTTTTTCCCGGCTAAGGATTTCCACTGGTTCGCCGCATTTCAGCTTCATAGCCACGTCGAAACTATTCAACGAGTCGTACACCCAAATGCGATCTTCGTTCACGCCGCATTTTAGCGGACTGGTTTCCGCTGCTTGCGCCGGCATTGCAGTACCAATACCTAGAAGGATCAGAATCAGCGCGACATTGCTTCGCATTATTCTTTCCCCCGGTTTTGCGCGGAAAATCGTGCTAAAGGAGTGACCATACATGTCGAGTCTCGTGGATTCAAAACAGCTGAATCTACACAGCAAGTATGCTCGGCCAGCGAAGGAAGCTACAACTGGACAGAAGGACAGAACAAGGGCAGGGAAAGAGCTTCGCTTTATGTTCCCAGAGTATCTGGCCGACCCTGGGTTCTGATGCGCTCATTTTTTGTGATGGCCAGCGCGTCTCTTCTGGTCGTATCTAGCTAATGCGTCCTCGATTACCGGATACGCCGTTTTAGCCGGCAGGATATCGTCCACCTCCACGACCTTTCCTTCCAGATTTTTGTAATCCTGAAAAAACCTGCGAATCATGGCCAGTTTGTGCGGCGGCAGCTCGCTCGCCTCGTGGTATTCGCTGTATTCCGGATCTGCAGTGGCTACCGCAATGATCTTGTGGTCCTTTGTTCCCGAATCGATCATGGCCATCAACCCAATCGTTCGCGCATCCATGATCGTAAGGGGAACAACCGGCACCTGGCAGAGCACGAGAACGTCGAGAGGGTCGTGATCTTCAGCCAGCGATTGCGGAATGAACCCATAATTCGCCGGGTAATAGACCGCGGAATAAAGTACACGGTCCATTTTGATGATGCCGCTGCCTTTGTCGAGTTCATACTTCACGCTCGATCCCAGAGGAATCTCGATTACCGCGTGGAATTCTCGTGGGACGTTTTCGCCAGGACTCAGGTCATGCCAGGGATGCATTGGAAGGCCTCCCACTCGACTGACTGTAAGTTAGACAGGATGATTCGTCAGTATGACCTTGCCACCCTGACGCGCAAAAACATAAACATTCTTCGAATCAATATCCTGCAGTGCGCGGTCCTTCAAATAATCTTCAGTGAACAAGAATACGCGGCCTGGGCCTTGCCACAGACGCATGAATGATTGATTGTCCTCGAAAATATTTGGCGCCTCGGCGAAGTACGAGCCGTACCACAAGTTGCCGTCGCGGCCGTTGAGCACATGCAGTTCGATTCCGGTGTAATAGTTTAGGGTTGAGCCGAATTCATATTTTCCGTTGATTACGATGGTATCACCCGGCTTGTATTCCTTTTGGATTTTCAGCGCCATATTCTTGGACGTAACTTCCGGCGAGAAAATTACGAATCCCTGGTGCACGCCGAAGAGCACTACCACCATCATCCCTGCCAGTGCCAGATTGCCTTGTAAGGGCGCACCCCGCCTGCGGAAAAACCAGTTGAATCCTGTGCCAATCAGCAGCGCGAATCCGACCAGCCAAAGCGGCGTGCGAAATAGTCCGAAAGCTTCAATCGTCAGATCTTCCATGTGCCCGAGGGACAACGCGTATTGCCCTGGATGCGGCACAAGGACATCCCCGATATCGGTGCCCGGCGGGAACGAATGGGTCATCACCAAAACACGCATGGCCGCCGCAAAACCCAGTACACCGATAATTAGCAACACCAGCGAAGCAGTTCTGCCGTGTTTGCGCTCAGGGCTGAAAATATCCGACTCGCGCTCCCGTTGCATCCACCCGCCAATGAGCAATGCCAGCGCAGGCAATGCGGGGAGCGAATAATATTCCTGGCGCGTGGAAAAACTGAAAAACAGCATGATCAGGCCCGCCCACACTCCAAAGAATACGTTTGCTTGAGCTCGTACATTCAGACCTGCTCGCCAGCGGCGTACCCGCCGGGGTATCCGCTTGAGCGCCGGGAATAAAAACACGAACCAGGGAATCAACCAAGCCAGCACTAGCGCCCAGAACAGGAGCAGTGGGACCTTGTCGTAATCTCTCGGGATCCTTTTATTCAGATAGCGCAATACTTGTTCGTTTACAAAATAAAACCAAAGAAAGCCTTTTTCCGGCCCGCTCGGCTGCGCGGGGCTACGAATTGCCGCCAGAATGTGCCAAGGCGACGCCACCATCAAAAATACCAGCGTGCTGGACCACGGCCGCATGGCAAGGAGTTTTTTGAAGCTTCCAGCCAACAGGAGAAACACAAAAATAATCATTCCCGGAAACGCCAAGCCGATCAGGCTCTTGGTCAGAACATTCAGAGCCACGGTGATCGCAAATCCCCAGCAAACCCATCTTTTCGGTTTGTCCTGTTCATAAGCCACAAAGAAAAAATAAAGATTCAATGTGAGCCACATCGCTACGATTGCGTCGGGAATCAGAAACCGGGTATAAACGAAAATTCCCGGCGCGGTAATCAAAATCAGGCCCGCGTAAAATCCCGCCTCCGCGCTCAAAAAACGCCGCCCGAATAGCCACGCGCAAAACCCAAGTCCCAAGACGCCCAATGCCAGCGGCAAACGCGTCTGCCACTCGCCTACGCCGAACAGTTTGTAGCTGATGGCCACGCACCAATACATCAGCGGAGCCTTTTCCAGATAGCGTATGCCGTTCACATATAGCGTCACCCAGTTGTGATTCAGGAGCATTTCGCGCGCAGCTTCAGCATGAATCGAATCCGCGTCGTCTAAAAGCCCAGGTTGTGAAAGCGCCGGCAAGTAGATAAGCGCCCAAGTGACAAAAATGATCCCGAGTGCGGATGCCTTTGATAGAAATGCGGGGGATAGAGAAGTGCGCGGTGTTGAATTCACTGGAACATTTTCCGGCGGAATCAGGCCACATTCTAACTGAATGTCCGATGAATTCCGATTGTTCTGTCGCTCTGAGTTGTAGGAGAGTTTAAAGAGGAGTCTAAGGAACAGCCGGAACCGAAGCGCTAGTGTCGGTTTTTGTTGCCGTGGTCGCATGTCCGCCGCATTGTGCGTCCACTAACCTCTGCAGCGCGTCGTCTAGAACCGCGCCTTGGCGTGATTTCGCCGAGCAAACTTGCGCCGCTCCCAATTGCAAAGCTCCGCGCAAATCGGCGCCGTCGAGATCTGCGTCCTGCAAGTTGGCGCCGTTCAGCACGGTCCCATTGAATTGCGCCCAGCGCAAGTCCGCTCCGGTCAAGTCTGCATCGATAAAAATGGCGGTGGAGAGTTGCGCGTTCACCATTCGCGCGTTAGGCAATTTCGCAGACCACAAATAGGCTTGCTGCATATCCGCGTGCTCCAGGTTGGCGCCATCCAATTGCGCATCGCGGAGATCGGCCTTTTGCATGTTGGCCCGAACCAGATTCGCCGCAAATAGGTGTGCGCCGTAGAGGCTCGCGCCATCCAGCCGCGCATCAACTAGATTCGCCTTTCGCAGCGAGGAATACGAGAGGTTCGCGTTCCGCAGATCCGCGCGGGCCAGATTCGCGCCGTCCAACTGCGCCCGATCGAAATTCGTGTGGCTCATTCGCGCGCGGTCTAAGATTGCCAGGCGCAAGTCCGCTTGGCCGAAGTCCGCGCCGCGCAAATCCGCTTCCGCCAAAAACGCGCCATAAAAATCCGACCGCCACAAATGCGCGTTGGCTAGAAATATTCCGTAAGCCTGCGCATAGCGGAAATGAGATTCGTTCAGCCGCGCACCCTTGACCTCGGAAAGATCATCACTACCGTCGCTACCGCCGTTGTGCCAGTTAGAAGGTTTCAACGAAACGGGCGCCTCGGTCAAATCCGCGTAGGGGTCGTACCCCAGCGTCCACAAAACAGCCGGAGCCCACCTTCGAGCGCTGGCAGGCGAAAATTGCGGTGCACGATCCTTACCGTGCGGCACGCCAGTGATCGTTCCAATCGAAAGGAAAGACAGAATCACAAACAGGATAATTACGAGCGTCGCAGGTTTCACCTGCCTCAACCTCTCGACAATATTTTTCTTGGGCTGTTCCGATACCACCCAGCGTGCTTGCGGCCGGCCGATTTTAGTCGTTGCGTAAAGCGAGATTCCGACTGCTGCCATCACCAGAAGCTCGTGCAGAATCGTTCCATGAATTTCTTGCAGCGTTAAGTAGCGGCCCCAAAAAAGAACGAGGACCGCCGGAACAGTCCAATAGGCCAGCAACGCAGACGCGCTTTTTTCAATGAGCCGTGTGGATGGCGGGTCTGGGTTCATCCAGTGGAAATGTAATCGCAAAAGCCCGGTGACAATTCGCGATTGTTCTTCGCCAAGAACGCGGCCGTCTGGAAATACTGCCGGCAGCTCAAGCACCGCATCCCACAAGCGTTGCAGGTGGTATTGAAAAAGCAGGTAAACACAAAGCAACAGAACCGGAGCGATCAGGTAAATCTCAGCCGTAGGAAGAGCAGCCGACGCGGCAGGAGAACGGAGGAACGGAAGAATAGCTGAATCCGAAACTAGCTGCACGTCCTTCGTCTTCCAAATCATCAAACAGGAAACCAAACTGGCGAACAGCATCGCTGTGAATATGCGCGCCGAGGTTTGCGAAGCCTTCGAGAATTCTACCAGCGCGTCAAAGTGCGAGATCTGCGCAGGTAAAGACGCATCTCGCAAATTGGTGCCAGCCAGTTGCCGCGCAACCAGGCCCATCGCGCTTTCCAGCGAAGCACCTTCCAAATTTGCGCCTTCTAGCTTCGCTCCCACCAGGCAAGAATCCTGCAAGTTTGCGCGAACCATGCAGGCATCCCGCAAATCTGCCAGCAACAAATCGACCGCCTTCAGGTTTGCATCTTGCAAATCCGCATATCGCAAATTAGCACTGATTAATTCCATGCCTTCCAGTTTGGCGGCGCGGAGATTGGCCTTCTTTCCGAGCGCGCCCCGCGAGTCAAGCCACTCCTTATGGTTTCCCAGAGCGTCTTCCAGCGCCCACTCGCTGGAGTCTATTCTCGGCGCGCCCGTCGAACTCTCTGTGGAAACCAGCGAGGGAATAATCGCGCGATCATCGCTCCCCGTGTTTTCGTCGCGGGTTTCTGCTAGCACGTCCGTCAAAGTTGGCCTCAGCGCCTCTGGAATCTCGGTTAATGTCGGTGGCAGCGCCCTCGCAGCACGTTCATCGGCAAACGCTGCGGCAACTTCGGGTGAATCCAGCGCCATCGAGTCCACTTCGATTTCAGCCATCATTTCGTGTTCCGGCGCTAACCAGGTTGCAGGCGTGCCCTCGTTTTGTGAGGAGAGTTCCGGTGTTTCGTCCACTTGCGGAATAGTTTCAGTCTCAGATGCTGTTACATCTGGAATGATTGCACCGCGTTGCCGGGAAGCCACGTCATCCTCTGCGAGGTCTTCGTCGTCGGTAGAAACATTTGATAATGTTTCCACCGAACCGGTCTCCGCAGTCGAGCCTTCGCTTTCCGACGTTATCTCGTCTGCCGAAGGCCAATCGAGTTCTTCCGGCAAATGTGAAGAACTAGGTTCAGCCTTTACCGCCGTTGAAGTCGCAGCCGATGTTTCCAGCGCTTGCGGAATCTCGATCGGTTTCGCCCCGCCTAGAAAATTCTTGTAGAGGAATTCCTTCAGCTCTTGTGCTGAAGGCGGCGCCTGCTCACCGGCGCGGTCTTCGGCGCCGTCCGGATCGATAGCTTGTTCTTCGGTGGGCGTTTCGGCGATCGGTTCTTCCACCTGCACGCTCGCCGTTCGCGCTCCGCCAGACGAGAAGAGACGCTTGAAAAGAGAAGCCATTGGATGTGCCACCGCCCCCGTAAAAGTTTCTGTCGCGCAAGCCTACGGCTTGTTTGTGCTCCATCAATCTTAGTCTGTTTCAAGCCTTGTCCCGAAAATGCTATCGCGAACGTTTCTCAAATCCATCCTGTACGTTGGTGCAGCCTCCGAACAGCTGCTCCGGAGTGCCTCCGCAAGATTTTGAGATAGAGAACGCTCGGGCCGGCATCGCGGGGTCTACCTCCCAATTGCCACCGGCCGCCAAAACGGGGCTGCGCTGACGCGCTTTCCGCAGTATTCTTTAGTTGTACATCTGCCTTATCCCGGCTCCGGATGCCGTGGGGAGGAACCTACCGTGGATGCCAAAGCATCGCCTGTGCCAAAGCCACAGATGCGGATCGAATCCGATAGCATGGGGAAAATTGAAGTCCCTGCGGACCGTTATTACGGTGCCCAGACTGCTCGCTCCATAATTCACTTTGACATCGGCCGCGACACCATGCCGCCCGAGCTGATCCACGCATTTGGTGTCCTTAAAAAGGCCGCCGCGCTGGTAAATCAGGATCTCGGAAAGCTTTCACCAGAAAAGGCGCATCTGATTGTGCAAGCGGCCGATGAAGTGATCAGCGGAAAGCTCGATGACCATTTTCCCCTGCACGTTTGGCAGACCGGCAGTGGCACACAAACAAACATGAACGCCAATGAGGTGATCTCGAATCGCGCTATCGAAATATCGGGGGGCGTAATGGGCAGGAAAAAGCCCATTCATCCCAACGATGACGTAAATATGTCGCAATCCTCCAACGACACGTTTCCCACCGCGATGCACATTGCCGCCGCGTCGCTCGTCTCAGAATTCCTCATCCCTGCAGTCGCCGAATTGCGCAACGCCATCGATGAAAAAGCTCGCACCTTCGCAACCGTTGTCAAAATTGGCCGCACGCACCTGATGGACGCGACTCCTCTCACCGTGGGCCAGGAAATGTCAGGCTGGGTGAACCTGCTCGATCGCGATATCAAATGGTTGAAAGACACCTTACCCGGGCTCTACGACCTTGCTATTGGCGGAACCGCCGTAGGTACTGGACTCAACGCTCACCCGGAATTCGCGGAGCGCGCCGCGAAGAAAATTTCAGAGCTAACCGGCTTGCCATTTCGCTCGCATCCCAACAAATTCGCCGCCCTCTCCGCGCATGACGAAATCATCTTTGCCAGCGGTGCTCTCAAAACGTTGGCGGCCTCGATGATGAAAATCGCAAATGACATTCGTTGGCTCGCGTCCGGTCCGCGCGCCGGATTTGGCGAGTTAGTGCTGCCGGAGAATGAACCGGGTTCCTCGATCATGCCTGGGAAAGTGAATCCCACCCAGTCCGAAGCTGTCACCATGGTTGCCGTGCAGGTTTTCGGAAACGATGCGGCCATTGGATTCGCCGGCTCCCAGGGAAATTTCGAGCTGAATGTTTTCAAGCCGGTGATCATTCACAATTTCTTGAATTCCGTACGATTGCTGGGCGACGCCTGCCACTCTTTTACTTCTCACTGCATCCTTGGCATGCAAATCGACAGGGAACGCATCCAGCAAAATGTTGAAAGCTCGTTGATGCTGGTCACTGCTCTTAGCCCCAAGGTTGGCTACGACAAAGCCGCCGAAATCGCACACAAGGCCCATCACGAGCATCTGAGCCTTCGGGAAGCCGCGCTCAAATTGGGTTATCTCACCGCGCAGGAGTTCGACGATCTCGTTCGCCCGGAAAATATGACGCACCCGTAGTTCGCGGTCGAGTTTTTCGCTAATACTTTCCTGAAGGCGATCTCCGCCGTAAACCTCATTTCTGGCGGTAGACAGTTTCACATCGGTACAAAAGTTAGTTCATTGTGGAAAATCTTCGCCTGCATGCGCGATTTGCTCTGACACCTTTCGCCATTTCAATACATTCAATCTCCTCTCAGTATTTCTGGCGTTTCACCCCTTGCGTGGGAGTCCCATGGTCTCCTCATCGTTGAAAATGATTTCGCAGTTGTTGGAGTTTTGAAGCCACGTTTCGAAGCCGAAGACCAGGCCGCGGACTGGGCGCGTAACACGGAGCAATCAATGTCCATGCTGCGAGGCCGCGAATATCACGCTGCCATCGTCGATCTTGACCTGCCCGAAGGACTTGCGCTCGTGCGCCAGACCACGCTGATGAACGGCCCCGTGCAGAAGTTAGCCGGGTGACCGATTATTGCCGATTGGAGCTGGGAGCGGTCGAGTCCGGCGTGGACGAAGCGGGGGCGGGAGGAGCAGGCGAAGTTGAAGACACTTCCGCTACAACTTTTGCGGCGAGTTTCTTGCTGATGGGGCACATCGAATCGTTGATTCGGCATTGAGCCAAAGTAAGACGACATCCGCAATTGCAGCTTTCAGAATTTAGCCGCCTGAGCGCGACTTTTTTCAGCTCAGGCGGCAGGCCCTTGAAGTCAACGTCTGGAAGTTCGGTTGCCAGAACTGCGTTCTTCAAGAAAATTTGGCCTTCGTCCTTGAAAGTTTCGATGCTCGCCTCTACCGGCATTCCCAGCAGCGCTTGCGCTTCCGTCTCGTAGACAAAAGTGGGGTATAACCCCACATGTTTCTGTACTACTTTCCCTTCCGTGTTCACCACGAAGGAAGTGGGAAGCGCCGGAACCCCGCCGTACTCCTGGATTATTTCCCGGCTGGCCATCACGATCGGATAATTGATGCCGGCTCTCACCGCGAACTTTTTCACTAGACCCGCTTCTTCGGGATCATCCATGGAAATTCCGATTACGTGCAGACGATCTTTGTACCGGTTTTGAAGATCGATGAGTTCGGGAATTTCCTCGCGGCAAGGGGGGCACCAGGTGGCCCAGAAATTTAGTAGCACAACTTTTCCTTTCCAATCGGCCGTTGAGACCACATTTCCGTCAATGTCGCGCGCGAGAAAAGCGGGAGCCGGCTGCGGGTTACTGGCGAGTCGAACAACTTGCATGCGGTCAGATTTTTGTGCGGCGACGTTTCGAAGTGTCGCTGTACCGTCTGTAGCCGCGACCTGCTTGCCGATAGAAACTGCTCTTGGCACGCGAATTAGGTTTGATCGCCCCGCCGCAATTCCTATCGCAATCCCGGCGAGCCCCGCCATAACAGCCAATACAAAAATAAAAGATTTATGCATGCGCCCTCAAACTGCCAATCCCATTATGCAGCATGCTCTTGCGCCGAACAATGAGGAGCTATCAGGGATGTCGTGCTGAGCACGCCCCGGACGAGTCCCGTACAGCACCGAGCATGTAAATTGCCAAGAATCCGCCAGGGGCCGCCGCCCACCAAAACCAATTCGGGATTGTTCAGGTGAGCCAGGTCAGAACCGGGATTGAACGGCAATAGCAGGTCAGCCAGAACTACCTCGTGATTCCAGCCGCAACCAGAGCAATAGAACTTGTAGCCATCTATCAAACCGACCCTCACGGCCGGTGGCCCACAGTGTGAGCCATTGACCTTTGGCACAGGGAAAATGTAATACAAGTCGGTGGTCGGAGACACTTCCGGTACAAGCGCCCCTACTGCCCGCGATTAAAGCATGTACCGGATAAATGGTTTTGCAATGGAAATGTCCCAATGGGGACTGGCAGGGAAAGTGCGCTCCCATCGATTCGAGCGTATACTGCCCGGCAAGCTATCACTCCGGTTGCTGCTCTGCGGGAGGTAGTCCATGCGAATCAGATTTGCTGCCAGCGCCTTCGTTCTGTTTACCCTTCTATCTGCGAGCGCATTGGCCCAAGTGCAGGGGGCGCCACCGAGTGCACCAGATATTGGTCCCGTGCCCCAGCCGAGGCCGCAGCGAATTCGAGTCGGGGGAAACGTCGCGAAAGCAAATCTGGTCAATCAGGTAGAGCCGGAATATCCCGAGGCTGCAAAAACGGGGCATATCTCCGGAACGGTCCTCTTGCACGCTATCATTGGCAAGGACGGCTCTGTGCAGGATCTGGAGTTACTCGGAGGACCTCCACTACTGGTGGGACCAGCCATGGATGCCGTTCGCCAATGGCGTTACAAACCAACAAAGCTCAACGGTTTTCCCGTTGAGCTGGATACCACGGTCTCGGTCGTTTTCAAGTTAGGAGAATCAGCCAATGCCCCAGCCAAGGAAATTGCCTCCACGCCAGCGATAGCGCCGATCGATCAGCAGTTAAAGGCAGATGTTGAACGGCTGATAAATCTGCCGCAAATGAAAGAGGAAATCATTGCGTCAAGGCAAGCCTTGTTCGACCAGTTGCGTACGCATATTATCACGTCACTTCCGGACACCCCCAATCGGGAGACGATCTTGAAGATATATTTTGAAAAGCTCGCGGTCCTGGTCTCGTCGGAGGATTATTTCAATCAAGTCATTGCCACGCATATGAAGTATTTTACCGATGACGATATCAGGGGGATGATTGAGTTTTATGAGACTCCCGCAGGGCGGCATTATCTTCAGAAGCTCCCTCAACTTTTGGCGGATACCATGCGGATCGGTTACAAGATAGTTGGGGAAAGCTGGCCGCGCATCAAGAAAGAACTGTGTGAGGAATATCCCGAACTGCGAGGTGCAGGAGACTATTGCGCGCGTGAGCGTTAATTGAACTGGCTGAGTCTATTCAATGCGTCCCATCGGAGGTGCATAGCGCGATCATTGCCAGTTGCGTATCCACGTAACATTCAGAGAGTCCCAGTTGCGGGTTAAAGGCACGAGAACTGGCTCTTCCCACACTCAAACCGGCCTAAACGCTAATTTTCGCCACTTAGCAGGACGCCGATATCGGCGAGTCCAGCCCGCTAATGCGCGTTTAATTTGTCATTTTCAGCGGTTTCCGGCTAGAGCAGTTTCAAATTACTGGGCCCGAGACCAGCTAAAGCGCTTTAAACGGTGATCCGATGCCCGAACCCGACGGAATCGAATTACCGTATTGGTATGATTAATTCCACCTCCGGCATCACAGTAATGTAACCAAACAGCCCATCTTTTTTCTAGCCGCCCATGTAGAACCTTGATAAAACAAATTCACAATGAGAATTTCTAACAAAAGCATAAGTTGCCGCGCCTGGCGACTCGGAGAGTAGTCATTGAGAGGGGGTCGCTCAACGCAGCGGACCCCATTGTTGTTCACAAGACGTTTTGCTCTCTTCGAGATTGCTCCTGTTATAATCCACGCATGACGTTAATGACTGCTACCTACGAATTGCAGGAACGACTCAAGCCGGAGCACTTTCGCTCGCTGGGCGAGTTCTCCAACACCTACGGTCTTCAGAAATTCCGCTATGAGGAGGAAAAAAATCTGCTCCATTTTGACTACGACGCATCGCGTCTGACCGACAACCTGGTGGAGAGCGTTTTGCGCCAAGCAAGAATCCCTGTTCTGCGAAGATTGGAACCCGCTCGCCAGTAAGATCTAAGTCGAACCTCCGCTGTACTCGAACGAAATATCGGGGATCAGCCTCTCCCCGGTAGCAACTACGTCTTTCCGGCGCTCGCGGACTCTCCGCAGGCGCGCCATATCTGTGCCGTGTTCAGGCTGAACTGCCGGGTTATCGAGGCGACCCTTCCGAAAGCGCGGCGTTTCAGCTCCCGCCACGCCTTTTACAAGTACTCACTTGCCACACCCCCAACCAAGCGGAGCACGGATTGAGTCAGATTTCTTATAGCGGGAGCTTGCGGAGGCGCAGGGCGTTTGTGATTACGGAGACGGAGCTGAAGGTCATGGCGGCGCTCGCCAGGATGGGGCTCAGCAGCAAGCCGAAAAACGGGTAGAGCACGCCGGCGGCGATGGGGACACCGACTGCGTTGTATACAAAGGCGAAGAAAAGATTTTGGCGGATGTTACGCATGGTGGCGCGGCTAAGTGTCCGGGCGCGTGCGAGGCCGAGCAGGTCGCCACGCAAGAGCGTGATTCCAGCGCTTTCCATCGCGACGTCCGTTCCCGTGCCCATGGCGATCCCCACGCTGGCTTGTGAAAGAGCGGGGGCATCGTTCACTCCGTCACCGGCCATGGCGACCCGGTGACCTTCGGCCTGTAGTTGTTTCACGATCTCGCTTTTCCCGCTGGGCAAAATTTCCGCATGAATCTGGTCGATGCCCAGTTTTCGCGCGACGGAGTCAGCCGTTGCGAGGCTGTCTCCCGTTAGCATGATGATGCGGATGCCTTCACGATGGAGTTTCGCTAGCGCTTCCGGTGTTGTTGATTTTATGGGGTCGGCTACACCAATGATTCCAAGGACGGCACCATCCGCCGCGACGAACATCACGGTTTGGCCGTCGGCTTCCAGCGATTTAGCAGTTTCGTCCAGTTTCCCCATCGCGAGATTTGTCTCAGCGAAAAGCGCGCGATTTCCGAGCGCGACGGTGCGGCCGTCAACCTTTCCAAGAACGCCTTTTCCGGTTCGCGACTGAAAATCGGTGAGATTGCCGAGATCGATGCTGCGCTCTTTGGCGGCGGCGAGGATTGCTCCCGCGAGCGGATGTTCGCTGCCTCGTTCGAGGGTGGCGGCGAAGCGCAGAACTTGTTTTCCATCCCAGCCCGCCGCTGGAGTCACGGATACGACTCGCGGCCGTCCTTCGGTCAGCGTGCCGGTCTTGTCCACCACGAGGGTGTCAACCTTTTCAAAAATTTCTAGCGCCTCCGCATTTTTCACCAGGATGCCGGCGAGAGCGCCACGGCCGGTACCAACCATGATGGCCATAGGCGTGGCGAGTCCGAGCGCGCAGGGGCAGGCGATGATGAGGACCGCCACCGCGTTGAGCAAAGCATGCGCCATCTTGGGCTCGGGACCATAGATGGCCCAGGCAATGAAGGTGATGATGGCGATAACCAGTACGGCGGGGACGAAATAGCCTGACACACGGTCAGCAAGTTTTTGTACGGGCGCTCGGCTGCGTTGCGCTTCGCTGACCATACGCACGATTTGCGAGAGCAGCGTTTCGCTTCCCACGCGGTCAGCGCGCATGATGAAAGTTCCTGTGCCGTTGACGGTGCCGCCAATTACACGCGCGCCTGCTGATTTCTCGACGGGGATGGGCTCGCCGGTCATCAGCGATTCGTCCACCGAGCTTTCGCCCTCGGCGATGACGCCGTCCACCGGAACTTTTTCGCCTGGGCGCACTCGCAACAGGTCGCCTGCGGCGACGTGTTCGACCGGGACGTCGATTTCGGTGCCGTCGACGCGAACGAGGCGGGCGGATTTCGGAGAAAGTTTCAAGAGCGAGCGTATGGCGGTGGACGTTCGGCTACGCGCCCGCAATTCCAAGACCTGGCCGAGTATGACTAGGGTGCTGATCGCGCTTGCGGCTTCGAAGTAGATTGGGACGCCACTCATGACGCGGAAAGAATCAGGAAAAGTTAGTGGAAACAGGACCGCGATCACGCTGAAAACGTAAGCGGTGCCGGTGCCTAACGCGATTAGCGTGAACATGTTGAGGCTACCGTTGACTATGGATGCCCAGCCGCGCTCGAACGAAAACCATCCGGCCCACAGGACGACGGGCGTGGCCAGAATCAATTCAATCCAGCCAACCGCACGCGGCGATAAAATATTTTGCAAAGGCTGGCCAGGAATCATGTCGGACACGGCTAGCGCGAGTATTGGAATGGTGAGTGCGGCGCTAATCCAAAATCGCCGAGTCATGTCGGCGAGTTCAGGATTTTCGACCTGCTCCGCGATGGCCTCACGACGTTCAAGAGCCATGCCGCAAATTGGGCAAGAGCCGGGAGCTGAGCGAACGATTTCCGGATGCATCGGGCAGGTGTACTCCTCTCGGGTTGCTGGCTGAGCGGGGACAGCTGGCTCGAGCGCCATGCCGCATTTCGGACACGCGCCGGGATGATCCCGGCTTACCTCCGGATCCATGGGGCAGATGTAGTTGGCGGGTGGTATTTGTTTTAAAGGAAGGCCTTGCTCGATTGAACCCGTCTTCGAGGAGTGAGGTGCAGCGGACCGCGCTGAACTTTCTAGGAATTCTTGCGGTGAAGCAGCAAATCGCGCGGCGCAACCCTGGGAGCAGAAGTAAAAACTTTTGCCGTGGTGGACCGATCGTGCGGCAGCACGGTGCGGGTCGACCGTCATCCCGCACACGGGGTCTTTTACCGCCGTATTGATCTCCTGTTGCATTTTGTCAGGCACGAGCGATTAGATTCGCGCCATCGACATACGACGCCAGGGGATGGGCCGAGGACCAGTTTTTGACGCTCGCGGTAGCCGGCGAAAGTGCAAGAAGACTGAGAATCACTAGAGGGCATTCTGGCCCGTTACACGGGATTTAATCGTTTGTTTTCTATAACTTCTGTGTTTAGGCCTGAACCGGTTAGCCGTGGTAGAACCACTTTGGCAAAAACGTCGATTTTCTCGCTGTTTTCGGTAGTGAAAACTCTCCCCGGGCGGGCGTGATGCGCTTGGAATGACGCAGCTTTGCGCGGACTGACGAGTGGGTGGTGGGCGCCTGCGTCCCGCTTTCCTCAACGCCGCTCCTGAACCAAATGATCATCACGACAATGATAGGAAGTTAGAAGCGCAAATACAAGGTGCGAGGCGGCGGTGGAGTTTTTGTTCGGCGCTCGTGTGAAATGCTCTGGCCCTACAGAGTTGACACGCGATGCGGTCGACATTTTCGGCTCGAAGCCTCGCGCGGCTATCTTTCGTTCAGGAGGGAATTGACGTAGGCGGTCATGTCGGGACTGGTCCAATCCTGAGCGCCGACGATTTTGCGGTCGAGGCGGCCGCTGCGGGTGATCACGTAAGTGTCGGGAAACATAGTGGTGCCGTAGGAAAGGGGGATTTGTCTTGACGGGTCGCGATAGGTGGGGAAGGCGATGTGGTAGGTGGTAAGGAAATCTTCATAGGCTTGCCGGTCGTCGTCCACGCTGACGCCGAGAACGGTCCCGCCCAGCGGCGCGATACGGTGCTGCAGCTGGTTCAGGGACTGCGTTTCTCCTACACAAGGAGGGCACCAGGTAGCCCAAAAGTTGAGGAATACGACTTTTCCGCGAAGGTCGGAAAGGTGCTCGGGCTTGCCGTCGAGCGTGAAAGCAAAGTCTTTGGCAGCGGTTCCGCGCAAGCTGGGCTCGCCTTGGCGATAGTCGGGGCGCGCGAACAGGAAGAGAAGTCCCGCAATGAAGGCGAGCACCAGGCCAGTATTTAGTTTCCGTTTCAGTCCTTGGTCCAAGCGACCTATAATACGAGTATCGGCGAATCGAAAGCGAGGATTTTGCGACGAGTTCGATCGTGAGTCAGTTTATCGGGTAGGTTTCGATGAACCACAACGCGACGCCGACGGGGGATGGACCATACTGGGGAGGTTCTGTCGATGTAAATGCATTATCCCTGCTCCCCAAGAAATCAAACTGAGACACTACCAATCGCCGCAAGATTTAGTTGCACACTATGGTCTCTGCCGTCATTCCGGCTCGAAATGAGGAAGCGTCCATCGCGCGCGCGGTGGAGTCGGTGGCGGCGCAGCCCGAGATTGGCGAGGTGATTGTGGTGGACGATCAGTCCACCGATGGCACTGGCGCGGTGCTGTCTGACCTTGCTTCGCGAATACCAAAACTGAAAATCTTGAATACCGGCGATGCGCTGCCGCCAGGGTGGGCTGGCAAGAATTACGCGGTTTCCATCGGCGCGGCGGCGGCGACCGGGGATTGGCTGCTTTTCACCGACGCGGATACTTATCATCTGCATGGATCTACGCGGCGAGCGCTGTGCGATGCGGTGGAACATGACGCGGTGCTGGTTTCGTACTCGCCTGAGCAGGAACTGGGATCTTTCTGGGAACGCGCGCTGATTCCATTTGTTTATTGCAGGCTGGCAAATAAGTTTTCTTTTGCGCGGGTAAACGATCGCAGGCAAACGGATGCGGCGGCGAACGGGCAATTTGTCCTGTTGCTGCGAGAAGTTTATGAAAAGCTGGGCGGGCATGCGGCGATTGCAGGACAGATTCTGGAAGATGTGGCGCTGGCCCGTCGCGTGAAGGGCGCGGGATATGGGATTTACTTTACAGCGCCGTTCGGGACTGTGCGCACGAGGATGTACAGAAGTCTTCGAGCGATGTGGCAGGGATGGACGAAAAACTTGTATCCGTTGATGGGCGGAAAAGCAGCGGCGGTTTTGCTCGAGATCGGGGATGTGTTCCCGTGGATTGAATGTTTGCTCATCGGGCTGGTGTGGGTGGAATCAGCGCAGCGACATGTGGCGCCAGTGTGGTTCTTGCCCGGATTGGTGGTAGCACTGATCGTTGGGCGTATGTTCCGATACGGGATGGAGCTTTACCGGAATCTGTATCCAGTGGCGTACATCAAATATTACGTTCCAGGACTGTGCCTTTACTGCGCGGCGCTGGTTGCTTCGTGGTGGAAAAACACGCGCGGAGTAGTTCACTGGAAGGGGCGGACCTATCCCGCAAGGACTGCATGATACGCATCACACGCAAGATTGAATTCAGTGCGGCGCATTTTTATCACAACCCGAATTTTTCAGCGGAAGAGAACCGGCGGGTTTTTGGGAAGTGCAATAATCCGCACGGACATGGGCACAATTATGTTCTGGAAGTGACGATTGCCGGCGAGCCGGATCCGACGACCGGGATGGTTCTGGATCTGAAAGAGCTGAAGGATATTTTGCAAACGGAAGTGATGGAGCGGATGGATCATCGTCATCTAAATCACGAGGTTCCGGAACTGGCTGGTCAGATTCCGACCTGCGAAAATATTGCAGCGGTGATTTGGAAGCTGCTGGAGCCGAAGATCAAGAGCGGGAAGTTGGACCGCGTGCGGCTGTATGAATCTCCCGAACTTTTTGTGGATTGCACCGCCGACGCGACCGCCCGAGACGGTGCGCGCGCGTGAAGCTCTCGTTAACTCGGCGCTATCACTTTGCGGCTTCACACCGGCTGCACACCGCGAAGCTAAGCGAGGATGAGAACAAGCGCGTTTATGGCAAATGCAGCAATCCTTACGGACATGGGCACAACTACGTGGTGGAAGTGACGGTGACCGGGCCTGTGGATCCGGAGACGGGTATGATCGCGAACCTGGGGCAGCTGGATCCGTTTGTGCAAAGGGAAGTGATCGAGCCGTTCGATCAGAAATTTCTAAATGAGGAAGTAGCGGAGTTTCGAGAGCAGGCGGCTACGACGGAAAATGTTTGCAGCGAGATTTTCCGCAGGCTGAAGGGTTTTCCGCTGGCGCGGCTCGAGCGAGTCCGCGTGGAGGAAACGAGCAAGAACAGCTTTGAGATCGAAACCGACGTGAATACGCTGGACGAGGTCCGGGCCTAAGAGGAGCAACGAAGCCATGAGCGAAACGAGTGAAATCATGATTCCGCCGGCGGCGGGGACAGAAAGCATTGCCGACCTGGTGCGCAAGATGCTCGTGCTGCTGGGAGAGAACCCTGAGCGTGAAGGGCTGCGACGAACTCCAGAGCGGTTTGAGAAGGCGCTGCGGTTTTTGACCAGCGGATATCGCCAGGATCCCGACAAGCTGCTGAATGGAGCGATGTTCAGCGTATGCTACGACGAAATGGTAGTGGTGAAAGATATCGAGGTTTATAGCTTATGCGAACATCACCTGCTGCCGTTTTTCGGACGGTGCCATGTGGCGTACATTCCGTCGAAGAAAGTGGTGGGATTAAGCAAGATAGCGCGGCTGGTGAATATGTTTGCGCGGCGACTCCAGATTCAGGAGCGGTTGACCAGCCAAATCGCGAAGTCAATCCAGGAACATTTGAGTCCGCAGGGAGTGGGAGTGATCATCGAAGCGCGGCATCTGTGCATGGTGATGCGCGGAGTGGAAAAACAAAACTCAACGGCCACTACGAGCGCGATGCTGGGAGCGTTTCGCGAAAACAAGCAAACGCGCGACGAATTTTTGTCGCTTGTCAATTCGCAGAAGCCTTGATTTAGCCTAAAGAAAGACCGGAGCGCTGCGGAAATTCGCTTTGAGCTGGAGGGCCTCTGTGCTAGCATTTTTAGTGATCGAAGAAGAGACAAGAGCGTAGAGAAGGGCACGGCGATTCAGGGGGAGGGGCAAGTTGATGGAAGCTAAAGCGGAATTGATCGAGCAGTTCCGGACACACGCGAAGGATACGGGCTCACCGGAAGTGCAAATCGCATTATTGAGCGAACGCATTAGCTACTTGACTACTCACCTAAAGTCCCACGCGAAGGATCACGCCTCGCGGCGCGGGTTGATCATGATGGTCAACAAACGCCGCCGGCTGCTGGACTATCTGAACCGGCGCGACCCAAATAGGTATCGCGAGATTGTGGAACGACTCAGCTTGCGTAAGTAGCGCGCTTTCCTGGGCGGCCATTCGGGCTGCGTTGCTCATCCGCACAAGAGAAGGATTTCCAGCCGACATGCGGGCCGGCGCAAGCGTGCGGCGCGAGAATGTTGGAACGATAAGTTACCGCTCCTTTCTTCGCAATTGCACTTCCTCGATGTAGTCCCCGAGAGTTTTCTCTCGTATCTGAACCAAGCTCCGATGAATCGGAGAAAAAAGGATGTGTTTGATGTTTGAAAAAGTAAGTTTGGAAGTTGGCGGGCGCACTTTGTCGTTTGAAACGGGCAAGATTGCCCGGCAAGCGCACGGCGCAATAGTGGCGCGCTATGGTGACACGGTGGTGCTGGCTACGGCCTGCATGGATAGCAAAGCTACCGAAAAAGATTTTCTACCCTTGACCGTGGATTACCGCGAGTTCACTTATTCGGCGGGGAAAATTCCTGGAGGGTTTTTTAAGCGCGAAGGAAGGCCATCGGAGCGCGAGATTTTGACTTCGCGACTGACGGACCGGCCATTGCGGCCGCTGTTTCCAGAAGGCTGGTCGAATGAAACGCAGATCGTCGCGATGGTGCTTTCGGCGGACAGCGAGAACGATCCGGACGTGATTGCCGTTACCGCCGCGTCCGCGGCGCTATTTATTTCGAAGATTCCGTTTGAGAAGCCGATTGCGGCGGTCCGCGTTGGGTTGATCGACGGGAAATTAACGGTGAATCCAACGGTCGCGGAACAGAAGACCAGCTTGATGAATTTGATTGTGGCAGGGTCGGACGAAGCGATCGTGATGGTGGAGTCCGGCTCGCTGGAAGTCTCCGAAGAGGTGGTTGCCGATGCGCTGGAATTCGCACACGCGGAAATTCGCAAAATCGTGGCGGCTATTCGCGAGCTCCAAAGTAGAGTGAAGCCGCAGAAAGTTTTGGTTACGCCGCCTGCGTTCGATGAAGCGTTGTACAAGCAGATGCAGAAAGAATACGGCGAGAAGCTGCGCGACGCCGTGGATACGCAGAAGCATCCAAAGACGGAAAGCTACAGCTTGGTGGATGGAATCAAAGCAGACATCCTGAAGGCGATTCCGGAAGAGGATGCGGAAAAGCGCAAGTTGGCAGCACGCGCTTTCGAACGGCTTCGCGAACGAATCTTCCGCGAGGATATGTTGGATCGCAAACGGCGTCCCGATGCGCGACCGTTTGACCAGATCCGGCAGATTACGTGCGAAGTGGGCGTTCTGCCGCGCGCGCACGGGTCGGCGCTCTTCACTCGCGGGGAAACGCAAGCTCTGGCGACGGCCACTCTCGGGACCAAGGAAGACAGGCAGCGGCTGGACTTGCTTTTCGAAGAAGAAACTTTCAAGCGGTTCATGCTGCACTACAATTTTCCGCCGTTTTCGGTGGGCGAAGTGAAATTCCTTCGCGGGCCGGGACGTCGCGAAATTGGGCACGGAGCGCTGGCTGAGCGAGCGCTGGCTTATTTGCTTCCGCCGGAAGAAGACTTTCCTTACGCGGTTCGCGTGGTCTCCGACATTTTGGAGTCGAACGGGTCGTCGTCAATGGCGACGGTTTGCGGCGCTTCACTCGCGTTGATGGACGCAGGCGTGCCGCTCAAATCCGCATGCGCGGGAATTGCGATGGGCTTGGTGGTGGAAGGCGAGAAGTACGCGATCCTAACAGACATTGCCGGCGCGGAAGATCACTACGGCGACATGGACTTCAAGGTGGCCGGCACGCGGCAGGGAATCACCGCCCTGCAAATGGACATCAAAGTGAGCGGCGTTAGCATCTCGATGATGCGCGAAGCGCTGGCGCAGGCAAAGAAGGCGCGGCTGCAAATCCTGGATAGCATGGACGGAACGATTTCAACGGGACGAGCCGAGATTTCCACTTATGCTCCGCATCTTTTCATGTTGAGTATTCCAACAGATAAAATCCGCGACCTGATCGGGCCGGGCGGGAAGAAAATCCGGGGCATTATTGAAGCCACGGGTGTGAAGATTGATGTGATGGATGACGGCAAGGTTCACGTGTTCGCGTCGAGCGGAAAGGGCGCGGAAGAAGCGCTGAAGATGATTCGCGACGTTACCGCGACAGCTGAGATCGGCAAGACGTATCTCGGCACGGTAGTGCGCATCGCAGAGTTTGGCGCATTCGTGGAAATTTTCCCCGGGACGGATGGATTGCTGCACATCAGCGAAATTGCGGAAGCGCGGATTCGCGCGGTTCGCGACGAGTTGAAGGAAGGCGATCAGATCCTGGTGAAGGTTCTCGCGATCGAGGGGAACAAAATCAGATTAAGCCGCAAGGCAGTGTTGCGCGATCAGCGCGACAAGCTGCCGAAGACGGAAGCGGCGGCCGCCGAAGGCCACTCCTAGACGATTAGCGGTGCGGCAGGAATCCACTGGCAGTGAATGGATCGAGGCGAGAAATCGCTTCCCCTTTTCTTGTGTGCGGCTGTTCATCCGGGCGAGGAGACTCGTTCGATGCGCGCGCCGATGTCGCGAAGCTTGTCTTCGATGCGCTCGTAGCCGCGGTCGATGTGATAAACGCGGTCGATCCAGGTGGTGTTGTCGGCCACCAAGCCGGCTAGAACGAGCGACGCACTCGCGCGCAGATCGGATGCGGTGACTGGTGCGCCGCTGAGCGGCGTGGGGCCGGTGATGACGGCGAGATTGCCATCGACTACGATGTTTGCGCCCATGCGCATGATTTCGCTGGCGTGCAGGTAGCGATTTTCGAAAATGGTTTCGCGGACGCGTGAGATGCCGGTGGCTTGTGTAGCCAGCGCCATGAATTGAGCTTGCATGTCGGTGGCGAAGCCGGGGTATTCCTCGGTGGTGATGTCGGCGGCTACCAGCTTTTTCGCTCCGCGCACTCGAAGCGAGCTGTTGCCTTCGCATTTGATTTCCACACCGCACTCCTTCAGCTTGTTTATGACAGCGACCAAATGATGCGGCTCGCAATTGGTGAGCAGCAAGTCTCCGCCGGTGATTGCCCCAGCGACGAGAAAAGTGCCGCACTCAATGCGATCGGGAATGATCGTGTGCGAGGCGCCGTGCAGGCGCGGGACGCCTTGCACGCGAAGAGTGGAGGTGCCCAGGCCTTCGATTTTGGCTCCCATTTTGATCAGGAGTTCGGCGAGGTCGGTGACTTCCGGCTCGAGCGCCGAATTCTGGAGGATGGTTTCGCCTTCCGCCAGAACTGCGGTGGTCAAAATATTTTCCGTGCCGGTCACGGTAATTTTGGGGAAACGGAAAGTGGCGCCGCGCAGGCGCTTCGCGCGCGCTTCCACGTAGCCGTGCTCCATTTTTATTTGCGCGCCAAGTTTTTCGAGAGCTTGTATGTGGATATCGATTGGACGCGCGCCGATGGCGCATCCACCGGGCAGCGAAACGCGCGCATAACCGAAACGGGCAACGAGCGGACCGAGCGTTAGCACCGATGCCCGCATCGTTTTCACCAGTTCGTAGGGGGCTTCCTGCAACGAGACGGTTTCGGCTTGAATGGTGAACTCGCTGGGCGGCAGATCCGGGCTTTCGACGCGGCAACGCATGTGGGCAAGCAGCTTGGCCATGGTGATGATATCGCGTACGTGAGGAATATTTTGAAGGGTTACGGGTTCGTTTGTCAGAAGCGCGGCGGCCATGCACGGAAGAGCGGCATTTTTTGCTCCGCTGATTCGGACGGTGCCTTCTAATCTGCGGCCGCCCTGAATTTTGAATCGGTCCATGCTATGTCCTCTTCCTCGGCGCGGATGCATACGTTTTGGCGCGTGATTCCAGCGCCTGCCGCACGTTGCCGCCGGATTGTTGCAAACATTGCCACGCGTCGCGAACATTGATGCCAGTCTTGAGCATGACCAGCGCTACAGGCAGATTGTGTTGCGATTGACGCAACGTTTGTTGCGCTGCTGACACGGTTGCGCCGGAAGCCTCCTGAAGGATTCTTGCTCCGCGCTGCCTTAACTTCTGATTTGTAAGCGCCACGTAAACCATCCAGTTTTCGTAAACCCTGCCTAACCGAACCATCGAAGCGGTAGATAGCAAGTTGAGGACCATTTTCTGCGAAGTGCCGGCTTTCAAGCGAGTGGAGCCGCTGATCGCTTCTGGCCCGGTGTCTGGCGCGACGGCAATATTCGCAACGTGCGCCAGCGGCGAAATCCGATTGGATGTGACGCCGACTGTTATCGCGCCGCGTTTTTTTGCAAACTGCATAGCACCGATCACATAGGGCGTAGTTCCACTTGCCGTTAAGCCCACGACTACGTCACCACGTTTAACACCTGCCTTGCGCAAATCTCTCGCACCATTTTTTGCAGAATCTTCAGCGCCTTCTACGGCACCTCGTACCGCTCGCGAGCCGCCGGCGATGATGGCTTGCACCAGCTTCGGCGAAGTGCCGAAGGTGGGCGGGCATTCAGCGGCGTCAAGAACAGCAAGACGTCCGCTGGTTCCCGCGCCTACGTAAAAAAGTCGTCCTCCGCTGCGCAGGCTTTCGATGATTGCATCGACCGCACGCGCAATTTTCGGTAGCTCGCGACGCACGGCTGCAGCCACGCGAGCGTCTTCAGCATTGAGGACGCGCAGAATTTCGAGCGTAGACTTCCGATCGAGTCCACGAGTCCGCGGATTTCGCTGCTCGGTTTTCGACGCCTTCAAAGCGACTCGCCTCTCAAAGCCTGAAATGATTATACCGACGGCGAGCGCCGCGTTCGCCGTCTGCTTGAGATTCCGCGGGGCATTGTGACGTTGGAGTTATTGAGCAGAAGCGGGCCGCTTGGCCACTCCGAGGGCCTGCATGACGGCATCGTGTACGGCGGGACGCAATTGACGGATTTGCTCGTTGGCTCGGGTGGGATTCACGCGATTCGTGAGCAAAATAACGAAAAGATCGCGCTCGGGATCAATCCAAAGCGACGTTCCGGTGAAACCAGTGTGACCGAAGCCGTTCGGCGAAAAATAGTGACCTGATGAAGAAGGCTGGGTGACCGCATCCCATCCCAGTTTTCGCACGGAATCGCCGATGGCCTGGCGAGCGGTGAATTCCTGAATCGTGGCGCGAGTGAGGACCCGGTGGTGGGCGTAGATGCCGCCGTTTAAAGTCATTTGCGCGAAAATCGCGGTGTCGCCCGCCGTAGAAAAAAGTCCAGCGTGGCCGGACACGCCGCCCATGGCCCAGGCGTTTTCGTCATGGACTTCGCCTTGCATCAGGCGCTTGCGAAAGTCGAGGTCATTCTCGGTGGGGGCAATCGCAGCCCATGCCTTGCGCGGCGGCTTGAATTGAGAAGCGTTCATCCCTAGGGGCGCAAAAATGTGCTGTTTGGCGTATTCGTCGAGTGCGACTCCTGTAAGACGCGGAACGATTTCGCCTAAGAGAATAAATCCTAAGTCGGAGTATTCCACTTGCGTCCCGGGCTGGTGAACGAGCGGCTCGGCTAACACGCCCGCGAGAACTGCGTCGTAGCCTTTTGCTTGTTTGTAAAAATCGCGATGTGCGGGAAGGCCCGAATCGTGGAGGAGCAGATTGCGGATGGTCACACGCGCGCGCCAGGCAGGGTCGGGATCAGACTTCGCGGCGGCTGACCATTCGGGAAGGTAACGCGCCACCGGCGCATCGAGATCGAGACGCTTTTGCTGCACTAGAATCATCACCGAGGTGGTGGTGACGATCACTTTGGTGAGAGAGGCCATGTCGTAGAGCGTATTCGCTGTGACCGCAGCGGATTTTGCATCGCGGGTCAGTTTGCCAAAGGGGCGCACGATTAATTGGTCGTGCGTTCCGATGGCGAGAACTCCTCCGGGAATTGCGCCGCCTGCGACGGCGCCGGCCATCACATCGAATGCGGGCTTCAGCCGGGAGGCCATGTCGGACGGCGCGGGGTGCAGCGTCATGGGATTGGCCGCGACCTGCATGCCATCTCCGCGTTTTGCGGTGCCGGGGACGGAGACCGGAATTTGCCCCTGGATTGCGATTTGCCCAAAAAGTGCGCGGACCGCGGCGCGCTGCGACACATCGTTGGTAGAAAATTCTGCGAGCCAGGTTTTTGCGTCAGGGAAATTTTCGATGAGATAAGGACTGCCGAATGACATCACCACAACGGGTTTTCCAGCGGCGAGCATTTGATTGACGATCGCGCGCTGATTGTCGGGAAGGCCTACGTTTCCTTTTCGGTCGGCGACGCGCACGAACAGCGCGGCGATCGCGATATCGTAGCTCTCCGGCGGCGGCAGCTTCAGCGAGTTCGCGGTGGCAAACTGGGTGTCGGCGCGCAAAGCGGCGAGCGAATCCACGCGCCAGCGGATTTCCTGTTCGATGGTCACACCAGGATAGGGATCGGGATCCGCGGAAAGAGAAACCAGCAGCCCGCGAAGCGGGCGGGCTGCGTCTAGCGGCAAAAGTCTGGCATTGTCGCGAAGCAGTGTTACTCCACGGTCGGCGATGGCCTGCGCTTGCGTCTCATATTCGGGCTTGGCAAATTTTTCGTTCAGGCCAGCGATATCGACGAGGCGATCTTTGTCGAGGCCAAGGCGAGATTTGGCTTGCAAGATTCGTCGAACGGAATCGTCGATACGAGTTCCGGGGATGCGGCCGGATTTGACGGCTTCTTCGAGCGATGCCATGGCCGCGTCGGGCACAGGCGGCATCAGAAGCACGTCGGCCCCAGCTTCGACTGCTCGCACGGCGGCATCGCCCGGTGCGAACTGTGAGGTTACTCCGCCCATGTCCATGGCGTCGGTGACGATGAGGCCTTTGAATTTCAATTCATCGCGCAGGAGGCCGGTCAAGATGCTGCGCGAAATAGTTGCGGGGACCGATGGATCGGCTTCGTATGCAGGGACATTTAGATGTCCGGGCATTATCGAGCTAGCTCCCGCGGCAATTGCGGCGGGGAAAGGAACTAATTCGTTAGCTTCCAGTTCTTTTCGACTGCCGGGAACGGTGGCTAGCGAGAGATGCGAGTCCACGCTGACATTACCGTGGCCGGGGAAATGTTTCACACTCGACAAGCCGCCATTTTCTTCAACGCCGCGGATGAATTGCGTAACGTATTCGGAGACGCGCTGCGGAACTTCGCCGAAGGAACGAATGTTGATGATGGGATTGTCGGGATTGTTGTTCACGTCCGCGTCGGGCGCGAAAATCCAGCGTACGCCGGCTGCGCGCGCTTCGAGTGCGGTTATTTTGCCGATGGTGTAAGCAGCTCGTGGATCGTTGGCTGCGGCGACGGCCATCGGAGAGGGGAACGAAGTGCCTTCGTCGATGCGCATTCCTGTGCCGGTTTCAAAATCCGCGCCGATGAGCAACGGAGTCTTCGCGTATTTCTGCAATTCGTTGGTAAGGGCGGCAGTTGGATAAACCTGGCTGCGTTCGATGCCCAGCGGGCCGCGTTGAGTGCCGAGGATGAATCCCCCGACGTGGTTTTCTTCAACTTGACGCAGCAGTTCCTTGTAACTCGGACTGTCGGTGGAAGTGAACACACCGAAATAATATGGCATTAACATCTGGCCGAGTTTTTCGCGCAGCGTCATTTTTTTGAGCGTTGCTTCCACCCAGGGCGCGCCCGCGACTGTTCGCCGAGGGCTCTTGGAGGAAGATTTCTGTGCGCGAAGGGAAATTGTCATGAGAAGAAGCAAGGGAAGCGCGGAAAGGCCGAGTTTACGCATATCATTCGTTGGAGCCCTTCCATGTTGACGCCTGCATCCCGCCGCTGTATATAGCACACGCCCGTATGACGCACAACGAAACGTCCCCGCGCGTGTTTCGTATCCGTTCTCTCCAGATTTTGATGAGCTGCGCGATTTCATTTGGATTTTTCTGTTTCTTGACGGTGTCCGCGCAGGGAAAAGCCGGACAAACTGCCTCGATGCACATTGAAACTGGAATTGATCAGCTCGAGGCACAGCATTTTCTGGCCTTGCGCGGAAAACGAGTGGGGCTGCTCACAAATCAGACCGGCGTGGATGCCAATGGTCGGCGGACGATCGATGTGCTGGCAAAAGCAGAGGGCCTCAAGCTGGTTGCGATTTTTAGTCCGGAGCACGGCATTGCGGCGAGCGCTGACGCGGCTGTGACAAACGCGACGGATTCTGCGACCGGGCTACCGATTTATAGTCTTTATGGCGAGACGCGACGGCCGACCGACGCCATGCTGAAGGGAATTGACGCGCTCGCGTTCGACATTCAAGACGTGGGCATCCGTTTTTATACGTATGTTACGACGATGGCTTATTGCATGGAGGCAGCTTCAAGACTCAATATTCCGTTTGTCGTTCTCGATCGCCCTAATCCGCTTGGTGGAGAAGTCATTGAGGGGCCGATGCTGGATTCCGATAAGGTGTCTTTCGTGGGATATTTTCCTTTGCCCGTGCGATATGCGATGACGCTTGGCGAGCTGGCTAAAATGTTCAACGCCGAAAACAAGATCGGTGCGGACCTGCATGTTGTTGAGATGCGCCACTGGAGCCGCAACGAAATGTATTGGATGACCGGGCTTCGGTGGATTGCGCCATCCCCGAATTTGCCGACGCTAGCTAACCTGGTTCCCTATCCCGGGATTGAGATTTTGCAGGCTTCCGGTGTCTCCGTTGGACGCGGGACCGAATCTGGGTTTCTGGAATTTGGGGCGCCGTGGATTCGGCCGGAAGCGCTGGTCACGGAATTGAAACGGCGGTCGATTGCTGGAGTTAGCTTTGAGGCGCGATCCTTTACTCCGAAGACTGGGCCTTATGCCGGGGAGAAATGTGAAGGCGTTGGACTGTCGGTTGCAGATCGCGATGGATTTCGTTCGATCTTAATGGGGCTGGAGATTGCCGAGGCGCTGCATAAGCTCTACCCGCAACAATTTCAGATCGCGAAAATGATTACCCTGCTGGGGTCCCAGTCCACGGTGGAGCGTCTGGAGCGCGGTGACGATGCGCAAGCGATTTTGGCCGGCTGGGATGGCGACCTGGCGAAGTTCCGGGCGATGCGCGCGAAATATTTGATCTATCATTAGCGATGACTGATACGGAAAGCTACGGGGACGTGAAATCTCAACAATCCTTTAGCGCGCTTGATAACGGTCTTCGCTGGAGGATCAGTTTGCGCATGCTAAGCGTGTGGGACGGGCGGCTATTTGAGATGCGGAGAATTTGTGCGGTCTAAAGCTTGGCTCGCTTGGAGCAGCGGGAAAGACAGTGCCTGGGCTCTGCACACTGTTCGCCAAAACGCGGAATTCGAGGTTGTGGCGCTGCTCACGACGGTGAATCAGATATATTCGCGGGTGGCCATGCACGCGGTGCGGGAAAGCCTGTTGGAAATGCAGGCGGTCGCGGCGGGGGTGTCGCTGGTCAAGGTGCCGATTCCTTCGCCTTGCTCGAACGAAATCTACGAGCAGGCCATGAGCGCCGCGATGACGCGTGCAAAAGACGACGGCGTGACGCATGTCATATTTGGCGATCTGTTTCTGGAGAGCGTTCGCGCATACCGTGAGAAGCAGCTTGCACGTTGTGACGTGACGCCAGTCTTTCCGCTGTGGGGACGCGATACGCGAAAACTCGCCGAAGAAATGATTGCGGGCGGACTTTCGGCGTACCTCACTTGCGTGGACCCTCGCAAGCTCGATCGGTCTTTTGCCGGACGAAAATTCGATGCTGAACTTCTGCGGGCGCTTCCGGCTGATGTGGACCCGTGCGGCGAACACGGAGAGTTTCACAGTTTTGTGAATGGCGGACCGATGTTTACGCGAGCTATACGCGTGATGGCGGGAGAAATTGTCGAAAGAGATGGATTTGTGTTTGCCGACTTTCTTCCGCAAGCCTCGGCGGCTCGTAAGGCGTAGAATCGCATTTCTCTTCAGCCGCGATTTCATTCACAATCTCATGCGAGGTAGTTTTTCAAAGGAAGCGTTCCGCATGCGGATTTGCTCTTTGCTGCCTTCGGCCACGGAGATTCTGTATGCGCTGGGTCTCGGCGATTCCGTGGTGGGGGTAACTCACGAATGCGATTTCCCGGCGGGCGCGGCGACGAAGCCTGTGTTGATACGGCCTCGCGTGGATCCGCACGCCGCCGCCGGCGAGATCGATCGGCAAGTAGGCGAACTTGTCGCGCGCGGCGAAAGCATTTACGCGGTGGATGTGGAATTACTGAGGTCGCTGGAGCCGGATTTGATTGTGACGCAGGACCTTTGCCACGTCTGTGCGGCCTCGCCGGATGATTTGGCTGCGGCTTTAACCCGGCTGCCAAAAATGACACGCGTTCTAACGCTTACGCCACATTCGTTGACCGACGTTTGGAACGACATTCGCAAGGTTGGCGATGCCACCCAGCGCCGGCGGGAAGCACAAGGGATTGCCATTACTCTGGAACAGAGGGTCGCCGCGATAGAGGCGAAAGTTGCGCTAGCTAAGACGCGCCCGCGAGTTTTGTGCCTTGAATGGCTCGATCCATTTTATGTAGGCGGACACTGGGTGCCCGAGATGGTGGCCAAGGCAGGGGGCCTAGACGTTTTGGGTCGAGCGGGCGAACCGTCGTTTCGGGTGACAGAAGGTCAAGTCGCAGCAAGCCGCGCAGAAGTTGCTTTGGTAATGCCGTGTGGCTTTAGCGTTAAGCGAATCGCTACAGAATACAATTCCGCGAGTTTTCCTGACGGATATCGACGCTTGTCCGCAGTTCGAGAGCAACGCGTGTTCGCCGTGAATGCAAACAGCTATTTTTCGCGTCCGGGGCCGCGGCTCGCTGAAGGAGTCGCGGTTCTAGCACATTTATTTCATCCTGACTTGTTTCCGACTCCGCCGCCCGCAAGCTCGATTCAACGATTGCAAGCGTGATGAAAGATCAGGCGGCGGTGCCGTCGGCTCCGCCGCTCCACAGGCGATAGAAAAACAATCCAGACAAAATCATCGCAAGGCCAACCGAAGAACGAACCGGACGCTGAATCCAGATGTTGATGGTTAGCGCCAGCGCGCCTGCGACGAACAGGCCGGGAACAACCGGGTATCCCCAGGTCCGGTAAGGGCGATTCATGTCCGGCGCCATTTTTCTGAGGCGGAACATGGCCACCACTGAAAGCGCGTAAAAAATCCACGCGGCAAAAACAAACAGGGAAGTCAGCTCTTCGAAAGTTCCTGTAAGGGCCATAAGCGCTGCCAAGACTCCCTGAAAAATTAACGCACCGCCCGGCGTGCGGAAGCGCGGATGCACACTGCCAGTGACGCGAAAGAACAAGCCGTCGCGGGCCATGGCGTAGGGCACGCGCGCGCCGCTCATGATCGATGAGTTAAGCGTGCCGAGAGCCGCGACAATCATCGCAAGCGTGATCCAGAATGCCGCGCCATGTCCGGCGAAGCTCTCCACCACGTCGGAGGCGACGTGCGAAGAACTCGCGACGGCGCTGAATGGGAGCGCGTAAAAACAGACTGCGTTGAACAAGAGATAGATTGCCGCGACTAGAATCGTCCCGCCGGCGAGCGCAAGCGGAAAGTTTCGCTCCGGATTTTGTATTTCGGAGCCGACGCGATTGAGATCCTCCCACCCGTCATACGCCCACAGAGCGGCGGCGATGGCGGCCAGGAATGCCGTCAGGGCGCCACCACTCGTTTGCACCGGCCAGAATGGATGGAAGTGCGACACGCTTCCGTGACCGAACCAGAAGCCAGCCGCAACAATCGCGATCACCGCTCCAACTTTAAGAAGCGTTAGCGCGACTTGCACACGTCCGCCGAGACGAACGCCAAGATAATTGATGAAGGTGAAAAGAAGAATTGCGCCAGCGGCCATGGGTTGCGACCAGCTGAAGACGAAATCGTAAGGCGTACCTCCGAATGGTGACTTCAAATGCCAGGTGAACAGTGGAACCGCGAGCGCGGGAATCAGAAAACTTGAAAATCGCGCCAGCCCCGCGGCAATCGATGCAGCCGAGCTCGATTCGCCAACCGTAGAGTGCATCCAGCCGAAAAGGAAGCCCCACATGGGGCCGAGACCTCTGCGCAAGTAGGCGTACTGTCCACCTGCCTCGGGCATCGCCGCGCCCAGCTCCGCAAACGACAGCGCGCCAAAAAGCGAAAGCAGCCCGCCCGCAATCCATGCGGCGTAAACCAGGCTGACAGAGCCGCCCGCCGCCGCCATTTCGCTGGGCTTCAGAAATATTCCCGTGCCGACCATGGTGCCCACCACGATGGCGGACGCCGCCCACGGGCCCAAGCCGCGGATCAACTCGAGTTTTTCCTTTGAACGCAGCTGGGTGACGATAATTTTCTCCAATATTTCAGGCTGCAAATCTAGAAATGCTGTGTGGTGACCGGTTCGGTGCCGTCCGCAAATATGCTTGCCAGCGAACCCACCGTAAAGGTGATTACGGTGCCGACCAGCACGTACCAAGTCCAGGCCAACGGCGCTAGAAACTTAACTGCAATCATCGCCGCCAGGCCGGTAACGAATCCGATGAGCGCGCCGGTTTCGTTGGCGCGACGATTCCATGTGCCGAGTAAGAAGACGCCCAGTGTCGCGCCGTAGGTGATGGACGCAATCGTTAGGCCGGCGACTAGGACCGGTCCCCAATGAAGCAGACCCAGGATCCCCAACACGATGCCCCAAGCCAACGTGAGCTTGCGCGAGCGAACCAGAGACTGCGTCCCGCTTTCGCCGTGACGAACTCCGAGGTCTATGATGCTGGATGAAGCCAGCGAGTTCAACGAACCGCTGGCATTCGACATCGCAACTGCAAAGATAGAAGCCAGGACGATACCGACCACTCCTACCGGCATGCTGCGCACGATGAATTGCGGATAAATCTTATCCGGATCGCCGCCGGATATCGCGAGCGCGGAATACTGCGCATACACGAAAAGCATCACGCCTAGGACGAGAA
>Ga0307477_10000747_pt1 | contig 32037 bp, 25 predicted proteins | sample atmos_gasesECM2C_FD_203316 | JGI IMG/M metagenome (GOLD analysis project Ga0307477, IMG submission 203316) | Hardwood forest soil microbial communities from Morgan-Monroe State Forest, Indiana, United States - atmos_gasesECM2C_515 | ecosystem: Environmental > Terrestrial > Soil > Temperate...
AGCTGGCAGCGTCGCTCCACAACAAGGCCACTTCTGCCACCAGCCGCCATAAATGGTTGGAATCACAATAGGAGGAATTATGCAAACGCAACTCGCTTTTTTCGTAAGCATTGCATTCAGCTTGATCGCCTGGGGAATCGTCAGCGCCCGATACATCTGGCCGGAACTCCGGCTCCGGCAACGGGCCGATGCCTTGCGGCCTCTGCTTATTCTCCACAGCTTCCGGTTCATCGGGTTAGCGTTCCTGGTGCCAGGGGTCGTGTCTCCTGACCTGCCGTCTGCCTTCGCGCATTCAGCGGCGTATGGGGACATCATTGCGGCGATACTCGCCTTGCTTGCGCTAATATCGCTGCCCAGTGCATCCGGCGTTGTCATTGCATGGATCTTCAGTCTCTGGGGTACAGCCGATCTCTTCAATGCTTTCTATCAGGCAAATCACGCCGGGCTCATGGCGGGACAGTTGGGTGCCACATATTTCATTCCGACTTTCATCGTGCCCCTACTGCTGATTACGCACGGACTCGGCTTCCGGATTCTTCTGCAACATAAAAAGGTATCCGCAGTACAGCAAAGCCGGCACGCAGCATAAATTAGTCTGGTTGAGGTGGTTGTCTCGCGGATTTCAACACAAATACACTGCTTGCGAGGAACACAGTGATCGACGGAACGCGCGTCGCGCTGTTCGTGAGTGCCGCGGCCATACTTGCGCTGACTCCCGGCCCAGGCATTCCTTACGTGTTGGGTCGAACTCTACATGGTGGAAGACGAGAAGGTGTCCTGTCTGCCCTCGGGACCTTTGTCGGCGGCTCAGTTCACGTCTTGGCTGCAGGATTGGGACTCTCCGCGATCTTGATGACCTCGGCGCAGTTCATCGGTGGACTGGGCGGGCTTTAACGGCTCGTCTTTATCGGCGGCGAGGCAGATCGGAGTCAGTAAGAGAATGAGAACGGCGGGGACAATCCATTTCACGGTGATCCTCCGCAAGCGATCGGGCGATCGCAGCCCTTCATCATACGGGTGTTCTTACCCGAAGAGCCGGAACAGAAATTACCCAAGAAGTCGCCGCAATCAGTACAGGCCAAGGAAGACGCAGGCGTAGTTGTTCAGCCAGTCAAGGCCGACCACGCCGACCCAGCGAAACTCAACGAACAAGAACTCAAGGCGGCAATCATAGCCGCATGGAAGAAGCACGAAGAACTTGCCAAGCAAGACCTGGCACCAATGCTCTACTGGCTCCGGGACAAGCTCCGCGCGCAAGGTGCTCGCAACGACATTCAATGCTCTAAATTCCATTTCCCCATTGATGTTTACCGACGTGCACACGCCGCCGACACAATGCTGTCCTGGCTAGTGCCTCTGCTATGTTTTGTCGGAGACCCGAGCTTGCCTGAATGAGTTCTAGGCAGGTTTGCTGTTGTCTGTTACCCATTGCCAAGTCCGCTGGCCGCTATCGTTGGCTAAGGACCGGGCCTCTCCATAGCTAGCCAACCGGTGGAGCACGGTTGAGACCGAAGCCAGAGGAACTTTCTGGCGGGCTAGCCAGGCCGGGTTCCTTCGCGCGATTTCCTGGGCCACCTCTTGCGTCAGCAGAGGCCTGTTAGACTCCATCAATATCGTGCGACACGTCGTGGTGAATCCCGGCTGTCGGGAGTCCGAACGGTGATCAATGAGTTCCAGCAGTTCATTGCCAATCACGTCATCACCGAACAGATTTGCCAACCCCAAAATTGTCTGTTTGATGGTGCCAATTCTTTTAATGATCGCTGCGCGCTGCTTTAAAAGCGACTCGAGTTCTTGGTGTGCTCGCCCAATCACCTGTTCAACATGTTCCGCGCCCGAGGTTTGTGTCGACATAGGTTTTTGCACCACGCCTTTTCGGCCTCGCGACAAAATCAAACGCCACAATTTAAGGAGGCTCTTTCGAGCCTCCCTATGACTGCTGTTTTTTGCACGACAGAACTAGAACGTAAATTTAGCAATGATCGCCATCGTACGCGCGTTGCTGGCGAACACCGACTTTGGATTGTTGAAGTTTGCATTCCCAGGCGTCAGATAGTTCAGGTAACCACCGGTAATGGTATTGAAACCAGCCACGTCGTTTACGCCAAGTCCCGTGCCGGGGTTACTGCCCGGAATGTACTGAGCATGGTTGAGGATATTGCCGAACTGCGCACCCAGACGAAACTTGAACCTCTCGGTAATGTTTATGTCCTTATAGGTGCCAAGGTCCAAATCGTTGGTTGGCCTGGTGGCCAGAGTATTGCGGCCGCTGGTGGCCAGCGCACCCGCTCCGGCTACGATGTACTGGGCGCTGGGGTTGTTCGCCAGGTAAGCTACAACATTGCCAGCCGTGTTCGTCAAAGCGGTGACGTCGCTTCCCGTTCCCGGAACTCCACTCGGGTTGAAGACAGCCCGATCACCGGCGCTATCGTGGTTCAAGTTCGCATCCGAGGCGGATTGCACGTCGGCCCATTGCGGAGACTCGTAGGTGTAAATCGGGCTAAACGCCCAGTTCCCTACGATGTTCTTCATGAACCAATTACCACCCTTGAAGAACGGCAGATCGTAAACAGCCGCCAAGGTAAAGCGGTGTGTGCGGGAAAGAGGAGAGACGGATCTGTCGGCGCCGATGTCCTGGAAGTCTTGCGGACGGCGCGGAGTAAGACTGGTAGTGAAGAAATCCGCCGTACTGTTGTCAATCGTGCGGCTGTAGGTGTAGGACGCCTGGAACGTCAAGCCATTGCTGAAGCGTCGCTGGAGCGAAGTCTCCAACCCGTGGTAGTTGGAACTGCCGAGCGGCAAATCAGCGGTGATGTTGCTGGCGAAACCTGCATTGGCATACTGAGGAAGGAAGCTGCTCCTGGATTGTAAGCCGCTTGAGCAGCCACCACTGCCGTCGGGAACGCATAACGCCAGGGGCAGAGCATCGAGTGTGGCCTGCGACGGTGCTTGCAAGTACGTAGGCAGAAAGCCAGTGGTTGCGGTCTCGGGCGTGTTGCTTACCAGCGACTGTCTATTAATTCTGGACTGAACATCCAAGTGTACGCCGCGTGTGCCAACGTAGCGGACCTCAGCGGTGTAACTCTTGCCAAACGAATGCTGGATGCCGAAGTTCCAATTGATCGAATACGGCCATTTGGTTTGTGGTGGGATCCAGGCAGACGTCGCGGCAATCGCATCAGCCTGAGGCAGGATCGTTATGCCAGTACCGCCACCGCCCGGCAAGCCACCCGTCGCGAGGAAGGGTCTTTTGCCGTTATTGAGATCGACGTCAGCAGTGGAGCCGACCTGGGGGGGGACACCGAGAATGCCGATATTGTCATAAAGCACGTCATACGCCATGCCAAAGCCGGCACGGATTGAGGTATTGCCGCTGGTCCCTGGCGAGTACGCCACTCCGACGCGAGGCGCCCAGTTGTTCTTCGGTGTGGTAGGCGCATTGAATACCAAGGGCTCATTAACTCCCGCGACAGTGATTTGAGGCTGATTGGAGATGCTATTAAGAGACTGGCGATTCTCGCCCGTAGAACTAGTGGTGTACTCGTAGCGCACGCCAAGATTCAGCGTGAGGTGCTGGTTGAAGCGCCAGGTGTCATTGGCGTACCAGTAAACCGCTTTCTGGTTGCCATAGTACGTTGTGGAGCCATTGCTGCGCTCACCAATGATGTCGGGCGTGAAATCTTCCAGAAACATTTGCGCGCTGTTGTACTCGTAGTCGCCGCGCTGGCGCTGAGTAAAGCTCTGCGGAGAAATATACTGGCGGTATTCGCCGCCGAACTTGAAGCTGTGAGCACCCCTGGTCCAAGTGACGTTGTCAACCACGCCGTAGAAATTTTGAATGGTAAATTGCGGTGCCTGGGAGTCTGGTCCGATATTGACGCCGCCAAGATTGTTTAGAAGAATGTTAGGAAAGGCATCCAGACCGGGATACGGGAAGTTCCCGGCAGGAACCGTATTCGCAAAACGATTGAACCCTACCCGGATTTCGTTCAGTACCGCGGGCGAGAAGGTGTGATACTCACCGAGGGTGAACAAGTGAAACCTAGAAGGCTCGACCAGATAAAAAGCTGGCAGGCTGGCATTCGTATCGACCTGACCCAGCCGGTTGTAAACGTAGCGCCCACGAATCTGGTCTTTCTCGGATAGGTTTAAGTCGACGCTTTGAACAAAATTCGTATAGTTTTGGAATGCGCCTGCCGCGAGAGTAATGGTCCCGACCTCAGCCATGCCAAGAGGGCAACTTCCGTTCGCCGGGGCAATAAATGATCCTACCTGCCCAGGTTCGTTGCCGTTAACTGGGCTCTTATCGTACTGAATACACCCGTTCCCCGTTGGGGCGACCGCCAGATACTGCTTAAAAATTGAAAAGTTAGTTGCATTAATCGTGGGATCTGCGGAGATAGCGGCCAAACCTGCAGCCGTGGGCGTGACTACCGGAAGCCCGCTGCTACCGGTAAGCCCGATCTCCTGACGCTCGTAATTAGTAAAGAAAAACAGCTTGTTCTTGATGATTGGGCCACCAATGGTGCCCCCGTAGCGATTATTGTCGAGACGCGGGTTCTCCTTGAGACCTTGGAGTATCCAAAAGTTGTCCACTGCATTCAGATTACGATTTCTGAAATATTCATAAAGTGAACCATGGAAGCTATTGGTTCCGCTCTTGATATTGGTGTTGAACTGCCCCCCCGAAGAGTGCCCGAATTCAGCGTTGAACTGATTCGACAGAAGGGTAAAGTTTTCCACTGCTTCATTCGGAACGGTGATCAGAGCTCCGGTCACAGTCTTGTTGTTATTGTCCACGCCTTCAACCGTGAAGTTGTTGTCGCGAGGACGCTGACCACCCACCGACGGACCAAAACCCAAGTTCAACGCGCTAGAATTCGTAACCCCCGGGCTCAACAGCGACAGGTTCAAGACTCCGGCGCCCGCTCCGCCCGCGGAGGTAATCCCCAGATCCTGCGACAGGCGCGCGTCGAAACTGGATTGCAATTGCGCGGTGGTCGTGTCGACCAGCGGAGCCTCTCCCGAGACTTCCACGGTCTCAGTGGCAGCGCCGGGCGCGAGGCTCACGTTGACCGTGCCAGTGCGGTTCAATACCACTTCGGCCAGTTCAGTGGTTGTTCGAAAACCGTTGGCCTTTACCGTGAACTTGTAGTTACCGATTGGTAGGTTGTCAAACCGATATTCGCCGGTGTTATTTGTCCTGTTGGTGATAGCTAATCCCGTGGCCACATTCGTGGCAGTAACCTCCGCATTAGCAACCGCCGCGCCGGAAGAATCTACAACGGTACCCACCATGTTGCCGCTGACGGCTTGGCCAAAGGATAAATTGACTCCAAAAGCCACGAGGCTCAACAACGCAATTGCTAACACGAGTGTTCTAACGGTGAAGACGGTTCGATTCATTGGCTTTCTCCTCAACTCAATAGATAGACAATTCCCAATCAATTTCAACTTCCAAGACCCTGAGAACTTTGGCACCGGCCCAGAGCCACGACCCCTCTAGTGTTTGCAAGAGGCTAACCAAAGCGCACTCGTCTGCTTTTTCATTCGGTTACATCAATCATCAAACCCGCAGTTATGAAATGTCGGATGCCAACTGGAGAGTCCTCACAGCGCATATCGTGCGCTTGACGTTGCGTGTCTGTTAAGCTGTCACTGCGTCCTGTCGGACTACATCAAACAGGAAAGGAATTTCCAAAAGTCCAGATTTCCGGAGATTCCTTCCGAGCTTGAATCTGGCGATTCGACGATACATACTGGTTGGTATGTCGGCAGCACGCAAGAATCCGAACCGTAGAGCGACTAGGTTGCGCGATCCTGAGCGCACGCGGGAGCGCCTGCTGCAGGCGGCATTCCGCGAGATCTACAGATCGGGTTTCCAAAGTGCCGGCCTAGACTCAATTCTGGCCTCAGCTGGCGTCACCAAGGGAGCGCTGTACTACTACTTCAAAAGCAAGCGAGCCTTGGGATACGCCGTTGTCGAAGAGGTCATCGGCCCGGACAACTACGGCGAATGGGTGCGTCCTCTACGGAGCGGCAAGGACCCTCTCGACACTTTGATCGGCATTGTTCAAGGCCTATCCGTGCGGCCCGAGGATGTACGGGGCGGCTGTCAACTGATCAATCTGGCGCAGGAAATGTCTCCTCTTGACGCGGGATTCCGGAAGCGGCTGGCGAGAATCTTCGATGCCTGGCGCGAGGCCGTTGCCTCCGCTTTGCGAGAGGGCCAAACCCACGGAAGGGTTCGCCGCGAGGTGGAGCCCGCTGACGCCGCTGGCTTACTGATCGCGATGGTCGAAGGCTATGGCTCGCTGGCAAAGAATGCTCAGGATCCGAAAGTGATGAAAGCGGGGATCAGAAACATCGTGGACTGGCTGCGGTCCCTGCGCTCGCCGGGCAACCGCAAGCGGGTCTGATCGCATCGGTTCTAATGGACGGCTTGACACTGTTACATACCAACCGGTTCGTAGGCAAGGCGAGTTCCCATCGAGTGCAGGCATACCTTGGCGAGAGTGGACGAGGGGCTGATGGAAGGAGAAAAACAATCAGATCTGTCCCTCTGAATAACAACTGCGGTGAGATTCAGCCAACACAGGAGGAAGTGATGAACCGAAAGAGATTCCAGGCGATCGCCTCTCTAAGCGTCGCACTGATTCTTATTCTGGACGCGGGCTGGCAGGCGCGGGCACAGGACGCCAAAGGCCCCTATCTGAACATGCTCCCACTCGATCAATACCTGATGGACCGTGACGCGGAGATTGCGATGTCCCGCAGCGCCGGCCCGAACTCCGTTTCGAAGGGGGCCAAGGTGCTGGTTCTTGGACGGCATGGCTATGAAACCGCCGTGGAGGGGAAGAACGGTTTCGTGTGCCTAGTGGGACGATCATGGGATTTACCGAAAAACAATCCGGCTTTTTGGGATCCAAAGATACACGGTCCGATCTGCCTGAGCGCTCCGGGTGCGCGGTCTTTTCTACCGATCTACCTCAAGAAGACCGAACTGGCGATTGCCGGACGTTCGAACACTCAGATAGAGGACGCCATAATAGACGGCATCGCGAAAGGTGAGTTGCCCACGCCCGAACCCGGTTCGGTGTCCTACATGATGTCAAAGCAAGGGTATTTGAATGCCGGCGTCAAAGGACCCTGGCTTCCCCACGTGATGTTTTTTGTCCCCGAAATCGACCCTAAAGCCTTGGGATCCGACTTGGGGGATGACGTCCCGTTGGACGCGCACGAAGAAAAAATAGGCCGCTATACCACAATTGACGTTCCGGTAAGCAAGTGGTCGGACGGAACGCCGGCGGATGATCGAGCTCACTGACGGCGATCTCAACGCGAATTCAAGTCACGACTATGCGAAGAAGATCGCTCGCGCAAAGCCGGCGTGATTGCTCCATGCGACCCCTAAAGGGAAGCTACGAAGCACGTTGCGACCCTCAACAAGGGGGCAGGCTAGTCTCGCCCCGCGCTCGCGTCCGGCCGCGTTTGGGGTGTAGATATGCCCGTGATGCTGCACCCACAGTTCAGGGGCAATCCGGAACCGATCGACGAATTCATGGTTCCCGCGGGCTGGTGGTCGGATGGAACGCCGGACCCAGTCAAGCCGGATTAGCAATGCGAACCAATGGGCCCGGAACAGCGACATCCTCGCTTTGGCGGGCTGCGCACTGGATGCTCGCAAGGAGAAACATGGCTAATGCAGGGCGCGTATCAACGCTATAAGGGCCGCAGCGAGGGAGCGGGATGAACTGGAAGTAGACGCCGATTGAGGGCGTGCAGGGTCACGATGGACTTCGGGCACAGGAGCAGTGACGAAACGGGCAATGGAGGTCTTTTGGATAACGGCGATCCGCATATTCGTGAAGTCGTACCCCAGACACGGACGCTCGCGATGGGGAAGTCTGCGCGGATTGCGATCAAAGCCAAGGGGAGAATTCTCTTCATCGATGCAGCGGACGTTATCGCGGTGGAAGCCAAAGGAAACTGTGTCTTGTTATTGCATACTTCAAGTTCGCACTTGCTGCGAGAGTCGATCTCGACCATGGAGAAAAAGCTCAATCCGCACGGGTTTGTGCGAATTCATCGATCTGTGCTGGTGAACGCGGCATTGGTTGAAGAGATTCATCTATCGTCCCCGGGCGAGTATGTGCTGCGCCTGCGGGGAGGAAGGGAGTTCACAGCCACTCGTACTTACAAGAAGAATCTGCAACTCCTGGCGCAGTTGTGGATCGGTATCGGAGGTTTTGCTGTCGAGTAGGAGCCCGGTTCTCCCAACTCGGTACCCAGATCTGCGGAAATCGATCCTCCAGCAGCAACTGCAAGATCAGTCGCGCATCCTGGCGATCCGTCTTCTGCTTGCGTACGCGCTTGGTGCGGATCTCGGCCGCGTCGCCGATCCGCAACTCAATCTGCAACTCGGCCAACAGTCGTTCAAACCAGCGCGCATGCCCGCTGGCTTCCATTCCCACACGCACTTTCTGGCCCGCAGCCGCCAGAGTGCGGTAAAACTTCTCCGCCTCTTCGCGATGCGCCAGCCGCTTTTCCTGGAACCTGTGTCCTTATCGACCCAAGCAATTTGCTGAAACTCGGGGTGGAAATCTACTCCTATAATGATCATCGTTCGGCTCCTTTCTCCCCAGCCTGTTGGTTGGTATCAGCACCACCAACTTTACCCGGGGCTGGGAGCCGACATTGTCATGGAATCAATTACACCACAACCTGGAGCTTTTTCGGTGCGGAAGCTTAAACGGGAAAAGACTTTGGGTTGTTGACTCAAAATTGCGACGGTAGAGGTCTGGTGTCCAAGGATACCCAGGAACGTCCCCGTCGAGGAACCAGTTTCCATTGGAACTGCGATTGGGCGCTTCCCACGGGCATTCGCCAGCCCACCGAATCGAAATCATGTCGAGCTGGGATTGCAGTTCAGCGCCCAGGCCGTACCTACTGAGTGGTCGGCAGGTATATGACGGGAGCGGTCAGGGTCAGCGACGACAGGCCAATGTTTACACCGCTGGGCAGAGTTTGGCTGAATGGGTCGGCGATAAGACCCTCGGTCGTCACGAGATTAATTTTGGCGATCCAATTGTCGTTTGCATCCACCAGCAATCCGTAAAGTTTATTGTCGAAAACACTGGTGAAGGTCGCGATGGAATTGGGGTCGCTGGCATTGCTAAAGGCTACCCCATCAGGCGTAGGCGGCATCGCACCATAGCCGTAAGCAATGGAACTGATGTCCGGTGGCCCAAAAAACGTCGAGGTGGGAAGTTCCTCGACTGCGACACAGCTTCCCGATGGCTGGGCCGAGAAGAGCACGTCGTCGCTTCCTTTCTGGGTGCCGACTGGAACTCCAATCGCGAGCATGGGTAGAGCCGCAGGCGGCGCACTACACCCGCCGGTAATCTGGACCAGAGTATTCGAAGCTGTCCACATAGGAGGCGTATTTTGCAGCTCACTAAAATTTAGCAAAGACTGCGTAGCACTACCCGCGACTGCGCTGACTCCAAAATTCGTGAGAAGATCCAAGGCCACGGTGTTCGGGTTCAACAAACCCAAAGTTGCATTTGAGCTTACGGTGTTGCTAGCAAGATTTAGGATTTGAATTTCATTCTGACCATAGGCTGGACTGAAGATATACGGAGCGGAGCTGTTCAATGGATTGAGGGCGAAGTTCTCAGCCGGAAAAGACGGTGCCAGCGGCGTGAAGGTCCCTGCAGTCGTATCCATTATCAGGTAGCCTTGGGCCGTGCTTAGAATGGCTTGGTCGTTCAATGGGTTAACAATCACCGCGCAAACCATGCAGATGATTCCGCCGAAGGTTACAGTTTGAGTTACCGGTGCGGTAAAAGTCGCGGTTACAGTGTTGCTCGTTGCGTCGATGATTTGTACGTCCCGGGAGGTGTAACTAATTACGATGACCCTCTTGCTCATCTGGCTGGCAGCGGTGGCGCTGGGTCGGTACCCGGGGGGCATGGGGATGGAGGCGAGCAGTGCCGACGTGATGGGCAGCATCTGAACCAACTGATCAGCATCCAAGTTTACTGCTTGGACCGTATAGACCCCTTGCAGATTAAGTGCCCGCGACTGCGGCAAATAGCCGACATCGATCGTTGAGCCGTGGGAAGAAGCGTAGAGAACAGAGATCGTACTTGCGGAAAAACCATTTACATTTGTGGTTAACTGAGTCACACCTTCGACTGGCCCCAGTGTGGCGGTTACGATGCTGGTGCCTACCGCTACACCAGTTGCTAAGCCGGTGGAATCGACCGAGACACAGTTTGCGGAACTGGGAATGCACGGCGACGATGTGGCACTCCAATTCACCATTGAAGTTATGTCCTGTTTGCTGCCGTCGGCATAGGTTCCCGTCGCCTTCAACTGGCGAGTTGTGGCGAACGGGACTACAGAATCCGATGGCTTGATGGTAATAGCTTGAAGTACGCTTGGACCGAAAGCAGAAACTCCGCCGCCCCCGCATGCCGCGCAAAGCAGCAGTGCGGCAACTGCAACTCCAAGCATCAAAATGCCGGCTATGGTTCTAACCCTTGACCCGACCGCCCTTCTCATAGAGCGAGGCATCCACAGCTTGTAATTGAATCTCCAGAACGGGGATAACAGGGTTGAAGTCATGTGAATCCGAGTGGTTCAGAACATTAGCGCAACGTCGGCAAAGTCGTCCTCTTTTACAACACCGGGTTCTATTAGTTTGGGGCAGGGGCCAGACTGTTGGTTCGCAACGAAGGTGCCCAAAGTGAGTCCCTGTCCACTTTGATCACTGCCAATTCCGTTCAGGGTAGTTCCGGTTGGCCCCACGCTAAGGATTGCGGGATTTGTCTGCACACCAATGCTGCCAATTTGGGTTCCATCGAACGAAAAAACTGAGAGGACAACGCTGGTCCCGCTGACCGTCCCGTTTAGTGAGGCAGTGCTGAAGCAGGGATAGTCGACTGCGTTGATCGTTCCTGTCAAAGTTGCATTAACCGACCCGATGTTTCCGCTTTGACTGAGAGACCCTGACACCATGATCGGTGCAGGTGGAATTAAGCCTGTCACCAGCTGCATATAGAGGGAGTTGGACAGAGTTCCCGTGAAATTGACGTTCAAGGGCGGGACCTGCAGAGCTGTCCAGGTTCCGGTCGTCGCGCTGCGAGTGCAGTCTTGTGGCAAGGTCTGATAGACGCCAGACATGGACTTGCCGTCGGACGAAACGCTCCCAGTGAGGCTCATCGTGCCTGAGTTCACCGACAACACGACATTTTGCCCACTAACCGTTCCGGTCAAAGGAACCGGGCCCGCACAACCTTGACCGGGCCGTGCAACAGAGCCCGTGAGAGAGTTGTTGGATTGAAGGAGAAAACCAGAAACAGCAAACTGTGCTGGTGGTCGTTCCTGGCTGAGGTCGATCTGCCAGTTACCAGAAATAGGACCATTATTCGAACTCGACGAGGAAGTTCCACCCCCACAAGCTGCTAAAGCCAAAATGGCACACGCCAGCGGTGGCGCAACGAAACTTCTCACCATGCTCTCTCCAGAATCGCAATGACAAGGTCACCCGCTCCTCACTTACGAAGAATGCCAAAGCGGGAGAATAAACTGGTGTTCATTCGGTGGCAGGCAGCCTAACGTTCAAACATTAATCTCTGGTGACAATCAGGTTAAAATTCCATGAATTACCCAACAAGTTGTTCAGAATGTTGAGCCTGGCAAATGTCGAGTTGACTCATTGCGAAGCATTCCTCGCCAGTTCGGTCAGTTGGTGTTCTTTTCTCGGCTCTTTTGTGCAGACTCCAATTGGCCAAGCTTGACCAGGGCGTCGGTTTGCTCCGGGTTGGCTTTCAGGGCTTGAATGAAATTCTTGCGCGCTTTGGAGTAATCGCCGGTAGTCTGATAAATGGTTCCCAGATTGTCGTACGCGATTGCCAGAGTCACGGGTTCGTGAGTGAGCGAGATGCTAGTTTCGTACTCACTAATTGCGCCTTGGATGTTTTGCTTTTGTTGGAGAATGATCCCGATGTTCAGGTGACTGGTTGGATCTGTCGGCCTGATGCGCCGTGCGTTCTGGAAGTGTAGCAGCGCCTCGTCGTATCGAAGCGTTCCGAGCAGTGCAAGCCCCAGACCGTCCTCGGCGATCAGGTTGTTCTTGGTCACCTGTGATGCATGGTTCCAAAGATCGTAATCGCTGCGCCAATATCCGATCTGGTGCCAGGTTGCCACGCTGAATACCAAAATCACGAAGGCGACAGCGGGCAGGCGCATACCGAAACCTGCCGCACGCGAGTCCAGAAATTCTGCGACAGTCCAAACAATCGCCACGAAGATGCCTATTAGCGGGATGTAGGCGTAACGATCGGCCATTGCCTGGCCACCCACCTGTATCAGTCCGATGACAGGTACCAGCGTGCCTAAGAACCAGAGCCATCCAAACAGAATGTAGGGACGCTTCACACGTTGCTGATACGCGAACACGGTAACTGCCGAGAGCATCAGAAACGAGACAAGAATCTGGTTGGCGGTGAGCGGATCTCCAGGGTAGAAAGGTGCATACCCGCGCGGCCAAATCGCCTTCCACAAGTACAGCGTGTCAGCTCGGAGGGCGTTACCCAAGCGTAAGCTCAGCGGCAAATTCTCGGTTGTGACCATCGCTCCTGCGGACCGCTGCGCAATCAGCGTGACGACCGCGCTCATCGCTGCAAGAAAAAAGAATGGCACCTTCTCAACAATGAGTGTCGACAGCCTTCGTTTGTTCTGATCCGATTTCACTGTCGTTTTAGAAAACCCGTGAACACGTTTCAGCGGCCAAAAATCCATGAGTATAAGTACACATGGCAGGGTCACAGCCATTGGCTTCGAAGCCAGCCCGGCGGTGAAAAGCAGAGCGGTTACCGAGTACCTTTGCACGCTGGGCTTGCCGGCGTACCAGCAGTAACTGAGCAGCGTTAGAAGAAAGAAGAATGTACAGAGGACATTCTTTCGTTCAGAGACCCACGCCACAGACTCCACATTGATGGGGTGGACCGCGAACAGAGCGGCCACAAGCAAGCTGCGGCCCGGGGCGTGAGTACTTTTGAGCAAAAACAAAAACAAAAGGATTCCATTCGTCGCATGCAGCAAAACGCTAGTAGCGTGATGCCCGCCAGCACTGAGGCCGAATAGCTGGCAATCCAAAGCGTGAGAAAGCCAGGTAACAGGATGCCAGTTTCCAGCCGTTGTCGTCGCAAGTGACCACTTTACGAACTGCCATCCAAGTCCCGACTGCACATTTGGATTTTGAGTGACGTAATCCGGGTCGTCATAGTCGATGAAGGGGTGATGAACAACGGGACTATACAGTGTGAGTGTGATGACAGCGAGCACAGCGAAAGCTGCTCCCATCTGCCGTGCACTTGTGTAGGCCACTTCAGGTGGCAACAATTTTCCGCGAGTACTGTTTGTCGGGAGCACTAAATCTGCGCGAGCCCTTGCTTGCTTCCGCCTTCGACGCTGTTTTGAGATGGAACTCCTCATGCCAGAATCAGGAACTTTCATTAGTGGAAGCGAACCTAGAACTCATCGAGAAGGTGCATTGGAACGTTACGGGTCAGCTATTAAGACCAGGTTAAAGAAAGTTTAAAATCCTGTAAATTCCCCCCCTCAAAAGGAATTAGTCCACCTCTCTTTCGCTGCGGAACGTGAACACGATATTAATTTTTGAGTACAAACCCCTCTTTCGATTGACTGCAAGAGGAATCGCTTTATAGAGTGCGGGCGGCGAATCATCAGCACACATGCCCAGGATTTTCGCCGCCCATGGAGAACAATAAAAATGAAGGCAATCAATTCTAAGGTGCGAGCTGCGATGCTCGTTGTGATGCTGCTTTGTATCGTCGGCATCGGTGCGGAAACTGCCTCTGCGAGAACTGTGGTGGGAACTTGTATGACAGGAACTCAGTACCCTACCATTCAGAACGCCATCGACAATGTGACGGCTGGGACGATCGTATTCATTTGCCCGGGTACCTATGCCGAACAATTGCGCATAAATCGGACTATGACCTTGCAGGGTGTGGCCTCCGGAAACTCGGACGCGGTCATCATCGTGCCGCCATCCGGTGGACTGGCGGCGAATACGACCAGCCTGTTCGACCACAGCGCGATCGCGGCCCACGTGCTGGCGGATGTTGAGGCAACGGTGAACCTGACAAATCTGATTGTAGACAGCAACACAACCAGCAACCCAAATAACATCAATGCTTGCGCGCCTTTGCTGGTCGGAATTTTCTACAGGAATACATCCGGAATCGTGAACCACGTGGTCACGCGAAATCAGTGGGTGGGCGCGTCGGAAAGCGACACCAATTTCAATGGATGCCAAACCGGACTGGGCATCTTTGCCCAGAGTGGAAACGCCGAGACTTCCACCGTAACGGTAGAGAATAGTTCGGTACACGATTACCAGAAGAATGGAATCACCGGTAATGAGGCGGGAACGACTCTCACCGTGACCGGCAACCAAGTTGTGGGCCAGGGGTCAACCAATGGCGCGGCCGAAAACGGCATTCAGATCGGCTTCGGAGCAGCCGGGACGGTTTCCGGCAATACTGTGATCGATGACGTTTGGGGACCCGACACCTCGAGCGACCCGGCGGACGCGGCAGCGGGTATTTTGCTCTTTGATGCAGCCAGCGGCGTCACGGTGAAGTTGAATACCGTGGGCAACACTCAGTTCGGCATCGCTCTGGCGACGGATACTTCCGGGCTGGATGACGGAGAGACCGTGACCAGCAATAAAGTCACCGGAACGCGAATTTTCGACGGCATTGACGTTTGCTCGAACGGCAACACCATTCATGGCAACACGGTAAGCAACAGCACTGAGTCCGCCATCCATCTGGATGCAAGTTGTGGTGTCAACCCCCCCGTCGGCGGCGGCAACAACAATACCGTCACCAACAATATCGTGAGCGATGCCACTGTGGGCATCCTCAAAGATACTGGAACGAGCAATCCGACGACGACTCCGAACACCTTCTTTACCACTGGGACGACAGATCCTGCAGGAACGGCTCGCAGCCGTGTTCTGGTTAAACCGATAAGGCCGTAGAAGCTGGCGGCCCGATTGTTGTCAGCGAGAAAGAATCCAGCAGCCGGAATTTTCCGGCTGTCGGCTTTGCTGGCGGCATTTTTGTTAGCCCAGGGCTCGTTCACCAAAAATTGACACAACTGTCACGTGCCATTAACTTTGCGCGCTCATAATCCGGTTAATTCAATCGCGCTAACCAGCCAAGGAATGCTGATTCGACGCTGGGAGCCTCGCCAATCGTGTTCTGTTGGGAGCTTTTTGGAACACAGCGGACACATCCTGGCAGGCAGCTTCAACTGCACTGCTCAACAGAGAAACCCGAATACATTTAAAGGAGATGCTTCACATGAAGGAAAAGAAAGTTTGCTTGGTGACTTTGTGTGTCCTCGCGCTGGCTATAGCAATGCCCGTGGCTAACGCGCAGACCGTCAAAGTCCAGGGTGTCGGTTCTTCAGGAGTATTTCAATCAATCGGAGCTGCAGCATTCAACGACGTTGCCGGTGCAGGTGCTCACATTTGGACGAAGAAGGGCAACTGTCCAGACGGCGGCATCTGCGCAGCCATACATGATTCCCGTTCCGGCTCAATTAAGGATGAATCAGGCAACGTGTGGGTAATTTGGGATGCAGCGGGAAACAACGTTTGGACGTATGTGACGGTCGACACCATCGTTGGCAACCGCGCCTACTTCGCCACTCCCCGGGCACAGCTTGTTCTCGATAGCTGCGCTAAGACCTCGGTTGGGGGATGCAGTGGAGCGCAACTGATTCCCGCACCCGTTCTGGGCGGCGCGACCGACGAAGCCAGCATTCCGGACGCCATCTACAACAAGATTAACAACCTTGCCTTTACGGCTCTCTTCACAGAGCTACGGCCCGAAGACGCAGCGCAAGAGCAGAAGCGAGTAGTAGGCACATTGAACACACTTAACCTCTCTGGTCTTGGTTACGGCACCGGCGCCAACACTCTGGTAGGTACGCCAATTCAGAGTGCCTTCACTACTGCTGCGGCAAATCCCGTGGCATTCAAAATCACTGGCACCGACCCATTCACCAAAAAGGCAATTCCCGCATATTCTGAGCAAAATCTTGGAGCTTACCCAGTTGTGTGGGTCGGCAACCGCAAGAACGCTTCTGGTCTGGGCTTGAAATCAAGCGGTAATTTTGTATACACAGACCTAAGCGACAAGAAGAACAGTGTGGCGTCGAAGTCCTACCTCCTGCAAAAGCTGTACGGTGGCGCTGACGCCACGAACGGCTGTGGGACAAGGTTCATCAACCCTGACACCTCCTTTCCGAACGTGCCTGTGACGCTGGTCCTGCGCGAACCGCTCTCTGGTACGATGACCACGGCCGAGTTCACGGAGTACAGGAACAAGGGCAACACAACGAGCTCGCAAGAGAAGGGTGTCGGGCAGCCAACCGGTGGCACTTCGGCTAACCCCTTGAACAAAGCCTGCAGCCCCAGCGGTGTTGGTACCAAGATTCGTGGAATTGGCACCGGCGAAGAGACTAAAGGTAATGGCAGCGGAACCGGCGGCATCCTGAACATTACAGATAGTCTGGGATACTTCTTCTGGAGCTTCGGCAATGGCTCACCTTTTAAGAGCAATCCCTCTCAGTACGGTTACTTCACGCTCGACGGCGTCGATCCACTCAACATGACTTACGTCGACGGCACAGTCCCGGCTTGCACGGCTCCGTGCCCGGTCGGCGCTAATACGTCGTTCCCCCACCTTCGCGACGGTACCTACCGTTCGTGGACGATTGTGCGGGTAATTGACGCCTCTGGTGGCGACGCTAGCGTAGATGCCCTTGTCACGCACGCTCAGGATGATGTCAACAAGATCGAACCTGATTTTGTTCCCTTCACCCAAGATGCGAGTGGCGATGGCGACACCGGATTGGGGCACTACCGCTCACACTTCACCGCGGATGGCATCGCGGGGAGCAACGTTCCTGAACACGGGGGCGACGTGGGTGGCTGCATTTTCCTGAATCCCCCGGACAACCTTTCAAATCACCTGAATTGCAAACAGTAGCTCAGTGAGCTCTACGAAAGGGGCAGAGATTAGCCGAGGTTGGCTGCTCTGCCTCAACTTTTTACGTTCCAACAGTTATGAATTTTTCAGGAGAAGAGTTTCAAATGTCTACCCGCAACACTATAAGAATATTCAGGATTGTTTTCTTTGCCGTACTCTTATCCCTGTCTGTACCTGCAAGTGCCATCTGGGCTCAGGCATCACCTGTTGCAGATGATTCGAAGAAAGTTGACGACCAGGGCCATAAGACTGCTGCCCAAGACGCTGCGGAGGCCGATGAGGAGGACTGGAGCACTCTTTTGCTGCCAAAGGGCGTGCTGCGGCCTTCCGATCCGCTGCAAGTAGAATTAGATGATGATAATCCAGCATTCACTCGTGAGTACCTCTCCGTCCACTGGCGGATTGGCGATCCGATTCACTTGTTTGTAATTAAGCCCAAAGGTGTGAAGAAGCCGCCCCTCATCCTCCATTTGTTCAGTTATCCCTCTGAGACCGATCGTTTCTTTGACGATGATGTCTGCAAGTTTCTGACGAAGGATGGCTTTGCGGCCGTCGGCTTCGTGTCTGCGTTGACCGGACACCGCTACCATGACCGGCCGATGCGGGAATGGTTTATCAGCGAGCTTCAGGAAGCGCTGGGGACTTCTGTGCACGACGTGCAAATCATTCTCAGCTATTTGTCGACGCGTGACGATCTCGACATGGATCGAGTCGGGATGTTCGGGGATGGCTCTGGAGCAACCATCGCAATCCTTACGTCCGCCGTGGACCCACGGCTGAAGGCGCTGGACTTGATCGATCCTTGGGGCGACTGGCCCAATTGGCTGGCGAAATCGACTCTGGTTCCTGAAAATGAGCGGGCTGACTATTTGAAACCTGAGTTTCTGAAGAAAGTAGCGCCACTTGATCCTGTTCAGTGGTTTCCGAACCTCAAGGCGAAAAACGTACGGTTGCAGGAAGTGATGGACGTGAAGGTTACCCCGAGTTCGGCACGAGAGCGAATCGACGCCGCAGCGCCCCCGACGATACATCTTGTCCGCTACGACGATCGAAAGAGTTTCCTCAAAGAAGCAGTAGCCGACGGCAAGGCGCTCGATTGGCTCAAGCAGCAGGTAAAAAGCGGAGACGCTCAAAAATACAGCGTCAACAGCGAATCAACAAATCCTGGCAATCTCGGCGGCACAAAATCCGACCGCTAGCCTTTGCACTGACACAGCTTGGGGATCTTGCCGCATCGCAGATCAACCGTGGTGTGTTTATGAAGTTTTAATGTCTCCGTCACATCCCTGTAACAATCGGCATGTAACTATGTCTGCGCCTTCCTAAGTAGCCAACGCCCGACGTGAGTTCGGCAGGCGCCGCTCAAAGCGGCGATGCTCGTGAGCTTAACTTCTTTCTATGCTTGGGGGTAGGGATCCTGTGAGATTGCGTCTCGTCTTGCTTTTTGTTGTTGGGTTCGTCCTAGGTTCGGGAACGATTCTCGCCCAAGAAAGTACAACGCCAGTTGGAAACACTGCGGCTCCGGATCAGGCAAAGGGTGCTATCACGGGGACCGTGAGCGATAAATCCGGGGCTGGAGTGTCAGGTGCGACCGTAAAGGTAACCCGTGCGTCGGGAGAAATTGTGACCGCGACGACCGATGACCAAGGCCTTTATGCTGTCCCAGATCTTGCCCCAGGTTCCTATGGCATCGCGGTTGAGGTGCGCGGGTCGAAAATCTTCGAAGCCAACATGAGTGTCAGCGCAGGGCAGGTTCTGACTGTGAGCGTTTCCGGAGCACAACCAGGCACGAATGCCGGGTCTCCCGCGGGTCAACCTGCTTCCGGTGCAGCTCCCGGTCAAACGGAGTCGACACCACCGGTCTCCATCACGCCAGTGACGCCCAGTGTTCCGGCGATCACGCAGGTTCCGAACGTGGCAAACCCAGCTGGCGCTTCCATTTCCGGCAGTGTCAGTGATCAGACTGGAGCAGTCATCATCGGCGCGGAGATTAAAGTCACGGACTCAAAGGGTGTCACTCTGGCGGCTACTTCCGACTCGCAAGGCAACTATTCCGTAAAAGGGTTGGCTCCCGACACCTACAAGGTATCGGTTGCAGCAAAAGGGTTTAAGACATTCGAAGCGGCGAATATCAGTGTCGCCCTTGGGCAGCAGATCCCCCTCGACGCGAGTCTGGAGCCGGGGCAGGCAAGCACCGAAGTGAACGTGGAGGGTACGAAGGTAGCCGAAGTAGAGACCGAGAGCGCGAGTGTCTCTGGAACCATCACTCAGAAGGAAGTGGTCAAGATCGGACTGAATGGCCGCAATTTCACGCAGCTCATCGCACTAGCCCCTGGCGTCAGTAATCAGACGGGACAAGATGAGGCGAAGGTAGGAGTTACTGGTAGTGTGAAGTACAGCGTGAACGGCGGACGCGTAGAGTACAACACATTCGACGTAGACGGCAGCGATGTCTTGAACGCGGGACTCAACGGCGCTGAGAGCACTCTGATTGTTTACCCGAGCTTAGATGCGATCCAGGAAGTGAAAGTTTTGACTTCCAACTTCGGTGCGATGTATGGGAGAACCGCGTCGGGCCAGGTACTCGTGACCACAAAAGAAGGTGGGAGGCAATTTCACGGGAACGGATACGAGTTCATCCGTAACGAATTTTTCAACGCCCGCAACTATTTTGATCAAACTACGAAGGCGCCACTCTATCGGCGGAATGATTTTGGTTTCACATTCGGCGGACCGATTTTCATTCCCAACGTCTACAACAACAACAAGGACAAAACTTACTTCTTTGTCTCGGAAGAATTTCACTACGAAAAGACCCCGATTGAATATAACGCCGCCGTGCCTACGGTCGCTGAGCGAGCCGGCAATTTCAACGACGTTTGCCCTCCGACTTTCGGTAGTAACTCCATTCCGTTTTCGCGGTCGCAATTTCCCGATTGCCCCCAGCTCTCGCCCGTTGCAACATTTCCGAACAACACCGTAACTCAGCCGCAGACTCCCACTGGTCCGGGTAATTCCACGATAGATGCCAATGCGCTGGCCATTCTGAACACAAATCTGATTCCTCTCCCAAATGCGACTTCCGGTTGCAATTCGAGCCTTGTAGGTAAGACCGATCCGCAGACCGGGCAACTTATCGCTCCTTGCTACGTCGCAACCCTCTCACCTGCTACTTACTGGCGCGAGGATCTATTTCGTATAGACCAAACCCTGACTTCAAAGATGTCAGCAATGTTCCGCTATCTGCACGATTCCTGGGATACAACGGTGCTTACTCCTCAGTGGGGAGCAGTCAGGAATACTTTTCCTACCGTGCAGAACCGGTTCGTGGGACCTGGTACCAGCCTTGTGCTGCGTTTGACTAACACCTTTTCCCCGTCCCTTCTGAACGAATTCGTTGTCAGTTACACTAATTCACACATAACCCTTACCGATCAAAATGGCCCCGGTGGAGCTTCCGTTAAGAGACCGAGCGGCCTCAGTTTCACGCCCGGCACTCCTGATGCCGTTTCAGGTAGGCCGCAATTTCCGCTAGGCTTTTTGTTCAATAACGGTTTCGGCGGGAAGGCGCCCGGCATTGTGATCGCGGGCAACAACGCTGAATATGGGGGAAATGGATTCGCGGTAGATCCGTCTTACATGCCTTGGGAGCACAGTAGCCCAACCTTGCAGTGGCGGGACAATCTCAGCAAACAGTGGCGGAGCCATACTCTGCAATTCGGAGCTCAGTATTTCTACGCAACAAAGAACGAGCTTAATGGCGCGATAGGAGCGGCCACCGGCGATCTTCAAGGCATCCTGACCTTCAGCAACGTAAATCAGGGCTATCAGGGAAATGGCACCGGTAACGCATTCGCCAATTTTCTGGCCCAAACTGGCAATCCCGCAGCCCCAATAAGCGCAATCGCCAGCTTTACTCAGGACAGCGCGCAGCTCCGCTACTACAATCGTTATACAATCGCAGAACCTTACTTCCAGGACGACTGGAGGGTCACGCCTCATCTGACCCTGAATGTTGGCCTGCGCCTGAGTCTATTCGGGACGTACCACGAGAAATATCTGCGGGCCTTTAACTTCGTTCCGACGGCATACAAGCTCGCTCTCGCGACCCAGCTGCGCGTCGATCCCCTCACGGGGATTCTTGTGAACAACAAGGGGCAAAGCCCAAAGCCCGTTCCCCTCGATCTGAATAACTTGGATCCGCGCCTTACAAATGGATTGGTGTTGTGCGGCGTGAATGGGGTGCCCGCGGGCTGCATGAAGGACCACCTTTTTAATTACGCTCCCCGTTTCGGGTTTGCCTGGGACCCACGTGGAAACGGTAAGACATCTATTCGGGGCGGCTATGGCATTTTTTTTGAGCATGGAACCGGTAATGAAGCCAATACTGGGTCGCTCGAGGGGAGCGCTCCTCTGGTACTCACCATGACGCAGCGCTTCCCTGCCAACTATGCGTGCATTGGCGGGGCAGGTTTTGCCGTAGATCAAAATGCCGCCAATTGTCCCCAACCTTCTGGGGCGTTCCCTCTTAACATAACGTCCATCCCGACAACGGCAGTTTGGCCCTATGCGCAACAGTGGAGTTTCTCGATACAACATGAGTTGCCGAAAGACATGGTGGCAACGTTCGCCTATGTGGGCAGCAAGGGAACCAACCTGACGGTTCAGCGTCAGATTAACCAGCTTCAACCTGTATCGTCGCAATTGAATCCGTTTGCTATCCACCAGCCAATCATTGCCTCGACGGGCTCGGGGGCGAACTCCGGCGACTGCGCTGGCTGGACTGGAGGAAGTTTCGCTCTGCTGAATGGGACCGTTGTCGGCAATCGGGATGCGGCCTACAGTAACCTGGTAGCGGCATGTCAGGGAATACTGGCAAGTGGCGCCACGCCTCCCGACGTCAACACGCTTCGTCCATTTATCGGGTTCGGCCAAATCTTCTCTCTTCAAAACGCGGCTAATTCATCGTACAACGGATTTCAAACTACACTCCGCAGGACGCGCGGCCCACTCATCCTGAGTGTGAGCTATACCTACAGCCACTCGATTGACGAGGCTTCTGACCGCAGCGACAACACTTTTGTGAATACCCTGGATCTGGCTTCGAACCGGGCCAGTTCCGACTTCGACCAACGCCACCTTCTGAATGTCAGTTATGTGTACCAGCTTGAAACTCTGTTCCAGCACGTACGGAATTTTTGGGCGCACATCGATGACAAACCCGATGAGACTGGCAGTTTCCCGCCCCTGCCACCCTTGCCCGGCAATAAGTTATCCGGCCTCGGTCGTGCGCTATGGGAAGGATGGGAATTGTCCGGAATTACTACATTTCAGTCCGGGACGCCCTTCAGTGTGGTCAACGGCGGCGGTAACAATGGCATCGGATTGCCGGATAATGCCGGTGTGGCCAACGGGATCGGTCCCGGTTCTTTTCCGGACATTGTGCGTGGCGCTCCCGCACCTAAGAGTAGCCAGATATCAGGAAGCTTTGGGCCTTTACTTGGCAACCCGTCCCAGTTCGTGGCGCCGCGCGGCCTTACCTTTGGCGATGCCGGGCGAAACTTTCTCAACAACCCTCATCGCTTGAACTTCGATATGGCTCTGCTGAAGCACTACAAGATAACCGAACGCAGTGAACTCGAATTCCGCGCGGAGGCATTCAATATCTTCAATCACACCCAGTTCCGGATTTTCGACCCGAATAATCCCGGCAACAGCGGCAATAACGTTATCAACTGCTACGGTGGCGCTAACTATAACGCTGGTTATCAGGGACCCGCAACGGACTGTCTCACCGGGAATTCGTTTCTACATCCTGTGGATGCGCATCGCCCAAGGACTCTTCAATTTGGCGTAAAGTTCAGTTTCTAGTGGAGGCTAGGTTGGGTCTCCACCTACTTGTTGACGCCCCGATCGCGCTCCCTTATACTCACTTCGTTATGACTTCGCTGTCGCACGGCCATCGGCACCATCATCATCACGTGGCCAACGTGTCAGCGGAGGTCTACACCTAGAAGCTAGCAATCATTTCAAGGTCGAGCCCGCTGACGCAATGAGCGCAGCGGGCTTTTTGTTTTGCCCAAATTTTTGCGATAGGAAGACAAAACCATGCTTGATCTCGATTTCGACAAGATGCAAGGCCTGCTGCCGGCCGTGCTGCAGGATGCCGACACCTTGGTTGTACTCATGGTCGGCTTCATGAACCGTGAAGCGCTGCAGAAAACTCTACAGACGGGATATGCCACATTCTTCAGCCGTAGCCGTAACCAGCTTTGGACCAAGGGCGATACCTCCGGCAATCTTGCCCGCGTGGAATCGGTCGCTACCGATTGCGATCGTGACACTCTCTTGCTTCGCGTGCGGGTACAAGGAGACGGGTGTATCTGCCATCAGGGGAGCGTGTCTTGCTTTACTCAAGTTGTCAGCTGTCCTGCAGCGGAGAGAGAAGGAGTCTCCCAATGAAGATACGCCTCGGAGTTCCCAAGGGCAGTTTGCAGGAATCGACGCTCCAGCTGCTTTCCGCGGCCGGCTTGGGTGTTTATACGAACGGCCGGTCCTACTTCGCCGGTACCAGCGATCCACAAGTGGAATGCATGTTGATCCGCGCTCAGGAGATGGCCCGTTATGTCGCCCACGGCTCGCTAGATGCCGGAATCACCGGGCTGGACTGGGTCCTGGAGAGCGCTCTCGAGGTCGCTACCGTATGCGATCTGGTCTACGCGAAGCAAAGCCGGGCAAAGGTCCGCTGGGTTCTGGCAGCTCCAGAAAGCTCAGCCTACCGCAGACCCGAGGACCTTGAAGGCGGCACGATTGCCACGGAACTTGTTGGGGTTACGCGGAGGTACTTCGACCAAAAGGGAATCAATGTCAATGTCGAGTTTTCCTGGGGCGCGACGGAAGTCAAACCACCCGAGCTTGCCGATGCGATCGTGGAAATCACCGAGACCGGGCGCTCGCTTCGGGCTAATCGTCTCTCCATCCTCGACACCGTACTCGAGTCCAACACCCAGCTGATTGTCAACTGCAGATCCTGGGAGGATTCGTCGAAGCGCTGCAAAGTCGAGAACCTTGCGCTCATGCTTCGGGGAGCTCTCGAAGCGAAGGGGAGGGTCGGCCTGATGCTGAACGTCCGTCGCGAGCATCTGGACGGCGTTCTCGCCGTGCTTCCAGCCTTGAAAAACCCCACCATCGCGCCGCTCAGTGACGACGTTTGGGTCGCGGTAAACACGGTCATTGAAGAAACCACAGCTTGGGAAGTAATCCCCAAGCTTAAGGCGGCCAAAGCCGAAGGAATCGTCGAATACCCACTGAATAAGGTGGTGGTGTGATGCGAATTCTTCGGGGACAAGCTGCGGAAGAGACGGTCGCCAGGCTGGCGGGACGGGCACACACAGTCAGTCGTGAGGAACGCAGCGCCCGTAGAATCATTGCCCACGTACGCCGTGAAGGCGACCATGCACTGCGCAACTACGCTCGGAAATGGGAAGAGTTGGGTACAAAGCCTTTGCGTGTCACCACGGCCGAAATGCGCGCGGCATCGAAGTCTGTTTCCTCCGAGCTGATGTCATCCATCCGTCTCGCGGCGAACAACATCCGTCGTTTTGCCGAGCGGCAAAAGCCGATCGAATGGAAGCGAACAACGAACGGACTCACCGTTGGACAGCTGGTTCGTCCGTTGGAGTCCGTGGGCTGCTATGTACCCGGTGGACGTCACCCGCTCATCTCCACACTCTTGATGACGACAATTCCCGCAATCGTGGCCGGAGTTCCTCGTATTTGTGTCGTCTCGCCGAATCCACCGCCCGAGCTACTGGCCGTCGCGCACGAGTTAGGTATCGGGGAGCTCTATCGCGTGGGCGGCGCGCAGGCAATAGCCGCTTTGGCCTACGGCACCGAGTCCATTTCTCGTGTCGACAAGATCGTCGGTCCGGGGAATAGCTACGTCACCGCCGCCAAGAGAACCGTGGCCTTTGATTGCTCCATCGACATGCTCGCCGGTCCGACCGAGGTCGTGATTGTCCAGCATGATGGCGAAGCTTGCTGGATCGCCTCGGATTTGGTTGCGCAGGCCGAGCACGATCCAGATGCTCTCGCGATTCTGATTACTTGTTCCGCAAAACTGGCAAAAGCTGTAAGCGAAAGTGCCAGCAAGCTTTCCCAAGGAAATGCCATCGCTCGTGAGTCCCTGAGGAAAAATGGTTACATCCTGATCGCGCCGGACCGCTCGCAGGCGATGGCTTGGGCAAATCGGCTCGCGCCCGAGCACATTACCGTTTCCGAGCAGGATGTGGACGAAGTTCGAAATGCGGGCTCGATCTTTGTCGGGGAATATTCTCCTCAAGCTGCTGGCGATTACGTCAGCGGACCCAACCACGTTCTTCCAACTGGCGGGGCCGCTCGTTTCCGCGGAGGACTCACAGTCCACGACCTCGTCAAGCTGATCACGGTGCAGCAGTTATCGCCTAGCGCGCTGCGCCGAGTCGCACCGGCGATCACTGCTCTAGCCGAGGCCGAAGGACTCGGAGCCCATGCTAACTCCGTCCGCGTGAGGTGTTCGCATGCTTGAAGCACGCCACGCAGTGCGAAATCTGAAGGAGTACCATCCGCCCTTGAGCGGCCGCACCGGGCTGCGCCTGGATTTTAACGAGAACACGCAGGGGCCTTCTCCGCGCGTTCTCCGGGCATTACACGAGCTTGACGCGGAACAAGTGGCGCGTTATCCCGCGCGAGAGCCAGTTGAGCGGCTCACCGCCCAGTTTCTGGGAATGGACCCCCAACAAGTTCTTCTTACCAATGGCGTGGACGAAGCGATTCATTTGTTGTGCCAGACATATCTGCAAGCGGGTAACGAAGCGCTCGTAGTCGTTCCCACATTCGCCATGTACGAACTCTTGGCCGCTAGCACCGGTGCTCGGGTAATTTCGGTTCCGGCGCTCTCGGATTTCGCGTTTCCTACTGAGAAATTGCTTGACCGAATCAGTCCGGCCGCTCGCCTCATTGCCATCGCAAATCCCAATAATCCCACCGGTGCCGTTGCAAGTCCCTCAGACATACTGCAAGTCGCGCGTGCCGCTGCTCACACGGCTGTCCTCGTGGACGAGGCATATTTCGAATTTTACGGTGAGACGTTTCTCCCTCAGATTTCCGATGTACCCAATCTGTTTGTGACCCGCACGTTCTCCAAGGCTTACGGCATGGCCGGTCTCCGCGTTGGTGTACTGGTTGGCTCCGCTCAGCAGATAAAAATAGTTCGGAAGGCGGCCTCGCCTTATAACGTCAACGCCGTCGCCCTGGCCTGTCTTCCCGCAGCATTGGAAGACCAGGACTTCGTCCAACGATACGGGGGCGAGATTCGTCACGGGCGCGAACGCCTGGAAGCGAAATTTCGCTCACTCGGGATTCGCTACTGGCCCAGTCATGGGAACTTCGTTCTCGCCCACTTCGGCTCATGCGCCCAGACCGTTGTCGCCGCAATGCACAGCCATGGCATCCACGTTCGCGATCGTTCCAGCGATCCAGGATGCGAAGGCTGTGTCCGCATCACCATTGGTACGGCGGAACAGATGGACCGCACGCTGGCAGCTCTGGAGGCAACCGTTCGCGCGATGTCGATTGGGGAAAGGTCGCTCGCATGAGGAAGGCGCAGATTAAGAGGGAGACATCGGAGACGAGAATCTTGCTCAAGCTCGTTCTCGACGGCCATGGACGCTACCGAGTGTCGACCGGCATCCGTTTCTTAGATCACATGCTGGAGTCGTTTGCCCGGCACGGTGGTTTCGATCTCGAACTCCAGGCGAGCGGTGATCTCGACGTAGATCAACACCACACAGTTGAAGATGTAGGCATTGCACTTGGCGAAGCTTTTGACCAAGCTTTGGGCAGCAAACGCGGAATCTTGCGAGCCGGCTATTTCGTGATGCCGATGGACGAGACTCTCGGTCTGGCTGCCGTAGATTTTGGCGGCCGCGTTGCAGCCGTCGTCCAGACCAGAGTACACGCGGTACGGGTCGGTGATCTTCAGTCCGAACTGGTACCTGATTTCTTCGAAGGCTTCGCCCGTGGCTCACGCTCCAACGTGCACGCGCGAGTTCTGTACGGACGCTCCAGTCACCACAAGATCGAATCTTTATTCAAAGCTTTCGCCCGCGCTCTACGTGCGGCCTGCTGGCAGGATCGCCGTTTGCGGCGCATGTTGCCCAGTACGAAAGGACTCCTGTGATCGCTATCGTGGACTACGGAGCTGGCAATATCACTTCCGTGAAACGAGCCATCGAGCATCTTGGTCACGCCTGTACTGTCACGTCTGATCCAGCCTTCATCGAGGTTGCCGATCGAATCATTGTGCCCGGCGTGGGAAATTTTCGAGCGACGACAGCACTCTGCGCGAACGGCCTCGCGCCTGCTCTCGCGAATCATATCTCGCTGGACAAACCCTTGCTTGGCATATGCCTTGGGATGCAGTGGTTGTTCCTGTCTTCCGACGAGGCTTCAGGAATTCAAGGCCTGGGGGTCTTTGATGGACGATGTCAGTCCTTTCCCCCAGCGGTAAGGTCTCCTCACGTGGGATGGGACCAGTTGGAAATCGCCGGAGAGAGCCGCTTGCTACGCGGCGTTCAATCCGGCCAGTTTGTCTATTTCACACACGGGTATCGCGCGCCTCTGGTGGAAGCTACAGTCGCAGCTTGTGACTACGGCAACCCTTTCTCCGCCGCTGTGGAACAGGGCAATCTCTTTGGTGTGCAGTTCCACCCGGAGAAGTCTGGAGAAGCAGGATTGCTGATCCTGGAGAACTTCTGCGCATGCTGACGAAGCGCATCATTGCCTGCCTCGACGTCGACGCAGGGCGGGTCGTCAAGGGCGTCTGCTTTTCCGACCTGCGTGATGCGGGAGACCCTGCGGAACTGGCACGCCGCCACGCTGATGCCGGTGCAGATGAAATTGTGCTGCTGGATATCTCCGCCACTCGCGAGAGTCGAGCTACCCTGCTCGAGATTGTTCGGCGGACCAGTTACGAGTTGTTCGTCCCTTTCACCGTCGGCGGGGGCATCCGTTCCTTGGACGAAGCCGCCGCGGTGATCGAGGCCGGCGCTGACAAAGTGGCGGTCAATTCAGCCGCCATCGCCTGCCCCGAACTGATCACCGAGATTGCTTCACAATTCGGCTCGCAGGCGGTCATCGTTGCCGTCGATGCAAAGCGCAAGCTTCGAAACAACAGCTGGGAAGTTTGGATATCCGGAGGCACGAAGCCAACCGGTATAGACGTCCTCGCCTGGATCAAGGAGGCTGAGAATCGCGGCGCTGGCGAAATCTTGCTCACTTCCATCGACCGCGATGGTACGAAAGCAGGTTTCGACTGCGAGCTTACCGCTCAAGTATTCAATTCAGTTCACATTCCCGTGATTGCATCCGGTGGTGCCGGCGATGCCAACCACTTTGTGGAGGTATTCCGAAACGGTTGTGCGGACGCTGCTCTCGCCGCTTCCATCTTTCACTTCGGATTGAACTCGATTCGCGACCTGAAACAAAGTCTTGCGGCGGAAGGAATCCCCGTGAGGTTGCCATGCTGATTCCCTCCATTGATCTGATGGGCGGCAAGATTGTTCAGCTTGTCCAGGGCGAGAGGACGGCATTGGAGTTCGACAACTTCGATTCCTGGGTTCAACGTTTCATCAAATATCCTCTCGTTCAGCTCATCGACCTTGATGCGGCTAAGGGGAAAGGCGACAATCGCTTGCTGGTCTCGTATTTCGCTGCCCGATTGCCCTGCCAAGTGGGCGGCGGAATCCGCACCGTTCAAAAGGCTCAGTCCATGTTGGAACTCGGAGCACGAAAGGTGATCATAGGTTCTTCCCTCGTGCGGAATGGAGAGATCAATGCCAGTTTTGCGGCCAGCCTGGCATCCGCTATTGGGCATGAGAGGCTAGTATTTGCGATCGACTCCAGACGCGGCAAGGTCGCCATGAACGGCTGGCGGAATCGCACTGACATTTCTCCGGTTCAAATGGTTCAGGCGCTCGACTCCTGGTGCTATGCTTTCCTCTACACCCATATCGACACTGAAGGCCTTATGCGAGGCTTCCCCGTCGAGGTGATTTGCGAACTTCGCGCAATCACGGAGCGCAATCTGATCGCCGCCGGCGGCATTACCACTCAAGAGGAAATCGATCGCCTGGATTCGATGGGTATCGACGCCGTCGTCGGAATGGCGATCTATACTTCAGTCTTGAAGGTCTGAGATGCCTAGACTAGTTAGCCTTGGCCTTGAGAGTAGCAGCAAACATAGAGAAGAAGGCGAACCAACCCAGAGCGGCGCTGAGGCCGCGTAGTTCCTCCGAGAAGAATTGCGCATCCGCAGATTTTAATATATAATCTAACTAACTGGTTACTTAAGTTGTAATCCATATGAGAGCCGTGGCTTCCAAGTCGCGCATGGGCTCCCGGGGACGTCCCGAGCAGAGTCGGGCCGCGATCCTGCGCGCTGCCGTGCGTGAGTTTGCCCGTGAAGGCGTCGCTGGCGCCCGGACCGATGCCATTGCCCGCGCCGCAGGGGTGAATAAGGCGCTTCTCTATTACTACTTCAAAGACAAAGAAGCGCTCTACGAAGCGGTCATCGATCAGGTTTTCGGCGGTTTGACGGCAAACGTCCATGAAGTGCTCGCCCGGCGGCTTCCACCTCGCGCAAAGATTCTGGCCTACGTGGGCGCGCACTTCGATTACGTGGCGAGCAATCCCTTGTATCCGCCAATTGTCCATGGAGAACTGATGCGTGCGCGGCGCGGCAGCACTCCGCAGTTCGAACGAATCGTGAAGCAATATTTCCGCCCGCTTTTCACAAAGATTGCCGAAGTCCTACGCGATGGACAGGCCACCGGAGATTTCCGGCAAGTCGATCCCATGCACTTCATACCTTCCATGATCGCAGTTATCGTTTTTTACTTCAGCAGTGTCGCCCCCGTGATGCGCCTAATGACCGGTATTAATCCAATGGTCCCAGAGCGCCTGGCTCAGCGCCGAGCCTCGGTGCTCGACTTCATTTCAGCCGCTTTGTTCACGCATCCCGCTCAACAGCCCGAAGGAGAACCAAAGTGAGTGCTCGCAATAAATTCCTGATTCTTCTTTCGGTGGTCTGCGCCGTCTCGTTGACATATTACCTGGTCTCAACGCCGCACTCGCAGGATTTGGTGCTGATCGGCACCGTTGATTCCAATCAGGTGATCGTCAGTCCGCAGGTCCAGGGCCGTCTTGCGAGGCTTCTGATCGACGAGGGGACGCAAGTGAAGCAAGGCGACTTGATCGCTGTCATCGATCCCTCGGAACTGGAGGCGCAAGCCCGGGCGGCCGCAGCTATGATCGACAGTCTGCGTTCGCAAGTAGCCGCGACCCAGGCGACCCAGCAAGCCACGGCCGGATCGACGACCAGCACCGTAGCCAACGCCCAGGCGAAATTGCAATCCGTGCGCGCGCAGTTGATCCAGGCCGAAGCCATGCTGGTGCGCACAGAGAGCGATAGCCGGCGCACCATCGAACTTGCCAAGCAGGGCGTCGCCTCTGATCAGGACCGCGTGCAGGCGGAGAGCAATCTGAAAGCGCAGCAAGCCACCGTGCAAGCTCTAAAAGATCAAGTCAGCGCGGCGCAGGCGGATCTGAATACCGCGATCGCTAACACTCATCAGGCGCATGCCGCCCAAAGCACAGTCGAATCCACTCGCGGCCAGTTGGCCAACGCTGTAGCCCAACTGAAGGAAGCTGAAGTTCGCCTGGGATACACCAAGATTTATTCGCCCATCACAGGCACCGTTTCAGTGCGCGCAGCGCGCGAAGGAGAAGTTCTCAATGCCGGACAGCCCATCGCGACTATCATCGACTTATCGGACACCTGGGTCCGAGCGGCGATTCCTGAAACCCAAGCCGATCATATCGGTCTGGGAGATACCCTGCGCGTTCGCTTACCCGGAGGCACTGTCACGTGGGGCAAAGTGTTTTTCAAATCGGCGGAAGCTGACTTCGCCACCCAGCGCGATGTAAGTCGGCGAAAACGCGACATTAAGACTATCGTGCTCAAGGTCCGGCTGGAGAATCCCAAAGGCGCTTACGTGCCCGGGATGACGGCAGAAGTGCTGGTTTCACCCGCCCAGCTGAAGACAACAGCGGCAGGCGAGAGTGCAACCGCGGAGCAGAAGCCATGATGGCAGATCTCAATCCGGGTAAGGGGTCGGTCGAGACTAGCTCAGACTCCGATGATGGACATGCCGCGAACGTTCCCAATGCCATTGACGTGGAACACATCGTCAAGAAATATGGCGACTTCACCGCGGTCGACGACGTGACCTTTCACGTCAAAGAAGGAGAAATTTTTGGCCTGCTGGGACCGAATGGCGCCGGCAAATCGACCCTCATCCGCATGATGACAACGCTCATTCCAATCACTTCAGGACTGGCCCGGATTGCTGGCCACGATGTGCAGAAGGAGCCTGATGCGGCACGACGTGCCATTGGCGTGATTCCACAAGCACTCACCAGTGACCTCGATCTCACGATAGAGGAAAATCTGAGTATCTATGCCAAGCTGTACGACGTTCCTGCCCCGAAGCGCAAGGCAGCCATCGACGAGTTGCTGGAACTCGTAGACCTGACGAAGTGGCGTTCAGCGCAAACCAAAACTCTTTCCGGCGGCATGCGTCGACGCCTGGAGATCGCACGCGGGCTGGTGCATAGTCCGCGCATCTTCTTCCTCGATGAACCCACTACCGGCTTGGATCCGGTTTCCCGCGTAGCAGTGTGGGAAATGCTGACAAATATTAAAGCGCATCGGCAACTTACGATTCTGATTACTACGCACTACATGGATGAAGCGGACCGCCTGTGCGACCGCATCGCCATCATCGATCACGGCAAGCTGGTGGCCCTTGACACTCCTCCCGCGCTCAAGGCCAGC
>Ga0307477_10000749_pt1 | contig 31989 bp, 28 predicted proteins | sample atmos_gasesECM2C_FD_203316 | JGI IMG/M metagenome (GOLD analysis project Ga0307477, IMG submission 203316) | Hardwood forest soil microbial communities from Morgan-Monroe State Forest, Indiana, United States - atmos_gasesECM2C_515 | ecosystem: Environmental > Terrestrial > Soil > Temperate...
AGCAGGCAAACATGCCGATGGCGTCGGGTCCATGGGTGGCCTTGACCCGCTGAATGCCCTCGCTTATCACTCCCATGGCCCGGTCCCACGTGACCGGCTCGAGCTTTCCGTCAACCCGCACCATCGGTGTCGTCAATCGTGGCAGCGTCGCTCCTCGCACGGCATCCACCTCCGGTGAGAACGTAGCCCTCTCGGTCAGGACGTGAGGACGGCGCGGGCCACGAGGTCGGTGCCGAACGCGGTGAGGATGGCGAGGTACAGCAACCCCGTGGCTGCCATCACGGCCGAGTAGGCCCGTTCGTCGAGCGCCTTGCGGGTGACGACGCACAGCACGATCGTGGTGACCGCGCAGGCAACCCAAAACCAGCCAAGCGTGCCGTTCCAGCCGTCGTCGACGGTGCCAGTGAGCACCGAGATCATGCCCGTCGGCCAAAGCATGGCCGCGACCTCGAAGGGCCACACCACCGCGACCCATCGCACTAGTTCGAGCAACGGCGCCCGTCCCAGGCCGGGCTGCACGAGGTACCAGTGCCCGAGCAGCATGGCGTCGGTGACCGCCCCCAGAAAGGCAGCACCCACGAGGGTGCGGACGAGGGCCAGCGCGAACGGGCCGCCGTCGGCGTGGGCGGCCACGACCAACGCACTGACCCCGATAACCGCTGCAAGCAGGTCGAGCACGGGCGGAAACTCGTGCGCGGTCGAGCCGACGGCGGTGACTGCCCGGTCGACGCCGGTCATGGCCGCGACCCGGGCCTCTCGCCGCTGGCGGCGAAGGCGGGCGCCCGCCACGCCGGCCCGCCGGCGCATGATCGCGACGGCCAACGCCACCGCTGCCGCCCCGGCCTCGATCGCGCCGAGAGCGTCGCGCAGGTGGTCGGGCCGAAGCAGACCGCCGGCCGCGGCACCGCCTGCGGCCAACACCAGGTAGATGGAGCGGAGCAACCAGCCGTAGCCGAGCCCGACCTCACGCCGGCGAGTGGTGACCCAGCAGAAGAAGAGCCCACCAGTCGCCCACTGAAGCAAGACCGTGGCCGCGTCCAGGCGGATCATCAGAGAAGGCCCTGTGTCGCTCCGCCGTCGACGTTGAGCGCCACGCCCGTGATGAACGCGGCGGGCTCGGAGCAGAGAAAGGTGACCACGCGCCCAAAGTCGTCCACGTCCCCGGTGCGGACGCCCGGGGCGACCCCGCCTAATGCTTTTGTCCGTTCGGTGAGGTGTAGACCCGGGCAGGCGAGGTTGAGGGTGATCCCGTCGCTGATCAGATCGGAAGCCGCAGTCTTGGCCCAGGCCCACAGCCCGGTGCGAGCAATGTTGGAGGCCACCAACGTGGGGCTCGGCTGCTTGATGACATAGGACGTGATGGCGCAGATGCGGCCCCAGCTCTTCAGGCGCATGTGCGGGACGACCTCGCGCACGAGGCGGATGCTGGTGAGGAGATTGGCGTTGATGGCGTCGACGATGGCCACGTCGCTCACTTCGAGGGCTCGTCCCGGCGGAGGTCCTCCGGCGTTGGCGACGAGGACGTCCAGGCCCCCGTAGCGAGCAACCGTCTCCTGGACGAGACGAGCGGGTACGGCTGGGTCAGTGACGTCGGCGGTGATCGTGTGTACCTGGCCGGGAATCTCCGCGGCCGCCGCGGCGAGGGCATCGGCGCCTCGGGCACAGATGACCACGCGAGCGCCCTCCGCCGCCAGCGCCTTGGCCGCGGCCTGGCCCAGCCCCTTCGACGCCGCCGTTACCAGAGCAACCCGACCGTCGAGCCCCAGATCCATGATCAGGCGTCGACGACGGTCAGCGACCGGTCCACGTGGTTGAGACAGTCGGGACCCGAGGGGGTGGCGATCACGATGTCTTCGATGCGGGCGCCGTACCGACCGCTCAGATAGATCCCAGGCTCGACCGAAAAGGCGTGGCCCGGGGCCAGCGGAGTCTTGTTCCCGGCCACGAGATAGGGGTCCTCGTGCTCGTCCAGCCCGATGCCATGACCGGTGCGGTGGATGAAGAACTCGCCATATCCGGCCGCGGCGATGATGGCCCGGGGGGCCGCATCGACGTCTTCACACGCGGTGCCAACCGTCGCCGCCTTGACCCCGGCCGACTGCGCCTCCTCGAGCACGTTGTAGAGCTCGACGAACTGCGGATCTGGGGCTCGCCCGCCAGCCACGACGGTGCGGGTGATGTCCGAGCAATACCCGGCCATCGTGCCGCCAAAGTCGCAGACGACCGGGTCGCCCGCCACGATGACCCGCGACCCGGCCTCGTGGTGGGGGCTTGCGGCGTTGGGACCGCTGCCCACGATGGCGAAGTTCACCCGCTCGTGGCCCTCGGCTACCAGCCGACGCCCGATGTCGGCGGACACGTCGGCCTCGGTGCGACCGACCAGAGGGATGTTTCCGCCCAAGAGCTGAGCCGCGACCCGGTCGGCGGCGGCGCTGGCCCGGGCCAGGGCCTCGCGCTCGCTGTCGTCCTTGATCGCCCGGAGCGGGCCGGTGATGTCCGAGGCCGGCCGCCACGCGGCCCGAGGAAGACGCTGCTGAAGGGCCAGAACGAACCGGGCCCAGGATCGGTCGCTGATGGCCAGCGTTCGCTTCGAGGCAACCAGCTCGGCCACGATCCCGATGGGATCCTCGTCCTCGGCCCACGGGCGCAGCCCGAACAGATCCGGCACCGGCGTGACGCGGGGCGCTTCGAGCACGGGTACGACGAGCGTTGCCGGCCCGTCGACGGGCAACACAAGCATGGTCAAGCGCTCCAGGGGCATGGCCGTGTAGCCCGTCAGCCAGGGCAGGTCGGCGCCCAGGGACAGAAGCAACCCATCGATCCCTGCGTCGGCCATGCCGTCGCGCACGCGTGCGACCCGCGTCTTCATCAGCTGGTGACCCCGGTCGGTTGGGCGGAGACGGCCGCCTGGCGAGCGTGGTAGCTGGAGCGGGTCAGGGGCGAGGCTTGGACATGTCGCAGGCCGAGGGCTCGGCCCTCGGCCGCCAGCCGGTCAAAGGTGGCTGGCGGCACCCAACGCTGTACGGGCAGGTGCCGCTGCGTCGGCCGGAGATACTGCCCCAAGGTGACGATGTCGACGCCCACGGCACTCAGATCGGCGAGGGCGATGACGACCTCGTCGTCGGTCTCCCCCATGCCCAGGATGAGCCCGCTCTTGGTCGTCAACCCTGCGTCCTTGGCCCGAGCCAGCACGCTGAGGCTCCGGGCGTAGCCGGCGGACGGACGCACTGCCCACTGGAGCCGCGCCACCGTCTCGAGGTTGTGGTTGAGCACGTCGGGACCGGCATCGAAGATGACTTGGAGGCTCTCCGCGTCGCCTTTGCAATCGGGAATCAGAACCTCGACGGCCGTGCGCGGCCGGAGGCGCCGGATGGCGTGGATGGTCGCGGCGAACCCCGCGGCCCCGCCGTCGGGCAAGTCGTCGCGGGCCACGGCGGTGACGACGGCGTGCTCGAGGCCCATGCGGTCAACCGCCTCCGCCACCCGTTCCGGCTCGTCCGCCACGGGCGGGAAGGGGTGACGGGTGTCGACCAGGCAGAACCCGCAGGCCCGAGTGCAGCGCTCGCCGTTGATCATGAAGGTGGCCGTCCCGTCGGCCCAACATTCGAAGATGTTTGGGCACCCGGCCTCCTCGCACACCGTCACCAGCTTTAGCGAACGCATCGTGCGCTTGAGGTCGAGGTAGTCGGACCCGAGGTGCGCCCTGACTCGGAGCCATTCCGGCTTGCGGTCGGCCACCCCATGGCCCTCAAACGCGTCGACGCCCGATCCGGCCAGACGCCCGAGGAGACGACTCTGGCTACGCGAGAACGAGCTCAGATCCGAACGGGAGCGGCGCCAGGTGACCCCCGCCCAGTCCCCTTGCCCCCGACCCCAACGGGCGACCGCCCGGGCCGTGACCGCGTCGACGACTTGTTCCATGGTTGCGCCGACTCCCTCAGCCGCCAACGACGTCACCCCGTACCCCTGGATCCCGCACGGAACGATGTGGGAGAACATGCCCAGGTCGGGCTCGACGTTGAGAGCAAAGCCGTGCATCGAGCGGCCCCGCGAAAGTCGCACGCCGATCGCCGCGATCTTGCGAGGATCCGGACCCTCGGGGCTCACCCACACGCCCGGAAAGCCAGCGAGGCGGCCGACGTTGGACAGGCCGAGGTCGCCGAGGACGTCGATGACCAGCTGCTCGACCGAGTGGACGTACGCGGGTGTGTCGGGCAGGGCGCAGGCCGTGTCGACGAGGGTCAGGATCGGGTAGCCGACCAGCTGACCAGGCCCGTGGTAGGTCACGTCCCCACCTCGGTCGGTGCGGACCAGCTCAGCTCCGACCGTGCCCGGATCGACCAGGACGTGCGCGGGATCGGCGCGTACCCCGAGGGTGTACACGTGCGGGTGCTCGAGAAGGAGAAGGTGGTCGTCGTCGCTGCGGGCCCAGAGGGCGGATTGCAGAGCGTGAGCGTCCGCGTAGCGGACGCGCCCGAGCCAGCGAACCCGCAGCATCGTCAGCCGGGAACTGGAGCGCGCGTCATAGCTCCGCCGCCCAGTCGCGCGTTTCGAGGATCTCCTTGATCCGGGCCACGAACGCCGCGGCGTAGGCACCGTCGAAGGCCCGGTGGTCGAAGGACAACGCCAGGAGTCCCACCGGGTGCACGACCACGGCGTCGCTACCGTCAGGGAGTTCGACCGCCACCGGGCGCTTCTTGACCCCGTCGGTGGAGAGGATGGCGACCTGGGGCTGGTTGATCACCGGGATCGTGAGGAACGTGCCGAACGGGCCGGCGTTGGTGATCGTGAAGGTCCCCCCGGACAGATCATCGACGGTGAGGCGTTTGGAGCGGGCCTTGGCCGCGAGGTCGGCGATCTCCCGGGCGACCGCCCTGAGACGCTTGCCGTCGGCGTCGTGGATGACGGGGACGAGCAGGCCCTCGAAGTTGAGGTCCACGGCGATACCCAGGTTGAGGTAGTGATGGACGATGAGCTGGTCGTCGCCCACCGAGGAATTGAGATGGGGGAATTCCTCGATGGCGTCCACCACCGCTCGGGCCACGAAGGGCAGGTAGGTGAGCGATATCCCTTCGGCCGCCTTGAACGTGTCCCGATGCGCGGTACGCACGCGTTCCACGCCGGCATAGTCGACCTCGGCCACCACGGCGGTGTGGGCGGAGGTCTGCTTGGACCGCACCATGTGCTCAGCCGTGATGCGGCGGATCTTGGAGAAGGGGATGACCTCCTCGCGCTCGCCTGCCGTCCTGGGAGCAGTGGCTACCGGCGCCGGGGCGGGGGACGCCGCGGCCGGTGCAGATGACGCCGGTTGGGCCGGGGCGGGAGGTGCCGTCGGCGGCGGAGGCGGCGGGGCCGCAGGCGGGACCTGGGCAGCAGGCGGGACCTGGGTCGCGGCCGGGGCGGGAGGCGCGGGGGGTCCTCCGCCGGCCCGGGTGTCGATGACCGCGAGCACGTCGTCTCGCGTGATGCGCCCGCCCGCGCCGGTGCCTTTGATCTGGGTCGGGTCGAGGTTGTGCTCGGCGATGAGGCGGCGCACCACCGGTGACAGCACGAGACCGTCGCCGGCCGGAGGGGCACTCGGAGCCGGGGCCGGTGACGGGGCCACAACCGGGGCGGGTGACGGGGCCGCAGCCGGGGCGGGTGACGGGGCCGCAGCCGGGGCGGCCGCGGGCTCCGTCGGCGGCGGAGCGGCCGCGGGCTCTGGCGTCGGCGGGGCGGCCGCTGGCTCTGGCGTCGGCGGGGCGGCCGCTGGCTCTGGCGTCGGCGGAGCGGCCGCTGTGTCTCCCCCGGCCGGTGGAGCGTCGGCGATGACAGCCAGACGCGTCCCTACGTCGACGGTGGCGCCCTCGGGCACGAGGATCTCCGAAATGAACCCCGCCGCCGACGACGGCACCTCCGAGTCCACCTTGTCCGTCGAGACCTCGAACAGGATCTCGTCGACCTCGACCCGGTCCCCCACCTTCTTGGCCCAACGGGTGATGGTGCCTTCCGTCACGGTCTCCCCCAACTGCGGCATGGTGATGTCAGTCATCAGCCGTGCAACCCCCGTCCGGTGAGCGCCAAGACCGCCTCTCCGAACTGTTCGGAGAGCGACGGGTGTGGCTGGATGAACTGTGCGATCTCCTGCGGGGTCGCTTCCCAATTGACGGCCAGATAGCCCTGACCAAGCTGCTCGGTGACCCAAGGGCCGACCATGTGCACGCCCAGGATTCGTCCGGCCTGGCCGGATGGGAGCTTCTCGGCCACGATCTTCACCATCCCCTCGGTGTCACCGAGAATGAGCGCCCGCCCGTTGTGGGCGAATGGCATCTTCTTGGTCACCACGTCGAGACCCGCTTCCTTGGCCTGATCCTCGCTCATGCCCGTGAACGCCACCTCGGGCTGGCAATAGATGCACCACGGAACCTTGCCGTAGTCGACCGGCACCACGGGCTCACCGAGAATGCCCTTGATGACGGTTATGCCCTCCTCGAACCCGACGTGGGCGAGTTGGGGATGCGGCACGAAATGCGCGGTGGAGATCACGTCGCCGACTCCCCAGACCCGCTCAACGTTCGTGCGACAGAAGGCGTCGACCGGAACGAACCCGCGCTCATCCAGCGTTACCCCGCTTCCCGGAAGCAGGAGGTCATACGTGCGGGGTGCCCGACCGACGCTCACGATGACGACGTCAACGTCGACGGCCCCGTCGTCTCCGAAGTAGACCGTCGTGCTGGTGCCACCCGGGTCAGGGGCGTGACCCTTGACCGCGACGCCGGCATGGATGTCGATGCCGCGCCGGGCCAGGCCCTTGGTCACCACCGCCGCGACCTCGCTGTCCACACCGAGAAGAAGGCGCGGCATGACCTCGAGGAGCGTGACCCGGGTGCCGAGGTCGGCGAGCATGGATGCGAACTCGCACCCGATGGCGCCACCGCCGATGACGACAGCCCGCGCCGGGAGCTGCTCGAGGGCCAGCACCTCGTCAGACGTGAGCACGAGCTTGCCGTCGACGTCGAAGCCGGGGATCGACCGCGGGACCGAGCCCGCGGCGAGGATGACGTGGTCGGCGGTCAGCTCGGTTCCGTCATCGACCCGCACCTGCCGGTCGGGTCCCAGCGACCCGGTCCCGATCACCGTGGTGATCTTTCGGCTGCGCATGAGTCCCTGCAGGCCCTTCCACAGCCCATCGACGACCTTCTGTTTGCGGGCTTGGCTGACGGAGAAGTCGAGCCCGGGTTGCTCAGTGAGCACGCCGAATTCCTTGGCCCCCGCCACCGACCGGAACACGCTGGCGGTCTCGAGGAATTCCTTGGCCGGGATGCACCCCCGGTGCAGGCAGGTGCCGCCCACCTTCTCGCGCTCGATCACTGCGATGGACAGGCCGGCGTTGGCCCCGTAGAGCGCAGAGGCGTACCCGCCGGGACCACCGCCGATGACCACGACATCGAAGTGCTCGGGCGTCAGAACCACCTCCTGGCAACTGGACAGGGCCACACTACAGGGGTCCTTTCCGGCTGATCGCGAGCAGCCACTACCGTGCGCCGTCATGATTCTCGATCGCTTTCTCATCACTGATCGCGTCGCCATCGTGACCGGCGCCGGGCGGGGAATCGGGGCCGCGACCGCAGTTGCCTTCGCCCAGGCCGGGGCCGATGTCGTGTTGGCATCGCGGACCGCCGAGCAGCTGGACAAGGTGGCCGAGGAGGTGCGGGGCGCCGGCCGCCGCGCCCTTGTCGTGCCGTGTGACGTCAACGAGCTGGACAGTCTTCGGGCGCTCGTCGATCGTGCCGCGCACGAGTTTGGGCGGATCGACATCGTGGTCAACAACGCCGGGGGCAGCCCGCCGCGCCCGTTCCTGGACACCAGTGACCGGATGTTGGAGAAGGCGTTCCATTTCAACGTGACCACCGCGTTCGAGCTGAGCCGGTGCGCGGCGCCGCACCTGCTGAAACAACCCGGCTCCAGCATCGTCAACATCAGCTCAGCCATGGGTCGGCTTCGCGACCGGGGCTTTGTGGCCTACGGAACGGCCAAGGCGGCGCTGGCCCATCTCACCCGCCTGATGGCCGCCGATCTGAGCCCCAAGGTCCGCGTCAACGCCATCGCCGTGGGCTCCGTCGCGACGTCCGCCCTCGAGACCGTGCTGGTCGACGAAGGCATTCGGAGCCAGATGGTCGCCGGCACGCCGCTCAAGCGCCTGGGCGAGCCGGAAGACATCGCCGCCGCCGCTCTGTGGCTCGTGTCACCGGCGGGGAGCTTCGTGACGGGCAAGGTGGTCGAGGTCGACGGCGGCATCGAGGCACCCAACCTGGCCCTGGGCCTGCCCGATCTCTAGTGCGCCCCGGCTGGCCGGCCAGCCGTCAGCGCGTGGCCGTGACCACCTGCACGGTGAAGGCGACCAGGATCACGAGCCCGCACACCAGCGCCGCGATGATCAGCTTGCGCGTGCTCACGGCAGGGGCAGAGGCTGGCGGCCGGCGAAACCGGCATCGGGGCGGTGCCACCAGCCCAGCTCCGGTTCGTCGACCTTCCAGCACAGCAGGTAGATCTCTCCGTCGCTGCCCATCGCCGGGAAGTCAACGAGGCCGTGAGGCAGCTGGCGCAGGACCACCCCGCGGTCCTCGAGCTCGGCCAGCGCGGCTTCGGCGTGCTCCGCGCCCGGCGGCAGCGCCAACGTGCCCGGAACGGGACCCGGGACGACGTCGGCCCCTACCAGCTCGAGGAGCTGACGAAGCCGGGGGAGATAGGCCTGGGCCTCGTTGGTCGTCCAGAGCTTCATGACCCGGTGGGCGACGCCATCGTGTGGCGGATGCTGCTGTCCCCGCCGTCACCCCAGCCCTCGGCCGCGCCCTCCATCATGGCGAACAGACCCGCAGGCCAGCCGTAGGCGTCGCGCAACAGGGCGTCGACATCCGCTCGACTGGCCAAGCCCTCATCCACGATGGTGCGAGCCTCGCGGAGCGCGGCCATGAGCACCCGGTTGGCCACGAACCCCCAGACCTGGGGGTTCTCCCGCACCACCACAGGGTTCTTGCCGCAGGCCCGTGCCAGATCTGTGACTACGGCAATCGCCGAGGCGTCGGTCACCGGGGTCACCGCGATCTCGGCCAGCCGCTGCACCGGCGCGGGCGACGCCCAGTGCCAGCCGAGGACGAGGGGTGCTCGTCCGGAGGCGGCGGCCAACGCGGCGATGGGAAAGCCCGACGTGTTCGAGGCGAGCACCGTGCCCGGATCGGCCCGTCGTCCGAGCTCGCCGAACAGCTCGACCTTGAGCGCCAGCTGCTCGGGCACGGCCTCGACCACGACCGACGCGCCGGCCAGGGCAGCACTGAGATCAGTCGAAAATGTCAATCGGTGCTGGGCGGCTGCGGCCTCGTCCTCGGAGAGCTTGCCCCGCTCGACACCGCGGTCGAACCCGTACCGGCCGGACACCACACGGGTGGCCGCCCGTTCGAGCTGCTCACGCGACAGATCGGTGCAGACGACCGAGCAGCCGGCGGTCGCCAGGGTCTGAGCGATGCCGCTGCCCATGACCCCCGCCCCGATCACGACGACCTTGCGCTCCGTCACCCCCGGACCCTACCTGCCTCGTTCCCCATCCCGAGGCCGCGCCGGTATGCTCAGCCGCAGGCGCAGGGGAGCTCGGCACAACCGGGCTGAGAGGTGAGCTGAGAGGCTCACGACCCTCGAACAGACCGGTCCGGTAATGCGGACCAAGGGGAGCAGCCGCATGGAGTCACCAGACGATCCGCTCGTCATCGCCGGGACCATCTTCCGTTCGCGGCTGTTCCTGGGTACGGGCAAGTTCCCGTCGCATGCCTCGCTGCGGGCCACCATCGCCTCGACCGGCACCGACATGGTGACGGTCGCCCTGCGGCGGGTCGACATGACCGCCGACGAGGACATCCTCGACGCCCTCCCTCCGCGCGATCAGGGTGGCCCGCTCCTGCTCACCAACACGAGCGGAGCGGCCGACGCCGGCGAAGCGGTGCGGCTGGCCCGTTTGGCGCGGGCGGCCGGCTTCCCCGACTGGATCAAGGTGGAAGTCACCCCTGACCCGCGGTACCTGTTGCCCGACCCGATCGAAACGCTGCGAGCCTCCGAGGTGTTGGTGGGCGAAGGCTTCACGGTGCTCCCGTACTGCAGCGCCGATCCCGTGCTTTGCAAGCACCTCGCGGAGGCCGGCTGCGCCACCGTCATGCCCCTCGGCTCCTGGATCGGGTCCAACCAGGGACTGCGTACCCGCGCCGCCCTCGAGATCATCATCGAGCAATCCCTGGTGCCGGTTGTGGTCGACGCCGGGATCGGTGCCCCCAGCCACGCAGCGGAGGCGATGGAGATGGGCGCGGCTGCCGTGCTGGTCAACACCGCCATCGGAGCCGCCGCCGACCCCCAACAAATGGGCCGCGCCTTTCGCGGGGCCGTCCAGGCCGGCCGCCTGGCTTACCGGGCGGGACTGGCGGCGCCCAAGCCCAACGCACAGGCGTCGTCTCCGCTCACGGGCTTTCTCGGATGACCGCGGTGGAGATCGCCCCCAGCTCAGCCATCCCGCCCGATTCGGCCGCCGCCGACGTCCTGCGGACCAACCTGGAGCCGTTGCGTCGTTTGGTTGCTGACGCCACTCCCGCCGATGTCGAGCGTGCCCTCACCCCCGGCCGCCGCCTGGCCCTGGCCGACTTCGCCGTGCTGTTGTCGGCTCCGGCCGCGAGCCGCCTGGAGGAGCTTGCCGTCCGAGCCCACGCCACCACCGTCCGGCGCTTCGGCCGCACCATGCATCTGTTTGCTCCCCTGTACCTCTCCAACGAGTGCGTCTCGGTGTGCACGTACTGCGGTTTCTCGGCCGGCAACGAGATTGCTCGACGCACGCTCTCCGTCGACGAGGTCGACGACGAAGCTCGGGCCCTGGTGGCGCGCGGCTTCCGCCACCTGCTGCTCGTCTCCGGTGAACACGCCCGGATCGTCAACAAGGACTATCTGGCCGCATGCGTCGAGCGGCTGGCGTCATTCGTGCCCCAACTGAGCATCGAGGTCCAGGTGTGGGACATCGAGACCTATGAGCGCCTGGTCAGCGCCGGGTGCGACGGCCTCGTCGTCTATCAGGAGACGTACGACCGCGCCACCTACGCCGCGACGCATCTCAAAGGGAAGAAGCGAAACTACGAGTGGCGCCTGGCCGCGGCCGACCGCGGGGCCATGGCCGGCATGCGGCGCCTCGGCATCGGCGTGCTGCTCGGGTTGCACGACGACTGGCGAGCGGACGTTCTGGCTCTCGGCGTCCACGCCACCGCCCTCGTGCGCCGGCACTGGCGCGCCGAGTTGAGCATCGCCCTTCCCCGGCTGCGGCCGGCCGCGGGAGGGTTCGAGCCGGCTCATGCCGTCACCGACCGAGCCTTCGTGCAGATGCTGTGCGCGCTCCGACTCCTCCTGCCCGACGCTGGCTTGTCGTTGTCGACCCGCGAGGATGCGAAGTTCCGCGACGGCCTCACCCCTCTCGGCGTGACCCAGATGAGCGCGGGCTCCCACACCGAGCCCGGTGGGTACGCCACCCCCAGTGAGGCCGAGCCTCAGTTCGAGGTCAGCGACCAGCGCACCCAGGACGAGGTCGCCAATGCCCTTCGACGGGCTGGATACGAACCTGTATGGAAGGACTGGCAGCGGGTCAACTGATCGCGCCTACTTCGGCGGCATGCGCAGTCCACCGTCTAGCCGGATGACCTCGCCGTTGAGGTAGCGGTTCTCAATGATGTGGACGGCGAGTTGCGCGAACTCATCGGCCAGCCCGAGTCGCCTGGGAAACAGAACGCCGGAGCCGAGCGCGGCCTTGGCCTCGTCGGGCAGCATGCCGAGAAGGGGCGTGTCCATCAACCCCGGCGCGATCGTGCACACGCGGATGGCCACGGCCGCCAGGTCTCGGGCGACGGGAAGGGTGAGCCCCACGACCCCGCCCTTCGACGCCGAATAAGCCAGCTGACCGATCTGGCCGTCGAAGGCCGCGATCGAAGCGGTGTTGACGATCACGCCGCGCTCGCCTTCGTCGTCCGGGTCGTTGCCGCTCATGGCGGAAGCGGCCTGGGTGAGGCAATTGAAGGTACCGACCAGATTGATGTTGATCACCCGCATGAATCGGTCGAGCGCATGGGGGCTCCCGTCGCGACCGATCGTCCGCAACGCATCCCCGGTGCCGGCGCAATTGACCGCGATGCGTAGTGGGGCGTTGGCCGCCGCGAACGTGACCGCCTCGGCGACTTGCTCAGGCTGCGTCACGTCGGCCTGGGCGAACGTGGCCGACCCGCCGAGCTCCTTGGCCAGCGCCGCACCCCGCTCGGCGTTGAAATCGAGGATGGTGACGATGGCTCCCTGGCCGGCCAAGCGCCGCACCGTCGCCTCTCCCAGCCCCGAGGCTCCGCCAGTCACCAGTGCCCCTGCTCCGTCGATGTCCATGGGCGGGCACTCTAGGCCGGGCCCCAGCCCCCTCCTCCGGGTGTGGCCATGCGGATGACGTCACCGGCCTCGAGGCGGATCGTGACCTTGTCGGCGAGGGGTCGGGCGTCGTGTTCGTCCCCCCCGACCAGCAGCCAGTTCTCGCCGGCCGCTCCGGGCGCGCCGCCCGCCAGGCCCCAGGGTCGGGAGACGCGCCGCTCGGTGATCAACGAAGCCGTGCAGTCCTCGAGCACCTGCAGATCCCGCACGATGCCGTCGCCGCCCGCGGCCGCGCCCGCGCCCCCGCTTCCCCGTCGGACGGCGTACTGAACCACCCGCAGCGGGAAGGCGCGCTCGAGCGCCTCGACCGGTGTGTTGCGGGTGTTGGTCATGCCGGTGTGAACCGCGCTCATGCCGGCCCGACCGGGCCGGCCGCCCTGGCCGCCCGCCACGGTCTCGTAGTACACCCACCCCCGACCCCCGATCGTGAGGTTGTTCATCGTGCCTTGGCTGGCCGCGCCCACTCTGTCGGGCACGGCCTGGGCCAATGCCCCAAGGCAGACATCGGCCACGCGCTGACTCACCTCGACGTTGCCGGCACCGACGGCGGCCGGAGCTCGCGCCGCCACGATCGACCCCGACGGCGCCACGATGTGGAGCGGGCGCAACGCGCCGCCGTTGGCCGGGATGGTGGGATCAACAATCGAGCGCAGGGCGAAGACCACGGCACTGATCGTCACCGCCTCGACGGCGTTGACGTTCCCCCGCCGCTGCACATCTGTCCCCGTGAAGTCGAAGGTGATCTCGTCCGCCGCGATCGTCACGGTCACGTGAACGTGCGCCGGCCTCTGCTGATCCCGCCGCGGACCAGTCGAATCGAGCACGTCCTCGAAGAGCCAGCTTCCATCCAGGAGAGCGGCAATGGCTGCCCTCATGCGCCGCTCGCCGTACGCGAGCACCTCGGACCAGGGTTGTCCCGCCAGCGCGGCCAGCCGCTCGGCACCCAAAAGGTTGGCGCCCACCTGCGCGTCGAGATCGCCTCGTCGTTCGTCAGGGGTGCGGCTGGCGGCCATGAGGACCTCGATGACCTCGCGGGTCAGCGGCATCGGCGGGATACGCAAGCCTTCCTGCTGGATCTCGTCAGCGTCCGGAGCCAGCGAACCGGGCACCATGCCACCGACATCCGCGTGATGGGCGCGCGTGGCGACCCAACCGACGACCTCGCCGCCGACGGCGCACGGCGTCACCAGCGTGATGTCGTTGAGGTGCGTGCCACCGGCGAACGGGTCGTTGAGCACCCAGTGGCCACCCTCCACCAAGCGACGCGGGTCGGACCTCGCCGCGTCGACCGCCGCGCGCACCGAGGCCGGCATGGAGCCGAGATGCACCGGGATGTGCTCGGCTTGGGCCAACTCCTCGCCGGTTGCGTCGAACACGGCCGCCGAGCAGTCAGCCCGCTCCTTGATGTTGGGGCTGAACGCGGCGCGGCGCAGCACCGCGCCCATCTCGTCGGCCACTCCGGCGAGGCGGCCGACCAGGATCTGCAGCCCGGCGGCGTCGAGCGCACTCACCGCCGCACGACCCACGATCCGCCCGCCGTCACCGAGGCACGCCATCCGGCAGGTATCCATACGGTGCAGTCCGGCTCCACCACCACCGCCGGACCATCGACCGCGCGACGCTCGGGGACCGGAAGCGCGGCGATGTCCACCGGCGATGGCGTCCAGGCGCGGGCCCGTAGCGCCACCACCTCGACCGGCACGTCCATCGGCGCGTACCCGTTGCGCCGCACGTGCTCGCCCGGAAACGCCTCGATCGACGTGACCGTCAGCTCGTGACTCTGGCCCCGGTACCGGCAGTCCACCGACGTGACGACGGACGCCTCTGCCCCCAGGCGTGTCCGAGCCTCCGAGGCCAGGGCGCGCAAACCCGCCTCGACCCCGCGCTGATCGTCAGGTCGCCCCCAACTGCGCACGAGGTCCACCTGCCGTGGCGCGCCCAGCAAGCCGACGGCCGAAAGCACGCCCGCCCGAGGAGGAACAACGACCGCGGCCATGTCCAGCTCCTCGGCGATGGCACAGGCGTGCAGCGGGCCGGCACCGCCGAACGCGATCAAAGCCAGGCCACGCGGGTCGATCCCACGCTCAATGGTGATGCGGCGCACCGCTCGGGTCATGGCCGCGTCGACCACGGCGAGGACGCCCTCCGCGGTCAGGCCCGCCGCCTTGATGGCGACCCCAGCGGCGCGGACGTCAAGCCGACCGATGCCGGGCAAGACCGCTCCCGGCGGGATCCGGCCGAGGCACAGATCAGCGTCCGTGACGGTCGGCTCGGTGCCGCCCCGCCCGTAGCAGACCGGCCCGGGAACCGCCCCGGCGCTGCGAGGCCCGACACTCAACGCCCCGCCGGGGTCGAGCGCGGCGATCGACCCGCCGCCGGCACCGATGGTGTGCACGGCCAGCGACGGCAGCCGGAGCGGCAGCCCCGCGACCTCCCGTTGGGCCGCCCCGCCCGGCTCACCACCCTCCACCAGGCAGACGTCGGTCGATGTCCCTCCCATGTCGAACGTGACCGCGTCCGGGAAGCCGGCCTCGAGTCCCGCCAAGCCGGCCGCTCGTACGCCTCCGGCGGGACCGGACAGCAGCAGCGCGGCGGGCAACTCGGCTCCCTGGGCCACCGGCACGAGCCCGCCCGCGGACGTGAGCACTGTGACGTCGGCCACGAGGTCGTCCAGCTCAGCCAGGTAGCGCCGGCACGCCGGGCGGAGATAGGCGTTGACGACCGTCGTCACCGTGCGCTCGTACTCGCGGAACTCGGGCGACACCTCGTGGCTGGCCGTGACATCGAGGCCGCGGCGACGGAGCTCGTTCGCCACCTCTCGCTCGTGGTTACTGGCCAGGTCGGCGTGGAGGAGACATACGGCGACGGCCTCGACGTCGGAGGGCATCGCCGGCACCTCGCCCAACGGCCGGAGCTCCGCACCCGAAGCATCGATCCGACCGTCGATCTCGAAGCGCCGGTCGCGGTCCACCAGCGGCAGCGGCCGGTCGGACCAGAAGTCGTACAGACTCGGGCGGTCCTGCCTGCCGATCTCGATCACGTCGGCAAAACCGCGGGTGGCGACGAGAGCGACCCGCGCGCCCCGGCGCTCGAGCAGGGCGTTCGTGGCCACAGTGGTGCCGTGAGCCAGGGCGGCGGCTTCGCGTCGCGGGTCCAGCTCGCTCAGCCCCGCGAAGACACCCCGCCCGGGATCATCGGGCGTGGACAGAACCTTCACGATGCGGCCGTCACTGCCCACCAGGTCAGTGAAGGTCCCCCCGGTGTCCGCCCCGACCCGCAGGCTCACTGACTCCCGCTCTTGGCGGTCTGGTTGAGCGCCGCTTCGACGGCCAGCTGGTCGACGAAGTCGTTCATCGGATCTTCACCGTGGCCCTTCACCCACCGGAACGTGATGCCGCCGTGCGTGCGGTACAGATCGATCAATGGCTCCCAGAGGTCGCGGTTGGCCACATCCTTGCGCTGGCTGTTCTTCCAGCCCCGGGCCAGCCAGTTCTCCCACCACCGGTCGCGAAAGCAGTTCACCACATAGGTCGAATCGCTCACGACGTCGATGGCCTCGAACCGGCTGAGCGCCCGCACCGCCTCAAGGGCGGCGCGGATCTCCATGCGCTGGTTGGTCGTGTGGGGCTCGTAACCCGCAGCCCACTCTCCCCCGACCACGGCCCAGGCCCAGCCCCCCCGCCCGGGGTTCCCGGAGCAGGCGCCATCGGTGTACACGGTGACGGCCACAGGTCGGAGGCTAAACGGCTGGCGCGATGCGCGCGACGATGGACGCATGGCGCTGATCTTCGACGGCTTCAGTCACCAGCTGCCGGACACGGACGCGCAAGAGACGGGCGAGTGGCTCGACTCCTTCGACGCGGTGGTCGAGGCCCATGGCCGCAACCGGGCTCGGTTCCTACTGATGAAGCTCCTCGAACGCGCCCGCGAGCAGGGCGTGGGATTCCCAGCCACCGTCTCGACGCCCTACATCAACACGATCCCGCCGGAGATGGAGCCCTGGTTTCCCGGAAACGAGCACATCGAACGGCGCATTCGAGCTTTCATCCGCTGGAACGCAGCGGTCATGGTCACCCGGGCCAACCACCGCTCCGAAGGCATCGGCGGTCACCTGGCAACCTACGCCTCCAGCGCCAGCCTCTACGAGGTGGGGTTCAACCACTTCTTCCGCGGCAAGGACGACGGTCAAGCGGGAGATCAGATCTTCTTCCAGGGTCACGCCGCGCCTGGCATCTACGGGCGTGCCTTCCTCGAGGGAAGGCTCAACGAGGCTCAGCTCGACAACTTCCGGATGGAGCTGGGCGGCCGTGGACTCTCGTCGTATCCCCACCCGAGGCTCATGCCGGACTTCTGGGAGTTCCCGACGGTCTCAATGGGCCTTGGACCGATCAACGCCATCTACCAGGCGAGGTTCAACCGCTACCTCCTCAACCGCCAACTGACGGACACCTCGCGGGCCAAGGTGTGGTGCTTCGTGGGCGACGGCGAAACCGATGAGCCCGAGAGCCTTGGGGCTCTGTCGCTGGCGGCAAGAGAGCAGCTGGACAACCTGATCTTCGTGGTCAACTGCAACCTCCAGCGCCTGGACGGTCCCGTGCGCGGCAACGGGAAGATCATTCAGGAGCTCGAGGCCGTCTTCCGCGGCGCAGGCTGGAACGTGATCAAGGTCATCTGGGGCTCAAAGTGGGACGAGCTGCTGCAGCGCGACGTCGACGGTGTGCTCCTCAACCAGATGAACACGACTGTCGACGGTCAGTTCCAGAAGTACGCGGTCGAGACCGGGTCCTACATCCGCGAGCACTTCTTTGGTCCGGATCCGCGCCTGCGCAAGCTGGTCGAGCATCTGTCCGACGACGAGCTGCGCACGCTGCCCCGGGGAGGCCACGACTACCGCAAGCTCTACGCCGCGTACAAGGCCGCCGTGGAGCACGAGGGCTCACCCACGGTCATCCTGGCCAAGACGGTCAAGGGATGGACGTTGGGCCCGGAGATCGAGGCCCGCAACGCCACCCACCAGATCAAGAAGATGACCAAGGCGCAGCTGCTCACCTTGCGCGACACCCTCTACCTTCACGACGAAATTCCCGACGCCGCACTCAACGCAGACGAGCCGCCGTATTACCGCCCCTCAGAGGGATCCGACGCCCACGAGTACCTGATGACGCGCCGGCGAGCGCTGGCCGGATCGATCCCTCGCCGGGTGGTGCGTAGTAAGCCGTTGCCCGCCCCCGACAAGGTCACGTTCTCCGAATTCCTCGGCGGATCCAAGGGCCGGGCCGTATCGACGACGATGGCCTTCGCCGTGCTGCTTCGCAACCTGCTGCGCGATTCAGGCGTAGGCAAGCGCGTCGTGCCGATCATCCCCGATGAAGCTCGAACGTTCGGGATGGATGGACTGTTCTCGGAGGTCAAGATCTACGCCGCCTTCGGCCAGCGGTACGAGCCCGTGGATGCCAACATGCAGCTCTCTTACCGCGAGTCGACGCAGGGGCAGATTCTTGAGGAGGGCATCACCGAGGCCGGCGCGATGGCCAGCTTCACCGCGGCCGGCAGTGCGTACGCCACGTGGGCCGAGCCGCTCATCCCGTTCTACATCTTCTATTCGATGTTCGGTTTTCAGCGCACCGGCGATCTGATCTGGGCGTTCGGCGACATCCGGGGGAAGGGCTTCCTGCTGGGTGGCACCGCGGGCCGCACGACGCTCAACGGTGAAGGACTGCAGCACGAGGACGGCCACTCGCTGGTGCTGGCCTCCACCATCCCCAACCTGCGCGCCTACGACCCGGCGTTCGCCTACGAGGTCGCCGTGCTCGTCGAGGACGGCATCCGGCGGATGTTCGGCCCCGATCCAGAGGACTGCTTCTACTACCTGACGTTGTACAACGAGAACTACGACATGCCAGGTATGCCCCAAGGCGATGACGTCGCGTCGGGGATCCTGCAGGGCCTGTATCGCTTCGCCGCGGCGCCCGATGGGCCATCACGGCGGGCCACCATTGTGTTCTCCGGCAGTGGGTACCTCGCCGCGGCGGAGGCCCAACGACTGCTGGCCGCGGACTGGGACGTCGCCGCCGAGCTGTGGTCGGCCACTTCCTACAAGCAGTTGCGGGAGGAGGCGCTCTCGGCCGAACGGTGGAACCGGCTCCATCCGACCGAGCCGGCCCGGGTGCCGTTCGTCACCTCAGCGCTTGCTGACGCGCTGGGCCCCGTGGTCGCGGTGACGGACTTCATGAAGGCCGTGCCCGACCAGGTGGGTCGCTGGGTCCCGCATCCGTTCATCCCGTTAGGCACCGACGGGTTCGGGCGCAGTGATACGAGGGCCAACCTCCGTCGCCATTTCGAGACCGACGCCGCGCACGTCGTCGTCGCCACGTTGTCGGGTCTCATGGCCACCGGCGAGGCCAAGGAGAGCGAGGTGGCTGACGCCATCGCCCGGTACGGCATCGCCCCCGACGCCGTAGACCCGCGGCTGGCGTAGGCGACACCGTGGGGCCTGGCCCGGCGAGGCCCCGGCATCGTTACGATGGGCGTTGATGGTCAAGACCCCGTTCACCGGAGATCAAGAAGCTGACCTGCTGCTCGAAAGCGACGGGCTTGCGCTTCTCATCGGCATGTTGCTCGACCAGCAGATTCGATAACCATGTAAGCTCTGGGGCGTGCGCGTGGGGGTGTACGCCCGGATAAGTGAGGACATCGCAGGCCTCGGCCTCGGAGTCCGTCGGCAGACCGACGACTGCACGACGCTGGCGAAGCTGCGGGGCTGGGACGTCGCCGAGGTCTACGCGGACAACGACGTGAGCGCCTACAAGACGAAGGTCGTCCGTCCGGAGTTCGAGCGGATGCTCGCCGAGCTGGACGCTGGGCTGATCGGCGGCATCGTCGCCTATGACCTCGACCGCTTCGCACGCAAGCCGAGCGATCTGGAGCGGGTCATCTCGATCTACGACAAGCGCGGCGGCGTGTTCGCCACTGTCCAGGGCGACATCGACTTGTCCAGCCCGGACGGCCGAACGATGGCACGGGTCATGGTGGCCTTCGCCAACAAGGCGTCGATGGACACGAGCCGGCGGGTGAAGCGCAAGCACCTGGAGCTGGCGCAGAAGGGCGTCCCGGTCGGGGGCAACCGCCCGTTCGGCTTCAAGGCCGACAAGGTGACGATCGAGCCGGTCGAGGCGCAGCTCATTCGAGCGGCCGCTGACCAGATCCTCAGCGGCGTGGGACTGCACACGATCTGCCGCGCGTGGAACGAGAAGGGCATCACCTCGACCCGAGGCAACCCCTGGGTCAAGGCCGTGCTACGCAACATGCTGCTCTCGCCTCGCCTCGCCGGCTTCCGTGTGTACCAAGGCGGGATCGCGCGGGACACCAGCGGCCAGCCCGTCACCGGCATGTACCCGGCGATACTCGACGTCACCAAGTGGGAGGCGCTGTGCGCCTACCTGACCGATCCCGCGCGCAGCGGGCAGCACGTGCATCCAGGTGGCAGGAAGTACCTGCTGTCGGGCATCGCCCGTTGCGCCTCGTGCACGGCGACGCTGCAAGGCAATGCCGACCGCCAATACGGGCTGCTGTTCTTCTACTCGTGCCACAACACACAGTGCCGCCAGCGCGTCGCTGTCACCGGGCCGAAGGTCGACGAGATCGTGACCAAGCTGGTCCTGGCCTACCTGGCGGATCGGGTGATCGAGCGATCAGAGGAGCAGTGGGCCGGCGAGGAGGACCTCACGGCCGCGACCTCGCGCATCGTCGAGCTCATGGAGCAGTACAGCGAAGGGACCCTGTCGAAGGACGTCGTCTTCCCCACCGTGCAGAAGCTCGAGGACCAGGTCGCCCGCCTGCGGACAGAGAAGGCGGATTGGGTTCGAGGCCAGGTGGCCGTCAGACCGACGACGAATGCCGTCGAGGCTTGGCCGACGATGGAGGTCGATCAGCAGCGCGCCGTGATCGCGTCCGTGCTTCACGCGGTGGTGGTGAAACCGGGGAAGCGCGGTGGGAGGTTCGATCCCGATCGGATCGAGCCGATCTTTCGATGATCGCGGAGATCCTGCGCCACGTGGCCTCGTCGAGGACCGGGGCTCGGGCGAGGTGCTTCGCGACCCACGCCTCGTCCGTAACGATCCCCGCCGGCACTGCCGCCTGAGACTCCGTAGCGATGGCAGCTTCGGGCTCCAGAGGCAATGTGGCGAGAGTCTCGTTTCGCCGGTCGCGGCGGGATGTCCGTGCCGGCAGGTCCTCGTCGCTCCCCGGCACTCGGCGAAGGTCGCTGTCGTCAAACAGCCGCATCTGCACCGGGCCCTCGCTCATACCCCTGTCCCGGTATCGAGCAGGCCGGTGCGGAAACCGCCGGGCCATACTTTTCTCGCGGTCCGCCGCTCGACACCACGTCTCCGAACCGCTGCGATCGACGCGGCTGTCGAGTACCCCATACCTGACAGAGCCAGTTGACGACCCGCTCGACGGGACACCAAATCTCGCCAGCCGCGTCTCCGGATGGGCGCCAGGTCTGCCCGGCGGGCGACGGATCCGGCCGGCTGAGCTTCTTCCATGATCATTACGGGTTTGGCGGACGCCTGAGCGGAAATGCAGGCTGACTTTTTTCTTGACGGCGATGACCCGTGGCGCGGCGCGGAGGAGATCGGGCAATGCTCCGACGGGGACTGCCGACGGCTTGGGCTAAGCGTCTGCGACTTGCTCGTCCTGGGATCCACCACTTGCGTCTTGTGACCGCTCAGAATGCTCGAACACGATTGCAACCGGGGGTTGCCGGCCAGGCCGCTGCCCGTCGTGTGAGCACGGTTGGAGGTGCGCCAAGGCCATGGCGTGGATGCGGATCATGGGGGCCGAGTCGGTGTCGTACCACCGCGAGACGGTGCTGGGCCGCGGCGACGATCACGCCGGCCAGGCCCTTGCCTACTACGCGTCCCGCGGTGAGACACCTCTCGGTTGGGGCGGCTCCGGCGCCCAGGCGCTCGGTCTGATGGGGGCGGTGACCGAAGCCCAATACGACGCCATCTTCGGGCTGGGCGGAGCAGTCGACCCAACCACGGGCGAGCGTCTCGTCCGGGCCCGTCGGCCGGGCCTGGAGCTGGTCGTCGCCGCCCACAAGACCGTCGCCTTGTTGGGGGTGGTGGGGCGGGCCGAGGACATGCACAAGATCCTGGATGCCGAGTCAGACGCCACCCTCGCCTGGCTGGACGGCTGGATGAAGGCCAGCGGTGGGCGGCGGGGCCGGGCCCAGACCCGGACGGCGACCGAGGGTTTGGTGTATGCCCGGACCCGGCATGCCACCTCGAGGGCGGGGGATCCCGAGCCGCACGACCATGTGTTGATCGCCAACGTGTGCCGGATGGCGGACGAGATGGGCGGGTGGAAGGCGGTCGACACCGCCGCGTTGCGTGACCTGTTGCATGCGGCGACGATCGCCGGGCGGGTCGCCTCGGCCCGCAAGGCGTTCGAGTTGGGCTACGCGATCGAGGCTGATGACGGCCCGTCGGGGCGGCTCGGCCACTGGCGCATCGCCGGGGTCCCGCAGCGGGCCTGCGACCTGTTCTCCAAGCGGAGCGCGGAGATCACCGCCGCTACCGAGTCCAAAGGCTACGTCACCTACCAGGCCCGCGGGGTCGCCGCCCGCGACACCCGCAAAGCGAAGCGGCATACCCCAGTCGAGGAGCTGACCGGCCGCTGGACCTCCGAACTGGAAGGCGCGGGGCTTAGCGCCGAGGCCATCCTCGCCGCTATCGACACGGCAGCGGCCGCGCAGACGGCGACCCCGGCCCGGCTCAGCCCCAACGAGGTGGCCGCCCTAGTCGCCGAGGCGCTCGGCCCTGACGGTCGGCTCGCCGAGATCAAGGTCTTCACCCGCGCTGATGTGGTCGTAGCCGTCGGCCCCGCGTTGTTCGGCCGTGACCCGGCGGAGCTCGGGCGCGTGGTGGACGCGGTGTGCGCCAACCCCGAGGCCGTCCCGCTGATCGGGGTGGCCGCCGCGCGGGAGCGGGCCTATGCGCCGGCGTGCGTGCTGGCACGAGAGGCGGCGATCGCCGAGCGGGTCGCGGCCCAGGCCGCACGCCGCGACGCCCCCGCCGTCGCCTTCCCGATGGTTGACAAGGCGATCACCGCGAAGGAGCGGGCGTTGAGCGGGGCGCTCACGTCGGGCCAGACCGACGCGGTGGTCGGGATCGCCACCTCCGGCCACGGCGTCGACCTCGTCCTCGGTGTCGCGGGCGCCGGCAAGACCACCGCGCTCGACGTGGTCCGCCACGCGTTCGAGACCGCCGGCTACCGGGTCCTTGGCACGTCGACGTCGGGGCAGGCGGCCCGCACGTTGGGCCGGGAGGCCGGGATCGGCGAGTCCCGGACGATGGCGTCGCTGCTCTGGCGGCTGGACCACGGCCGGCTGCGGCTGGACGCGCGGACGCTGGTGATCTGCGATGAGGCAGGCATGGCGGACGACCCGAGCGTCCTGCGCCTGTTGGCCGCGGCGGACACGGCCGGAGCCAAGCTGGTCCTGGTCGGCGATCACCGTCAGCTGGGCGCGGTCGGCCCCGGCGGCAGCCTCGAAGCGCTTGTCGCCCGCTACGGCGACGCCGTCCACGTGCTGGACGAGAACGTCCGCCAAGCCGACCGGGGCGAGCGAGCGGCGCTGGCGGAGCTGCGCGCCGGCGACGTCGAGCAGGCCGTCGCCTGGTATTCGGCCAACGGGCGGATCGCCACGGCGCCCACCCGCGACGACGCCCTCGATGCCATGGTCGCCCGCTGGGCCGACGACGTAGCCGCCGGGAAGGACGCGGCGATGTTCGCGTGGCGCCGTGCCAACGTGGACGCACTCAACGACCGGGCCCGGGTGGCGATGGGCGAGGCCGGGCGGCTGTACGGGACGGAGCTGGTCGTCGGCGAACGCCGCTACCAAGCAGGTGACCGGCTCGTGACCCTCGCGCCCGGGGCGCACGGGGAGCTGGTCACCTCCGAACGCGGCACCGTCATCGCGGTGGACGAGGCGGCCGGCGAGCTGGTGGCCCGGATGGACGACGGCCGAGACCAACGCTTCGGCCCCGACGACGTCACCGCGGAGCGGTTGGCGCTCGGGTACGCGGTGACAGTTCATCGCAGCCAGGGCGCGACCGTCGACGTCGCCCACCTCTATGCGGACGGCGGCGGACGCGAGTTGGGCTATGTGGGCATGAGCCGGGCGCGGGAGTGCTCCACCGTGCACGTCGTCGCTGATGACCGAGGACAGGCAGCCGAGGACCTGGTGCGCGACTGGGCCGCTGAGCGCCGTCAGCTGTGGGCGATCGACTCGGGCACCCCGGCTACCCATCCTCTGGACGTCGAGGCCGACACCCGCGCACCGGCCGAGCTGCGCGCCGCGCTCACCCGGACCCGTCTCGTCGCCGAGCGCGTCGCGGTGGCCGCCGCCATCCCCGTCGACCCGACCCCCGACTTCGCCGGCGCCCAACACCAACTCCTCCGGGCGAAGGAGTCGCGCCGGGAGCTCGACGGCGGGCATGGCCAGTGGGCCGGCACCCCCGCCGGTGACGCCGCTCGCGCCCTGGCCGACGCCGGCCGCAAGCGCGCCCAGGCCGAGCACTTCGCCCGCGACGGCCAGATGTCGTGGCGCATGAAGAAGACGTGGCGTAACGACGCCAAAGGCTGGGCCGAGGTGGAGACCACCGCCCGAGCGACCTGGGAGCAGGTCGGCCGACCCGTCGCCGAACAACTCGACGCCGACATCGCCGGTCTCGAGCAACGCGTCGTCGACCTGCGCGGCGACGTGGCCGGCTACCGGGAATGGTGGAACGAGCATCCCGAAGCCCGCCAGCGCCTCAAGCAGATCACCGACCAGATCCACCAGCTCAACGTCGAGCGCCACATCCGCGAGCACGTCGCCGAGGCCGTCGGCCAGAACACCACACCGCGCCTCCCTGGCCGCGCCGCTCGGCTCGGATGGGATCCGAACGTCGTCGCCCCGAGGGCGACCGAGCCGCCTGGCCACGACCTCGGCCTCGGCATGTGAGCGGCGGCTTCGATGTGGGCCTTCAGCGACGAGAGCGAACGCGCCAACACCATGATGTTCGCCGTCGTGTTGGTCCCGACCGCGGCGGTCGACGGCGCCCGCAACGCGCTCGAAGGGCTGCTCCTCCCTGGGCAGCGGCGGGTGCACACCGCCAAGGAGTCGCCACGGCGGCGCCGGGTGCTGCTCGACACGGTCGCCCGCACCGGAGGTCTCACCGCCGTCGTGCTGCGCCACCGCCGAGCACAAGGCGTCGACCGGCTCGACGGCCGGCACCTGCTCCTCCAAGCCGCCGCCGGGCTGGCCGTCGGCTCCGGCGTCACCGCCTGGACCCTCGATGATCAAGACCATGCCCAGCGTGTCCGGGATCGGGCGTCGATCGCCCATGCTCTGGCCGGGGTTGACGAACGACTCCACCCCGTCTATGACCACCAGCCCGCGACCGGCGAGCCCCTCCTGTGGGCCGCGGACGCGATCTGCTGGGCGGTCGGCGCCGGAGGCGACTGGCGCCGGCGCGTCGCCGCCATCGTGACCGTGCGCGACATCCGCTGAACGCGCAACACCCGGCTACTCACCGTCCGGAGAGCACGCCGGGTGCACTTCCCGCCCCTACTGGGGCGAGCACCCACATTGTCCCAGCGGACGGGACAGTTCACAAGCCATTTGCCCGCCCGGGGGTGGGTGCCACGACCCGGTGGCGGTCCTCAAGGGCGCTCGCTCGTTCCTCGCTCGCGTCCCCTGCGGGGACTCCCTCGCTACGCTCGGTCGCCCTTGACCCCGCCCCCGCGTCGTGGAAAGGCGCGCCCATCGAAGCGACACCGAGGTGTCGCTTCGGAGCGAAACGCGACCCGCGACGGCTCAGGGTCGTCCTGCCGTGCCGACAATCGTTGGCCGTAGCCGTCTTATCGGGTTGCGAGCCACGTGAGACGGGCGAGCGCTGGCTGACGAGTGTTGCGTTCCGTAGGTGACGATCAAGGCACGCGTGCGGTACCTGACGATGCCGACCGAGCGCCACGCCTCCGCGACCGTGGTTTCAGCTGGCCCACACAGACCGCGTTCCTCACATGCTGCTCAGTCCCATCGGGCACGATTGCGTTGTGGACTCCCCGCGGTGCCAGAGGATGGCTGAGGCCTTGATGCGTGACCGCGGCGTCGACCTCGACGCGGTGGACATCGAGGGTCCGTCGGAGAGCCGCTGTAGGACAACCCGCGGGGATGAGCACGTTTGGGTGTTCACCTTCCGTCCGATCGCCGCCGATCCTCGGTCGCCGAAGTGGGGGATTCCGCTCAAAGTCGCTGTCGCCAAGGACGGTTCCTGGGTGGACCTTCTTAGATAGCTCTGGCCCCTCCGTGAGGGCTCGACGCCCGGACTCGGTCCGGAAGCGGAAACTGTACTTATCGCTGAGCCTGGTAGTGGCTGAAGGCCCCGGTGCTCACACCCACTGGCGCGCCGGTCTCGGCGTTGATGAGGTAGAGGGCGGTCCCGGGATCGTCAGGTTGGACGGTGGTGGGCACCGACGCATCTGTCGTGCTCGACGAGTTGGCATTGGAGCCTCTCCCACTTCCACATCCCAAACATGGGAAGAGCGGCTGCGAGAGGTGCAGGAACATGAATGCCCACACGGGCACATCGACCCGTTTCCGTTGCGCGGCGTTGCCGACGTGGACCGAGTCGGGGTTCGTCCAGAGCGCGTAAGCGATCTCGGGCCGGTCTTGGCTCATCGCAGCGCTGTAGGACGGCTGACTGCCCACAGCCGCCCTCGCCGCCGCTTCGCTGATCGTTGGAAAGCTCGATGACGGTGGCGGGCAGAGATAGTCGTCATCGTCCGTGAACACCCGCTCGTTCGCCAAGCGGCTGTTGTCCGCCGGCGAGACGACGTCTCCGTACGGACATACGTGGGTGAAGCGCCGAGCACCGCCAGGGGTCACCACGAACGGCGGCACCGTCGAGGAAGACTCAGGCCCGGTGGTAGCGGCTGATGTTCGTTCGAGGGGTCGCGGCGATGACCTGGTGCTGCTGGACGCAGACGACGCACAAGCTTGCAGCGCCGCGCCGACCGCGAGCATCACGACGAGCGCGGGAGCAACCCGGGTGTGGAACGGCGTCGTCCTGCGTCTCACGGTCGTTTGGGGGGACGATGAGCCTCCGATCCACCGTTACAGAATGGCCCCCCTCTGTCAAGCGGCGGGCGGCGTAGCCTTCGTGCGGGGTCCGGGCTGTGGCCTTGCCGAAGAGCCGGTTGTCGGGGTTGAGCCGGTCGCGCTGGCTGTTTGAGTCGCCCCCAACTGCCCTCCCGGACCCCGCTTCGCGCCAGCTGCCGCGTCGGCGACGAGGTGCCGGTAGACCGTGTCGGAGATCCTCCGTTTGAGGGCGCGCATGGCTTCGTTGTGGGACTTGCCCTCGGCGATCTTGCGTGCGTAGTAGGCGTGCCCTGCTGAGGTCTTCGAGCGGACCTGGGTGACCGCCGCAATGTGGATGGCGTGATTGAGCTTGCGGTTGCCTTTCGGGTTGACGGCCGGCTGGCTGGGGCCGCCGCTGCCCCACACGGTCGGCGCCGTCCCGTTGTAGCTAGCGAAATGATGACGGGACTTGAACCGAGACACGTCGCCGGCGTCGCCCAGAATGCGGGCGGTGTTGATCGGCCCGAACCCGAACACCTCGGTCAGTGTTGTCTTGGCGACCTTGATCCTGGCCTTGATCTGCTTGTTGATCGCCAAGATCTTGCCGTCGATCGCCTCGAGGTCGGTGATCTGCTCGGCGAGAAGCTGACGGCGGAGCCGCCCGAGCTCGTCGCGAGGCCGGACCCTGGCGAGAACCTGTTTGGCGTAGCGGGCGGTGAGCCGCTTGGAGACTCCGCCAGGGAGAAGAACCACCAGATCGCGGTGGATCCGGCAGACGGCTTGGATCCGCATCGCGACCAGCTCGTCGCGGCGGTTCGCCAGCAGCTTGAGCTCGACCGTCAACGCGTCCGGGCGGACTTCCGCCAGGCCCGGGGTGCGCAGCCCGACCATCGCGATCGACTCAGCGTCGGTGTCGTCGGTCTTGCGGCCGTTCCCACCGGCGTGGACCCGCGCCAACGCAGCACGCCGGGTTGAGACATCGACGACAGTCTCGCCCGCGGCAACGAGCCGCTGCGCCAAGTACTTGCCGACCCCATTGGCGCGCCCTCGACGGCCCAGCTCCGCTGCCGCCAACCCCGCCAGAACACTTTCAGCTCCCGGAACCCCGCGGCGCTGTTGTCGAACTGTTCGCTCGCGACAACACGCCCGCGAGCGTCCACGACGCACACCGCGTTGATCCGCTTATGCGGGTCGACGCCGATCACCACCTTCCCCATCACGGTCCTCCTCGCTCGGCTCGGATGCGACAGCGAGGAGGGCAGCGCTACTTCGAGCTTGGCATTCCCCTCTCGAGCCACTCCCCGCAGGTCGGTGCCCGACGGAAGCTCTCCATTTGCGAGCCACACCGCAGGCAGTGGGCAGCCGGTTGGCGAACCACCCGTCGGACACCTGAACTCAAGGCTGGCCTGCCAATGAGCTCTAGGAGGTGTTTCTAAACAAGTAGCCGGGTGGGCGACGCGACGGTCGCCGGGCTGTTGGACGCCCGAGGCGGTCGGTATCGCTCCGGTGAGAAACGGCACCTCCCGACGGGGCTCAGGAAGGCAGGAAGTTCAGCGGGGTGGTGGCGAAGCCCCCACCATTCGACGCGACGAGCACACAGGTCGAGGTGCAGCGGACCCGTGATGACGTGTTGTACGGCTTGGTGTACGCCGTAGCCGTCAGCGTGATCCTGGTAGCCCCGGTCTCGTCGTCACCTGTGACAAGGAAGGGCTGTGTTGCCACCTGGTCACCGCATCCGTTGATGTTCGCATCGTCCTGGGAGCCACACTCCGACAACCGCACCTTGGACCCAGGACCGAACCCCGTCACCCTGACTGTCACCGTCTGGCCGTCACCCAAGCCCTGCGACGGAACCGCGAGAACCGTCGGGTTGTGGACTTGCAGTGCCGGCACCGGGGATGTCGGCTCGGACGTCGTCACGACGGCGTGTGGACTCGTCGGTGACGTCCTGTGGCTCCCGACCTGGACCGACCCACTGGATCCGCAGGCCGTCAACAGCGCCATTGTCAGGAGTCCCCATCGGCGAATCACCACTCCGGAGTCTGGCAGCGCCGCCGCGACTGGGGGGCGTCGTCGTACGCGGCCCGGCGGCGCCTGCCCTAAAGGCCGGCTTGAGCGTAGGGGCCGGATCCTTCAGTCGGCGCCGCGGCCGCACGCGGTATCTGGGGCGATCCCGATCGCGTCCGGCTCGCATAGCCACGTCGACAGTACGACCCGAGCCGCGGGTCCGTCGAAGCGGCAAGACTGACATCGATGTTGGGAAGACTGCAGATCGTCGCCTTGGCGTGCGGACTCATAGCGGGCATCGCTGCGCCGGCTGCGCTCGCTGGAGCGAACTCAGCCGTCGTGTCGAACTTCGTGTCCGGGCTCGCCGCGACGCCAGGCGGCGGCGGCTACTGGGTCGTCAGACAAGTCGGCGCTGTGGATCACCACGGCGCGGCCGGAGACCATGGTGACGCGGCGGGCCTCCCCGGATCCGCGCCGGTCGTCGGGATCGCGCCAACCTCGTCAGGCAACGGCTATTGGCTCGCCGCGACCGACGGCGGCGTTTTCACCTACGGCGACGCGTCGTTCTTCGGATCAGCGGTGAGTCCCTGCGCTCCCGGCTCTGCGTGCCCGGCCCCCAACTGCCCGGCGGGCGACGCCCACCCCGATCCGCGGTGCTCTACCGGCGGTACGGCGATCGTCGGAATCGCGGCGGCTCCCGACGGCGGCTACTGGCTCGCTGCCGGTAACGGAGGAGTCCTCGCCTTCGGCCCAGCGCCCGACTATCCCGCCGGCCCGATGGTTCCGCCACACACTGGATGCACAGAGGCAGAGGACGCCAACGCCTGCCACTGGGGACGCGCCGTTGTTGGTATCAGTGCGAGTTCGACGAACGTGGCGACTGTCGCCGCCGACGGCGAGGTCCGCGCCCGCGGTCCCAACGCCTACGCCACAGCCGTCAACGTCATGATGATCGCTCCGGCTACCGGCGTGGCGATGACCCCCGATGGGTCTGGCGCATGGGTTGTCGGTCGCGACGGCGGGGTTTTCGCCCTCAACGCCCCGTTCTACGGATCGGCCGTTCCCCTCAGGCCGGCTGCTGCGATGGTCGGCATTGTCGCCACACCTACAGGTCACGGCTACTGGCTGGTCGGCGCCGACGGGGGGGTGTTTACGTTCGGAGACGCGCGCTTCTTCGGCGCCTCGGTCGGACAGGGACTCGGCTCTCCCAGCGCCTGAGCGGGGCGTCAATGCGTGTCGGCCAGCACCGAGTGTCGCGTGGTGAACCGCGGGCTGGCTGTGGTCCGCGGGCGTGTAGGTGGCGTCCGGGTTCCGGCAGGCGGGGGGTATGGATCGCGCTCGTCTCCGACGGCGACCCTGGCTTCACTAGCCGGCTGGGCGCAGTCGGCATGCAACCCGGACCCGCCACCCCCGGACCGCCCTGCCAGGCCAACCACGTCCGCCGGAACGGCACCCGCCGCTCGCACCGGCAATAGTCGGAGCGCGCCCGGACACCCGCCCGCCAGGTGTGACCCTTGCTGTAGGTTCGCGCTCCGATGACAAGCAAGACGCCCTTCACCGGCGACCCAGAGGCGGACCACCTCCTGGAGACGGACGCCTTTGCTCTTGTTTGTGGAATGTTATTGGACCAGCAGGTGCCCATGGAGTGGGCCTTCCGAGGCCCGCTCGCGCTAAAGCAACGCCTGGGCGGCCTTTCGGCCGAGGACATCGCAGCCATGGACCCGGACGCGGTTCGCGAAGTGTTCCTCGCCAAGCCCGCGCTGCATCGCTACCCCGCGTCGATGGGCGGCCGAGTGCATGATTTGAGCGCGTTCATCGTGGCCAACTACGGCGGTCGGGCCGAGCGAATCTGGGAGGAGGCAAAGGACGCCGACGACCTGTTCGGCCGCCTCCGGGAGCTGCCGGGGTACGGCGAGCAAAAGGCCAAGATCTTTCTCGCCATCCTGGGCAAACGTCTGAACGTCGCCCCTGATGGATGGGAGAACAGGGCCGGGACCTACGGCGAGCCGGGCTATCGCTCGATCGCCGATGTCGACGGGCCGGGCGCCATCGACCGCGTGCGCACGTACAAGCAGGAAATGAAGGCCAAAGCCAAGGCGGCCAAGGCCTGACCATCCGGCCGTCTCAGGCCGGGTGGCGCCGGTCGGCCCGGCGGAGCACCAGGGCCCGCCGGGGCTTCTCGCCTCTTGGCCTCTTGGGCGGGTGATGTCGCGGTTGAGCCGCTCTGAGCGGCTTGAGCGCGACATCACGCCGGCTGACGGGGTTCAGGCCAGGTTGCCGTCGACGCCCAGGAGCCGGCCGCGGGTCACGGCCCGGGCGCCCCGCCACAGTCCGTAGACGGCGGCCACCCAGGCCAGCGCGCCGATCCACACTGCGCTGTCGCCGGCGCCGAACAGCCCGCCGCTGGACACCCCGTACGACAGCATGATCAGCGGCAACGTCACCAGCCCTGAGGCCTGCTGGGCCGCCGCCGCGCTCTTCACTCGGGCCGACAGCCGCAACACCACCGACAAGGTGATGGCCAGGAAGGGCGGCACCACCCAAAACATCAGCACCCACCAGCTACTGGTCGGGAAGAACCATCCGCCGACGTGTGGCCCGACGATGAGATTCACGACCAGCGAGTACATGGCGAACCCGGCGAGCGTGGTCGCGTACCCGGGAAGGAGGCTGGCGATCAGCTTGCCCGTGTAGATCTCGCGTTCGGTCGCTGGGCAGTGGGCGAGGAATTCCCCGGTGCCCTTCTCCCGCTCACCGACCAGGCAGTTGGCGCCCACCGCCGTCGAGATCGTCATCGGCACGATCACAGCGAGGGGCGCGAACAGGTACACAGCCAGCGCATAGGACGCCTTGATGGCCGGGCTGGCATGGGGTACGCCGGCCTTCGCCGACGAAGGGAGCAGGTCGAGGGTCGTGCCCACTTTCGCCACCAGCGACGAGTTGTGGACATGGGTGATGGCGAACAACAAGAGCGCCGGGGCGAGCACGAAGAAGAACGCGGCAAGGATGAGCATGGGCAGCAGAAAGTCGGGGCTCTTCAGCAGCTGCCGCAGATCCATGCGGGCGATGGTCCACGTCAGCGAGCGCGTCCGGGTCCGTGCAGCCCGCTCGTCGCTGATCATCGAGCGCCCACCGCCTCGGTCCAGCCTCGGGACATGCGGGCGGCTGCGCCCGCGGCCGCGGCACCGGCGAAGCGGCTTCCCGATCCCGGCGCGCTCGGGGCCGTCCCCGCGTGGCGCACGGCGAAGTACAGCTCCTCCAGGGTCGGCTCGTGGGGCACAACCTTGCGCAGCCTGACACCCGACTCAGCTAGGGCCAAAACGAGGTCGGGCACGCGAGCGAGATCATCCACGGTCACCACGACCGGACCGTCCGTGCCCTCCACGGCGACG
>Ga0307477_10000750_pt1 | contig 31974 bp, 28 predicted proteins | sample atmos_gasesECM2C_FD_203316 | JGI IMG/M metagenome (GOLD analysis project Ga0307477, IMG submission 203316) | Hardwood forest soil microbial communities from Morgan-Monroe State Forest, Indiana, United States - atmos_gasesECM2C_515 | ecosystem: Environmental > Terrestrial > Soil > Temperate...
CGACCGGCGACAAGGATATGGCGCAGATCGTCGACGGCTCCATCACCCTCATCAACACCATGACCGACACGCTCCTCGACCGCGAGGGCGTCAAGGCAAAGTTCGACGTCTACCCGGAGCAGATCACTGACTACCTCGCGCTCGTCGGCGACAGCTCCGACAACATTCCGGGCATCGACAAGGTGGGCCCGAAGACCGCCGCGAAGCTGCTGCAGCAGTATGGCGGGCTCGACGAGCTCGTGGCGCACGTCGCCGAGGTGCCCGGCAAGGTGGGGGAGAACCTGCGGGCCGGTCTCGAGACACTCGACCTGTCGCGCCGCCTCGCCACCATTCGCACCGATCTCGATCTGCCGTTGTCGGTGGATGAGCTGGTGCCCGGGCGCGCCGATGCCGCGACGCTCCGCGAGCTGTACACGCGCTATGAGCTGCGCGGTCTCATGCGCCAGCTCGAGGCGGGCGAGGCGGGCGAGGCGAGCGCATCTGCCGCATCGCCGGCGGAGGCTCTCGCACAGGGTGCCGAGGCGAGCGCGGCGGTGCGCGCCGCGTGGCAGGAGACCGGGTCGCCGGCGCCAGGCGAGCCGTCGGCAGGGGCATCTTCGGTGACAGGCGCGCCTGCGGCGGGAGCTGCAGTGAGTCCCGAGCGGCACTACCACACGATCAGCGAGTGGCCGGAGTTCGAGGACTGGCTCGCGCGGCTGCGCGCCGCGGAGCTGTTCGCCTTCGACACCGAGACCACGAGCCTCGACTACATGCGTGCGGAGATCGTCGGCGTGTCGTTCTCCCTCGAGCCGGGCGTGGCGGCCTACGTGCCGCTGCGGCACGTGTACCCCGGCGCCCCGACCCAGCTCGACCGCGAGCGCGTGCTCGCCGCCCTCAAGCCGATTCTCGAGAGCGCAACGCCCGGCAAGGTCGGTCACAACCTCAAATACGACGCGCACGTGCTCGCCAATGCCGGCATCACGCTGCGTGGCATGCGCTTCGACAGCATGCTCGAGTCGTACGTGTGGAACAGCGTGGCGACCAACCACGACCTGGACGCGGACGCGCACCGCTACCTCGGGCTCCGGACCATCACCTACGAGGAGGTCGCCGGCAAGGGCGCGAAACAGATCAGCTTCGACCAGGTGCCGGTGGAGAAGGCGAGCGAGTACGCGGCCGAGGACGCCGACGTGACTCTGCGGTTGCATCAGGCGCTATGGCCCAAGCTCAACTCGATACCGGCGCTTGCGCGCCTCTACGAGGAGATCGAGCAGCCGCTGGTGCCGGTGCTCGGGGCGATGGAGCACTACGGCGTGCTGGTCGATCGCGAGCGGCTGCGCGCGCAGAGCCGCGAGTTCGCACGCGATCTGCAGGGGCTCCTGTTGCAGGCGCACCGCGAGGCGGGGCACGAATTCAACATCGAATCGCCCCGCCAGCTGCAGCAGATCCTGTTCGAGAGACTGCAGCTGCCGGTGCGGCGGCGGACGCCGACCGGGCAGCCGTCGACCGCCGAGGACGTTCTCGAGGAGCTCGCCGAGAGCTACGCGCTGCCACGCATCGTGCTCGAGTACCGTGCGCTCGCCAAGCTCAAGTCCACTTACACCGACAAGCTCCCCGAGCAGGTGAACGAGCGCACCGGGCGTATCCACACCAACTACGCCCAGGCGGTAGCCGCCACCGGCCGGCTGTCCTCCGTCGACCCGAATCTGCAGAACATCCCGGTGCGCCGCGCCGAGGGCCGGCGCATCCGTCAGGCCTTCATCGCCCCGCCCGGACACGTGCTGCTCGCCGCCGACTACTCGCAGATCGAGCTACGCATCATGGCGCACCTGTCGGGAGACGAAAACCTGCGCGCGGCGTTCGCCGCCGATGACGACGTGCACCAGGCGACTGCCGCCGAGGTGTTCGGCGTCCATGCGGACGAGGTCACCGCCGATCACCGCCGCACTGCGAAGGTGATCAACTTCGGACTGATCTACGGCATGTCGCCCTTCGGGCTGGCGCGCAATCTCGGCATCGAGCGCAGCGCCGCACAGCAGTACGTGGAGCGCTACTTCCAGCGTTATCCGGGCGTCAAGCGCTTCATGGACGAAACCCGCGCGCAGGCGCGCGAGCTCGGCTATGTCGAGACGGTGTTCGGCCGGCGGCTGTACCTGCCCGATATCCGCTCGGGCAACCCGCAACTGCGCCAGTACGCCGAGCGCAGCGCCATCAACGCACCGATGCAGGGGAGCGCTGCCGACATCATCAAGCGTGCCATGATCAGCGTGCAGGCCTGGTGCGAACGCACCGGCGCGCCGGCGCGTCTCATCATGCAGGTGCATGACGAATTGGTGCTCGAAGTGCCGCGGAGCGCCGTGCCGCAGGTGACCGCGGCGGTGCGCGATTACATGGTGAGTGCCGCCTCACTCAGCGTACCGCTGCGGGTCGATGTGGGCACCGGTGCGAACTGGGACGAAGCCCACTAGTCTTTTGGCGTCAACTGGCGCGCACCGCCGGCGTTGTGAACGTCAGTGGCGGGACTGGCGTGATCTCAAGGAGGTTCAGCAAATGCGGATAAAGTGTGCGCGAACACTGCTGCTCATGACCGTGCTGGCGCTCGGCGCCGGCGCCGCACGGGCCGACGAGCTCGTCTATGTCGGAGCCGGAGTGCTCTGGAGCAAGATCAGCGAGGTCTCGGCGACCGGCTCGGACCTGAGCAACACCGCGTGGAAGGCGCTCGCTGGCTTTCGGCCGATCAAGCCGTTCGCCGTCGAGGCCGACTACCTCGATCTCGGCAGCAAGAGCGCCAGCTTCGTCGGTGGCAACACGGACCTGCAGTACAAGGCGTTCGCCGCTTACGCGGTCGGGTTCCTGCCGCTTCCCGTGCCGTTTCTCGACGTATTCGCTAAGGGCGGACTCGCGCGCTGGAGCTCGAGTGGCGGCACGACATTTCCGAGCGGCTTCACCTCGCTCTCCGACAACGGCACCGAATTCGCATGGGGCATCGGCACCCAGGCGCATTTCGGCAACCTCGGCGCACGTCTCGAGTACGAGACGTTCCACATTCAAAACACCAACGGCGCCAATGCGATCTCGCTCGCGGTGATGGTGAGCTTCCTGTAAGGGCCGTCCGTTTCGATGGGGCGGCCGCCCGTTGGAGGGGCTGCAATCCTTTGGATTTGAGCGGCGCCCTCGTCGTTGACCGCACCTGTGGGCGGCTGTGCGCCCTGTGGTGCAAATGAGACAGCCTCTTGAGCAAACTTATGATTTAAAAAGCTATTTTTTCTCGCCGGCGGCGGAACTCCTGGTCAGCAGCCACGTCTTACCTAGCGAGTGCATAGCACTCCCCGCTTCCCTCCCTGAGCGGGTAGACCCGGTTCATGAGACCTGTGCCGGGTTAGTCTGCCCCGGCGGTTTTCAAAACCGCCGGGGTTTTTTCTGACCGTGATTTCTCTAGCCCCGATCTTGCGGCTCGTCGGCGTTCGGCCGGCGGCCTGCCGGCGGGTCACCTGAGAGCCAAGCGGCGAGCACGTCCTGAGCCTCGCGAACCCCGATACCGCTTTGGGCCGAAAAGAGTTGCGCCGTGGCGCGGCCCGACAGACGCTCGCTGGTCGCACGCAGCGTGGCGGCGGCATCGCTCCGGCTGAGCTTGTCCGCCTTGGATAGGAGCACGTGTACGCGATGCGTCGGTTGCGCCCAGGCGAGCAAGCCCTCGTCCGCCTCCGTGACACCTCGACGCGCGTCGACGACGACAAACAACCCCTTGAGCGAGGCGCGTGTGCGCAGCGCGTCGATGAGAGTCGGCCACGTGCGCCGCTCCGCCGCGGGCGCGCTCGCGTACCCGTAGCCCGGCAGATCCACCAGACGCCGCTCGGGGGTGAGCTCGAAGAAGTTCAACAGCCGCGTGCGGCCCGGGGCCTTGCTGACGCGCGCGAGCCCCTGGCGCTGCGCGATCGCATTGATGGCGCTCGACTTGCCCGCGTTGGAGCGCCCGACAAAAGCTACTTCCGCGCCGATATCGGCCGGAAACTGCGCGGGTGCGGCGGCGCTGGTGAGGAAGCGCGCGGCATGGAAGCGCTGCAGATCTCGAGCGGGGAAAAGCCTCGGCATGGCCCTAGTGTACAATTCGCCGCGCTCACCTCACGCGACGACACCGGTACACAAAGCGATGCCGCAGAGCCTCAAAGTCGTTCGTCTGGCCACCGCCGGTGCTCACGTCGCCTCGCTACTGTCGCTCGCGCTCGTGTCGGCGCGGGCCACCGCGACGGACACGCCGGCTGCGCCAGCGGCGCCGGCAGGTGCGACCGCTTCAGCGACTGCCGCCGCGGCGGCGACGCCGGCTACCGCGGCCGCGCCAGCCCCTGCAGTCGCCTCCGCTGCAGCAGCCGACCTGCCGTTCACTCATGGCACGGCCGCCGCAGGGAGCGCCAAGTCGGCGCTGTGCTCGGCCTGTCACGGCCCCAACGGCAACAGCGTCAATCCTGAATGGCCGCGACTCGCTGGCCAGAGCGCGGTCTACGTCGCCGAGCAGCTGCGCCTGTTCCGCTCGGGGGTGCGCAACAACCCGGTGATGAAGCCGCTCGCGGCCACGCTTTCCGATCAGGACATCGATGATCTCGCGGTGTACTACGAGGCGCAGACCCCGGTCGGGCTCGAGGCCGATCCCTCTTACTGGAAAGGGGGCGAGGCGCTCTACCTCGGCGGCGATCGCGCACACGAGGTTCCCGCCTGCTTGGCGTGCCACGGGCCGCTCGGCCGCGGCAATCCCGCCGCCGGCTATCCGGCACTTCGCGCGCAGCAGTCGGTCTATGTAGTCAAGCAGCTGAACGACTACGCGAGCGGCGCGCGTTTCAGCAGCGCCAATACCACGGCCGACCCCGACAGCGTGATGATGATCACGATCGCAAAGCGCCTCTCACCGGAGCAGATACGCGACGTCGCCTCCTACGTGCAGGGTATGCGCTAAGGAGGACCCTGATGACTCGATGGCTTGCCCTGGCGGCGGTGCTCGCCGCGTCTGCCTGCACACAGCAGGCGCCTCCTCCACCCGCCCCCGTCGAGGCGCCGCCCCCACCGGCGGCCGCAGCGCCGGCGAGTACGCCCGCCGCGCCGACGGCGAAGAGCGAAACGGAGCAGGCAACCGCCTCGCAAGAGTCCGGCGGCAACGAGAACGAGCACCAGGCGCGCAGTGACGCCTCGCTCGAGAAGATCGCCGGACTCCCTCCCGCCGCACAGCTGCCGGCGGGCAAGTGGCAGCCGGGCGTGAACTACGATCCGGTCGTACCCGCGCAGCCGACCAACGTCGCCCCTGGCAAGGTCGAAGTGATTGAGGTGTTCTGGCTGGCTTGCCCGCACTGTTACGCGCTCGAGCCACACCTGCAGAGCTGGCAGAAGAAGAAGCCCTCCTATATCGAGTTCGCGCGCGTGCCGGTGATCTGGCAGCCCGTGCACCGCGCGCACGCGCGTCTTTACTACACGCTCGAGGCCCTCGGGCGTGATGACCTCGCAAGCAAGGCGTTCGCCACCATCCATCAGGACGTCGAGAACCACACGCCGCCGCTCGTGGGCGAAAGCGACGACCAGACCTTCAAGATGCAGCAGCAGTTCGCCGTGCAGAATGGCGTCAGCGCCGAGGACTTCGCCAACGCCTACAACTCCTTCAGCGTGAACACCAACATGCAGCGCGCCGAGGAGCTCACGCAGCGCTATCACGTGTCAGGCGTGCCGCTGATGATCGTGAACGGCAAGTACACCACCGACGTCGCCAAAGCCGGCAGCGAGGCAAAGCTTCTCGAGCTCGTGAACGACTTGGCGACCGCGGAGCACGGTGGGCGTTAAAGCGCGTGGGGAAAACCAGAGCCACGGCTCCAACGTTCGGTGGAATCAAACAGGAGATCGCGCGCCCGACTGGATTCGAACCAGCGACCTGCAGCTTCGGAGGCTGCCACTCTATCCAACTGAGCTACGGGCGCGGGGGCGGCGATGATACGTGGCGCGCCCGAGGCCGTCCACGCAGGCACCACGGCAGGTGACCGCACGTGCCCGCCCGACACGCGGCGTCAGAACTTCCGCGCTCACGGGCTTGTCGGCGAGGATCAGCACCCGCTCGACCTGCAGCTCGACTTCAGGGTCGAGGTTCGCCGGCAGGTAGGGGCTGACGCCGCGCGCGAAGGCCGCGGCACCCCACGCACTGAGCGCGAGGAGGGCCAGCCGACTCCAGCGCCTGCACCGCGCCGCACCGCGTGCACCGCCATGGCGGCGCGTTCTGGGAAGCACGCAGCTGAACGGCTATACTGCGCGGCCGCAGTCGCCGCGTGGCGCGTGGGCCAAGAACAACGCGTGGCATGAGCAAGCAGGACACTCACTTCATCAACGTGTTCAGCCTGGTGATCGGCCTGTTGGTCGCAATCACGGTTTGTCTGTTCGCGTTCGCCCGCATCGTCGCGAGTCATACTCAGGATCTCGAGGTTTACACCGAGTCCGACTATGCCCGTAACGTCGCGGCCCGCATCCACCCGCCGAGCGGGGAGGCGATCGCCGGTCGCGATAATTCGGCACTCGCGATTCATCCCTCAGCGGCAGCCGCCGAGGGGACCGCGGCGGTGATCGCGCCACCGAAGAACGGCACCGAGCTGTTCGAGCAGACCTGCAGCACCTGTCATGGGCAGGGGATCGCCGGTGCGCCCAAGGCGGGCGACAAGGCCGCGTGGGCACCGCGGCTCGCCAAGGGCCAGGCCGTTCTCTACGCGCACGCGCTCGACGGATTCCAGGGCAGCACGGGCGTCATGCCACCCAAAGGCGGCCGCACCGACGTGTCGGACGACCTCGTCAAGCAGGCCGTCGACTACATGGTGAAGCTCGCCCGCTAGCCGCGCTTCGCCAGGCTTTGGGCTCCGACCGGCCGATCGAGACAGCGCAGCATCAGCGCCTCGCGCACGTGCGCGGCATCGACGCCCGTCGAGCCCGCGACATCGGCGATGGTGCGCGCGACCCGAAGCAGCCGCTGGCGCGCTCTGCCGGAAAGTCCGCGCTGCTGCAGAGTGACCGCGAGTACCCGCCTGCCTTCCTCATCCGGCACGCACCAGCGCTGCACACCGCCATCATCGAGCCGCGCGTTGCAGCTTCCCTGGCGCTCGAGCTGCACGCTGCGCGCGCGGGCGATACGCGCCGCGGCGGCGGCAGTGGTCTCGGCACCGTCGACGCGCGCTTCAAACTCGTGCGCCGGCATCCGCGGCACTTCCGCGTGCATGTCGAACCGATCGAGCAACGGACCTGAGATGCGTCCGCGGTAGCGTTGCACCTGCGCCGGCGTGCAGTGGCAGCTCCCGGCGGGATCGCCCAGACTCCCGCAGGGACAAGGATTCATGGCGGCGATGAGCTGAAAAGCCGCCGGGTACTGGGTCTGCAGCGCCGCCCGCGATACGCCGACCACGCCCGTCTCGAGCGGCTCACGCAGGGCTTCGAGCACTGAGCGCGAGAACTCCGGCAACTCATCGAGAAACAGCACGCCGTGGTGCGCGAGACTGATTTCGCCCGGCCGGGCGCGCGCGCCGCCGCCGACCAGCGCGGCGCTCGAGGCGCTGTGGTGTGGGGCGCGGAACGGGCGCTCGCCGTAACGCTCCGGCCGAAATCCCGCGGCACTCACCACGGCGATGGCGGCCACTTCGAGCGCCTCGCCTTCGCTGAGCGGCGGCAGCAGTCCCGGCAGGCGGTGCGCCAACATGCTCTTGCCCGAGCCGGGCGGACCGATCAGGAGCAGGCTGTGGGCGCCTGCGGCGGCGATGATGAGCGCGCGCTTGGCGTAGAGCTGCCCGCGCACATCGCTCAGATCGACGCCGGCGCGTGGCGCAGGGCGCGGATCGGCAGGCGCCGCGCCGCCCTCGGCCGCGGGGCACGGCAACGGCGTGCGCCCGCTGAGATGGGCGCACACTTCGAGCAGATGTCCCGCGGCGCGCACCTGCCTTGGGGCGACTGCGCTGGCCTCGGCCGCGTTGCCGTGCGGCACGATGAGCTCATGACCGGTGCGCCGCGCGTGCGCCGCGGCCAGCAGGAGCCCGCGAACCGGTTTCAACTCGCCGGTGAGACCGAGCTCACCGTAGAACTCGCGCGCCACGCCGGTTTCCGGCGGCGAGGCGGGTCGCGTGCGGATCTGCCCCGAGGCGATGAGGATGCCGAGCGCAATCGGCAGGTCAAAACGCCCGCCTTCCTTGGGCAGCTCCGCCGGAGCGAGGCTCACGGTGATGCGACCTGCAGGGAATTCGAATTTCGAATTGAGGAGCGCCGCGCGCACACGCTCCTTGCTCTCCTTCACCACCGTCGCCGGGAGGCCGACGATGCAGAAAGCCGGCAGACCACTTGCGAGGCTCACCTCGACGGTGACGAGCGGCGCATGGAGCCCGACTTGTGCCCGACAGGCAACGCGCGCGACGGCCATGGGCCTTCGCAGTGGTGCGCTAGTCGGACTTCGCGGAAGGCGAGCCCGTCGCGCCACCGGCAGTGCCGGCGCCCTCGAGCGTCGTGAGCCGTGCCTCAAGCGCCTCGAGCCGCGCCCGCGTGCGCTCGAGCACGCGTGTCTGTGCGTCGAATTCGTCGCGGCTCACCAGGTCGAGCTTGCTCAGCCGTTCGCGCAGCACGGCGCGGAAATTGCTCTCGAGGTCCGCCTGCAGACTCCGCAGCGCCGGCGGCACGCGCTCGAGCAGCCGACGCGCGATCTCATCGATACGAAAGGAATCCGTGTTCATCTCTTCTGCCCTCATTTGAGGCGGGTAAAGCCGAGGCAGCTCCAAAACGGTGCATCGCCGGCGCGCGGGCTGTCCACCAGGCGCCGGGAAGCATGCGTGTTGCGCGTGGCACGGAATCTGCACCTTTTTCGCGCGCTGCACCAGCGTACGCGCGCGGCGCCGTGCTCGTGCAGCCGGTGTTTGTCGCGCAAACGACAGGAAAGAGACCATGCCCACCGCCGCTGCCCCCCCGAGGATCGCTGCGCTCGTTCTCGTTGCGGCGCTGGCACCTGCGATCGCAGTCGCGGCGGACGCACCCGTGCCCAACAAGGGCGACACCGCCTGGATGCTCACCTCGACGGCGCTGGTGCTGCTGATGTCGGTGCCGGCGCTCGCGCTGTTCTACGGCGGGTTGGTGCGCACCAAGAACATGCTGTCGGTGCTCATGCAGGTGTTCGTCGGCTTCTCGCTGATCACGGTGCTGTGGTGCGTGTACGGTTACTCGCTCGCCTTCACCGAAGGTAACGCGTTCATCGGCGGCCTGAGTCGGCTCTTTCTCAGCGGCACCTTCGATCCGCGCACTCAGGTGTTCTCGCTCGCCGCGACCTTCAGCCGCCACACTCCGCTCTACGAGCTCGTGTATGTGGCGTTCCAGGCGACCTTCGCCGCCATCACCTGCTGCCTCATCCTCGGCTCGCTGGTCGAGCGCATCAAGTTCTCCGCGGTGCTGCTGTTTCTCGTCCTGTGGTTCACCTTCAGCTACTGTCCCGTCGCGCACATGGTGTGGTACTGGCCGGGACCGGACGCCTTCACCTCTGCGGACCACGCAGCCGCCGTGCAGGCGACGGGCGGACTCATCTGGCGATGGGGCGCGCTCGACTTCGCCGGCGGCACGGTGGTGCACATCAACGCGGGAGTCGCCGGACTCGTCGGCGCCATCGTGCTCGGCAAGCGCGTCGGCTTCGGCAAGGAGCCGATGGCGCCGCACTCGCTCACCATGACCATGATCGGCGCCTCGCTGCTGTGGTTCGGGTGGTTCGGCTTCAACGCAGGCTCGGCGCTCGAGGCCAACGGCATCGCTGCGCTCGCCTTCATGAACACCTATCTCGCGACCGCGTGCGCCGTGCTCTCCTGGACATTCGCGGAGTGGCTGCTGAAGGGTAAGCCCTCGATGCTCGGCGCCGCTTCCGGTGCCGTGGCGGGACTGGTCGCCATCACGCCGGCGGCGGGCAATGTCGGCATCCCGGGGGCGTTTGCGATCGGCCTCGGCGTCGGGGTGGTGTGCCTGTGGGGGGTAACGGGACTGAAGCGCCTGATCCGTGCCGACGATTCGCTCGACGTCTTCGGCGTGCACGCCGTGGGCGGGGTCTTCGGGGCCCTCATGACCGGCATCTTCAACTCGCCCTCACTCGGTGGCCCGGGCTCGACGGTGGACTGGGTAACGGGCGCCAGCGGTTATCCGGGCATCGCCGCTCAGTTCTTCATCCAGCTCAAAGCGGTGTGTCTGGTGCTGGTGTGGACCGCGGTAGTCGCCTGGACCGCTTTCTATCTCGTCAAGCGCCTCGTCGGCCTGCGGGTGCCGGAGGAGGACGAGCGCGAAGGACTCGACATCACCTCGCACGGCGAGCGCGCCTACGACCTCTAGCGTCGGGCCCTGGCGGGGACCCCGGCAGACCCCAAGCCGGCACCTGCGTGGGCCTGCGGCGCCGGGGTATCTGTGGCGCAGAACGCCCGTTCCTTTGTATGGTGAGCAGGCTTGGCCCGCGAGGTGTGATGGAGTTCAAGGGTCGCGCTGACCCGGAGCAGCCATACTGCCCGCGCGGGAGACTCATTATGCAGCGTGTACTCATCAGCTTGTCCTTTACCGCCGCGCTCGCGGTGGGCGCAGCGCTTACGGTCGCGCAGGCGGACGTCTATCGCTGGGTCGACGAGCAGGGCGTGGCGCACTACAGCGATGAATGGGTGCCGGGCTCGGAGGTCATCAAGACCAGCAAGGGTCATCCGCCGGGTTTCGACAGCGCAGCCCGGTCCGCCGAGCGCAAGAATGTGACGGCAGGCGACCAGCGTGCCGCCGAGCAGCTCAGAGACGAGCAGAACACCCGCGCGACACAACAGGATGTGGCGCAGCGGCGCGCGGCGCTCTGCAAGAGCGCCAAGGACGCCTACATGCGGGCGATCACGGCGCGCGTGGTCTACAAGGACGACAAGGACACTGGCCAGCGCACCTACATGTCGGAAGCCGACGCCGACGCGTACCGCGCCAACGTGCGCAAGGCGGTGCAGGAAAACTGCGGCAGCGTGCCGCAGTTCGATCCCGAAGCGCCGATTCCCGAGCCGCAGCCGATCGACGTCAAGCCGATCCCCGAGCCGAAGGTCAACCCGGCGGACGCCACCTCGCGCTGAGGCTATAGTGACGCCGCGGCCGATCGGGCCGCATCGCGCGGAGCGCTACCATGCGCACAGGTTTTGTCGGCCTCGGTGCCATGGGCGCCTTCATGGCACGCAACCTTCATCGCGCCGGCCTGCTGGTGGCGGTCTGGAACCGCACGGCCGACAAAGCGCGTGCCCTGGCCGCGGAGCTCAACGTCGAGGCGCCCGCGAGCCTCGCGCAGCTCGCCGCACAATGCGAGGCGGTCGTGTCGTGCGTCTCCGCAGATGCGGACGTGCTCGAGGTGACGCGCTCACTCGCGCCCGCCTTCAAATCCGGCGCGCTGCTCCTCGACTGCTCTACGGTAAGCTCTGAGACCGCGCGCCAGGCGGCGCAGCTGCTCGCCCCGCGCGGCGTCAAGTTCCTCGACTGTCCGGTGAGCGGCGGCGTCGAGGGGGCGCGCGAGGGCACGCTCGCGATCATGGTCGGCGGCGACAGCGCCGCTTTCGAGCGGGCGCAGCCGATCCTGCGTGCGCTCGGGCGCACCATCGCGCACTTCGGCCCGACCGGCGCGGGTGAGGCCGCCAAGGCCACCAACCAGATCATGGTCGCCGGCATCATCGACGCGATCGCCGAGGCGATGGCCTTCGCGCGCGCCGAGGGTCTGCCGCTCGACACGCTGATCGATACCCTCGGCAAGGGCGCCGGCTCCTCCTGGTATTTCGTGCACCGCGCGCCGAACATGGCGCGCGGCAGCTACCCGGCGGGCTTTCGCGTGCGGCTGCACCAGAAGGACCTGCGCATCTGCCACGATATGGCGGCGCGCTTCGGCACTGCGCTCCCGGTGGTCGAGCGGATGATCGGCGAGTATGCCGAGCTGATCGCGCGCGGCTACGGCGATGAGGACATCTCGGCGACTTATCGCCTGAAAGCCGAGCTGTTCGAGCGCACCAACATCATGCGCACCCACATCACGGACGCACCCTCGCACGGTAGCGCATGAAGACCGACCCCGGCCGCGCCGACGCGTTCTACCTGCCGGACTTCTGCACCCCGCAAACAACGCTCGCCGTCGTCCTGATCGTCGAGCTCACCGCCTTCCTGCTGACGTTCGCACGGCAGAGCCCGGCGGTCGATTTCTGGACCGATCTGGCACGCACCTCGCTCTTCCTGCTGTGGATCGGGCTCGCCGGAGCCGCGCTCCTGTGCGTGCTGCGCGACCGACTGGCGCGCCTCACGGTAGCCGCCGGCTCCGCCGCGGTGCTGACGCTGCTCGCGGCGGTGGTCGCTGCCGTGTCGCTGTGCGTCTACCTGATCGGGCGCTCGCGCGCGGTGCTCGAATCCTCCGGTGCGACGCTCTTCCCGCCGGAGCCGGGCAGCTTCGCGGTGCGCAACGTCGGCATCGGGCTGATCGTCACCGGGCTCGCGCTGCGCTACTTCTACGTCGCGCACCACTGGCGGCGCAGCGTCGAGCTGCGCGCCGCTGCGCGGGTGCACGCGCTCCAGGCGCGCATCCGCCCGCATTTCCTGTTCAACAGCATGAACACCATCGCCGCGCTGACGCGCAGCAATCCGCGGCGGGCGGAAGTGGCGGTGCAGGATCTCGCCGACCTGTTCCGCGTCTCGCTCAGCGACAAGGGCGACACCATCACCCTCGCCGAGGAGCTCGAGGTCGCGCGCACCTACCAGCGTATGGAGCAGCTGCGCCTCGGCGGGCGGCTGCGGGTCGAGTGGAAGACCGACGCGCTGCCGGCGAATGCGCTTGTGCCCGGACTCATGATCCAGCCGCTGCTCGAGAATGCGATCTATCACGGCATCGAGCCGCGCGCCGAAGGCGGCACAGTGACCATCACCGGCGAGGTCGCCGGCGGGCTGGTGACCATCGTGGTGCGCAACCCGCTCGATCCGCTGCCGGGCGAGCGCGAGGGCAATCGCCTGGCGCTCGCCAACATCCGCGAGCGCCTCGGTCTCATGTACGGCGAGCGGGCGCTGCTCAAGGCCGGACGCTTCGACTCGGAGTACATCGTGACGCTGCGCTTTCCGCTGCGCGAGAAGCCGGCCGGCGCCACGCCCGCCGAGCCGTCAACCGCGACGTCCGCCGCCTCGCCCGCCGCAGCGCCGCGCTGAGCATGGTCGACGTTGCGGTCAAACTTCGGGTATTGATCGTCGATGATGAGCCGCCGGCGCGCGAGCGCCTGCGGAGCCTGTTCGCCGAGCTGGCGAACGTCGATGTGGTCGGCGAAGCCGCTAACGGCCATGAGGCCCTGACCGCGGCCCACGAGCTGTCGCCGGATGTCGTGTTGCTCGATGTCCGCATGCCCGAGATGGACGGCTTGCAGGCGGCGCGGCACTTGAATGCGCTCGCTGAGCCGCCGGCGATCATTTTCACCACCGCGTACGATGAGTACGCGGTGGCCGCGTTCGAGGCGCAGGCTGCCGGTTACCTGCTGAAGCCGGTGCGTCCGGAGCAGCTGAGTGCCGCGCTGGCACGGGCCGGGCGCCTGACACGCGCGCAACTGCAGGCGCTCGCCGCCGCCGCCGGCGCCGTGCGCCGCACTCACATCGCCGCTCGACGGCGCGAGGGGCTGCGACTCATACCGCTCGAGGAGGTGCACTACTTCCTCGCCGACCAGAAGTACACCACCGTGCACCATCAGCAGGGCGAGGACCTGATCGAGGACTCGCTGCGGCTGCTCGAGGGCGAGTTCGGTGGCGCTTTCGTGCGCATCCACCGCAACGCGCTGGTGAGCGTCAAATACCTCGACCGCATCGAGCGCGGCGCCGACGGTCAGTACCTCGTGCGCCTGCGCGGCTGCGAGGCGCCGCTGCAGGTCAGCCGCCGCATGGCGGGCGAGCTCAAGGAGCGCTTTAGAATTTGACCGATCGGCGGGGGTCCCGGGCGCGCACCGGGCCGACCAGTACGCCCAAGCTCGCGGACATCGGCAACACGAGCCTCTTGCGTGCGTGACGAGCCGCAGAAGGCGCGGCAGACCCGTGAGGATCTGCCGCGCCGGAGCCGCAAGCCTCAGAAGTTATAGCTGCCGTACACCCCGTAGGTGCGCGGTTGGTTCGTCAGGTAACCAAAGCGCGCGCTGCGGCCGCGCTCGTAGTCGAGCGCCAGGTGCGCGGTCTCATCCCAGATGTTGTTGATGTAGAACGCCGCCTGCCAGCGGTCCGTCTTGAGCCCGAAGCGCAGGTTGCCGATCGAGTAGGCCGACAGCTCGGGATTGAAGGTGACGGAATTGGTCGACAGCGGTCCGCCGAAGGCATACAGGGCACTCGCATTCGGATGCGCCGCGTTCGGGCACCCGGTGCAGATCTCGCCAAACCCCGGCTCTTCGTTCTCAAACTGCGAGAATGAGGAGCCCACGTACTGCAGCGTGAGGTTGGCGAAGAAGTCCCTGCCGCCGCTCACGGGCATGGTGTAACCGACGAACGCCGAGCCCTGGACCTCCGGCGAGGTCGTCAGACGGTTGCCGTCGGCAAGCCCGCCGACCACCTGGCCCGTGCTGGGAAGGATTACGGACGAGGTCAGCTTGGCATCGAGGTAAGTTCCTGAGACGCCGAAGTCCCAGTTGGCGTTCGGCTTGGCAAACAGTTCCGCTTCGACGCCAGTGCTGCGCGAGGTCGGCACGTTGAACACGATACGTGAGGAGCAGGTGCCGGCCGTGGTGTTGGCCTGCAGGTCAGTAATCTGCTCGTCGAACACCGCGATGTTGAACGTCACGCGGCGATCCAGCCACTGCGACTTCATGCCGAGCTCGTAGTCCCACAGCGTTTCGTCCTTCCAGGTAGCCTGATGGCCGAAGGCGGCGATGTCCTGTGGCTGGCACAAGGGAATGTTGATCGGATCGTTGATGCCACCGAGGCGGAAGCCGCGCGCAGCCTGGGCATTGAATTGCACATCGTCCGTCGCTTTGTAGCTCAGAATGAAGCGCGGCGAGGTGCCACTCGAGTCGGTAGAGGCCGGTACCACTCCGAAAACGCACGGCGGCTGCCCGGCTCCCCCGGTGCCCGGAACGCACGTTGGAGCTGAGAAGAGGCCCGCGAACAGGAGGTTCTTGTCCTCGGTGAACTTGTAGTAGCGCAATCCCGCGGTGAGTCCCCACTTGTTGGTGATGTGCCAGGTGGCCTCACCGAAGGCGGCATACTGCTTCAACGTGTAGCTCAGGTCGGAGTAGAACGGCGTGTCGGGCGGCGCGCCTTGGGACGCACTCGGAATGCCGACCGCGGCGTCATACCCCGGGGTCGGCAAGTCCTGGCCGTAGTGACGGTCGACGTGCTGGAAGAAGCCCCCAACCAGCCAATCGATGAGCTGCGTACCGTTCGATGCGAGCCGCAGCTCCTCGGAGACCACGTTGAGCGCGGTGCGGTCGTAGAGAGGGGAGTTGAGCCGCACGTCGGCCTGCAGGTTGGCGGCGGAAACCAGGCCAAGCGGCGTGAACAACGGACTGTAGGTCACGCTGCCGCTGAGCTGCGTGGCATCGCGCAGCACGCGCACATGGCGATTTGTGTAAGAGGTGATCGACGTGAGCGTCGTCGAACCGAAGTTGTAGTCGAGCTTCAGGTCGGTCAGCAGGAACTGATCGAGCAGGCCCTCGCGCTGCTGGGTGTATTGCTCGCGGTCGCCGATCGAAACTGGTGCAACCGTGGTGTAGGGGTTGGCGAGAATGTTGTACTGATCGACGCGCGGGAAGCCGTTGGTGGTCAGGTTCTGGAACATCACGCGCGGGGTAATGTCCAGCGCCTCGTTCGGCTTTATCAGGAACGCCAGCCGCACGCCGGTACGATCACCATCGTTGACGTTGGTATGCATCCCGCCGCCCGGTTGAATCGCATCGATGAAGCCGGGGAGGTGATGCCAGTAGACCACCAGGCGCATGGCGCTGATATCGCCGAGCGGCACGTTCAGCACGCCGCGGGCCATGCCGCCCTGGCCGCCGTGCTCGACGGTTTCGAAGGAAGCATCCTCGAAGGCCTCGGTCTTGCCGAGGTCTGGCTGGTGCGTGATGTAGCGCACGGTGCCCGCTTCGGATCCCGCGCCGAACAGCGTGCCCTGCGGTCCGCGCAGCACTTCGAAACGGTCGAGGTCGACCAGCTCGAGGTCAGGCGTGAAGAGAGCGACCGAGATGGGCGACTCGTCGAGATAAACGCCCACCTGCTCCTTCAACCCCGGCTGGTCGCGGATGACCTGGCCGGAGCTGATCCCGCGGATCGCCATCTGGCTCTGACCCGGTCCGAGGTCGGCAACCGTGAAGCCGGCGATGTTGCGCGAGAGGTCGACGAGATTTTCGGCACTGTAATTGCGGATCTGGTCCTGGCTCGTCGCCGAGACCGAGAACGGCACTTCCTGGAGGTTCTCGGTACGCTTGGTCGCCGTGACGATCACCTCCTGGAGTCCAGCCCCCACCTGCTCGCCTTGTTGTGCGCGGGCAACAAACGGCACGACCATGAGGGCCGCAAGCGTGACTGTAGTGATCAGGCTCCGGCTGAAACCGAATCGAATAGACGCCATGGCAGTTCCTCCCCTAAGGAATTCCAGCGACTTCCGCGCGGCCGAAGACTGCTATGGTTGATTGTCGGCCGGAGCGGCGCGTGCAGCCTTTACGCCGGGCTACAGCGCGTTACACGATCATACACGAGCGTTTGTTTTCTGCTACACGCGCGGTGGGGCACGTGCCGGCTTGTATGTAAGCGACATCGGCGCGCGTCACGCTGGCGGGAAGCCGGGCGGGCGTGCCAGGCAGGTTTTGCAAATAGTTAAGCAATCACTTAACTATCGCGCCAGCTGCAGAGATGCGCACGCCCAACGCCGCCAGCGTGAGGCCGCTCCGGCGGGCGTTGCGGGGTGGGGCGCGAGCGGAACCGTTACAGGATGTAGCGGCTCAGGTCCTCGTCCTGGACGAGCTTCCCTAAGTGATCGTCGACGTACTTTGCGTCGACGACCACGCGCGCCGCGCCGTTCGCCCCGGCGCGCCGCTCGGCGGCGTCGTAGGACACCGACTCCAGCAGCCGCTCCATGACGGTGTGCAGCCGGCGCGCGCCGATATTCTCGGTGCGCTCGTTGACGTGGAAAGCGATCTCGGCAATGCGGCGGACGCCGTCGACGGCGAACTCCACCTCGACACCCTCGGTCGCCATCAGCGCCTTGTACTGCGCGGTGAGGGAGGCATCGGGCTCGGTGAGGATGCGCACGAAGTCACCGACGTTGAGCGAGTCGAGCTCGACGCGGATCGGGAGGCGCCCCTGAAGCTCGGGAATCAGGTCCGAGGGCTTCGACAGGCTGAACGCGCCGGAGGCGATGAACAGCACGTGGTCGGTCTTCACCGGCCCGTACTTGGTAGCGACGGTCGAGCCCTCGACCAGCGGCAGCAGGTCGCGCTGCACGCCCTCGCGCGAGACGTCCGCGCCGATCGTCTCCTGGCGACGCGTCACCTTGTCGATCTCGTCGATGAAGACGATGCCGTTCTGCTCGGCGTTGGCGAGCGCCTGGATCTTGAGCTCGTCCTCGTTGATGAGCTTGCCGGCCTCCTCGTCGGTGAGGAGCTTCAGGGCCTCGCTCACCTTCACCTTGCGGGTGCGGGTGCGGTTGCCGCCGAGGTTCTGGAACATCGACTGCAGCTGCTGCTGCATCTCTTCCATTCCCGGAGGCGCCATGATCTCGACGCCGGCCGGCAGGCCACGCAGCTCGATCTCGACCTCGCGATCGTCGAGTTGCTTCTCCCGCAGCATCTTGCGGAACTTCTGGCGGGTCTCCCCGTCCGTCGGCTGCGCCGGCGGATCGGTGGAGAAGCCCAGCATGCGCGGCCGCGGCAGCAGCGTATCGAGCACGCGCTCCTCGGCGGCATCGAACGCCCGCTCGCGCACTTTCGCCATCTCGCGCTCGCGCGTCATTTTCACGGCGACGTCCGCCAGCTCCTTGACGATCGAGTCGACGTCACGGCCGACGTAGCCGACCTCGGTGAACTTGGTGGCCTCGACCTTGACGAACGGCGCGTCGGCGAGCTTCGCCAGGCGGCGCGCGATCTCGGTCTTGCCGACCCCGGTCGGGCCGATCATGAGGATGTTCTTCGGGGTGATCTCCTGGCGCAGCGGCTCGCCCACCTGCATGCGCCGCCAGCGGTTGCGCAGCGCAATCGCCACGGCGCGCTTGGCTGCTTGCTGCCCGACGATGTGCTTGTCGAGCTCCTGGACGATCTCTCGCGGAGTGAGTGCGGGTGACATGATGATTAGAGCGCGCTCCCCTGGCGTGCGTTCAGCTCCTCGATGACGAGGCTGCGGTTGGTGTAAATGCAGATGTCGGCCGCGATCTCGAGTGAGCGCTCGACGATGCTGCGCGCATCGAGCTGTGAGTCAGCGAGCAGCGCGCGCGCGGCGGCGAGCGCGTAGGAGCCGCCCGAGCCGATCGCAGCCGCGTCGTGCTCCGGCTCGATCACATCGCCGTTCCCGGAGATCACCAGCAGCTTCTGCGGGTCGCCGACCAGCAGCAGCGCCTCGAGGCGCCGCAGGTAGCGGTCCGAGCGCCAGTCCTTGGCGAGCTCGATCGCGGCGCGCGTCAGGTTGGCGTATTTCTCGAGCTTGCCCTCGAAGCGCTCGAACAGCGTGAAGGCATCGGCGGTGCCGCCGGCAAAGCCAGCGAGCACCTTGTCATTGGCGAGACGGCGCACCTTGCGCGCGTTGCCCTTCATGACGGTATTGCCGAGCGTCACCTGGCCGTCGCCGCCGAGGGCGATGGCGCCGTTGCGGCGGACCCCGAGGATGGTCGTGCCATGAGGATCGAAACGGGAGTCGTGGGTCATGGAACCTCGAGCTTTGCGGCGGGCTCAAGCCTTGCGGCGAGCCCGCGGATGGGTAGCGTCGTAGATGCGGGCCAGGTGCTGGAAGTCAAGGTGCGTGTAGATCTGGGTGGTCGAGATGTCGGCGTGACCGAGCAGTTCCTGCACGCCACGCAGCTCGCCGCTCGACTCGAGCAGGTGCGAGGCAAAGGAATGGCGGAACAGGTGCGGGTACACGTGCCGGCCGAGCCCCTGACGTCGCGCCCAGAGCGCCACCCGTGCCTGGACCGCGCGCGCACCGAGCCGCCGGCCGGCGCGGCCGACGAACAGCGCCGTCTGGGAGGGGGCGGCGAGGCGGGCGCGCTCGCGCAGCCACTCCCGCAGCGCCTGCACTGCGGCGCGCCCCACCGGCACGACGCGCGTCTTGCGGCCCTTGCCGAGAACCTCGACCACCCGCTCCTTGAGGTCGAGCCGCTCGAGATTGAGCCCGACGAGCTCCGCCAGGCGCAGCCCCGAGGAATACAACAGCTCCATGATCGCCCGGTCGCGCGCGGTGAGCGCATCCGCTCCCGCGATCTGCAGCAGCCGCGCCATCTGGTCGGCGTCGAGCGTCTGCGGGAGCCGGCGCGCGGCCTTCGGGGCGCGTACGTCGAGAGCGGGATTGCGGGTCACGCGTACGCCGGCGCGGCGCAGCGCGCCGGGCGAGGCGGCCGCGACGGCTTCCTCGCGCAGCAGGTAGGCGTAGAAGCTGCGCACCGCCGAGAGGCGCCGCTGGATGCTGCGCGGGCTCAACCCTGCGGCGTGCGAGTGCGCGGCAAAACTGCGCACGTGCTGCGGATCGAGCTCCTGCCAGGCAGCGACGCCGGCGCGATCACAGAACTTCACCAGCGCGGCGAGGTCGCGCGCATAGCTGCGATCGGTGTGGGCGGACATCTGCCGCTCACTGCAGAGGTAGCGGCGGAAGCGGGCGACCGACTCGAGCGCTGCGGGAGTCACGGGAGCGCGCCTGCGCGCCGCCGCGCGCCTCAGGGCGCGGAGCCGGCGGCGAGCGAATCGGTGATCAGGTCCGCGAGGCGCGCCAGGAACTCGGTGCTCATGCCGGGGTGAAAGCGGTCGCGGTCGGCACTGCCGAGGGCGAGCAGGCCCACGGCGCCTTTCTCGCCGAGCGGCACGAGCGCGACCGACCCCATCTCGGTTCCCTCCGGCCCGAACAGGAAGTCGCGCTGCGAGTCGCGTGCCTGGCCGCAGCGCGGCTTGCCGCTCGTGAACAGCGACTCGAACGATTTGAGGTTGGGATCATCGGCCGGCACGGTGCGCACGAAGCGCGGCGCGGCGGAATCCGGCTCATCTCCGATCAGCACCAGCACGGCCTGAAAGGCATCGAAGTCCTCGCGCAGCCCTGCCTCGATGCGCGCAATCGCCTCGCTGCGCGTCGTCACGCGCAGCAGCCGGCGGGCGAAACGATGCAGGCGCTCGGCGATGGCCTCGTTGGCGCGCGCCACGCGCACCAGCTCCGCGAGCTTGCCCTCGAGGCCGGCGAGCTTCTCGCGCAGCACCTCGATCTGCCGCTCGACGAGGGAGATGGTCGAGCCGCCGCGCACGTGCGGCAGCCGCAAGCGCGCGAGCAACGACTGGTGACGCTCGAAGAAGTCCGGATTGCGCTGCAGGTAGCTCGCAACCGCCTCCTCCTCGCTGTCAGGGGCGGCAAGACCGCGAGCTTCTCGTGTCGTCATGGTGCTCTAGACCTCGACATGACCTGCGAAGGAGATCTCTGTAGGGCCAGTCAGCCAGATGCGCTCACCGCTGCCCGCCCAGTTTACCCGCAACTCGCCGCCGCGTACGCCCACGCGTACCGACTCGTCGAGCAGCCCGCGCCGGCGTCCGACCGCCACCGCGGCGCAGGCTCCGGTGCCGCAGCCGCGGGTCTCGCCGGCGCCGCGCTCGTAGACGCGCAGCCGCACCTCGCCGCGCGCCACGATCTCGAGAAAGCCGGCGTTCACCCGCCGCGGAAAGCGCGGGTGGCGCGCGATCTCGGGACCGAGGGTGGCGACCGGCGCGCTGTCGACGGCGGGCACCGTCAGCACCGCGTGTGGATTGCCGAGCGAGACCGCACCGATCTCGACCGTGCCGCCGGCGACTTCGAGCGGGTAACTGTCCGCCTCACGCGCCGCCCGGAACGGCAGCGAGCCCGGATCGAAGTTCGGCACGCCCATGTCGACCGCGACGCGTCCGTCCGCCTCGATGCGGGCGTGAATCGGGCCGGCGGGACTGTCGAGGGTGATCGTGCCGCCGCGTGTCAGGCCGCGGCGGTTGAGGAGGGCGGCGATGCAACGCGCGCCGTTCCCGCACTGCTCGACCTCGTCACCATCGGCGTTGAAGATGCGGTAGGAGGCGGCGCTCTCGGGGTGGCGTGGCGGTGCGAGCACCAGCGCCTGGTCGAAGCCGACGCCGGTGCGGCGGTCGGCAAGGCTCCGTAGTCTCTCGGGCGCGAGCACCGCCGGATCAGCGGGCGCATCGAACACCACGAAGTCGTTGCCGACCCCGTGCATCTTCGTGAAGTCGATGCGCATCGCACGGAAGCATAGCCGAAACGCGCGGCGGGCGGATGCCCGCGGCCGCCAACGCCGCGCGCCTAACGCAGTGCCGAGCGCTCCTTGAACAGGCAGCGGTCCATCACCGTGAAGATGCCGGCCTGCACGGCGCGCTCGGCGGCCGCCTGGTCGATGACGCCCTCCTGCAGCCACAACGCCGGCAGCTTGAGGCGAATGCAGTCGTCCACGATCGCGCTGACGTGCTCCGGTCGGCGGAAGACGTCGACGATGTCGACGCGCTCGTCCGCGCCGAGCACGTCCGGCAGGTGCTCGAGGCTCGGCACCGCCGGCTCGCCGAGAATCGACTCCGCGCTAGGCGTGACCGGGATGATCCGATAGCCGAAACGCTGCAAGGCGCGCGCGACGCCGTGGCTCGGGCGGGTGCGGTCGGCCGAGAGACCCACGATCGCGATGGTCCGCGCGCTGCGCAGCAGTCGCGCGATCTCCTCCGCCGACGGGTTCACGAACATGGCAGCTCCTTGGCCTTGCCGCTCCGGGACGTCTAGTCTAGCCATTGAGGTTACAGGATCAGGACAGTGAGCCGAGAGGAGCACGACGTACGTATCGAGCCGCACGGCAGGACGCTGCGCGTCGCGGCGGCACAGCCCGTTCTCGAGGCAGCGCTCGCGGCCGGGCTCAACCTGCCGCACAGCTGCAAGTCCGGCCACTGCAGCTCGTGCCGCGCGCGCCTCCTCGCCGGCGAGATCCGCTACCCGGACGGACGGCCGCTCGGCCTCACCGCCGAAGAGGAGCGCAGCGGCCACGTGCTGTTGTGCCAGGCACTGGCGCTATCGGACCTCGTGGTCGAGGCACGGCTCATCGCGCGCGTCGCGGACGTCGAGATCAAAACGCTCCCCTGCCGCATCGCGCGCCTCACCCCGCTCGCGACGGACGTGATGCAGGTGATGCTGCGCCTGCCGGCGGTCGAGCGGCTGCGCTTTCACCCCGGGCAGTATCTCGACGTGCTGCTCGAGGGCGGCCGCCGGCGCAGCTTCTCGATCGCGAGCCCGCCGCACGACAGTGAGCTCCTCGAGCTGCACGTGCGGCGTGTCACCGGCGGCGGCTTCAGTGAGCGGCTGTTCGGCGCGGCGCCCGCAGCGGGCGTGACCGATCCGGCGGCGACGCCGCTCGCGCAGGGGTCGCTCCTGCGCATCGAGGGACCGATCGGGCAATTCAGCTACCGCGAGGGCACGCGACCTGCGCTCCTGATCGCCGGCGGCACCGGCTTCGCGCCGCTGAAGTCGATGCTGCGGCACGTGCTCGAGACCGGCATCCGCCGCGACCTGAGCCTCTACTGGGGCGCACGCCACGCCGGCGATATCTACGAGGAGCAGCGCGTGCTCGAGTGGCTGCGGCGCTATCCGCAGCTGAAGTTCACGGCGGTACTGTCGGAAGCCGTCGCCGCCGAGGCAGCCCACCGGCGCGTCGGCTGGGTGCACGAGGCGGTACTCGCCGATCACCCGGATCTTGCGGCGTTCGAGGTGTACGCGGCCGGTCCGCCGGCGATGATCGAAGCGATTCGCGCGAGCTTCCCGCGCCACGGGCTACCGCCCGAGCTGCTGTATTTCGATTCGTTCGACTACGCCCCGGATGCCCTCCGGCGGAAGTCGGCGTAAGTCAGCCAGCCACCGATCAGCAACGTCAGCGCGGCGTCCATGTAGCGCGATGCTATCCTTCGGGTTGCGCCATGAGCACCAGCGCGCAAGCGATCCACGCCGCGATCACCGGCTGGGGCAAGTGCCTGCCACCGGCGGTGCTCACCAATCAGGACCTCGCGACCATCCTCGCCACCAGCGATGAGTGGATCGTGAGCCGCACCGGTATCCGCGAGCGGCGCATCTCGCACGTCGGCCTGGAGGAGCTCGGCTGTGTCGCCGCCAGGCGCGCGCTCGCTGCCGCAGGGCGCACGGGGGATGAGCTCGAGCTGATCGTCTTCGGTACCTGCAGTCACGAGGACCAGGTGCCCAACATGGCCTCCGGAGTGCAGGCGCGCCTCGGCGCGCACGCCGCCGCCGCCTACGACATCAACACTGCCTGTACCAGCTTTCTCTATGGCCTGTCGACTGCGACGGCGCTGATCCGCACCGGGGTGGTGCGTAACGCTCTGGTGATCGGCGCCGAGCTCATCTCGCCGTTCATGGATTGGGCCGACCGGGATGTCGCCGTGCTGTTCGGCGACGGTGCCGCGGCGGTGGTGCTGGAGGCGACCGAGCGCATCGAAGGCGTGCTCGCGGAGCGGCTCGGTTGCTACGGCGAGGCACGCGAGACGCTGCGCGTGCACGGCATGGGCGGACGCTATGCCAACCGCGGAGTGCTATACGGCGTCACGCGCTGGCAGTTCGAGGGGCAGGATATCTTCAAGCGCGCCGTGCAGGGCATGTCGGCGGCGAGCGAGGACGCGCTGGCGCGCGCCGGCTTCGCGGCCGCGGATGTCGATCTCGTCGTGCCGCACCAGGCGAACCTGCGCATCATCGAGGCGCTCGCCAGGCGGCTGCGCGTACCGATGGAGCGGGTCTACGTCAACATCGAGCGCTACGGCAACATGTCGGCTGCCACGGTGGCCGTGGCGCTGTGCGAAGCGCTCGAGGAAGGGCGCGTGCGCCCGCATGGCCTGCTGCTGCTGCCCGGCTTCGGCGGCGGGTTGAGCTACAGCGCGCAGCTGGTGCGCTGGGGCAGCCGTACGACGCCGCTGGCGGCCTGCGAGGTCGGGCTGCCGCCGAGCGCACATTCGGCGCTCGAGCTGCTGCACGCCTGCCTCGAGCGCAAACTGCGGCCGGCGCCGGCGGTGGCGGCGACCGCTAACCCATTCGCCTAGCGCCTGCCGGACCCGGTGCGCCGCGTGGCCTTGCGCTTGCGCTTGGCCGGATCCTTCACGCGCAACTTGCCGAAGCTGCCCCGGTAGATCTTGCCACGGCGCGTTCTCTGATCGCCCTTGCCCATCACGACACCCGCTTCGAGCCCAATGAAAAAGGGCCGCCGCTGCCGCGAGGCACCGGCGGCCCATATAGGGAGGGATCTTACCAGCGCTTCGGCGCGCCGCCGCGGTTGCCGCCGCCGCCGGTGCGCTCCTGCGCCTCGTTGACACGCAGCGGGCGCCCGCCCAGCTCCTTGCCGTTGAGATTCTGAATCGCGCGGGAGGCGTCGGCGCGCGACATCTCCACGAAACCGAAACCGCGGGGACGGCCGGTGTCACGATCGGTAATGATGCTCACCGACTCGACGGTACCGTGCTGTGCGAACAGCTCGCGGACCTCGGCGTCAGTGGCGGAAAACGGCAAGTTGCCCACATAGATCTTCGTCATGCAATCAAACTCCTGAATCAAACATTACTAGCAGGAGTGCAGGCCGAAGATTTGATGGTCGGCGCGCACACTGCCACCTGGTCGGGGACGATTCGGCTTTTCAGACTCGGAAGCCAACCCTCGACAAAGGCGGGCGGCAGGCGGCAGGAAAGGGAAAGGTCACGAACCGGCGCGGAGGTTACCCCAAGCGCCGGGCGCGGGACAAGCCGCCGGTGCGCAGATTGCGAGCGGTGCGTCCGTGACAGGCGCGGCGGCGATGGGCGGCGCGGCCGCGGTCGGCACGGTCGCAGCGGGCGCCGAGGCGATCCGGGGAACCTCTGGATCGGCCGCGGACACCTCGCAGGCCCGATCGAAGCAGACGAACAGCAACGCCACTGCAAGCCCGGCGACGGCGGCCCCGAATGACCGGTCGAAGAGAAACATGGCTCCGCTGCGCGCTCCAGCGCCGGCGACTGTGCCGGCAGGGGGAACGCTACGCCCGTCGGCCGTCCGTAAAAACAGGCTAATCGCGAATTCATTGTTCTGAATTAAAATACAATGCACGGGTGGATCAGCTGGTATGCATGCGCAGCTTCCTGCGGGTGGCGGAGCTTCACTCCTTCACCCGGGCGGCGGACGCGCTCGGCCTGTCGCGCGCCGTGGTGAGCACACACGTGGCCGAGCTCGAAAAGCACCTGCGCTGCCAGCTGTTTCATCGCACGACGCGCCGCGTGGGACTCACTGCCGACGGCGTGGAATACCTCACGCGCTGCCAGCGCATCCTCGGGGAGCTCGAGGCGGCGGACGAGGCGCTGCGCGGCACGCGCCTGGCAGCGCAGGGGCGGCTGCGGGTCGATGTGCCGGTGGTGTTCGGCCGCTGGCTGCTGCTGCCCGCACTGCCGAAGTTCACCGCGCGCTATCCGCAGCTGCAGCTCGAGATCCAGTTCAACGACCGGGTTGTTGACCTGATCGCCGAGGAGCTCGACCTGGTCGTACGGGTGGGCGCGGTGCGCGAGCCGCATCTGATCGCACGGCGCGTAGTGACCACGCGCCTGGTCACCTGCGCCGCGCCCGAGTACCTGCGCGAGCATGGCGTACCGGCGCAACCCGAGGAGCTCAGCCGCCACAAGCTCATCGGTTTTCTCGGCGCCGGCAGTCGCCGGCCCTACCGGTGGTATTTCCAGCGGGGCGCGCTGCGCCGCCAGCTGCAGCTGCCGTTCAACGTGGCGTTCAACTCTGTCGAAGCGCAGATCCAGGCGGCCATCCGCGGTGTCGGGATCCTGCAGTGCATGGACATGGTGGCAGCCGAGGCGCTGGCCGCCGGCAAGCTCACCACGATCCTGCCTGACTGGTCGGCACCCGGGGCGCCGATCTCGGTGGTGTCCCGGCGCGCGGTGCGCGACCTGCCGAAGATCAGGGTATTCGCCGATTTCGCGGCACAGCTCCTGCGGCAGTACCGCGAGCGCGTCGACGCACTGCTCGAGTCCACCACCCACTGAAGGAACCCGCGCTCACGCTAAGGCGCTGACCTGGCGGCCGGGTGGTGGTGTGACCGCTGCTTAGCCCGTGGAGCGCCCCGCGAGCTCTTCGAGCGCGCGGATCTGCCGCACCGTCGAGTCGGACTCCGGCAGCAGCTGGTTGGCATCGCTCACGAAGCGCGGCACCAATGGGGCGGCGAGCGGCCGGCTGATGAGGTAGCCCTGCGCGTAGTCGCAGCCGAGCCGGCGCAACAGGTTCCACGCGGTCGCATCCTCAACACCCTCGGCGACCACCCGCAACCCCATGCTGTGTGCGAGCTCGATCAGCGAGGTGACGATCGTGACCTCGACCTCGCCCTTGCCGACCTGGGAGATGAACGAGCGATCGATCTTCAGCTCATCGACCGGCAGCAGGCTCAGCTGCGAGAGCGAGGAGTGCCCGGTGCCGAAGTCGTCGATCGAGAAGCGCACGCCAGCGATGCGCAGCAGCTGCATGTTGCGTACCGCGAGGTGCGGATCGCGCATCACGGCGCTCTCGGTGATCTCGAGCACCAGCGAGGTCGAGTCCACGCCGTGCCGGCGCAGCTGCTCGAGGATCGCATCGCTCAGATCGAGATCGAGAATATCGGGTGCCGAGAGGTTGACCGCGAGGTCGAGCTCGACTCCGAGACGGCGCCACTCGCCCATCTGCCGGATGGCGGCCGCCAGCACCCAATTGGTCAGGCGGCGCGAGCCGCCGTGGCGTTCGGCGAGCGGCACGAATTCCGCCGGCGAGATGGCGCCGAGCTGCGGGTGCGTCCAGCGCACCAGCGCCTCGAGGCTCTTGACCGAGCGGCTCGCCATGGTGACTTTAGGCTGATAGACGAGGCTGAGTTGATCCTGGTTGATGGCCTGGCGCAAATCCGTCATCAGCGTGAGGCGGCGCCGGTGCTCCTCCTCCAGCCCGGAGCGGTACATCGCGACGCGGTTGGACGCCTCCTTGGCGACCGCGAGCGCGATCTGCACCCGGCGCAGCAGCTCGTCGACACTGTGGCCGTGCTCGGGATACAGGCAGACGCCGCACACCAGGCGCAGGTCGAGGCTCACACCGGCGAGCTGGAAGCCGCTGCGGATCACCGCCGCAAGCTGCTCGGCGTACAGCAGTGCGCGCTCGGTGGAGCAGGCCGGCACGATCATCAGGAACTGTGCCTCGCCGACCCGCGCGACGGTGTCAGCGGATGCCACGTTCTGCTGCAGTCGGCGCGCGGCCTCGCGCAGCACATCGTCGCCGACCTGGTGACCGAGCGAGCCGTTGATCTCGCGCAGGTTGCGCAGCTCGATCAACACCAGCCCGATGCCCGACTCGTTACCGCCGTCGCTGAGCAGCGTCTCGAGGCGTCGCGCGACCAGCGCGCGGTTCGGCAGCTCGGTGAGCGGATCGTGATAGGCGTGGTAGCTGATGTCCGCCTCGCGTGTGGCGATATTGCGCTGCATGGCGTTGAAGGTTGCCGCGAGGCGCCGGAACTCATCGCCGCCGGAGACTGCGACCGCGGTGTCGTACTGCCCGCGCTCGATGCGCTGCGCGGCGAGCATCAGCTCGCCGATCGGCCGCGTCGCGCTGCGACCGAGTATCGCGCCGATCAAGGCGGCGACCAGCAGCGCCGCACTGTCGATCAGCAGCATGTCGTCGCGCAGCTCGCGGTAAGGCGCCAGCACGTCCTGCAGCGGCTTGAGCAGCACCAGCTCGACCGAGTCGCCGCGCCCGTCGAGCCGGCGCGCGCTGCTCAGATACTCCTCTCCTCCCGCGCCGACGATGGCGGGGGCGCCGCCCGGCGCGGGCAAGGGAATCGCCGCCGCATCGGCCGCGCCACCCGCGAGCGGCAGCGTCGCGGCGATGCGGGTCAGACCGCCGGCGCCGTGCGTGATGATCGCCACCTGCGAGCCGACCAGATCGCGCACGCGGGCGGCGAGCGCCTCATCGACCACGAAGCCCATCGCGACCCAGGCGATCGTCTCCGGAGTACGCACCGGTGCGACGAAGAACTGGTACGCATGCGCGCCGAACACCCGGAAGTGCGGCTGATCGCGCTCGCCATCGGCATCTTCGAGAAGGCTCGTGGGCGAGCCGCCGCCGTCGACCCCGGGTGCGCTCGAGGCGAGCGTCCGGCCGTGCCTGTCGAGCAGCAGCACCAGGTCGGCACCGATGCGCTGAGCGTTGTTGCGCGCGGCCGAGAGGATGGTGGGCTTGTCGCCGCTCGCGACCGCCTCGCGGAAGCCGAAATCCGCCGCCAGCACGGCCACCCCGTTCGCGAGCTGCCCGGCGCGGAAGCGGATCAGCTGCTCGGCCAGCGTTCCTCCCGAGCGCAGCTGCTCGGCAGCGCGCGCCTCGACCGTTTGGCGGGTGCTGAGGAGTACTGCGGCAAGCGTCACAGTTTGAGTGACGATCACCAGACCGATGATCAGCACGAGAAGCCGTTTGCGGAAACTCGCCATAAGACCGCCTGAATATGTGTCCCATCGTAAGAGCCTGACTGTCGCTAGTGCGAGGATGCGAGTGCGGGAATGAGACCTCCGGCACGAGTGTGCCGCGGCCGGTGGGCCGCATGGCTGGCCTGGGCAGGGTTATTCCTGTCCGGGCCCCTGCTGCTGCCCGCTGGCGCGGGGGTGGCGGCCACGCTGATCGTGGATGCGCAGACCTCCGATGGTCACGCCCTGGCGGGCGCCGCGGTCACCGTGCGGCCCCTCGACGGCCAGGGCCACCGCCCGACTCCGGTGCAGGCGGTGATGGACCAGGTGAACCGCGCTTTCGTACCCGACCTGCTGGTGATCCCGGTCGGCTCCACGGTGTCGTTTCCGAACACCGATTCCGTGAGCCACCAGATCTACTCGTTCTCGCCGGCGAAGCGCTTTCAGCTGCCGCTCTACCGCGGCAAGCCCTATCCGCCGGTGCACTTCGATCAGCCGGGCGTAGTCACGCTCGGTTGCAACATTCACGACCACATGCTCGCCTACCTGGTAGTCACCGACGCACCCTGGTATGGCCCCACCGGCACCGACGGCGCCTGGACGGCGGAGCTTCCGCCCGGCCGTTACCGCGTGGAGCTCTGGCACCCGCGGCTCGACGAGAGCGAGGGCCGCCTCGCGCGCGAGCTCACGGTCGGAGATGTCGAGCGCGCGCGTGTGACCGTGCGCCTGTCGAAGTCGCTGCAGCCCCCGCCGCCGCCCCCCGAGCGCTCGTACGCGGGCGATTATTGACGCCCCGATGATCCGCCTGCGCGGCTGCTCCACTCCACGCCTGTGTGGCGCCCTGCTGCTGACACTCGCACCCTGGGCACTGGTCGCGACGAGCCCGGCCCTCGACTGGGACCTGAGCCTCGATGCGCGCCTCGTGACCTCGGATGCACAGCCGCCGTTCGCGCAGGACGGCAGCGGCACGGTGCGCTTCGGCGAGGACGATTCAGGCCTGCGACTTGGGCGGGCGCGGCTTGCGCTCACGCAGCCCTTCGGTGAGGTGTGGAGCGCGCACATCGACGTCTCGATGTACGACGATTACGACCGCAGCCCGGTGGGCGTGACCGAGGCGTACCTCCTTTTCCGCCCTTATCCGCGCAGCGGCTATCGGCTGCGCGTCAAGGCGGGCGGGTTCTACGCGCCGATCTCGCTCGAGAATCGCGCCGCGGGCTGGGATTCGCCGTACACGATCTCTTACTCGGCGATCGACAGCTGGCTCGGAATCGAGGTGCGCACGCTCGGCCTCGAGGCGCAGCTCGACTGGCTCGGTACCCGCCTCGGTCACAGCTTCGACCTCGGCGTCACCGGCGGAGTGTTCGGCTGGAACCAGGGGGCGGGCACGGTGCTCGCCGGCGGAGGCTGGAGCCTCACGGATCGGCAGACGGCGCTCTTTGGTCGCATCGGGACGCCGGGGGTCCCGCCGACCTACGGTGCGCTGCCGTTCGAGCAGTACGATCACCGCGCCGGCGTGTATGGCGGGATCGAGGCGCGCTACCTCGATCGGCTCACTGTGCGTGCGCTGCGCTACGACAACCGCGCCGATCCCGCCGCCTCCGACAGTGTCTCCGGCGAGATGGCCTGGTGGACGCGCTTCAACAGCGCCGGGGCGCGCTACGAGGGTGACGGCGGATGGACCGCCATCGTGCAGTGGATGAGTGGTGAGACCACGATCGCCCCGCCGGGCCTCTCGCTCAGTTGGCCGTTCAAGGCCGAGTACGCGCTGCTCGCCAAGCGCTTCGGACGCCACACGCTGAGTGCGCGCTACGACCGCTTCATGGTCTCCACCAACATCGCCGAGGGTGACGGCTCGCAGGACGGGCACGCCTGGACCGCGGCGTACGCCTACGATGCGGGTGCGCACTGGCGCATCGCGCTCGAGTGGCTGCAGGTCGTGAGCAGCTCCTACAACCGCGTCGAGCTCGGCGGGCTGCCGCTCGCCACCGAGACCCAGCTGCAACTCTCGATCCGCTACGCGATCGGCTCGCACTAATCCATTGGAAAAATCGCCTGCGGCGATTTTTCAGACATCAGCTTCGTTGCCGGACGCCAAAGGCGCGACTTTGGCGCCCTGCGCTGCAGAGAACGCGCCACCGGGCTAGCGGTAGCGCGCCAGCACTTTCTCGAGCGCCGTGGCTCCCGGCGACAGCGCCTCGAAGCTCAGGCTGTTGAGCGCGGCAGTCGGCGTGCCGTTCACCTCGTGGAACTCGTGCTGCGCCTGCTCGTCGAGGAACAGCAGCCCGGTGAGGTACTCGCCCGCCTTCATGCGCTCCTGGATCTGCACGGCGGCCGTGGTGCGATTGGTCGGGTCGTAGGCGGTATCGAGCTTGCGCAGCACGATACGGCTGCCGTCGTGCATCACCACCGGCAGCGCCTCGCCCTCCCCGTAGTCGGCGGTGATCTCGCGCTCGAGCGGCACGAAGTCGGCGTGCACCGCCGGCTCGTAGTGCTCGCGCGTGTAGGCGTAGCTCTTGGTCGAGCCCTCGTGGTCGTTGAAGGTCACGCAGGGCGAGAGGACGTCGATCAGGGCGAAGCCGTCGTGCTTGAGGCCCGCCTGGATGAGCGGCACCAGCTGCTGCCTGTCGCCGGAGAAGCTGCGCGCCACGAACGAGGCGCCGAGCGTCATCGCCAGCAACACCGGATCGATCGGCGGCTGGAAGTTGGTCTCGCCCTTCTTCGCCTTGGTGCCGATGTCGGCCGAGGCCGAGAACTGCCCCTTGGTGAGGCCGTACACGCCGTTGTTCTCGATGATGTACAGCATGTTGAGATCGCGGCGGATGGCGTGACAGAACTGCCCGAGGCCGATCGAGAGCGTGTCGCCGTCGCCCGATACGCCGATGTAGGTCAGGTTGCGGTTGGCGGCGTTGGCGCCCATGGCGATCGAGGGCATGCGGCCGTGCACCGAGTTGAAGCCGTGGCCGCCGCTCACGAAGTAGGCGGTGGTCTTGGAGGAGCAGCCGATGCCCGAGAGCTTGACGACGTTGTGCGGCTCGAGCGCCAGTCCCCAGCACGCCTCGACGATCGCCGCGGTGATCGAGTCGTGGCCGCAACCGGCGCACAGCGTCGAGAGCGCCCCCTCGTAGTCGCGCCGGGTGAAGCCGAGCGCGTTCTTCGGCAACGAGGGATGCGCGACCTTCGGCTTGGCGAGGAAAGTCATGACCGTTCTCCGGGGCGCACGCTGCGGACGCGGCGCGACTCGACCGCGCCGGCCTGGCCGGCGCCCTTGTGGGCGGCGAGCGCGCGCGGCCGGAGCTGCGCGAGCACCCCCTCGACGATGAACGCGGAGGAAATCGGCATGCCATTGTAGTGCAGC
>Ga0307477_10000751_pt1 | contig 31950 bp, 27 predicted proteins | sample atmos_gasesECM2C_FD_203316 | JGI IMG/M metagenome (GOLD analysis project Ga0307477, IMG submission 203316) | Hardwood forest soil microbial communities from Morgan-Monroe State Forest, Indiana, United States - atmos_gasesECM2C_515 | ecosystem: Environmental > Terrestrial > Soil > Temperate...
CGCTCGCGCTCGGCTATCCGCGCTGGCGTGCGTCGCTCCGCATCGTGGCGCGCACCGCGCTCGCGGGCATCGTCACGGGCTGTCTCGTGGGCATCGCCCGCGTCGCCGGGGAAACGGCCCCACTGCTTTTCACGGCGCTCGGGAACTTGAACTTCGCGACGAACGTCCTCGAGCCCATGCAGACGCTCTCGCTTCAGATCTTTACGTACGCCACCGGTCCTTTTGCCGAATGGCACCGCCTCGCCTGGGCGGCCGCCGTCGTGCTGATGAGCCTCGTGCTCCTGCTCGCCCTCGCAGCCCGGTGGGCGATCCACCAGCGTCATGGCACTTCCCGCTGACGCGCGCCGGCAGCTCGAAGCCGTGCGCCTCACCGCCCTCTACGGACGACGGGCCGTCGTCAAGGACGTGTCCGTCGCGTTCCCCGCGCAGACGGTGACGGCGGTCATCGGGCCCTCGGGGTGTGGGAAGAGCACCTTCTTGCGGTGCCTGAACCGCATGCACGAATTATCCGAGGGCGGCTGGGTGTCGGGCACCGTGCTGCTCGATACCCAGGACATCTATGCGCCCGGCGTCGACGCGGTCCAGTTGCGGCGCCGGATCGGGATGGTGTTTCAGCGTCCCACCCCCTTCCCCACCATGTCCATCTACGACAACGTCGCCGCTGGGCTCCGGGTCAACGGCCGCGTCGCCCGGGGCGCCCTCGATGGCGCCGTCGAGCGCGCCCTGCGCCAGGCTGCCCTGTGGGACGAAGTGAAGGACCGGCTGCGCGCGAGTGCGCTCGCCCTCTCGGGGGGCCAGCAGCAGCGGTTGTGTGTCGCGCGCGCCCTGGCGCCCGAGCCCGAAGTGCTCCTCCTCGACGAGCCGACGGCGTCCCTCGATCCCGGTGGGACCCAGCGTATCGAAGAGCTCTGCCACGAGCTCAAGGCTCGCTACACGATCGTCATCGTCACGCACAACCTGCAGCAGGCGGCGCGGGTGTCCGACTACACGGCGTTCTTCTACGTTGGCGAGCTCGTCGAGGTGGGGCGCACTGACGCACTGTTCACCAAGCCTGCCAAAGAGCAGACGGAGGCCTACATTACCGGGAGGTTCGGATGACCGTGGCGGCCGTGGATCCCGTAGAAGCCAAGGCGCCGGCGCGGCCGCGCCTCGGTCTTGCGCCCGGGCCGGTGGCGACGCCGATCTTGGACGTGCGCGCCTACTCGTTCTGGTACGGCGCAACCCAGGCCCTCTTCGACCTGACCCTCACGATCCCGCGGCGGGCGGTGACGGCGCTGATTGGGCCCTCCGGGTGCGGCAAGAGCACTTTCCTGCGCTCGATCAATCGGATGAACGAGCTCCTGCCGCGGACGCGACGCAAGGGGGACATCCTGCTCGAAGGCGTCTCGGTCTTCTCGAGCGGGACCGACCCCGTCACGCTGCGCCAGCGGGTGGGGATGGTGTTCCAGCAGCCGAACCCCTTGCCCAAGTCCATCTTTGACAACGTGGCGTACGGCCCCCGCCTGAATGGACTCGCGTCGGAGCGTGAGATGTCGGAGCGCGTGGAGCGCGCCCTGCGACAAGCGGTCTTGTGGGATGAGGTCAAGGACCGCCTGCGCGCGCCGGGGCCCAGCCTGTCGGGGGGTCAGCAGCAGCGACTGTGCATCGCCCGGGCCCTCGCGAACGAGCCCGAGGTGTTGCTGCTCGACGAGCCCTGCTCGGCCCTCGACCCCGCCGCCACGCAGCGGATCGAGGAGCTGTTGGTCGAGCTCAAGCAGACGTATGCGATCGTGATCGTGACGCACAACATGCAGCAGGCGGCGCGCGTGTCGGATTACACGGGGTTCTTCTTCCTCGGACGGCTGATTGAGTTCGACGACACGCCGCAGCTGTTCACCAATCCGCGTGACGAGCGCACTGAGGCCTATATCACCGGAAGGTTCGGATGAAACTCGCACCCGATGACCGCGGGCCGGAGCGGACCCCGGCCGTCCACCGCCATTTTCACGACCAGCTTTCGGAGCTCAAGGCGAAGCTCCTCACCATGTCGGCCGAGGCCCAGGACGCGCTCGGCAAGGCGCTCGACGCCCTGCTCCGCCGCGACGCCGAGCTCGCCGCCCAAGTGATCGCGGGCGACCACGCAATCGACGCCCTGGAGCTCGACATCGAGGAACTCGTGGTCGACCTGTTCGCCACGCAGCAGCCCATGGCGCGGGACCTGCGCCTGTTGATGGCGGCGATGAAGATTGCGAACGACCTTGAGCGGGTCGGCGATCACGCGGTGAACATCGCGCAGTCGACGGAGCGCCTCACGGAGGCGCGCCTGGTGCCGCCCGAGCCCGAGCTGCTCGAGATGGCTCGGCAGGCACGCGGCATGCTGTCGGGAGCGCTCGATGCGTTCGTACGCGGCGACTCACAGCTCGGCCGCGAGATCTGCCAGCGCGACGATTCGGTCGATGCGCTCAACGACTCGGTGTTTCGCATCTTGCTCACGCATATGATGGAGGATCCCCACGTCATCGGCGCGGCGATGGAGCTTTTCCTCGTGAGCCGGAATCTCGAGCGGGTGGCCGATCTCGCGACGAACATTGCCGAGGACGTGGTGTTCCTCGTCGAGGGGAAGACCATCAAGCACCACGCGGAACACGCCTAGGTCGGCCACCGCGCCGGCGGGCGCACCTCGCGTGCCGCCAGCAGCTCGGGGTCGGTGAACGCCCGAATGAGTGCGAGGCCGGCGAGGAACCCCCCCACATGGGCCCAGACGGCGATGCCGACCTGCGCCTGCCCGAGGGCGCCCGCGGCGCCGAGCACGACCTGCAGCAAGAACCAGTACCCCAGCATGACGTAGGCGGGGAGGGCCACGCTCGTCACAAAGAAGCCGAGGAAGATGAGCGTATGCACGCGCACGCGCGGATAGAGCAACACGTAGGCGCCGAGCACGCCGCTGATCGCCCCGGACGCCCCGACCATCGGCAGTTGCGCGTGTGTGTCGGTCAAGACCTGAGTCGCGGCGGCCGCCACCCCGCATATCAGATAGAAGACCACGAAGCGAGCGTGGCCCATGGCGTCCTCGACGCTGTGCCCGAAGAGCCACAAGAACCACATGTTCCCGAAGAGATGTAGCCAGCCCCCGTGCACGAACATCGACGTGAACACGGTCGCGTAATGCGGCGCTCCGATGACACAGGCGATGCCCGGGCCGAGGGGTACATGGGTCCCCGCCGGCACCGTGCCCAGCAGCTCGCCCGGGATCAGCCCGAGTTGGCAGACCGAGGCCGCCAACGCCTGATCGGCGCCCGCGCCTTGCAGGAGGAGCCACGCCAGGACATTGGCCGCGATGAGGCCGAGCGTGACGATCGGATGCAGGAGGGTCGGATTGTCGATCTTATAGGGAAACACAGCGGGAGAATGTAGCCTTCGGGTGCGGGGTCCGCCGCGAATTGCCGGGCGCCTCTGCCATAGTGGCACCTTTGTCCGGCACGCTCCTTGCGCCTCGCGACCAGCGGACGGATGTCGGCATCACACTCAACGGACTGCTGAGGAGCCTATGGCTGAGAAGATCATTGGAATCGACCTCGGGACCACGAACTCGGTCGTCGCCGTCATGGAGGGTGGCGACCCCGTGGTGATCCCCAATGCGGAGGGGGGGCGGGTGACGCCCTCGGTGGTGGCGTTTACTAAGGATGGGGAACGCCTGGTGGGTCAAGTGGCCAAGCGGCAGGCGGTCACGAACCCGCAGAACACCGTCTTCTCGATCAAGCGCTTCATGGGACGCCGCATGAACGAGGTGGTCGAGGAAACGAAGCGCGTGCCCTACAAGGTCGTCGAGGGGCCAAACGGTCTCGCCTCCGTCGACATCCAGGGCAAGCGGTATACGCCGCCCGAGATCTCGGCCATGATCCTGCAAAAGATGAAGCAGACCGCCGAAGACTACCTCGGCCACAAGGTCGAAAAGGCCGTGATCACGGTCCCCGCCTACTTCAACGATTCGCAGCGCCAGGCTACGAAGGACGCCGGCAAGATCGCCGGGCTCGATGTCGTGCGGATCATCAACGAGCCCACGGCCTCGGCCCTCGCCTACGGTCTCGACAAGAAGAAAGAAGAGAAGGTGGCCGTCTACGACCTCGGGGGGGGAACCTACGACATCTCCGTGCTCGAGCTCGCCGAAGGCGTCTTCGAGGTCAAAGCCACCAACGGCGACACCCATTTGGGCGGCGACGATTTCGACGCGCGCATCATCGAATGGCTCGTCGCGGAGTTCAAGCGGGACCAGGGGATTGACCTCTCCAAGGACCCCATGGCGCTCCAGCGCCTGAAGGAGGCGGCGGAGAAGGCCAAGATGGAGCTATCGACCGTCATGCAGACGGAGATCAACTTGCCGTTCATTACGGCCGACCAGTCCGGTCCCAAGCACCTGAACCTCACCCTCACCCGGGCGAAGCTCGAGCAGCTGGTCGACGACCTCGTGCAGCGCACGATCGGCCCCATGGACCGGGCGCTCAAGGACGCCGGCCTCAAGCCCGGGGAGATCGACGAAGTGATCCTCGTGGGCGGTCAGACCCGGATGCCCAAGGATCAAGAGACGGTGCAGAAGTTCTTCGGCAAGGAGCCGCACAAGGGGGTCAATCCCGACGAAGTCGTGGCCATCGGGGCCGCGATCCAGGGCGGTGTGCTTGCGGGCGAGGTGAAAGACGTCCTGCTCCTCGACGTCACCCCGCTGTCGCTCGGCATCGAGACCTTGGGCGGGGTCACCACGGTCCTCATTCCTCGGAACACGACGATTCCGACCAAGAAGTCGGAGGTCTTCTCGACCGCCGAGGACAGCCAAACGACGGTCGAGATCCACGTGCTGCAAGGGGAACGGCAGATGGCGCTCGACAACCGCACCATCGGGAAGTTCCAGCTCACCGGCCTTCCGCCGGCGCCGCGCGGCGTGCCGCAGGTCGAGGTGACCTTCGACATCGACGCCAACGGGATCTTGCACGTGTCCGCCAAGGACAAGGCCACCAGCAAGGAACAAAAGATCCGCATCGAGGCGTCGTCGGGGTTGTCCGACAAGGACATCGACCGCATGGTGAAAGACGCCGACGCGCACGCCGCGGAGGACAAGCGTCGGCGCGAGGAGATCGAGCGGCGCAACCGTCTCGACACGCTGGTGTACGAAGTGGAGAAGAACGCGAAGGAATGGCAGGACCGCCTGGATGGCGCGCTCAAGGCGCGGCTCGACCGCGCGGTCGAGGGCGCGAAGCAGGCGCTGCGCTCCGGCAACGCGGACGAGATCGGCAAGGGCCTGGAAGAGCTGCAGCAAGCCTACTCGGCGGCGGGCGCTTCGATGTACGCCGCGACGCGCGGCGCTGGGCCCGCGGGCGAGGCCCCGGGGCCCGAGGCGCCCGCGGCCGACCGCAAGCCCGACAACGTGGTCGACGCCGACTACGAAATCGTGGACGACGAGAAGAACAAGAAAGTGTAGATTCCGGGGAGCGATCCCCCTAACCAGAAGCGAGCGACACGATGTCGGTACGGACGCGTGACTGGCTGAAGTTCGGGGCCTTGGTGGCCATTGCTTTTGTGTTCGTGTTGGCGTTTTCCTCAGCGCTCAACCTCCCGAAACGGAGTGCTGCGACCGAGGTGGCCGTCGCGCCCCAGGTGCCGGCGAGTACGCCGGCCCCCGTTCCGCTGCCCGCCGCGAAATCGGTCGTGGACTTGGGGAACGCGTTTGTCGCGGTGGCCGACCACGTCCGGCCCACGGTGGTCTTCGTGCGCTCGGAGCACCGCGAGCGCGCCGACGCCGGCCGCTTGCCACCCGGGTTTGAGGACTTCTTCCCGCAGTTCCGGCGCCGTCCCCAGGTTGAGCAGGGAACCGGCTCGGGCTTCATCGTCTCGCCGGATGGCTACATCCTGACCAACAATCACGTGGTCGCCGGGGCCGACCGCGTCACGGTGCGGCTGTACGACAAGCGCGAGTTCACCGCCAAGGTGGTGGGCACCGATCCCGCGACGGATGTGGCGGTGATCAAGATCGACGCCCAGGACCTGCCCGCCGCGAGCCTCGGGAACTCCGACTCCACGCGCGTCGGTGAATGGGTGCTGGCCATCGGGAACCCTTTGGGCGAGCAATTCGCCTTCACCGTCACCGCCGGCATCGTGAGTGCCAAGGGCCGGCTCCTCAGCGGTCTGCAGCAGTCCCGCTACTCGATCCAAGACTTCATCCAGACCGACGCCGCGATCAACCCCGGGAACTCGGGGGGGCCGCTCGTCGATGTGCGGGGCCAAGTGATCGGGATCAACGCCGCCATTGCGAGTGAAACCGGATTCTACTCGGGCTACGGCTTCGCGATCCCCATCAACCTCGCCCACACCGTCATGGACCAGCTGGTCAAGACGGGACACGTCGAGCGCGCCGTCATGGGCGTCGCGATCCGCGAGGCGCAGCCGGAGGACGCCGACGCCGTTGGGCTCAAGAGCATCACCGGGGTGGTGGTGAACAGCTACACGGGCGACGACTCCCCGGCGAAACGCGCCGGCCTCCAGCCCGGCGACGTGATCGTATCGCTCGATGGCCAGGCCGTGAGCAACGTGCCGCAGTTGCAGCAGATGGTGGCCTTCAAGAAGCCGGGCGAGACGGTCGACGTCACCGTGCTGCGCCAGGGCGGGGTGCGCAAGACGTACACGGTGCGCCTCACGCGGGCCCCGACGGGCGAAGAAGAAGTCGCCTCCAACACCACGGGCGGGAGCGGCGAGGTGGCGCCCAAGGACGAGGCGCTGGGCATCTCGGTCCAGCCCCTTACGACCGACGACGCCCAGGATCCGCACTTCCGCTCGGTGGTGCAGGAGGGCGGCGGGCTCGTGGTCACCGACGTGTCACCCGACGGACCGGCCTTCCAGCGGCTCTCGACGTCCGACGATCCGGGTGGCCCGGACGTGATCGTGAAGGTCGACGGGGTGCCGACGCACAACCGCGCCGAGTTCCGCGACGTGCTCGCCAAGGTGCACCATGGCGACATCGTGACGCTGCAGGTGCTGAGCCCCGATTCCTCGAACCCGGCGGGGTGGACCGGTCGCGTCGTTCGGCTGCGCGCCCGCTAAGCCGCGCGCGTTCGCCCGGCGAGGAGCCTGAGCGCGCAGGCGGCTTGCCATAATACGGGAAGCACGAAGGCCGCTTGGTCGGCCTTCGTTGCTTCCCCGAACCCCGCTGCCAGTGCCATGGCGACAAGGCCGGCCGCCGCTCCCGCCCAGCCCCATGCGCGCGGGAGGCGTCGTCCCTGCGCGACGCTCCAACCCAATAACGACGTCGACGCCCCCAGAGCGAACGCGCCCAGCCGCTGCGCCGCGAGGGCGAACGGATGCGTCATGTCGTAGAGGAAGACGGCACCCGTCGCGGCGAGCCCGGGTTCGGCCGCGACGTAGCTCCGGGCGAGCGCGTAGCCCGAGCCCGCCATGTACGCCACGACGATGGACCAGGCCCCGTAAGCCAGCACGCCGACCGTCACGCCAGCCCGCGCCGCCCCTTCGCCAGGCGTGCCCGCATGCATGCCCGCGAGCCCCGCCAATCCCACGAGCGACAACACGAAGCCGAACAGAAACGCCCAATGAATCGCGCGCCAGGCGTCCATGCGGGCCACCATCGCGAGTTGTGCAGCCCCGTCGCCCGTGAGATCGGGATGGAGCGCCGCCGCCACGATGACGAGTGCGGTGCCCGTCAAGAGAGACAGCGGATACACGAGCGGCCCGGAGCGGGGCGTCTTCATCTCGTCGCGGGCCGCCTCAGTCCCCACACGCGACCCCATGCCGCTTGGGTCGGACGTCACGCGCCCAGGCGTTGGAAGTCTTCGGGAGTGTCGACGTCGGCGAGCCGGTCCGCGGGCCAGTCGAGGAACACGGCCTCGTCCCCGTGCCGCTGCACGACCGCCTTCCCACACCCCTCGCCTCGCCAGGCGAGAAGCTCGCCAAACAAGGCGCGCCGGAACAAGAGCGGCGGCGCGGTGACGTTGCCGTAGCGCGATACCACGAGGGGCGCGTCGCTCTCTTGGGCCGCGCCCACGAGTCGGGCGATCATCTCTTCGGAGACGTGCACCATATCACCCAGGAGTATGACGGCCGCTTCGGTGGTCGCCGCCAGCCGCCGCAGCCCATGATGGAGCGAGGTGCTCGTCGGTCCTTCGAAGTCGGGGTTGACCACGCAGTCGCAGTCGAGCCCAACGAGGGTGGCCCGAACGCCTTCGGCGTCGCGCCCGAGCACCACGACCACCGGTGACAATCCGGCGCCGAGCGCGCGCCGCGCGGCCCGGCGCGCGAGCGCTTCGCCCTCGAGCGCGAGCAACATCTTGCTCCCGCCCAGCGCCATCCGGCGCGAGGGCCCCGCCGCGAGCACGACGCCCGCGGCGCGGAGCGGGTCAGATTGCGGCGGCCGCATGGATGGGCGTCCGACGTTCCCGCAACGATCGGGTGCGTCGGCCCGAGCGCACGGCGAGGAGCTCGGCCACCACGGCCAGCGCTACCTGTTCCGCGCCATCGGTCCCGAGGTCCAGCCCCACCGGCGCATAGACTCGAGCCGACGCGGGGGCCTGCTCGCCACCGAGATCGCGGAGGATCCGGTCGGTCCGCCGCCGGGGGCCGAGCATGCCGATATAGCGCACGGGCGTCGCGAGCAACGCCCGAACGTAGGCCCGATCGTCGGCGAAGTGATGGGTCATCACGACGGCGTAGCTCGATTCGTCCAGGGCGAGCCGCTCGCCCAGCTGGTCCGCGTCGCTCTCGAGGAGGCGCGCGCCCGGCGGAAAACGATCGGGCGCGAGCAGCGCCGGGCGGCGGTCGACGACAAGCACGCGGAACCCCACCTCCAGCGCGCAGCGCACGAGCGCGGGCGCGTCGTCGCCCGCCCCGAAGACCGCGAGCTCGGGCGGCGGGAGGAACACGTCGACGAAGACCGAGCGCCCGTCGAGCTCCGCAAGCGCCGAACGTTCCTCCGCGAGGAGGGCTCGCGCGCGGGCAGCCACCGCCGTGCTGGCGGACGGCGGGTCGACCTCGCCTTCCACCCCGCCCGCGAGGACGATCAGGCGCTTCTCGGCCCCTAGCGCCGACTCCGCGAGCATGGTGCACACCGCGAAGGGCTCCCGCCCATCGAATCGCACCCGCTCGCGCGAGCGTGGCGCGAGCGCAGGCTCCACGAACACATCCACCTGCCCCTCGCATCCCAGGCCCAAATCCCAGGCGGCGATCTCGTCCGTGCCCGAGCAGTACGACTGCAGGCGGGGGATCCCCGTGCCGAGCACCTCCCGCGCCACCTCGCGCACGTCCTGTTCGAGGCACCCGCCGCTCACGTTCCCCGTCGAGGTCCCGTCCGCCCCGACGAGGAGTTTCGCGCCCTCGCGGCGATACGCAGACCCGCGCACGCGCACGACGGTAGCGAGCGCCGCGCGGTGCCCGGCGCCGTGCAGCGCGGCGAGGTGGTCCAAGACCTGTTGGGTTTCGCGCCAATGCTTCATCGGGACATTGGGGCTGGGTGTAAGTCGTGAGGGGTGTTTACCCGCCGGCGATCGCGGGGATCACGGTCACTTCGTCGCCATCGGCCACCGGCGCGGCGAACCCGCCGTGAAATCGGACGTCTTCGTCGTTGAGATAGAAGACCACAAACGGGTAGGGGTTCCCGTCCTTGTCCTGGAGCCGGGGGCCGAGCGCCGGGAAGCGCGCGGCCAGGTCCGCCATGGCTTCGCCGAGCGTGCGGCCTGTCGCCTGAATGGTTCGGGCACCGCCGGCGTGGGCCGCGAGCACCGAGGGCAAGTTTACGGTGATGGACATGCAGGGCTCCTCAGGGGGTTCGCTCCACGAGCGCGGCCACTTCTCGCAGCCGCGCGGCGATGAGCGGCGCCTCGGGCAAGACGCCGGTCACCGCTTCCACTGTCTTCAGGCCGTGGCCGGTGACGCATAACACGACCTCGTCGTCGGGCCGCAGGCGACCGGCGCGCGCTAGGGCGAGCGCCGCTGCGACGGTGACCCCGCCGGCGGTCTCCGCGAAGACGCCCACGTCTTCGGCGAGGAGCCGAATCCCCTCGATCAGCGCGTCGTCACTCACCGCCGCCGCCCAGCCCCCCGACTCCCACATCGCGCGGGCCGCGAACACACCGTCTGCCGGGTTCCCGATGGCGAGCGACCGAGCGATTGTGTGCGGGACTTCGGGCTCGATCGTGCTGCCGCCCCGCTCGACCAAGCGCACGATGGGGGCGCAGCCCGCCGCCTGCGCGCCATAGAGGCGGGGGGACGTGCCGCGCACGAGGCCCGCCTCGAGGAACTCGCCGAACCCCTTCCGCAGCTTGCTGAGCAGCGAGCCGCCCGCCATCGGAGCGACCACCGCGGTCGGGCAGCGCCAGCCCAGCTGCTCCACGATCTCGTAGGCCACCGTCTTCGACCCCTCGCCGTAGTACCCGCGGAGGTTCACGTTCACGATGCCCCACCCAAAGCGATCGGCGACCTGCGCGCACAGACGGTTGACGTCGTCGTACGTGCCACGGACCCGGACGAGTTTCGGACCATAGATACTCGTCCCCACGACCTTCCCGGCTTCGAGCTCTTCGGGAATGAACACCCAGGCGGTGAGACCCGCGCGGGCGGCGTGCGCCGCCACGGCGTTGGCCAGGTTGCCGGTCGAGGCGCACCCGACGGTGTCAAGCTGGAAGGCCGCAGCCGCGTTGATCGCCACCGCCACAACGCGGTCCTTGAAGGAGAGCGAGGGGTGACAAACGGTGTCGTTCTTGATCCAGACCCCTGCCACCCCGAGGCGGCGCGCGAGGGCGGGCGCGGCAACGAGCGGCGTGAAACCGCTGTCCTCGGAATACAGCGGGTCGCCCTCGAAGGGCAGCCATTCCCGGTAACGCCAGAGGGAGGGGGGGCGCGCCGCGATGGTCGCGGGATCGGGCAGCGGGCGCTGAGGGTCGTACACCGGGTCGAGCGGCCCGAGGCACTGTTCACAGATCGCGAGCGGGGCCGCGCCGCGCTCGACGCCGCAGTTGCGGCAGCGCAGCGGCAAGGCCCTGAGGGCGCGCTTGGTCTTCGGGGTGGCGGTTGCCGTCATCGGATGGGACCCCCAACAAAATGGCCCGGGCGAACAACGCCGCGGGCGGTCGCCTTTTAGCTCTTTGTTTAACGTGGCGGCAATACGCGGCAAATCACCACGGCCCGACGCTTGTCTCTCCTTAACATAGCCCCATGCCCCACGCCGTCAAGCGGCTCAGGCCACGGCGGCGAGCCTCCCCACCCACCGCCCGATCCGCTCCAGCGCAAGCTCCAGGTCGTGGGCGCCACCGGCGTAGGAGACTCGCAGGTGCCCTGCCCCCTCGGGCCCGAACGCTGTCCCGGCGAGCAGCGCCGTGTGCGCTTCCCCCAGGAGCCGGTCGGCAAGGGCCTCGCAGGTGACCCCGGTCCGGTCGAGCACGCCACTCACGTCCGGAAAGGTGTAGAACGCCCCGGCCGGGGTGGCGCACCGGACCCCGTCGATCGCGTTCAGCCCCCGGACGACGAGATCGCGCCGCGTCCGCAGCGCGGCGACCATTTGGTGCACGCAGTCCTGCGACCCGGTCAGCGCGGCGAGCCCGGCGTACTGCACGAAGGTGGCGGTGCACGACAGGTTGTTGATGACGAACGTCGTCATCGGCTCCGCCAGCCAGGCGGGCATCACGCCGTAGCCGAGGCGCCAGCCCGTCATCGAGTACGTCTTCGAGAAGCCGTCCACGATCACGGTGCGTTCGGACATCCCGGGCAGGGCCGCAATGCTGTCGCAGCGCCCGTCGTAACGCAGCTGCCCATAGACCTCGTCGCTGAGGATCCACAGGTCGTGCCGCTCGGCGAGCGCCGCAAGGCGCTCGAGGTCCTCGGGGCTCGCGACACCGCCGGTCGGGTTATGGGGCAGGTTCAGCACCAGGACGCGCGTGCGCGGAGTCACCCGGGCGGCGATCGCGTCGACGGCCGGCCCGAAGGCGCGTGCCTCATCGAGCGGATAGTAGACCGGCCGGCCCCCGGCGAACCGGACGACCGACGCGTAGATGGGAAACCCAGGATCCGGGCACAGCACCTCGTCGCCCGGCTCGATCAGGGCGAGCGCGGCGCTGAAGAGCATCGGCTTGGCCCCCGGCGTGACGATCACGTTCTCGGCCGCTGCCCGAACGCCCCGGGCTCTGAGGGACTGCGCGATGGCGTCGCGCAGCTCGGGGACCCCGGGAGCCACTGCATAGCGGGTGCGGCCCTCGCGCAGCGCGCGGATACCGGCCTCGACGACGTGAGGAGGCGTCGCCATCTCCGGCTCGCCGATCTCGAGGTGCAATACGCGATGGCCCTGGGCCTCGAGCTGCTTGGCCCGGTCAAGCACCACGTAGGCGTCCTCAGTCCCCAGTGCGTCGAGCCGTGTCGCCGTTCGCATGCCCTCCGTCCCTTCTCCCCCGGCCGAGCCGGTCAAACAAAAGGGCCCCGGCAGGAGCTGCCGCAGGCCCACTAGCGCGCGGCTCGCGGCCGCGGTCCAGGCCGTTGTGTGACACCAACCTAGCGGAGGCGAACGGGGCATTCAAGGAGCCCCGACGGGGTTAGGCCGACAGCGTGCGCAGCTCCGCTTCCGCCCGTGCTCGCTCGACGGTCTCACCTTGGGCGGCGAAGAGCTGCTGCGCGCGCTCGAGATAGGCACGGGCTTCCTCGCGGTGCCCGAGCCGTTCCTGGAACAGGCCGTACTCCAGACACACCGGCGCCTCGGCGGCGGCTGAGGGCTCGAGGGTACGGCACAGCTCGAGCGCCTGCTCGAAGAAGACGAACCCGGTTTCGTCGTGCTGCCGACCACGCAGCTTGCCCATCAGCGTGTACACCTGCACCAGGCCGGCCGGGCGATTGCCGGCGATCGCTACCTGCTCGGTGCGGCGCATCTCTTCTTCGGCTTCGAGCAGGCGCCCCGTCTCGAGTTGCAGGTCCGCGATCCTGAGCCGGATCGAGAGCTCGACCGCGACGTCCCGAGGCGCACGCTGCGCCCAGGCGAGGGCTTCGCGGTACGCCACCGCAGCGGCGACGTGACGCCCGAGGGTCAGGTCGAGTTCCCCCTGCACGCCGAGGACGCGGGCCATTTCGTCGGGAGCATCCGCGGCCTCGAGCCAGTCGCGCGCCTTGCGGAGATGCTCGACCGCCCCCCCAAGATCCCCCTGCCGCCGCGCGAGCACACCCAGTCGCCACTCCAGGCGACCGAGGAAGCGCCGATCCCCGGACGCTTCGGCGAGCCGCAGTCCGCGGGCGAACCACGCTTGCGCTCCCTGCCATTCGGCTCCCGCAAGCGTCGCTTGCCCGAGCCCTTCGCACGCAGCGATCGCCCGGGCCTGGTCGAACTCGGCCTCGGCCAGGGCAAGGGAACGTTGGAAGTGGCGCGCCCCTTCGCCGTACTGCCCCAGCGCCAACGACAATTGGCCGAGCGCGCCGAGCGACTCCGCCTCCGGGCGCCGGCTGGGCAGCGCCTCGGACACGCGCAGCGCCACGTCGTACCAGGCCCGGGCTTGGAGCAGGCGCCCGGCGACCTCCTCCAGGCGCCCGCCACGCAGCAGGGCGGCCACGACCTCGCCGCCCTCGCCGCGCTGCTGGGCCTCGAGGGCTTCCACGTAGGCCTGATACAGGACCTGCAGGTGTTCGGTGACCTGTCGTACGGCCTCCGCCAAGCGCGTCGCCAGCTCCTCGGGCTGTACGCCGCGCTTGCCGAGCGTGAGATAGGGACCGGAGCTCGACCACAGGGCTCGCTCGTCGGGACGCGAGATCGAGACAAGGAGCGCCCGGAGGGGCGCCATCGCTTCAAGGTCTGGGAGCAAGCCGAGCGCGTTGTCCACGCGTACCGGGGGGCGCGACGGTGCGCTCACAAGCCGTACTCCTTCATCTTCCGCGTCAACGTGTTGCGGTGGATGCCCAGGATCTCCGCTGCCACGCCGATTTGGCCGTTGCTGTGGGCGAGGACGCGCGCGATGTGCCGCGCCTCGAGCTCCGCCAGCGTGACGAGCTGATGCGGCGGCCCATCTCCGAGCTTCGCCTCCTCGCCCCGCAGCTCATCCGGGAGGTGCTCGGCCCGCAGCGTGTCGTCCGTCGCTACGATCACCGCCCGCTCGATGACGTTGCGCAGTTCCCGCACGTTGCCGACCCACGGATGGTCTCGCAGCAGGTCGAGCGCCCGATCAGAGATGGCGTGGATGTGCTTGCCGTAGCGCTCCGCGAACTGGCGGACGAAGAACGCCGCGAGGAGGACCAGGTCATCGCCGCGCTCCGCGAGGGTGGGCAGGCGGATCGTCACGACCGCGAGGCGGTAGTAGAGATCCTCGCGGAAGCGGCCCTGCCCGATCGCCTCCTTGAGGTCGCGGTTGGTCGCGGCGATGAGGCCCACGTCCACCGCGATGGTTTCGGCACCGCCCACCCGCTCGATCTCGCGCTCCTGGACGGCGCGCAGGATCTTGGCCTGCAGGGCGAGGCTCATGTCCGCGACTTCGTCTAGAAACAACGTGCCGCCGCCCGCCTGCTCGAAGCGCCCGATCTTGCGTGTGACGGCACCGGTGAAGGCGCCCTTTTCGTGGCCGAAGAGCTCGCTTTCCAGCAGGTTCTCGGGGATGGCGGCGCAGTTCACGGCCACGAACCGTCCCGTGGCGTGCGGGCCGCCTTGATGGATTGCGCGCGCGACGACCTCTTTGCCGGTGCCCGACTCGCCCTGGATGAGCACGGTGGCGCCGCTCGGGGCGAGGCGGGCCATGAGTTTGTAGACCTCAAGCATGGCGGGGCTTTGGCCCACGAGGGCATAGGGACCGACGGCGTGTTGCTCGACGGCGGGGAGCGGGATCGCCGCTTCCGCGTCCACCGAGCGCGCGCGCCGGAGGGCGCCGAGAAAGGCTTCCTTGCGCAGCGGGAGGGCGAGCAGGTCCAGCACGCCGAGTTTCTCGGCGCGCAGCACGGTCCCCATCGACGGATTCGCCGTCGCCCCCACGAGGCGGGGGGCACCCATCGCGCCGCGAAGGGCGTCCGCCCACCAGGAGAGGTCGTCATCGGTATGCTCGCCGAGCACCGCGACCACGATGTCCCAACGCTCGGTCGCCAGGCGGCGCACAGCCCGCGGCAGATCGGGCGCGGCCTCGAGCTCCAACGCCGCGTCCGACGCCCACTGACGCAGGTTCGGCAGCACGCCTGCGGCGGTGTCGCCCGCAACGACAAGGACCCGCATACGCGACGCGCCTCCGGCGGGCGGTGAGGGCGAGAGGTCGGCCGCGTGCGCCATGGGTCTCACCGGGAATTCCTCGCGCCGCCCACATAGCGCACCACGAGCGCGAGTGCATCGTCTGTGCCCTTGCTGCTGCGTGCGAGGATGTCGTCGGCGAGTTGCTGCGGCGTCGCCTCAGCTGGCAGGTCCTCCGCGAAGCCGCCGCGGATCCCGTCGGATGCGAAGATCAAGAGGTCGCCGGGCACGATCGAGATGACCTCCGCTCGCAGGCGTGGCATTGCGGACCCGACGATCCCCCCGGGCGCCACGAGCGTCGTACGGCCGCGACGCGAGCCCGGATCGCTGTAGAGCAGCACCCCTTCGACGTTCCCGACGCCGAGCCACGTCATGGTGCGCCCGGCGCGATCGAAGGACGCTACGCTCATGACCACGCCCCGGGTCCCGGCGAGGGCCTGGTGACACCGGGCCACGAGCGACAGCGGGGCCTCATCGGAGAAGCGATCGAGCGCGGCCACGGCCGCCCGTGCCGCGACCGCGGCCTCTCCTCCATGGCCCAAGCCGTCCACCACGGACACGAGGGCCCCGGCCTCGTTGGCCTTCACGAAGTGCAGATCGCCCGATTCGGTCTCGCCCGGCAGGGCGTGGGCGGCCACCGCCCAGTCGATCAGCGCCGCGGCGCCCACGGGCTCCTCAGCTCAGGCGACGCCATTTCTTCATCGTCACCGTTGTACCGCCACCGACGACCGAGGAGACCTCGAACTCGTCCATCAACCGCTTGGCGCCCGGCAGCCCCAAGCCGAGCCCGCCTGACGTCGAATAGCCATCTTGGAGTGCGCGCCCGACGTCCCGGATCCCGGGCCCTTGATCGCGGGCGACGACCAAGAGGCCCTGTCGATCCCCGTTGTTCACCAGGGTCAGAAGGATCTCGCCGCGCTTCGCGTACATGAGGATGTTGCGCGCCACCTCGGAGATGGCGGCGGCGATGACCGCCTGGTCCCCGCTCGTGAATCCTGCGTCCGCCGCCACTTCTCGGCCGCGCTGGCGAGCTTGAACGACGTCGACATCCGCCGTGATCGGGAGCCTGAGCTCTTCACCCACGGTTGATGCGGCCTGCCGGAGGGCGCCGGTCCTCCAGTCGCCCCTCGCCCTGCTGATTCAGGAAGGCGAGGCCCTCTTCCAGGTCCAGGGCCGTCGCGATGCCCTTGAGCGTCAGGCCCAGTTGCACCATGGCAAAGGCGACTTCGGGCTGGATCCCCACGATCACCGTTTCGGACCCGCGGAGCCGCGCCATGTGGGCGATGTCGCGCAGGGTCCGCACGGCGAAGGAATCCATGACGTCGAGCGCGGTGACATCGACGATCACTCCGCGCGACCGGAACCGCCCGACGCGTTCGATGAGCGCCTCGCGCAGCTGCGAGAGGTCGGCGTCCGTCAAGGCCGACTGAATGGACGCAATCAGGTACTGCCCTTGCTTCAGGATCGGAACTTCCACAACGCCCTCCGGAGCCGGAGTGGGCTCAGCTCATGCTTTTGGGGGACAGTTCCTCGAAGGGCAGAACCTTGTAGCCGAGCAGCCGCTCCGCTTCCTCGATGCCGCCCTGCAGGTCGCCCACCGTGGCCATTTCGCTCAAGTCGACCCCGATCGTCACGAGCGTTTGCGCGATCTCGGGGGAGAGGCCCGTGACGATGACGGTCGCGCCGAGCAGCCGCGACGCCTCGACGGTCTGGACCAGGTGGTTCGCGACGGTCGAGTCCATCGCCGCGACACCGGTGATGTCGATCACGACGACCTTGGCGCGGTTGGTGCGGATCCCCCGCAGCAACTGCTCGGTCAGCTGGCGCGCGCGCTGGGGATCGATGACGCCGATGATCGGCAGAATGAGCAGCCGTTCCCGCACCTGCAGCACCGGGGTCGACAGCTCCCGGATCGCCTCCTGTTGCTGGCGGATGATGCGCTCGCGCTCCTGCACGAACCCTACCGCCACTGTGTTCGCGATCCGGTTGGCCGCGGGCTCGTAGGCGTCGAGAATGCGATTCAGCTTGTCGAAGTCCTCGTGGTATTTCGCGAACAGGGAGCGGGCGAGCACGTCGCGCAACAGCAACACGATGCCCACCACTTCGTGCGTCTCGACGCCGCGGGGGATGATCCGCTCCGACAGGTTCCGGGCGTAGGCCTGCAGGGCTTCGAAGGTACCGGTCTCCAGGGCCTCGACGTAGTTGTCGTAGACCGACGTCGCCTCGGCGAAGATTTCCTCCTCCGTCATCGCCGTCAGGAGCTGGGCTCGCGTGATGCGTCGGGCCCACTCCTCGCGCAACTGCGTGCGGTTCTGCCGCAGGTGCGAGACGAGCTCACGCAACAGGGCCGCTGTCGACTCCGGTTGCGCCAGGCGCTCGGCGGGCAGCGCCTGCGCCTCTTTAGCTTTCGTGGCCATGACGGGGATCCCTCGGCTGGTCGAATGTTGCCCTGACGCAACGGCAAAGCTAGTGCCACCAGCCGACCTCAGAGGCACGGTGATAACCGCTTCAGTCACAGGAGCTTAGCATTTCGAGCCGGAGCGGCGAACGCGCCTCGTGCAACACCTTGAGGCGGCACCATTCAGAGGGGTGCACCAAACAAGGGCACAGGGAGCCGGGCCACCAGCGGGGTCCCGTCACCGTGCGATGGCGGAGGACGGAACGCAATCCCGTCTGGTCAACTCAGTTGGCCCGAACTCCCCGGCCTATGCCTCTGCCGCTCCACTTGCAAATCCTGCGCCAGCACGATCTCGACCATCCTTAAGTCCGGAGCGGTATCACCGCCCGACCGTGGTGTGTCCTCCGCGCGGCGACCGCGCCCGCGACACTGCTGTTCGTCCGCAACGGAACACCCTGCCCGGGGAGCGGCGTGCGGTCCGCTCCCGGGCCGGGGCCGTCATGCGCGCACCTCCTTTGAGTGGATACGCTCTCACGCCCGCCCGGTCGGGTCGCCGGGTCGGGGCATCAGCCGATGCCAAGCGGTTGGGCGAGCGCCCCCGCAAACGGGGCGCCTGCACTGTCGAGCGACACGTCGTTTCCTCCCTCCGCGTCGCAGATCACCTGCGCGATGCGCTCTGCGGCCCGACCGTCCCAGCCCTCGATGAGGGGGCGTGCCGGAGAGCGCCGGGCGAGCGCGCGCTCGGCGGCGTCGAGCACCCGGTCGCCGCGCGCTGGGACGAGCCGATTCGTCCCCTGGGCGCAGGTGAGCGGACGCGCGGTATTCGGCCGCACGGTGAGACAGGGGACGCCGAGGAACGTCGTCACGTCTTGGAGCGCGCCCGAGTCCGTGATGACGAGCTCTGCCCCGGCGACGAGCGCGGTCAGCCCCGTGTAGCCGAGGGGGTCGAGGAGCCGCAGGCCGGCGCCGGGCGGCGCGGGCGGCCGGCGGATGCCGAGCGCCCCGATGCGCTCCCGGGTGCGGGGGGACGTGACGCAGAGCACTGGGCGCTGGCGCGCCAGGTACGCGAGTGTACGCCACAGCTCGGCCAGGACATCCGGGTCGCCCACATTGTTGGACCACTCGAGCGTGACCACCACGTAGGGCGCGGAGCCGGCCAGTCGAGCAGCCGCGTCGCTCGCGGGTATGGCCCGCAAGGCCGCGCACACGGAGTCGATGGCGACGTTCCCGACGACGTGGACACGCTCGCGCGCGGCGCCCTCGCGCGCCAGGTTGTCCGCCGCCTCGTGCGAGGGGGCGAAGAGGAGCGTGGCGAGCCGGTCCGTCACCACCCGATTGATCTCCTCGGGCTCGGACCAGTCGCCGCACCGGAGCCCCGCGTCCACATGTCCACAGGCGAGCCCGAGTTTCGCCGCCGTCAAGGCGGCCCCGAGCGCGGCATTCGCGTCGCCGTAGACGAGGGTGACCTCCGGCCGCAGCTCGGCCAGCACGGGCTCAAGCCCGACCATGATGGCGGCAGTCTGCGTGGCGTGCGAGCCGCAGCCCACGCCGAGGTGGCGCTGCGGCTCGGGAATGTCGAGATCGGCGAAGAGCTCAGGGCCGAGCTCAGGATCGTGGCGCGGTCCGGTCTGCACCACGACGTGCCGGACGCCCGCCCGTCGGCCCAGGGCGTGCGTCAGCGCGGCGAGGTGCGCGAGGTCGGGGCGGGCGCCCACTACGGAGAGAACGTGCACGGGATCAGAACAGCCGCGTGAGCCCGTAGATCGCAGCCGGGACCGTGAGGAGGATGCCGAGCACCTGCGCGGTCGCCGCCGCATCGTGGCGATGGGGCACGACGATCCGGTCGCCCGAGCCCAGGTGCATCTGGGCCACCGTCAGACCGCGGGCGATGGCATCCTGAAGCTCGGTCCCGGACCACAGCGACCTGCCGTTCCGCTCGACGCGCACGCTCGAGAACTTCGCGTCTCGGGTGGGCCCCCCGGCCGCCATGATGGCGTCGGTGAGCACATGGTCTGCGGGGACCGCGTAGAAGCCCGGGTGCTCGACTTCGCCGAGGACCGCCAGGCGCACGAGGACGCGAGCGCTCACGACTGGTTCCTTGAGGAAGTGCGCGAGCTGGGTCGTGAGATACGGTTCGATGTCGGCGCGTCGGACGCCCGCGAGCGACACTTCGCCCACCACGGGGAGCGCAAGCGCGGGCCCGGGGCCCACCGTGAAGCTGTCGCTGAGCTGCGGCTGCTCGGCGACGCGCAGCAAGATCCGGTCACCCACGCGCACCGAGTCGTCGAGGGCCTGGGCGCGGGCGGACGGGGCGAGCGGCATCGCGCCGAGGGCGAGCAGCGCCAGCAGCCGGGGCCAGGGGGCGCTCATTCGACGGTCACGCTCTTCGCGAGGTTGCGGGGCCGGTCGACATCACAGCCCCGGAGCACCGCGATGTGATAGGCCAGCAGCTGCAGCGGGATCACCGTCAACAGCGGCGAGCAGAGCGGCGGACACGCCGGCACGCGAAGTTGGTGATCGACCAGGCGCTGTAGGTCGCCGCTCCCCGTACTCGTCACGGCGATGATGCTGCCCCCTCGGGCGCGCACCTCCTCCATGTTCGAGAGCACCTTCTGATACACGTGGTCCACGGGTGCCACGAAGACCACGGGCATGTTCTCGTCGATGAGTGCGATCGGGCCGTGCTTCATCTCCGCCGCGGGATACCCTTCCGCGTGGATGTAGGAGATCTCCTTGAGCTTGAGTGCCCCCTCGAGGGCCACGGGGAAGTTGACCCCGCGTCCCAAATAGAGCGCATGCTGTGTTTCGGCATAGCGCTCGGCGAGGGCCCGGATTTCGGGCTCGAGCTCGAGCGTCTGCTCCACGAGCTCGGGGAGCTGCGCGAGTTGGGCCACGAGTGCGCGGCCCGCCGCCGTGCGCAACCCCCGATGCCGCCCGAGGTACAGCCCCAGGAGCAAGAGGGCCGCGAGCTGGGACGTGAACGCCTTCGTCGATGCCACGCCCACTTCGGGGCCAGCGTGGAGGTAGATGCCGCCATCCGCCTCGCGGGCGATCGTCGAGCCGACGACGTTCACGATCCCCCAAACCGTCGAGCCCGCGGCCTTGGCCGCACGGAGCGCTTCGAGCGTGTCCGCGGTCTCACCCGATTGGGAAATGGCGATCGTGACGGTCCCCGGAGCGCGCAGCGGGCGGCGGTAGCGATACTCCGATGCGTACTCCACGGTCACGGGAATCCCCGCCAATTCTTCGATGATTTCCCGCCCGACGAGCCCCGCGTGCCAGGACGTGCCACAAGCCACGATCTCGATCCGGCGGATGCGCGCGCACCGAGCCGCGGTGAGGTTGAGCCCATTGAGGCGGGCGTTGCCCGCGTCCGCGAGCAAGCGCCCGCGCAACGTGCTGCGGACGGTCTCGGGCTGCTCGCGGATCTCCTTGATCATGAAGTGCGCGTGCCCTCCGAGACTCAGACTCTCGAGGTCCCACTCGATGTCGTTCAGCGACCGTCGCTGCACGCGCTGCTGCTCGTCCAGCACCTGATAGCCTTCCGCCGTCACCACGGCCACATCGCCGTCGCGGAGGTAGACGACGGAGCGCGTGTAGGGGAGGACGGCGCTGGCGTCCGAGGCCACGACGTACTCTCGCGCGCCGACCCCGATCAGCACCGGCGAGCCCCGGCGCGCCACGACGATCGTCCCGGGCTCCGCTTCCCAGATCGCGGCGAGACCATAGGTCCCCTCCACGTTTGCCAGGGCGGCGAGCACCCGATCCGCGAGTGTCGAGCCGGTCGCCTCCTCGATCAGGTGGGCGAGCGTCTCCGTGTCCGTTTCCGTGGCGAACCGGTGTCCCGCCCGCTCGAGCCGGGCGCGCAGGGTGTCGGCGTTCTCGATGATCCCGTTGTGCACCAACGCCACGGTGCCGGTGCAATCGGCGTGCGGATGGGCGTTGCGCTCGGTCGGCGCCCCGTGGGTGGCCCAGCGCGTGTGGCCGATTCCGCACTGGCCCTCGAGCGGCGCGCGCGCGACCAGGTCCCGCAAGCCCTGGATGCGACCCGCAAGCTTCCGCGTCGCAACACCGCCGCCGTTCAGGACGGCCACGCCGGCGGAGTCATAGCCCCGGTACTCGAGCCGTGTGAGCGCATCGAGCAAGACCGGAGTCGCCTGCCTCGGCCCCACATAACCCACAATGCCGCACATCGATCGTGTCCTCGCCCGTGACGCGTGAGACGTGGCGCGGAGGCGTTACGGGCACCTCCGCGCGCCCGCGACACTTCAAGTTTGAGGCCGACCCGCGCTGCTCCGTCGCGTCGGAGCGTTAGCGCTCAGGGACGCAAGGGCTTAGCGCAATCCTCGCGGGCCTGGGTGCCCGTCGCCGTGTTGCGAGCGCGCCTCATCTGCATTGGTGGCCTAGGCGGCGGCGCTGCGGCCCCGGGTTTGCAGATGTAACGAACCGATGACCGCACACCCCAACCCTCCCACGGAACCCGCCGCGACGAGCGATCGTCAGCCACCAGTCGACGGACTCTCCCTGGTCTTGATCGCCGACGATCAAGCGGAGCGCACGCGGTGGCTCGTCCGGCTGCTCGAGGGAGCGGGATACGCCGTGCTGCGGGAACGGGTGGGCCAGCACGTCCGAGAGCGCGCGCAGTTCGCGCACCCCGATCTCATCGTCCTCGCACCCGACCTTCCCGACGTGACGGGCGTCGAGCTCTGTCGGCAGCTGCGCGCCGATGCCCGAATCACGAGCAGCACGCCCATCTTCCTGCTCTTGCCTGAGCCGGCCCTGCGGGAGCAGCGCCTCGCGGCGCTGCGCGCTGGAGCCTGGGAGGTCATCACGCCCCCGCACGACCCCGACGAGATCCTGCTACGAGTCGACATGTACGTGCGCGCCAAGCGCGATGCGGATCGAACCGGGCGAGCGGGACTCCTCGACCCGCAGACCGGCCTGTACAACCGGCTGGGGCTCGCGCGCCGGGCACGCGAGCTCGGGTCGCAAGCCTTCCGCGATCATGGAGCGCTCGCGTGTGTGGTGCTGGCCCTCGACGTCGAGGCCACGGACGGCGCGACGGCCGGTGCGCGCACCGACAGTGCGCTCGCTCGCAGCATCCAGCGGCTGGAGGTGACCGCGCGCCGCTCCGACGTGATCGGGGCGCTCGGCCCGGCGGAGTTCGCGGTGTTGGCCCCGGGCACCGACGCTACGGGCGCGCGGCGTCTTGCCGAGCGCCTCGCGGGCTCGCTCGAGGTCGCGGCAGGCTCCGCGGACTCCACCCCCGGGGCAACGCTCGTCCGCGTGCGCTGCGGCTACGAGGCCATCGCGAACCTCGGGTATACGCCCATCGAGCCCGCCGCCCTCCTCGCGCGTGCCGCAACCGCCTTGCGCACCGGCCGCGCGGAAACGGGCGGATGGATCCGCCGTTTCGCCGAGGGCCCCGCTGCTGCGTCCTCCCCCTCCCCCTCCCCTTCCCCCTCGTCCACGTCCTCAGGCGCCTCCCCTGCGCCTTAGGCTAGGAGACGAGCGCCTGCCCGCGCGTCTCCTCGTCCACGGCTTCGTAGCCCGGTAGATAGTAGGAGTAGTACCGGTAGGTGGCGCCTTCTGGTACGTCATTCAGCACGGCGCCCAACAACCGTACCGGCAAGCGCTGCAGCACCTCGAGTTTCGCGGTCGCCATCTCCCGATCACTCTGTCCCGTGCGCAACACCAAGACGAGGTGCCCCGCCAGCGTGCCCAGAATGAGCGGGTCGACGCCCGCGGCGAGGGGCGGGGAATCGAGCAGGATGACCGCGTACTCCGCTCGCGCTCGCGCGATGAGTTCTGTCATGGCCGGCGAGCCGAGTAGTTCGGGCGCGTGGTGCGCACGCGCGCCGCAGCCGATCAAGGCGAGCGACGGATGCATCGTGGTCTGGGCGAGCTTCTCGAGCGGGACCTCCCCGCGGAGGAAATCCCCCAAGCCCGGGCGCCGCTGTCGCCCCAGGCGCCGATGCAACACCCCGCGGCGGATGTCGGCGTCTACGAGCAGCGTGCGGTGGCCACTCTCGGCGAACGTGTGGGCGAGGTTCGCCGCGAGGAACGACTTCCCCTCGCCGGGACCCGGGCTCGTGATGGCGCAGAGGAGCGGGCCGGCCGTGCCATAGGCGTGTTCGAGGTTCAAACACACCCCTCGCAACGCTTCGAGAACGGCCGCGACGTTCTCCGACATGGGACCCGATCCCTGCCGCGCGACCGCCGATTTCCGCAGATGGGGAATCGCGCCCAGAATGGCGAGACCCATCCCGCGGGACACCTGTTCCGGATAGCGCACGCTCGGGTCCACGCGGTCGAGGAGCACGGCGCCCGCAACCGCGAGCCCGAGGCTCGCGAGGCACGCGACCAGGATAAGCTTCGGCGTCGTGTTCTTCACCGGGCGCTGCGGCACCACTGCCGAATCAAGGACGCGCACGTCAGGGATGGTGCTCGCCTCCGCCAGTCGGGCCTCCTCGTAGCGTTGCTGCAGCGTGCTGTACAGCGTCTCAGCCAGCGTCACGGACCGCCGCAGACGCGCTTCTTCGATGGCACGGGGCGGGATCTGTTGGAGGCTCCGGGAATTCGCGTCGACCTGGCGCCCGAGTTCCTGCCCGCGCCCGGCCAGCTCGGACACGAGTCCTTGCACGAGGCTCGGAATGGTCTGGCGCTCGAGCGTGCCAATCTGGGCGATGAGCCGCTGTACGGGGGGATAGGCGTCGGTGTATTGGTAGCGCAGCGCGCGGAGCTCCGCCTGCTTGCTCGTCAGCTCCTTCAGTGCTTGGGCGAGATCGGCGTTGCGCTGGACCGAGGCGATCGCTTGCAGGGCGCTCGCCGACACCCCCGAATCGCCGCTCTGGGCGAGCAGCTGCTGCAACGCGGCCCGATCTTGCTGGAGTTGCTCGCGTTCGAGCTGCTGGTCAAAGAAGTTCGTGAAGAGGGGATCCCGCGCCGCGTCGACGCCGCGTGCGCCGAGCGACGACCGATCCGACGGCAAGGTGATCGTCCGGACGCCGAAGGCCTCGAGCGCGTGCTCGGCGGACTCGAGATTCTGCTGGGCCGAGCCCACCTGCTGATCGAGGATCCTGGTGAGCTCCGTTAGTTTCTCGCGTTTCAGCTCCGCCGCCACGTCGACATACCGATTGACCAGGGCGTTGACGATCGCGGTGATCCGTACCGGGTCCGAGCCGCGGAGCTCGAGACGAAGGAAGCTGCCCTCTGGATCGGCGTGCACCTCGAGATCCTCGTCGAGCCGCCGGGCGCCGTCGCGCAACGTCGCCAGGGCAAAGCGAACGGTTCTCCCCGTCCCGAGCAGTTCGCGGGGCGGTACCCAAGTCCACCCAAGGCGCGCCCCGATCGAGTCACCGACCACCCCGCGCTCGAGCGCGACGCCCGCCGCCGTGGTGAGTACGTAGTGGCCGCCGGAATCGACGCTCAGCCGGTAGGCCCCTGGTCGGTAGTCCTCCCCCACCCCCAAGGTGCCGAGCACGGCCGTGTCGGCTGGCGACCCCGGGGTAAGGAACAGCCGCTGGTCCCGCACCACGTGGTCGAGCACGACGTAGGACCGTAACAGGTCCACCCACGACTCTGGATCGAGCAGTTGCCGAGACCGGATGGGCCCCTGATCCGTACCGCGGCGATCGGTTTCGTCGATCCAGATCGTTGCCTGCGCGAGATACTGGGGCCGCAGGAACCGCGTGGCCGCAACCCCCGCCCCGCTGCCGAGCAGGGTGACGGAGCAGATGAGCCACTTGAACCGCAAGACGGCGGTGAGCAACCGACGCCAGTCGACGCCGCCCCCGAAGTCGGCGGCGCCAGCGTCAGCGGCGGAGAGCCCGCTCAGGGGCTCCATCCGTGCACCAGACGCCGGGAGCAGCGAGACTCCGGGGAGCGCAGGGGGATGGGTGGTCATCAGATCCGCGGGGCCTCTCTCGTGACGGGGGCAGTGTGTGGCCCTGGGCTACAGCAAGTCCGATACCCCGGGGCGTGCCGCCGTTGCGCGCGGGCGCAGCGCACGCCGATGCCGCAAATCGGTGCAGGGCGACGGGCGTGTGGGGTGCAGGTTAGTGCGACGGGCGGGCGCAACACGTTGCTGCGCGCTCAGGACAGCATGGCCCGAACCGTGCGTAGGAGGTGCGCAACCGCTACCGGACGCACACGATGGTTATGCCAGTGGTACACGAGGGGACGGCCCGGCCCGAGGGAGCGCCAAACCTGGGCAGCATCCTTCCGATTGGTCCCGAGGTGACAGCGCGGATGCGGGTGCTGGTCGTCGACGATGAGCACACCCTGCGCGAGAGCTGCGCCACGTTGCTGCGTGGTGAAGGCTATGACGTGACCGTGTGTGGCCGGGGGGAGGAAGCGCTCGACGTCTTGAAGCGCCGAGCGTTTGACATTCTCCTGGTCGACCTCTACATGCCCAACGCGAGCGGGCTCTCGTTGTTGCGAGCAGCGCTCGACACGAACCGCGACACCGTCGTGATCGTGATGACGGGCAACCCCAGCGTCGACACGAGCATCGAGGCCTTACGGCAGGGCGCATTCGACTATCTGCCGAAGCCTTTCTCCGCCACGCACCTCCAGGTGCTCATGGGGCGGGCGGTGCACACGTTGCTGGTCGCCCGCGAGAGCCGCGACCAGCAGGCGCACGTCGAGCGGCACCCCGCGCCCTCGGACCGCGTCACCTTGCTCGGGACCGCCCCGGCATTCCGGCGGGCGGTGGACCTCGCCCGTAAGGTCGCGCCGACCGATGCCTCGGTCTTCATCACCGGGGACAGTGGTAGCGGGAAGGAGCTCATCGCCCAGTTCATCCACCAGAACAGCCGCCGGTCCAGCCGCCCCTTCGTCGCCGTCAACTGCGCGGCGCTGCCCGAAGGGCTCCTTGAGTCCGAGATGTTCGGCCACCGCAAGGGAGCATTCACGGGCGCCGTGCGCGACAAACCCGGCCTCCTCGAAACGGCGAACGGCGGCACGCTCTTTCTCGACGAGCTCATCGAGATGCCGAAGCCGATCCAGGCGAAGCTCCTGCGCGCGATTCAGGATGGGGTCGTGCGCCGCGTTGGGAGTGAAACCACCGACGCCGTCGTGAACGTCCGCTTCATCGCGGCGACGAACGGCGACCCCGAACGGGCGCTCGCCTCCGGGGCCATGCGGGAGGACCTCTACTATCGGTTGCGCGTCGTTCCCATCACCGTGCCCTCGTTACGCGAGCGGCAGGAGGATATTCCGCTCCTCGCCGAGTACTTCCTCGCGACCTACTGGCAACGGCATCGCAGCAAGGGCGCGCCTCCACCGAGATTGACCGATAGCGCCATCCGCGCCCTGTGTACGTATCCCTGGCGGGGCAATGTACGCGAACTCCAGAACGTGATCGAGCACGTGGCCGTGGTGACCGAGCCGGGGACGGACATCGACGTGGAACATCTCAACCTGGCGGGCGAGGGTGCGATGCCGGGATCCGGGACGGCCTCCGCCGCGCTCGTCTCGACGATCCTCGAGGAGAGCTACCACATCGCACGCGACCGGGTCGTGGCGCAGTTTGAACGCCAGTACCTCACGTGGCTCGTGAACCGCGCCGGTGGCAACATGTCGAAGGCGGCCCGCGTCGCAGGCGTCGACCGGACCACGCTGTACCGGATGATGGAGCGCCACGGACTGCAGCGAAGCCCGACTGCCGGGTGGGTCGTCGAACGGGACCCGGCCGAATGGTCGGGTGAGACCGTGCCGGCCGCCGCCACCGCCCAGGCCGCGGCGGGAGAGAGGACCGAGATCCCATGACGGCCCGAATCGCCCGACTGCCCCGGGCACCCGTTCGGGCACGCGATCGGGCCGCCTCGCACCACCACCCCAAGCCCGAACCCGAGAATCTCGCCTCGAGCTGGACTGGCGCCGGCGGGCTCGACTTGGTCGTAGAGATGGCCCATGACCTCCGGTCACCGTTGACCTCCATTCTGTTCCTGACCGAGGCGCTGCACCAAGGGTCGCGCGGTCCCGTCAGCGAGTCTCAACGCCAGGCGCTAGGGCTGATCTACAGTGCAGCACTCTGTCTTTGCAAGTCGGCCAGCGACGTCGTCGAGTTGGCGCGAGAGGGCAACCCGCTTGTCGAGCGCGAGCCTGTTCCGCTCTCGATCGCCGAGGTCTTGCAGTCCGTGCACAGCACCATTCTCCCGCTCGCCGTGGCGAAGCAGTTGGACTTGCAGCTCGTACACCCGGTGCCCGAGCCGCGCCTCGGTCACCCGCGCGCCCTGTCGCGCGTATTGCTCAACCTCGCGACGAACGCCGTGAAGTTCACCGACGCGGGGTTTGTGGAGATCGCGGCGCGACCCTTGTCCGCCACCCGGCTCGAGTTCTCCGTACGCGACACGGGCAGGGGGCTCGAGCCCGCGAGCCTACCGGATCTCTTCCAACCGGTCCGGACGGTGCCGTCCGATGGGCGGCATCACTTCTCCAGCGCGGGCCTGGGCCTCGCCATTTGTCGCAAGCTCGTGCGCGCCATGGGCGCGGAGCTTCAGGTCGAGTCGGCGCCCGGGCAGGGAACACGGTTCTTCTTCGCGCTCAATCTCCCGGTCGCGACCCGCATCGCTCACCTCGCCAAGTAGCCGCCGTCGCGTCCCACCACCACGCCGCCGGTGCGCCAACTAGCACCGTCCGGCACACCGGCAGCAGCGACGTAACAGAGTGTTATCCCCGGTTTGAGTGCTCGTTACGCGACCGGACAGGGAGCTCGAGCCCGCGAGCCTACCGGATCTCTTCCAGTCGGTCCGGACGGTGCCGCCCCGTGGGCGGCATCACTTCTCCAGCGCTGGCCCTGGCCTCGCCATCTGCCGCAAGCTCGTGCGCGAGACGCGCGCGAAGCTCCATGTCGAGTCGGCCCCGCACAGGGAATGCGCTTCTTCTTCGCGCTCAATCTCCCAGTCGCGACCCGCGTCAAGTAGCCGCCGTCGCGTCCCACCAACACTCGCCGCCGGTGCGCCATGTAGCGCCGGTCCGGCACGCCAGCAGCAGCGACGTAACCCATTGCTGCTAATGATGTTCCATAGCGTGCCAACAAGCGCGCCGAGTGCACGCGGCTTGCTAGTCAGCGTAGGGCATGGCGAGCACAGTCCATCCCCTCAGCGTCCGCGTGTCCGGCCCGAGCAGAGTCTCCCGAATCTCGCTCGCCACGGCGCGTCGCGAACCGCTTACGCGCCGCCTCCTCAACGTGGGTGTGGCTGCGGTCGGGATCATCCTCACCTTCCCGTTCATGCTGGTCGTGGGGGTGCTGATCAAGCTCACGTCGCGCGGCCCGGTGATCTTTACCCAGGAGCGGGTGGGCATGGACCGGCGATCGTTATCGCGCGCCGGGGGGAACACGCGCCGGCAAATCGACTTAGGCGGCCGGCCATTCATCATGTACAAGTTCCGCACGATGTATGCGGATCACCGCAATTCCGGTCGTGAGGTCTGGGCGCAGCCCGGCGATGCGCGCGTGACTCCGATCGGCCGCTTCCTGCGCAAGCTCCGCCTGGACGAGCTGCCGCAGTTGTTGAACGTACTGAAGGGCGACATGAACATCGTGGGCCCGCGTCCCGAGCAACCGGCGATCTACGTCTACTTGCGGGAGCAAGTCGAGGGCTATCAACGTCGTCAGCGCGTGCGCCCGGGCATTACGGGTTGGGCCCAGATCAACCAGCACTACGATCGCAGCGTCGACGACGTCCGTCGGAAGGTCGCGTTCGATCTGGACTACATCCGCCGCCAGTCGGCGCTCGAGGATCTCAAAATCATGTTGCACACCCTGCCCGTGATGCTCTTCGGGCGAGGCGCGGTCTAAGCCGCCCCTCGCGCGCAAGCGGCGACGTTAGGGGTTTCTGGACATGGCTTTAGTTCGGCGCGGACACGGGCACGCCGGGCTGGGTATGGCTCACGCGGCCGTAGATAGCCTCGTAGCGATCCAACCAGGGTGCGATCTCGAAGTGTGCGAGCCGATCCCGGGCAGCGCAGGCGCGCCGCGCGGCCGCCGGGGGGTTGTGCACCACGCTGCGAATCGCCCGGGCGAGCGCGCGCGGATCCTCGGGTGGGAGGAGTACGCCTTCAGCGGCTGAGAGGACATCGGGCACACCGCCGACGCGGGTCGCGACGATCGGGACGCCCGCCGCCATGGCCTCGAACAGCACGATGGGCGTGCCCTCGCTGCGGGAACTGAGCACAAACGCATCGAAGCCGGCGAACAGACGACCGGCGTCGGGAACGACGCCGTGCCAGCGCATGCGCTCGCCCACCCCGAGGTCCACGGCGCGAGCCTCGAGCGACGCTCGCTCCCGGCCTTCGCCAAGGACCGAAATCACAAGCGGCAGGTCGGCAAGCTGAGCTAAGGCGTCGACCAGCACGTCGGGACCCTTCTCATAGCTCAGCCGGCCAACCCAGCCGACCACGAAGTCAGCGCCGCTGAGGCCCAGCGTGCGCCGCGCCGTGGCACGGTCGAGCGGTGGAGCGGTCTCACACCACGCATTCGGCACGGCGGCGATCCGCCCCCGGGCGACCCCCGCGCGCTCAAGCCGCGTGGCGAGCTCCTGAGACACGGCCACGACGGCGTCGAACCCACGGAACGTGCGGTACTGTAGCCACTCGTAGCAGCGATTCTTCCATCCCCCGGCCGTATAGCCATGGAGGGTCGTGACGACAGGGATTCCCAACTGGCGGGCGACGCGCGCGTCCACGACGTCAGGCCGGTAGCCGTGCGTGTGCACGACGTCTGGGCGCGTCTGGCGGCAGAGGTCGGCGATCAGGGTGCGCTCACGCAGATAGCCCCGCGCTCCGACGATCAGCGTATGGGTGTGCACGCCCACGTCGGCCAGGGGCTCGAGGAATGGGCGATCGGCCCCTGATCGTTCTACGACGGCCGCCACATGCACTTCGTGCCCTAACGCGCCATGGCCTCGCGCGAGCATCTGCACCACGCGCTCGAGGCCACCGATCTCGCCGGGGGCAACGACGTGCAGAATCACCACGCCGTGCGTTCTCCCTCGTCCACGCTCCCCGCGCATGGGGTGCCGCGAGTCGCGAGGGGTGACGTCACTCCCGCGGGGCGGGCGTACCCGATCACAGGAGATGGAGTCGTCAGTGATGGCCCGCCCGACGTGGGGCCTTGCTCCCACCGCAAGGCGCCGCACGTCGATTGGTCCGGGGCCGGATGCTCACATCACCTCGGTGGGTGACGCGCGAGGCTCGCCGACAGCTCTCGGGCTCGCCGGGGCGAGCGCCTCGGTGCGCACGTCCCGGCTGACCGACCGACGCCGGCCGTTCCGCGGTGCCCGGCCCGGCTGCGTGTCCCACTCGGCCGGTGCCGGCTGGCCAAGGACGGCTGCTGCGACAGCCTGCGCGACCACCGCGGCACCCTCCGGAGTACAGTGGAAGCAATCGTAATAGTTCTCGAGAGTCGGGGTCAGCGTGGCACGCAGGTCGAGGTGTTGGACGCCCAGCTCGTCGGCGACCTTCGCGGCGCGCGCGTCGAGCAGCCCCATGAGCTCGTTGAGCACGCTTTGGGCGTAGTAGACGGTGATCGATTCTTTCCACGCTTTCCCCACTCCCCCGTGCCAAAACGCTGCCTGTTCCTCTGCCGTGTACGCCTTCTCGAGCCACGGCTGACGCGCCACCAGCACGCGGTCCGCGTGCAGCTGGGCCCGCTCGAGCAAGCGGCGGAAGTGGCTCTCGAAGCGGTCGAGCATTATGGTGGGATCGGGGGCGCGAGTACGGAGCTCCTTCGCCTCCGCGCGCATCTTCCGCGCGACGGGGATCCAGGCGCCGACCCGCTCGCGCACCTCGACCGGACGGAACCAGGTGCGCCAGCGCTGCCCCGCCAGTCTGAGCGCGGCCCACCGGCTCGGCACCCAGCCAAACACTTGCTCGCGATGCCAGACGAAGGTCTCCGGCACGCTCGCCGAGAGGCCCTCGAGGGAGGACGGCGCCCCGGCCTCGAGCCATTGTAGGACGTCGCTCGCGCCCACCATGACGACGATGACGCTGAGGTGCTCGTATTGCGGAAGGACGTGCTCGAAGATCAGGTCGAGGTGGTAGGACCCGACCCCGGAGCGGCCGATGTTCCCGACATGGGCCCTCCGGGCGCCGACAAGACGCCGGCTCGTGTCCAGGTTCAGCAGCCGCTCGAGAGCGCCAGGCCAGCTCGTGGGCTGGTCGAGCGCCAGGCACTCGGCGGCACTTCCACCCGCGACGAGCACACGGAAGAGCCCCGGTTCCTCGTGGCGCACGTCGCCGCCTCGCTCGCCGTCCCGATTGATGTCGACCCGGACACGTGGTTCGACGGCCGGGAACGCGTCGGGCACCGGGCACATGTCGATCCGCAGCCCGGGCAGCCAGACAT